>Ga0209700_102616_pt1:0-35000 | contig 36057 bp, 17 predicted proteins | sample SiratroredBW_FD_187528 | JGI IMG/M metagenome (GOLD analysis project Ga0209700, IMG submission 187528) | Root nodule microbial communities of legume samples collected from California, USA - Siratro red BW (SPAdes) (version 2) | ecosystem: Host-associated > Plants > Roots > Nodule | place...
TATATATATATATATATATATATATATATATATATATATATATATATATATATATATATATATATCTCGCTCTTTGAAATAATATTGTATTCATTTCTGCATTGAAGTAATTTTTATACTTATTCACACATTGTCTATGCTTATTGAAGCAAATTGACTCGTTATAACCTATCTTCCCACAACAAGCACAAGATGCGGAAGTACCAATCATTTAGGCCTCTCAAACACTGCATCGCATGGTCTTCCATCTTCCTTTGTGTGATCAAAGAATCAACTTCACTAGAACATTTCGTACTGCAGCAACAAAGGAGATCCAGTCTAAAGTTTTCTAATTCATCTCATATAACCTTAAGCTTCGTGAAAACTCAGTGACACATGAGGTTTCCTTGTTTTAAAGCTCCATGTGAAATTTGGAGATTCTTAATAGATCTTTCTGGAAAAACCTAGATTTCAGATCACTCTATATTTCTTCAACTTTCTTCATCCAGAGTATGCTCTAACGAATATCCAGAGATATTGAACGCAAAATCCAAAACACCACCATGTTATTACACCACTGCTAGGCATGATAAGACTTATTATCCTTCTTTGGTTCGATAGCAGTATCATTGACAAATTCAAACTTTGTACTGAAAGAAATGATCATGGATCTGTTTTGTTTCATAAATAGTAATTAGTAGAGTACAAACAGGAGATACAAGAGTAGTTAGATTCTTATTAACTTGTAAATACAAATAATCATAAGCAAGTAAAGAAAGAGTATGATCTTCGGATAGTGTGGAAAAAAAAAGTGTGGAGATCCTACGTTAACTAGAGATGGGATATTTAAATACAAAGAAAAAAACTATTTAGAGACCAAATGAAATGACTTTTAATTGTAACCAAAATAGTTACCAAATTAAATTTTGGTTGCTAAATAACTACAAAAAATAGAAGTAATGATTGAATTTAATGACCAATTAAGTCAATATAATTGGTATTGACATTAGCTACCAAGGTTTTAGTGACCTATACCATTAGATTTTAAATTGGTATCTAATTAAGTTAGAGACTAATTTAGAATCTAATGGTATAGGTCACTAAAACCTTGGTAACTAATGTTAATTATCTTGACTTAATTGGTCACTAAATACAATCATTATTTATAGTTTGTAGTTATTTAGCAACCAAAATTTAATTTAGTAATCAAGAACTGTATTGTAGATTGGGGACCAAAACCCTTCCGTACCTTTGATGTATGGCAACACTCAAGTGGTTTCAAAGAAGTTGTAATAAAAGGTTGGAGTACAACTGTCTTTAACGGGTGTGGTATGGAAATTTTGAAGGAAAAATGCAAAAGTTTGAAATCGGAGATCAAGTGTTGGAATAAGGAAGTTTATGCTAGAGATAAAAGTGTGAGACAAACACTTATTGCTAAGATTGATGAGTTATATCAATGTGATGATGATGGTAATCTTCATGAAGACAAGAGAATTTAGAGAGTGGAGTTGTTAAGTCAATTGAGAATTATGGAAGAAAAAGAAGTAGCTATGATTAAGCAGAAGGCGAGAGTTATGCGGTTAAACAACTAGGATACCAATTCAAAATACTTTCACTCCAGTTTGAGGTGGCAAAGGGTTAAGAATGAAATTTGTGGGCTCAGTATTAACAGCGTTTGGTGTGAAGAACCAAATAGGGTTAAAAGCCACATTAAGAGCTTTTTTGAGTTCAGATTTGAGGCTATTCCTGGGCTTAAGTTGAATTTAGATGGTGTGGGGTTCAAGTCCATATCTGGGGCTGATAATGACATCTTATGTAGCTCTATATCTAAGCCAGAAATTCTGGAAGTTGTGAGTCAATGTGGTAACTCCAAGTGTCCAGGACCAGACAGCTACAATTTCTTCTTTATAAAGAATAATTGGGACGTTATTGGAAAGGACATTGTCAAAGCAATTTTATGGTTTCAAGATACTGGCTTCATTCCGAGAGGGTGTAATGCATCGTTCATAGCTCTGGTTCCAAAAAAGGCTAACCCTTCCAATTTGAATGAGTTTAGGCCCATCTCGCTAGTGGGGTGCGTCTATAAAATCTTGTCCAAGGTGTTGGCAAACAGGCTCAAGAAAGTTCTTTCCAGTGTCATTGATTTTAATCAATCAGCTTTTCTGGAGGGAAGGGGTTTGTTGGAGAGCGTTCTGGTGGCAAATGAAATGGTGGATTACCTTATGAAGGCAAAGAAAAGTGGAGTATTCGTGAAAGTGGATTTTGAAAAGGCATACGACTCAGTGGATTGGAAGTTTCTGTATTACATGATGGGTCGATTAGGCTTCAATTGTAAATGGATTAGGTGGATACGAGCCTGTTTAGAATTGGCCACTGTTTCGGTTCTTGTGAACGGTAGTCCTACGGAGGAGTTTAAACCTAAAAGGAGACTTAGGCAAGGCGATCTGCTGGCACTGTTTCTGTTTCTTATAGTGGTGGAGGGACTCATCGGGCTTGTGAGGGAAGCAAAAAGAGTCAATGCGTTTAGTGGTGTGGTAGTGGGTAATGGAAGTGTGAAGGTGGACCTGTTGCAGTTCACAGATGATACGCTCTTTTTCTGCGAACCTTCGTATCAGAATGTGTTGGCTGTTAAAGCAATTTTGAGGAGCTTTGAGCTGGTTTTGAGACTTAGGGTTAACGTCCATAAGAGTGTAGTCCGGGCAGTGGGTATTCCCCAGTTAGATAAGTGCGTCTACTCTAAATGCCTTAACTGTCGACAAATGGATCTTCCATTCAAGTACTTGGGCATCACAATTGGGGGTAACCCTAGAAGAATTGCGTTTTGGGATCCGATTGTTGACAAAATAAAGTCAAGACTTTCAAGATGGAAGGGTAGATTGCTATATTTGGCGGGGAGAATGTGCCTAATTAAGTCGGTTATCACTACTTTGCCCCTGTTTATTTCTCTTTCTTTAAAGCACCAATTGCTATCTTTAACCAAATAAGGAGAATTCAGGCTAAAGTTCTTGTGGGGTTGGAGGTTCAAAGAAAGGAAGATAGCTTGGGTTAATTGAAAGAAGGTGTGTAGCCCAATCGAGACTGGGGGCTTAGGCATTAAGGATATTGAATGTTTTAATGTAGCTCTACTAGCGAAGTGGAAATGGAGGTATTCACTCTCGGGAGAGGGACTTTGGAGAGAGGTCCTAGATGCCAGGTACGGTAATTGGAGGATTATGGATGCTACTCTAACCCGAAAGTTCCATTCTACTTGATGGTAAGATGTCTGTAAGATTTCTGACAAGGATGCACTAGGTAACTGGTTTGATCACAGGTGTCAGTGGAGGCTAGGGGATGGTAGTCGTGTTAAATTCTGGGAATATAGGTGGGTGGATGGTCAGGTTTTGAAAGAAAAGTTTCCGAGACTGTTTTCGATATCTCAGTGCTCAGAAAGTGTGGTGGGTGACATTGCTCATAGGGACAATATAACAAGCGAAGGGTGTTCCAGATGGTGCTTAGGTTGGCGGAGGGAGAGGTTCATTTGGGAAAAGCAAGAAGAAGAACAAATGGTGGCTTTGATCTCCAACGTCCGTTGGTACACAGATGCGCAGGATAGGCTGGTGTGGGTAGGAGATGGTGTTAATAAGCAAGAGTATACAGTCAAATCTGGGTATAGTGTACTGAACAAGGAGGATCTATTGCAGCGTTTAGAGATTTATAAAGTACTTTGGTCTCTTAGGATTGTACCATCGACAATCGTTTGTGCTTGGAGGCTATTGTTGGATAGGCTTCCAACCAGATATAACTTAGCTAAAAGAGGTATACAGTTGTTGGATTAGTCTTGCCCATTGTGCCAAGAATGCGACGAGACGGGACAACATTTGTTTGTTATGTGTAAGGTGGCCCAAAATATTTGGGATCTATGCGAGAGGTGGGTTGGGTTGGCCAATGTCAGACATGAGTCTATCACCATTCATTTCCAGAGTTTCGATCTTGCGTGCCGGCGTAAAAGTGCGAGTATAACTTGGAAAGGGATGTGGGTGGCTATAGTGACGGAGTTATGGAATCATCGGAATAAGGTGGTTTTTAATAGAGGAGTAGTAAACGCTAAAGAGATTTTTACTCTAGCTCAGCTGAAGGGATGGTGTTGGCTCAAGCATAAGTTTAAAAGAGTAACATTCTCATATTCGGATTGGCACTTTTCACCTCTTCAATGCCTTGATACTCTAGACTAGTCTTCCTGGATGTACATGAGGAGTTTTGTGGGACTGACCTCAAGGGTAATACCTTGTTATTTGTGCAGCAGTTCTGGTCTCGCCTTACTTTGCAGGTTTTGGTTTGTGTTGTGTGGCATTGGTCGAAGTATTTCTGCTGCTGTGGGGCAGGTAATTCGCAGTTTTCGGATACGCCTCTGGCATGACTTTGTGAGTATTTCAGATCTTGCTCTTTCATGTTCTGGGCACTTTATTTCTGCTTCTTATATCCTTTTCTTGTTTAGTTTACACCTTTGGTTTCTGACCTGTGGCCTTTTGTCTCTAAGTTTACTTTTTGTATATGGGTTTGAGTACTCCTTAAGTGCTCATTTTTATTCATTTTATTTTTGGCTGTTCAAAAAATTAAAAAAAAAATATTAAGACGTGTGGTTCTTAGAGATACCTAGGTGATAACTTGGTGTTGATCACAAAGGAGGAAGGGACAAACGTTCGTAAGGAGATAGAGGAAAACACAAATTAGTTTGAGACTATGTTTTAATCAATTTCAGCATGGTCGAATACGGTGATCTACGGTAACAAAGTTGTTTGGATGAAATGTAGAGATCTCCCATTATCGATGTGGAATGAAGAATACTTCAAGAATGTGGTGGCAACCATAGGTGTATTGGTGGGTATTGATAAAAAACCTAAGAGCATGGGACATGGTAGAATACGCAAGACTACAAGTAAGGTTACCAATTGAAAACGAAGCTGCACTAAAGAAAATCAACTGGCAAATATACATTGTATCAATTGAAGAAGAGATGGGGACAGGTGGAACTACGACATGTAACTGTGGTGACTAGAGGAGTAAGGTTTCAAGCAAAAAATCGATACAGGATCGTATGGACAATTACCGAAGCCTTAAGCAAGGGTGCCAACATGGAATTATGTATAAGTGGAGCAGAGAGGGAGGAATCATACATAGATCCAAAATTGAAAAATAATGAAGTTAAAGCCCTAGGGTCCCAAATCGCCAATCGAAACTAAGATAGTTGCACAATGAACAACTACGACCAAGAGGAAGGAAACAACGATCAACAGTGAAAGCAATCGAACCTAACTATGGTGAAGGCAGTCACATCATAAACCAACAACAAATTGAAGGATGGAAGATCGATGAAAAGAGAGGAGATTGATGATGAACCCAACAAAGAAAATCAAGTACCAAGAATGGAGTTGATCAAGTAATCAAAAGTACAACCTCAGAACTTGTGAATTAGAGAAACAAGCAACAAACACCATGAAGAACGACAAGCTGGAATCACAAAAGGAAACACAACTCAATAGAGGAAGCAAACTAGGTTAGCTATTTACTCCATCAATGATGGGGTATCTGATCATGCCATTAACAATTGTAATAGACTTGACTAGTTAAGGAATAAATGTCAAGAAACTATTAGGTTAAGGAAAATAGGAAAGAATTTAGGGATAACAATTTCAAGGGAAGACGATAAACATAGTTAAAAGGTTTGAGGAATTGGAATAAAGGGATAGCTAACTCAGGAAGCTTAGAGACGAGGGAGAGAGACAAAATTAATTATGAGGGTTATGAGCTTAAATGTCAGAGGACTAATGGGATTGGTAAAGTGGAGGTATCTACATGAATTAGTAAAAGACGAGGGGGTGGGTATGATTTGTCTACAAGAAACCAAGATGGAACAAATAAACAAAGAGAGGTGCTCAGTTGTATGGGTAATAATGACATTGAATGGATTGATAAAAGCATATGAAAATGGGCTTAAGAGGATCCTTATAATTTGGAGCAAAGACCAATTCTCATGTTTCTTTTAACAACAATAATAAATGAATTGAATAACGGAATATGAAGTCTTCCAACCCATATACACAACGTACAAATTTCAAAACTGAAATGAATAGCCAAAAAAAACAAGACAACTCTGCAAAAGACTACCTTCTAAAAAGCTATGTCTCAGGTCTGCACATATAAAAAATGACACACAATGAGACAGATTCTAATTGGTTTTCTACCAAAAACACATCACTGATATACAGATGGGTATATAAAGATATCAATGATATATCTCCAAAACAGAAATCAAGAATCACACAGGATCCTATATTCAGATATGTATGTTGATTATGCAGACTTTTAGCATCATAATCTTGTGCTTTGCTTATATAACACAAAATTTAGAGCAAAGACCAATTCTCATGTGAAAAGTACATTTGAAATAGAGGCTACTTAGCTATTTTTGATAAATGCATTAAGGAAAATAAATCAATTATTGTAGTTAATGTCTACTTCACATGGGAATTCAATGCTAAACACGAATTATGGGATGAAATGGTTGGAATTATATTAGAACAGGATTGTAAACTATGGTGTGTTCTAGGAGATTTCATTGCAGTCAAATGTTTGAAAGAAAGGAGAGGTAATAATCAGGAAGCAGAAAGGAAATATAGAGATTTAATGAGTTCATAGAGAATACAAAAATGATAAATATTCCAGCAGCATGAGGAAGTGCACATGGTACAAACCAAATGGAACCTCTAAAAACTGTTTAGACAAAATCTTAATATCTAGAAACCAATTGGAGCAATGGTCAGGGAGTGAACAACATATACTAGATATAGTAGTATTGGATCACTGAGTCGTTGTATTAAAAGCGACACAAATAGATTGAGGATCAACACCATTTTGGATGTTTAGTAAGCAATGTGAGAATGTGAGAACACTAAGTGTCCTAGTCTAGATGGATTCAACTTTAGTTTTGTTAAAATATACTGGGAGGATATAACGGGGGAATTCTTCCAGGCATTCGAAAGTTTTCATAGGAGTGGGAGTATTTCAAGGGGCTATAATGTGACATTCATAACATTAATTCCAAGAACAGACAATTCAATTAGTTTAGATGAATATAAGGTCATATAATTTATTGGTTCCGGAAAGTTTTCATAGGAGTGGGAGTATTCCAGGGACTATAATGTGGCATTCATAACATTAATTCCAATAACAGACAATTCAATTAGTTCATATGAATATAAGCTCATATCATTTAGTTGTATGTATAAGACAATCTCCAAAGTTCTTTCTAATAAATTGAGGAATATCCTCCATAAGATAATTGAAAAAAAATAAGTGAAGCCTAATAGTCAAATTAAATTATGAAAAGGCTTATAATTCAATATAGAAAGATTACTACTAAATTTTCAAAGTATAATTAAGTTTTAAATATCTTATTTTAGTGAAGTTCTTGTTAAAAAAAATTATTCTATTAAGTGTTGAAAATATTATTTAGTTCATCAACGAGTTGAGGACATTAAAGAAGAAAGAAGCAAGTTAGTTGATAAATTGAAGATGCGAAAGCAAAAGCAATGGTCAATCCAAAATTCAAACTTGCAAATAAACAAAAGTAAAGCTTATTTTAAGATAAAAATCTTTTTTAATTAAAAATTTAGTTGAAAATGTCCACATTTTAATGTACTTAAAATTCAATTAAGTGAATTTGAAATCCAAAATACACATTTTGGTATTTTCAGAAATACGAGGATGCAGGAAGAAAATCATGAAGAATTGCCCCTGAATTCACTGCCTAAATAATCTCATTCCGATCACTGCATGCTTTTTCCAGGTGAAGTCGTCAGAACATTTCATTCAGTATAAAAATAATTTGAGAAAGAGTTTAAAGAAGCGTACTAGTAACATTTCCCATAAGTTAAATACTCTCAACTTTTGAAGATTACATCAACTGTTACAATTTGACTGAGAACTTTGTGGAAAGCATATACAGAGAGACATCAGAAGAAAGAGCTTCAGATACTTCAAATCAAATCTACCATATAACTAAACAAAGCTAGAAGTATACTATGCAGAGCGAAATTTTTAGAATGATTTGAAGTGGCTGTAGGACGTGTTGCAAATGACCCGGCACAAGGGTCTAAGTTGGTTCAGGATGCATATTGGCAAAGCTTTTAATTGTTATTTACCAACCATTTCTTCCATTCGCACTAGATAAAGCAATTATTTGCTTTTGGTGCAATTAGGTTTGTTGTTCCGGCTAATATTGTTGGCTCTAGAATCAAGATATTCTGAGTAACTCTTTACATCCCAAAAAGAAAGCAATTCGAGTAGCAGGGAAGCAATAGCACGCTGTCTTCCACGGCTATGGGCTGCCTGAAAGGATTTAACTGAACCTACACAATAGTGCAATGGATTATCAAAAGATTATGCTAATGGTAAACAAGGTTCAAATAACTACTTGGTCCCTATTGATAACACTAATTTAGGAATCAGTCCTTGTATGAAACAAGCTTCAGTTTTAATCTAAAGGCCTTTTATTAATAGACATTGGTCCCTGCTAAGCGGATAGGAACTAAAACCTTAGAAACACAGTAACAACAAAAACTATTTGGTATACATTAACAGATACCTAATTGAATGTCAACTAAATGATTAATTTAACTTCAAAAAAATTATTTTCCGAGACAGCAAAATATGAATAAAAAGCTTACTGGCAATTTAAGAGGACGGTGAGATACAGTCTTAATGCAACTTGCTGCAAGATGACATGCTTCCTCACAATAATCAGTAAAAACAGCTGGGACGTCAATCTTTTCAATTAACTCCTGAAATTTTGCAAGAAACAAAGAAAATGAAGAAAAACCGTCTAGCAATGTTTACTAACCTTTTAAAGGCAGTATAAAAAATAAACTAACGCCCAAGTCAAGGATAAGTACAAGGTGGGAGACATACAATACTTGGTAACCAACTAGAATAAGCAGCAATGCCACCATTTGGAGCAATTATTAGGTGAGGAGAGGAATCCTGTAAGTGAAACAATACTTAAAGTAAATGGTAAATTGGGGATTCCATAGAAAAAAAAATCAAGCAAAATTACATTAAATGACTATAACATACGAGATCACTTTCAAATGTTGCAACATACCTTAACAATATCTCTATATCGGTCGTGATAGAATCCATGCCAAAGCTGCAATGTCACTGCTGAACCAGACTCTGTTCGAAAATATGTATTTTTAACTGCTGCTATTTTGCACTCACACTCATCTTCATTGCAACAAGCATACTTGGAAATGTGAATTTTCTCGCCATCCCTGTTCATTCCGAAGCAAAAAGGACAGATATTTAGACCAAATAGGATCAGTATCAGATGATAATTCAATCACTTATGAGAAGGGATCAGACCTTTGAGGAGGAATTGCAGGTCCAACAAGTTCTATATGAATATGTACATCAGGGAAGAGTGCCAGTAATTCTCCAAACACAACAAGTTGAAGCAGCTCTTTCTCAGGTCCTTCCATATATAATCATGAAGCCAAGTTATATGTCAGGAAATCAATGGTAAGAAAAATACATAACCAACCCTTTTTAAGCAAAACATTTGTATAAATATCCCTTGGCCCTCAGATACATTCATATACTACATATGCATATAATGGTCAAAGTATTTTAGAGAAACTTACACAATTCAGGTCCAATTCCTAACATATAGCATAAAAGATAACTAATGAAAAATACTCCAACTTTGAAATTAAAATGCTTAGAGAAAATTTATAGGTGAAGATATACCAAGGTAATGTATGTACAACTTTTCACTGATTTCAGGATTCAAGGCTGTAATTCCAACAAGACGAGCAGCATGATATATTGTAAGCGGCTGAAAAAGAGGCAATCCTTTAATTCTGTAAAAACCAAATAATTAAAACAAATGTAATGATGAAAACATATGTCTATGCTTATGATTGTACTAGAGGCAGTAAATTTAGTAGCCCGTTCTCTTCTATCACAGTAACCAATGGGACAAAGATCCATTCCCCTACAGAATTAACAGGTGAAAGCAGACATTTTATTGTGGTAGGTAAAGTCTGAAAAGGAAGTGCGGGGACTAAGCCTCCCACCCCTTGTATTTGGACTGCAAACAAAATAAGAGCCAAGCCAACTCCACACATCATTACTGCTCATTACAAACAAAATGAGAAAAAACAGATTCCCAGTCAAAAAATTGAAAGGAGAATAAAAGTATGGCATTTCCTAGAGCTAATTGTGACAAAAGTTTACACAACCATACCCAATGAAGAACCAAAGCAGCAGGCGAGTCTAGTGGGATGCTTCTCCACCTATAGTAGTCTCCCCAACTATGCAATTGTTCTAATACCAGAGCGTTTGGCCCTAACCAATTATACATTGCATTTAATTCTAAATCTAATCAAAAAAGAGGAAAGGGAAGTTGAAGAAGATGAAGCTTGACAAACAAACTTACCACATGGACATAAAACACTTGGGAGATCCCAACCATTATTTAACCTGCAAAAAACAAAATTCAAAACCTGAAGTAAAAAGGTTGTAACTACATTATAATCATAAGTTGGATTATTCTTAACTCCAAAAGGAACTCATCATTGATATGAATTGAAATTTAATTAAGTTTCGGAATATGAAGGGAATAAGAGGAAACCCTAAACAATCAAATGAGGCAGATGATGCCCCACAACCGCATTCATGCATCCACATTCCCACTTTATGAAGACCTCTGTTGCTAAAAAATGAACACCTACCTTCCTGCTTCACACAAACCTGTTAAAACAACATCAACATCGATTAAACAAAAAAAAAAAGTTAAAACTAAATAAGAAATCATATAGCTCGTAAAAGCGGTAGAAGGAAGAAGATGAGTGATGACCTGAAACGTGGCTTCGCGAGAGAAAGTGAAGGGAAAATCGTTGAGGACTTCAACACTCTTCATCTGTTGTTGCAACCTATCACACTCGTGTTTGTGACGACTCCAGTGTGCAATCTAAGAAACCATATGCGAAAGCAGTGAAGCTATGTGTGAATTTACAACGCAATTTACAACCTAATGGCGCACAAACGCAAGAGAAGTTCATGCAAACCTGGTGAGAGAGAGAGCAATAAGCGACGGCTTCGCAGCGAGCGCAGAGACGCGTGGCGGCACCGCCGCAACGTGCTCCGCTCCCTTTCGCGGCGCACTCCATCCCGTTCATCTCTCCGACCACCGCAAGCTATTATGTGCTGCGCCGTAGCCCGGCCCCAAGACTCACCAGGTCCACCACGGCCCACTTGCTGTTTTTTAAAATGTAAGTAGGTTTTTTTACTAGTAAAAAAATAGTTAAACATTTTTCCTCTGTAAGAAACCATATAATGTAATATAAACATTTTATGGGGTGCAGATTGAAGTTATGGGTTGAAAAAGAAACACCCCAATATTAGATGAGAATGAGCTTAAAAGATATTGGGCTAACGGTTGAAGATTAGACTGCTTCTTCCTGCACCTCCTAGGCTTCTTCGGCACCTCCAAATTTAAATAAAATTCCTAAACTTTGTTTCGTTTGCAAAGACAGTTCTATCTTTCTATACGTTATAGCAGCAATGTAACAGTGAAAGAGGGAGTATGGTAAAGAATGTGTTCTCTGGCAGTAGGAGCTTTGAGTGTCATCAGTGGTAGCGGAGTGGTGGTTGAGCAGCGATAAGCATAAGCTGTACAGCGATGGTAACGTAGATAGTTAGGATAAGTTGGGTAGATTTTTTATTTTCGTTGAAAATAAGTTCTGGAGAACATTCTGAAGAACATTCCGAAACAGTTATAGAATGATAAAGAAAACAATTATAAAATGAACTGCTTCGGAACTGTTTTTGGGATTCTAATAACAGTTTCAGAATATTCTGAAACTCATTTTCAACTAAAATCAAAAACTCACAAAACACTCTCAAATCATAAAATTCATCCAAATCAATCATAAAACATTTAGTAAATTATCTTTTACTTTAAATAGTTGATAAATATGTAAATAGTAGTGATTCACGGAAGCATACCGCAACAACACAATCTAAGATGGATTGCAGGTGACAACAATCCATATAAGGTAAGAAACAGTGAAAGTAAGTTGGAAAGATTATAATAAAATTTTAAGGTTTTGAGGGACAATTTGGTCTGTACAATAATAATTCAAGGACATTTTAAATATCTTATAAAAATTAGAAGTGCCTCAACAAACCTTTGGAGATGTAGCAAAAAGCAGTTTGAAGATTATTTGGGTCAAAATAATTCAGTAATTGGGCTTTTCCTTGGTGGGATGGGACGATCCAAGTATTCTCCTTTCTTGCTAATGCTCAATATACATTCTTATAATGTAAAGAAGCAAGTCTTAGAAAATTGGTTGAATATTAAATAGTGTATATTCAATGTGTGTGCCTGTAATATGTTGAGAGAGAATAATAGATTGTATGAAATTCCACTATTACGAATATAAAAAAAAAAATGTGTTTGGAAATATATAGTCTATTAGAGATGACCAATACAATCTTTTAACCAAATATAAGCATTAATGGAATTTATAGTGAGTAATAAATAATAAAATGGGATTAAAAGCTAAAATTCAATTAAAATAACTAATTAATTTTTTGGTAAAAAATAATCATTAAAAATCTGTCAAATATTTCATGTCAATAATAAATATACATATATAACAATTACTTATAAAACAATGACAGAGAACATAGAAAATATAAAAAAGAATGAAGATATATGCATTTTGTTACTATTTATTAGTTTACGAGATACTACATAAATTGCTAGTTCAACTAATATATTATGCGGTCTGTTATTTGATAAAATGTTATTGTATTTTTTTAAATAATGCTTACATGAATATCAATGTAGTTTGGGTGATATAATATAATATTTTTGTACTAGTATGAATTGCTAAATAAAAAGAAAGAAAAATCCAACCTAATTAGGTTTAATATGATTGGATTGAAAAACGGAGAAAATTTTGACGCGGTTCAAACCATTTACATTATACTTTTTCATCTTCTTTCTATTTTTACATAGTTGTCTTTCCTAGACTGAATAGTTTTTAGATAACATCCATATTTAAATAGACTTTACATTTTAATCGCTATGTTTAAAATTAATAATTTTTGTCTTTATACGTGTAAGTTTAAATTTTAGTTTCTCTGATTTTTGTCTAATTCAGGATAAAGTTATATATATATATATATATACACACGAACTAAAAGTGATTAAAATTATATCTATACGAACTAAAATAACACTGGTAAGAAATTTTAAAATATAGGGATAAAAAGACAGAACATTTATAGCTACATTCATCCTAATTTTAAAAACGTATCAAGCTTTTTTTTTAGCATGTCATTTTCTCCTTAAAGTACACCTTTTACCAAAATCGAAAAAGGGTTCAATTCTTTTCCTTAACAGAAAAAAGAAAAAAAGAAAAAAAAAAGACATTTTACGTATATAAATGTCTATATTTGTGCTTTATCTAAAGTTTGAACAAGTTCCAGGGCCATGACAACTTTATTAAACACCAAACAAGGCTTTAACCATTCCATTTGGAAAGGTGATATAGGTGAGCCATTAAAATTGATAACCCTAGGAAACATTGGTATTCCTATAATATTATAGCATATCCTTCAATTCCACTTTCTTTGTTTTGTTTTCTTATTCTGCTTGACGTTCCAAGAAAAATGCTTTGTGCTTTTATTACCTGTTTGGTAAAGTGAGATCCAAAGTTCCTATGATATTGCCATAGTACAAGCAAATAAAAAAGATACCCCAAAATCACACCCAATATTGAAAAAAAAGAGATGCCAAATCTTGATCGATCAAATAAAATACCAACTATTCGGTGGGTTCTTTTTCCCCCTCTTAAAACCCTTTACAAAAGGTAGCTGCCATTTGTTATTATATAAGAGTCCTTGATTCTATTGAATATTTCAACCTCAAATTATATTCATCACATCTAATCCAAACAGTTTGTTCAGTTGGTCGGGCATAATATGCATTCCATTACTCAATCAAGATAATATTTTATGTAAATTCAAAACACCTCTTAATCAAACCCTAATTTCCAAATATTCATATTTTTTTCTTATTAGTGATCACACATCTTATGCAAACCATTCATGTAGCAATAATTTGTATGTTATTTTCATTGTGTAAAAATAAAGTTATTTATCACTTGTACAATGCATGATTGAATATATAATATGCAAATGAGCTATGATACGTGTTAGCCAATTAACCCTAACGTTGCTTTCACCAACAAATCTCTTTCACAAAATTATGTTCCCAAGGGACAAAAGAAGATGAACTTGACCTATTCAACTGTACAAGAATGGATGAAAATAAAATTATAAAAAGAGGGAGCCATAAACTTTTGGGGGTCTGAGATTTTGTTTGTGTTTAACCAATAACAAAGAGTGACATTAAAGTTTGATCAATTTGCACCAATGTTAGCTAGTTCTTTTGAACTTTGTTTATAAATCTTGTTTGAAAAGGTTAACCTAGGATTTGGAGAATACCAAGAAAGTAATTTGTATATATTTATAATTTCTGATGTCTATCATAGGAGAGATTATTTTGCTTCAGTGCATTAAGCCACTATACAAGTAGTATCATTGTATCGTTCCCAAAAAATAATGAATAAAAAGTGTAAAGTTGTATGGTACTTGAGATTGCTACGTTTGAAGAACCTGTAGAGCATATTTAGATTTGGAGTCACTTGATAGTTCAGAATAGATTGGTTTCTTTATAATTTTTTGAAATCGATTTTGACCCTTTTGATAATTAAAAAAAAATGGGAAATGATGAATATAACATGCTAGAAAATGGCTTATAAACTGACGCACTATTCTTGATTTTAGTCGGTGCTTGTTTATTAATAAATTCGGTGGTTGGTTTCTTTGTTGATTCCTGTATTATATGATTTTACTTTCTTAATATAATTTTTAAAACTTAAGTCAATTTGTAGTTGATGTTTGGTGATTTTAGGGGAATTTAAATATGAAAACTTTAATTGAGTTTGGGAGACTTATTAAAGTAAGATGGTTTTATCACTAAAAAAATGTTTATAAAAATATTTTTGAATTGCTTATAAATAAGCTATTTTTAGCTGAAAGTATAACATTTTTAAATGAGTTATTATTAATATAAAATGTAATTTTCTGTAAGTGTAATTGTGGATTTTGATAAGAAAATAATTTAAAAATCAAGTTGTGTTGGGAGAATTCGAGGGAGTAAACACCTTAAGGCATTAAGTTTGTGGGTCTTATTTCTTATATGTTGCTCAATTTTCTCATTCTTATCTCTCTCGAGCGGAAGCATTCTCAACTATACTCGCCCAAGCTGTAAACCTATGACTCTGATACCATTTGTTTGGAGAATCCGAGGGGGTAAACACCGGAGAGATCTCACAAGAATGAAATAAGAGCCAACCCATATAAGGGAATGATGTCACCTTCAACTAAAAACCTTTTAAGTTTGCGGGTCTTTTTTCTTATATGTTGCTCAATTTTCTCATTGTTACCCAGTGTAGGACTTAGACTCACACTTGAATACCTAACAAGTTGTTCAAGCACTTAATCAACATCTTACTCTTAAACCACTAAGAATACAAGATAAACATGATAGGAAAGAAAAGAATGATCCCTTACTTTTAGGATTAAATATATAAATAATAATTGTTCTGTCTATTGAGATGGTGTCGCTAGAGACAATTATCGTATCTAAAGTATTATTCACTTTGGAGCTCGGTTGTTCCGTCATAGTTTTGTTCTTAAAAGACAACTCAGAGAGTTAGGAAAGGAAGGTGTATTTAAATTAACCTTGGTCTCGACTCCTAAGTAATGTGGGACTATATTGAGTGCACCGGAACAAGCTCCTTGAGTCGAGAGCCAAGGGAACGAGGTTCTCACAGATGGTACCTCAAGTCCTTTGAGATGACATCGCTAGGTGCAATCACCACATTCGAGGTATTGTCCGCTTTAGAACTCGATTGCTTCGTCACGGTTTTCTCCTTCAAATATACATCGGAGAGTTAAGAGAGAAAGATGTATTTAAACTAACTTTGATTTCGACTCCTAAGCGATGTAGAACTATATTAAGTATACTAAAACAATAATAATAATATAATAAATATTATTTTATAGGATTTATCACAATTAACATTCTATTGGAAATCAATCTAAAAATAGTTTATTTGTTAAATTAAATTTTATTTTTTGTGTGGGTAACAAATAATACTTTGTAACTATTAAAATGCAACTCAACATGGAGCATGAGCTTTAAAAAATTAAAATAGAACATGGCTTATAATAAACGAACTTGGATTTTGTTATTCCCATGTGTTTTTACATCAACTTATTTTTCAAGCTTACTAAATGAAGAAATAATATTCTTTCATTTACCAATAATTAATCATTAAAAAGAAACATAACATTCATTGCTCTTTAATAAAGGGTTTCATGAATCCATACAAGACATTGAGGCTACCATTGTTTCATCTTTTGAAGATGTTGTGTTCGTCAAAGATGTTTGGTAGAAAGATACCACCTTTAGAGAAAGAGCACAACACTTTGCACAAAGGATTTTCACTTTTTATATATATAAAATGAATGTTCCCTTGTTGCCATTCTTATCTTGTTTTCATGAAACTGATCAAAATAGGATTGGTCCATATTGTGATTCCTAATTTAAAAAGTTAAAACTAAAATTAAAACAAGATACCAAAATTTAACTTAAATTTTATTCACCATAGCATTATATTTGAAAGCAATTAATAAAAGAAAACCCAAAATGTAAAATAAGTTTATGAGGGTGAAAAGAAAAAGGAAGAAAAAGTTGGGAGTATGGGGTTGGTGGCTATAAAATAGGGACACCTGATCCTTGGGAAGGAGGCAGAGTGAGTGAGTGAGACATTCTCCTATTAACAGAGTTGGGTCCTGAGTGTCTCTTGGCATTGAATGGTGTATTCAACTGCATATGCAACTGATCTGACCACGAGATATTAATTTATGAATGAAATCAATCTTGGGAAAACAACTCCATAACATAATATTGATTTGATTTCCCACTGCCTCAATCTCAGGGCATTCAATGAATCAATCACTCCTATCATCTCACAACACCTTTCCCTTATTTTCTTTTATCAATTCCAATTTTTTCTACACCTTTTCCTTGTCTTTCTTACACTATTCTTGGGATTAATTCTCATAGTGTAAATTGATTTTTATTTCAAGACTTCCCTGGCTATATATTTTTTGTTGGATCAGACTACAGAATTCAAATATTTCGTTTCTAATAAATAAATTTGCTGCCAAATTTAAATCTCTTTATTGTTTTCGTTGTATCGTATCATAAATATTGCTACATATTGCAAGATAAGTTTACCAATATATAATATATTTACATGTTTTCAAAGTGAAGTTCTAAAATATAATAGATTATAAAATATATCACTTCATATAAATACATCAATGATTACCTAACATTTTAAAATCATTTCCGCCACATAACATATATTATGTATATATTATAAACATAGTGTCAAGAATATATAAAATAAATTATAACTCAATTATTTATATTTAATGTTATTGAAATCTTTAATGTAACAAATGAAATAGTATGTTTTATTATATACCAATATTTAATTTATCAAAAATATTTTGAAAAGTTATTTTTTATTTTATTTGTTAAGTTTGTAATAATTTGATACGTAAACTTTTAAATATGATATTTTAACTAAGTGATTAGATCATTAGTAAAATATAAGATATTTTCTTTTATTAATTTTATTAATATGTTATATGTATATTATTAGAATTCTTCGAGATGTAATTTCTCTTTTCATTCATAAAAAATAATTAGTTTGTAGATCATGTGCATGTATTTTAACCTGTTTTTAATTATAGTTTATATTATCCTTTAATTATAATTTATGATATTTCTTAATTATTTATCATTTTATACATATCTTTCTGTATGACGCAACTTTTGAAAATAATCCTGTCTTTTTTATTTGGAAGCGCCAAGATAATTATGTGCTTCTAGCTTTCTTTTATACTTGTGGTCCTGAGGCGCAGATTTGTGATGTCCTCTACTACCTCCTCTGTTGATGTAATGTCAAGACTGACAAAGAATTATATCAATCGGTCTCACGCTCGAATCATGTCTCTTAAAGAGTGCATTTCCTCTATCACCAAAGGTGACTCCAATGTCTGTGACTATTTGCGCTCTATTTGTTCCGTAGCTAATGAGCTTGCACTTATTGGTCATTCTGATCTTGATCTTGTCATTGTGGCCCTAAATGATCTTGGCCCTGCTTATCATGAGTTTTTTTGTAGCATTCAAGACTCGTGACACTTCGCTGTTGTTTAATGATCATGGTCACACTGCTAAGACTTGCTACAAATTATATGGTTATCCTTCTAGTCTTTCTCATCATCAAGCAAATACAGTTAACAACGATTCTGGCTCCGCACCATCTTAACTTTTGGATTCTAGCACATTTCACTGTGTCATTGGAGATCTTGCTAATCTAACTTTAGCCCATGATTATACTGGTAATGATACACTTGTGGTTGCGAATTGTAAGGGACTCACCATCACTTACAGTGGTTCAACTTCTCTTCCCACTTCCTCCTCCCCGCTTCACTAAAATAATGTTCTTTATATTCCTGACATATTTCAAAATCTTCTTTATGTTTCTCAATTATGTCAAAGTGACATTGTAACCATTGAATTGTTTCCATGCTATTGTCAAGGATTTGAGTACGAGGGCGATCCTAATACACGGAAAGATTGAAAACAATGTGTACAAGATTTCTTGCCTACCTCCTCATCCTCAATCCCATCATATCTACTGTCACACTTCTCTCTCCACCTACCACAGTTACTTAGGGCATCCCACTTTTCGCATCCTTCATCATGCACTTAAGGCCAATGTCATTCCATTTTATTTATCACATGTTCAGTGTTCATATTGTTTAGCACATAAAAGTCACAAATTTTCTTTTTCTATGTTTACTTGTCTAGTAGTCAAGCCTTAGAATTAATTTATTTAGATGTATGGATTTTTACACTTTCATCTTCAATAAATGGTCATTTTTATTGACCACTTTTCAAATATATGTGACTTTATTCGATTAAACATAAATCTGATGTTTCTCATATTTTTTCAATCTACAAATCACTTGTTTAAAATAAATTAAATACAAAAATTAAAACATTTTACTCAGACAATGGTGGTGAATATCTTAAATTGAAGTCTTTCTTGTGGAATAACACACTTAACAAATTACCCATATACCCCATAACACAATGGGCTTTTTGAAAAAAAAAAAAAAAACACTGCCATTTGGTTGAAATTATTCCTTGTCTTCTCCACCATGTTTCCTTACCCATCTCATTTTGCTCTCTCTCTGTATTCATCAGAAACAATCAGTTGTAGATCATGTACATGCATCGTAACACACCCTTAATTATAGCTTATGTTATCCCTTAATTATTTGTGATCATGTACATATCTTTCTGTATCTCCGTTATAATTTTTCAAAAACAAATCTTTTTGTAATTTATATGTATATATGTATATATATATATATATATATATATATATATATATATATATATATATATATATATATATATATATATATTTGTAAGATATATCTACTTAATATATAAAAATCATATTTCTCTATACGAGCCACATCATTATCTTTGGTATAAAGAACCATACAGCAAAAATGGATGACATAGTCATAACACACCCAGAAAGGACAATATACCATAAAAATATTACATACAATATATATGAGTGATACATACCATCGTTGACATCATCATTATTATTAGCTAAGTATGGCTTGAGTAAGCTTCTTTCACTTAAACAACATTACTTCCCAAAACTAAAGAAGTTTTTCTTAGTTTAGCGATCTCACAGAACTTAAGTAATACAACTATTTAAAGCATAATTTTCTTGTCTCTCCCTCGCTCAAATACTCATTTAATACTTGAATTATGCACTTGCATCACACAAGAAGTTTTAAAAGTATAAACATCAACATTTCATCAATGCTTGAGTGACTATATTATTTGAACATTGACTCATAGTTATATAGTCTCACACATTCCAAAACTACATGTACTATCGTTAATACTTAATATTTGAACAATCATTTTGTCACTTGAACATCTGATTTATAAAAAAATAAATTGTCTTAATCTCTTTCTCATTCAAACTTCAAGTCATTACTTAAATATTTATATTAATGATTGAATAATAATAAGTAATGCATGTAATCATGATGTATCACTTAAACAATAAAAATTTCTAAAACATATTTTCTTACAAACAACCGTAACATTTCCATTTCTAATACTTTTTCAGTATATAAAAGTAATCTAAAATATGTATTTATGATCAAAATATTAGAAATGAACGTACCAACTCGTTAATGATCATATCATATACATAACTATAACTATATATATAGTTTTCCGTATATGTAGATACAATACCACCAACATATATTCTTAGCAAAATATCAAATTGAATAAACTAAAATTAACTCTCTTAATTTCCTCTCAGCCACAACTTCAAGAAAAGAGGAAGAAAAGATAATTGAATTTCTTAGTCGAGATCTAATTAGTTAAATTAATAATCTCATTAATTCAAATTATTTTATCTTATTACCTTTTTTGCTACTTTCTTTATCTTACTTTATCTTATTACTTTAAAAAAAATAGTTTAACTTACTTTATCTTAGGGATATAATTTGAAATATATTCATATTATTTTTATATCATAAAAAAAATTTTAAAAAGAAAAAATTTAGAAAAATGAAAATTTTAATAAAATAAAAAATAAACATTTATAACCTATCTATATAATTTAGTAATTTAGTAACGCCCGTTAGTGAAATCAATACTTAACATGGTTAATATTAACTTCATTAATATAAAATTTAAAATAAAAACTAGCTTTGACTAATAAATACTTCAAGTGATAAAGTGAGAGTTTTTAAATTCAAGACACCAAATTAAAATCATAATTTCAAATAAGAGAATTAAACATTTTTCTGTGTTTTACTACGAGTTGTTCTTAATTCACTGGAATGAAAGACCAATTATACTTCTGGTTCTATTTTTGATGATCCGGCAAAGTCTTTTCCTAATTTACTAAATCAGAGGTTAATCTTGTCAGTGGAACTGCTATCATTCATCCAACAAGTTTTGTTCTGCATAGAAACATAATTAACAAAGTGTCACATAATAACAAAAAATCAATTATTTCAATATTTAAAGATAACAAAAATTATAAACTAAAATTAAATTTGCTTATTTTAGTCATTTAATATTTGATAAAAATATTTCTATTTCGATTTTAAATTATGAAAATGTGATCAGGTGGTTGTGGGACAAATATTGTCACATGTGATTTATTATCATGTTTGTTGATTTTGTGGTTGATGAAGTGGTTTTTGTTTTTATTTATTATTATCATTAACGATGGAGTTATTACATATAAGAAAGTTGTGCTGTTATATTATAAAACCCATGATGAGTTATGCAAAACTTTTGAGCTACCTAGATGAACAGATGATTTTGATATGAAAATAAAATAAATTAATTTTAAGGGTAAAACGTAGGAAGCCATTTTTCATTTAATTTTTGTCACTTTTTCCAAATTATGAGGGAGTTTATACCTTTTTTTTTCTTTTTTTCTGATGCATGTTCGTGAATACAAAAAGCTATATATGGAATTACATGTATACTAGCTTTTTGTTGGATTTAAAAGACTACTTATGGTTAAAATATTTTTGAAAAGTTATTTATTCCGTTAAACTTTTTTCGTTGTCTTGACTTTTTCTTGATTATATCTATCAAATAGATAAAATAAATGTATTATAGTTATATTGTGAAAGATGAGTTGGTACTATTTTTAAAATCCGATATTTTGATATTATAAAAATATAATTATTTATACTGAAATAAATTATTTTTTATTATATAATATTTATTAAAAACATAAATGTCAAAAGAAATAATGGATAAAAATTAGTGTCAAACTAGAATTTACTTGTTTTTATACTCACGGTTAAAAATGATAAATTATCTAGAGATAGAGTGTAGTGCCATTTGAATTAAAAAAAAAAAATTAACAAATTTGTAAGTATTGTTTAATATAAGAGCCAAAAAGATTACTGAGAAGTAGTATGATGTTAGACTTTTGCTTAATCACATAATATTTTAATTTTTTAGGTTATTAGTCACAAAATTTAAAACTAATAACTAATATTAACAATTGAAATAAAATTAGGGATTGCAGAATAATGTATTTATCTATCATTCATTCGGCTCATTCATAAGTTATTCTTCTAATTTAGTAACTACAAAAATATAATTGAATAAATCAAATTGACATATTTTATTTTATGAATAGATAATAATTCATCTATTGTTTTTTAAAATTCAATGATTCTTGTTAGTACAAACGAATTTAGATTAATGTAATTTATTTTACAATTAAAACGTCCATAATTTTATTTTGTATTTTTAAATTTAAAAAAATAAAAAATTATATTTTTAATTTTTAAAATTTTTAAAATTTTAAATTTATAGATAAATTATATATTCATTTATAAAAGAATTGGCGATGAATGACTTGAATTTTTATCAAATTAACCAGATTAAATAAAATTTTTAACTACAGTTTAAGTAAATCAAAAGGAAGTTTTCAAAACAATTATGGAGAGAACTCGCAAACTAAGTGAAATTAATGTAATTTTTTAGGACAAAAAATTGAATAAATTGATTTTAAATTAAAACTGTAATTTATTAAATTTTATAATTAATATCATGTTATTATAAGAATGAAATGGCTAAGAAAATAATTTTAAGTATAATTGATAATTTAAATAATTATTATGAGATACTACATATTTTTACAATATAAATAGAACTAGAGATAAAAAAAAATATTTCTCTTCAAGAAAACAATATTTTTCAATAGAAACTAAGTTGTTTTGGTGAAGAAAAATATTATTCAGTCTGTTCTATGTTTACGTGCTAGAACTTCTAGATATTTTTCTTATTAAAATTGATAATTAAATCACAAACAAAATTGTATGGATTTCTTAACAAATTAAAGAAATATTTTGAAATTAAAATTATTTTTTACAGCAATTGTTTAATGAGAGACACGTTGTGAGATCCTGGTTTTTTTTACCGTAGAAAAAAAAATCAATCAAAATACTTTTTAACATGTTTGCATGGTATGAGAGCTAGTATGTTACAAACATGCAAGTGTACAAGTGCCTTCATATTCGTAGATGCTCTGGAAAATATATTTACATATATTTTCAAAAATTACAATTTTTTCAAGGTATTTTATTATATTAAGATGCTATATTATTCCTAAAGGTTTAATTTTTATAGTTAAAGTTATTGCATATGACAATAGTTTTCATGGGGTCATGAATATACACCCTATTTTATCATTCCTATGTAGCCCAATATTCCAATTACTAGATATCATATTAATGTAAAATGTTAGCATATCTATTTTCTTCTATTAAAATTTCATGAATGTAAATCAATTGCTGAAACAAAAATAATTATTTTTTTTACAGATAAAAATTTGTATGTAAGTACAAAATATTTTTTAAAATAAATTATTTATTATTATGATTATTATTATTACTACTTGCATTATTACCAATTTTATTATGAATAACACTTATATTATTATAAATTTCAAAGTGTTGAGAGAAGGATTCAAATCCAGGATCTTTAACATACATACAGAAGTCATAACCACTACACCAACATCAATTTTGCAACCATAGACTCATTGTTATTATTCTTATAATGATCCTTGTTATTATTATTTTTGTCAATATTAGTAAGTATAATATTAATAGTACTAAAATAATAATATTATTATCTTTAATATTAATAATAATAATAATAATATGAATTTGGATCCGGATGTAAAATCCATATATAAAATTCATATGTAATAAATTTGTATATAAAATCCGTATGTAGATTTGGATTTGTATGTAATTACATACAGACTTGGATCCGTAAGTAATAAATTCGTATGTAAAATTCGTATATAATGAATTCGTATGTAATAAATCTGTATATAAAATTCGTATGTAATACTAAATTTACATACGGATAAAAATTCGTATGTAATAATATGTATGTAAATCAAGAATTATTTTTTAGTGTGTAGTAAAGTGATAAAGCTGCCCTCAAATAAGTGTTTTATTATAATCAAGTTCTTTAATTCAGATGTGCTAAAAGAGTTCATAAAATAAGCCTCCTTTAAATAAGTATTTAATTTATAGCTACAGTTTTTTAAGTTGAAAGTTGTTATAGAAGTTTTAATTACATCCTTACTGAATAGATATAGAGATCTACACCTGTATACAACTCTCAATTGTGAAATCCACACAACCTTATACCCATATAAATTAATTATCCTTATATGATAAGATTAATTTATATGACTTTTTTTTTACCAACCCTTTTACAAACTGCAATCATTTATATGAATCTCTTTCGACTCTCACCCCATGATACTTCTTTATAGACAAATCCACAAAAACTGCACATCCTAATTAATCTTAACACAATATTTTCTTTCTTGAAAATACTACGTCTTGGTCATAATTCCACATAATTCATATTCATTGATCATACATCATATATTTCCATAAGATTAAGATTTTATAGGTATGAACATAAGCATTCATCTTAATTTAACAAAACCTATTTCACATTGATTAAACAATTAAAGGAAATCACTAGAAATAAATAAGAGACATAAGGTTTAAGAAAATAATTAATAATTTAATGTATGAGTAAAAGATAGAGAAATTTTCAATTTTTGACCTATGCTCGGTGCCAAATGAGTGCACCCGACGTCATCTAACCCTAGAGTAATCTCTCAAATGATACTTGACACCAACCAAACCCGAGAGCACTCTGCCAAGTCATGTCCGACATCAATGAAATTGTGTCCAATGTGATCAAACCCGAGAGCAAAGCTCTCAAATTGCACCTGACGTCATTGATATCGCGTTCAGCATCATCCTAGAAAAATCTAGTTTTTTAAAACTTTAAACTTCACAATTTTAACTTTTCACAACCATTTTATAAATTCTAAAACATACCATTCAATTACTCATAATCACAATTCCTCATTTTACTAACAATTATCCAAATCTCACTATTTTCTACAATTTCAAAAAAAAAACATACATAAACATAAAATCAAACCCTTCAAGAAAGCTTTTGAAACATGGTAACCACATTACCACCATATCCAGGTCTTCTAACTTAGGTGTTATTAACAATTAAACTAATTTTTATTAAAAACATTTTAGCTAATTTTAAATCATTTATTTGATTAGAAGTCTAAATATTTAAAGAGCTTCAATTCTTAAAGAAAACATGGATAGTTTGACTACATAGAGTTCTGATCAATGATTTGAATATATCACTAGGACTTTCCACTAACATAGACTAATCCTGATACTAAAAACACAATCAATCACATATACCTTGGTAAATAGGAGAACTTATAAACTAACTCAAATGAAAAGGATTAGAACCGAATTTACTATAAACAAATTTCTTATTGGTAGTTTTACTCTACTCACTGCCAGAAGTATAAAAGTAGTCTCTAATCATCATTTAATGAAGGATGAAGTTAGAAATCTACAGAGAAGGTAAAATTTTTTTTAGAGAAATGGTGATTATATTAAAATGAAACCTGAATTATTAATTTTTCTATTTATATAAATTTTTTACTTTAATAATAAAATATTTAAGTGTCATTTTAATTATACCACTTCCATTTTATAACTATTTTCTAGGTCCTAAAATTTAAAATATATATTTATCTTAATTTAAAATATTTTTTGTTATTTTAATTGTATTAGCTAATATTTTTACTTTAATATTGAACTGTTAACTATAATACTAAAGATGACTATTAGAAGATATCTGGAATTTAAGTGTTTGTCACTTAGTTAAACCTTATACAAAGTGAAAATGCAATTCAAAATGACCATCTAAAAGTGGGACGTCTAATTTGTCCTACCGAATACATTTGCTTGGACCATTTGGGGTACTTTTTTGTGATTTTATTAATCTTCTTAAAGGTATTAGCACGAAGTACGATATTCCTAACTATGTTTTTGGTAGAAAGCAAAATTACAAAAAAATTGAAATGTTTTATAAGAAATTAAAATTTTACAGTTTTATTAGAATATTGAATAAGTAATATTAGAGAATTTTAAATTACAAGAGCAAGAATTTAAAATTTTTCGTACTTTTAAATATATATATATATTTTAATTTTCTCTTCTTTGTGTGTACTTGTTATGTTTGTTATTCATCTTTCAGTTAACACTTTAATAATTTCAAAATTATTATAAAAAATAATTAATTTCATGCACTACATGCAAGTAGAATTATTTAAGTTGGTATTTTAAAAATGTTGGATTTTGCATTATCTCAATCTTTGGTATTTTCTCAACTTTATGGAAATAAAATCATTCCATGTCCTTCAGCCGTACAAGTAATTGATCTTTGCATGTTATGATTATGAATTAAGCACTTACATCATTAATCAAATGAAATGAATTATTGACATGCATAAAATATAAGTGTTCATTTAAATTTGAGCTGGCACTGTTTCCGGTCTTTGACCAATCTTCATCAATTATTATTCTCCATAAAGAAAGAAATCTCTTTAAATATCACCTCCATGAGCATATATAGCTTAAAATTAAAGTTCAAAGCGTAGGAACAAAATCAATTCAAATTCCAATAAAATTTCCCTTAATGAAGTTATTTCCAACATCAGCAAGCACACATTCTTCTTTTTGTACAATTTTACCACAAAACATGGACATAAAAAATAAAAATAAAACAACTCACATGAGGTTGCACGTGCATGATATCGCTTCCATAAAGATTAGCATAGATACTCTACCCCATAAATACTCTCTATTATTTATTACAATATCATAAAAAAGAAAAATAAACACACACAAAATCAGAAAATCTTTTTAGCATTAATTAAGGAGTTCTCTTCTTTCACGACTTACCAAACGAGGAACGGTGAAAAAATGACGTCGGGAATTTGACGGCGCTGTTTGGTTCAGCCTTGACTTCGGTCAACGTTGTCACACCCCACCAATCACTGTGCGACGTCGTTCACAAACTCCCAAGATTGACCAAAATCACGCGAGATTTTGTTTGAGGATGTGTCATTAATTCCTTACTTAGCTTGGGATCAGAAAAAAGAAAAAAAAAATTCCCTTTGAGATCACAAACCAAAGTGGATTTCAGAATCTCAGCGCCATCTTCCAAAAAACATAAATAAAAAGAGAAGATTTTAAGATTTGATTTTTCCAAAAGAGACTTTATTATTATTGTAGCATTATTATAATTCTAGTAGTAATAATAATTATTAAAAAAAAAAAAGCGGTGACAGATGGATATTATGGAACAACAACATAACATGTCACATAGCCACATTCATTAATATAACACTGTATTTAAGATTTCTTCACCCATGTTAAGGAATCCTCTTTCTGTTCTTTTATTTCCTTCTTTCTCTCTGCTTACAATTCCCTCTGCACTTTTCAATGGCCACAGACGGCGTCGTTTCCTTCGATCATGTCTCGCCGGAGGATTCCCACGAGGTTCATGTTCTGGCCGTCGATGACAGCCTCGTTGATCGAAAGGTCATTGAACGTTTGCTCAAAATCTCAGCTTGTAAAGGTAATTAACTGTTCTTTAACATATCAAAACAAAACACACTGTTGGGTATTCTGTTTTTTTTCTCTTTATATGTGTTCTGTTAAAAGAGTTTTTTTTTTTTCTTTTTGGGTTTTATTTGGTTGAAAAAATGGCAGTTACAGCTGTGGATAGTGGAATCAGAGCACTGCAATTTCTGGGGTTGGACGAGCAGAGAAGGGCCTCTGAATCTGATGGTTTTGTCGTATGTATCATTAGATTTTTCATTTCATTCTTTTTACGAACTTCCGTTTTATTTTCCACAGCTTATCTTTTGCTCTGTTTTTGTTTTTTTCCTTAGCCGAGTTTGAAGGTGGATCTAATTATCACAGATTACTGCATGCCAGAGATGACAGGTTATGAATTGCTCAAGAAAATAAAGGTTCATTAATTAATAATTAAATGTTCTAATCATAAACCCTTAATTTTTTTTTTCTGTAACTGATAATACTGAGTGAAAATTTTTATTTAATGCAGGAATCGTCCATGTTCAGGGAAATTCCGGTAGTTATTATGTCTTCCGAAAACGTTTTGCCTCGCATAGACAGGTATTATCATGATTGAGTTATTCCCTTCATGCTACATTTTTTGTTAATTTAATGAACATATATTAAAGTTTGTGATGAATTTTAGAAGATTGAAACCACTGGAAAAATTTGAAAAAAAATATGTAGATGCTTGGAGGAAGGTGCAGAGGATTTCATAGTGAAACCAGTGAAATTATCTGACGTGAAACGGTTGAAGGGGTACATGACAACGAGGGAGGTTAAGGTTGGAAGCCATGACAGAGGAAGTGGTGTTGATGATGTTGGGGTTGAGATTAACAACAAAAGAAAACTGGAAGAAGAGGAAGAGACCTCTGACATGTCATCATCGCCACCGTCCGTTTCTACACTTTCATCATCACCGTTCGTTTCTTCACCATCATCTTCTCCAACATCTTCGCCCACCGTGCTGGCTTCTCCAATCAGACGGCTTAAAATGAGCACCACGGATTGACTCTCTGCGATGGCATCCATAGCAGTATTTATTTTTTTGCTCTTAAGATTTATTGCTTTCCTCTCTCTGGGGTTGAATTGCAATTACCCGTTGTTGTTGTTGTGGTCTGTAACGGTTTTTGTTGCATTGCCCCTTTCTTATCTTTTGCTAATTTGTTTGTACGAAGGTGGGTTAAGGTTAAGGTTATGGAAGCATAATATTATTATTATTATGTGGGAAAAGAAAAAGAAAGTTAATGAAATAAATTACTATTGCCATTTGCAACGTTTTTGTTGGATTAAAAAGATTGTGGGCTTTTACAAGAACGTGCGATGAAAGGCGGGAGATAAAATAATGGATGGTGTGTAGAAGGGGTGAGTGAACATTGAATTTGGGATTGGAAATGATGTGAAACAGATGGAATAATAGTTTGCAAGATCTTGTCTGGTGTAAAGAATAAAGAAATGTGAATTGGAGATGTTGGAAGTGTTCCCTTAAGGAAGAGGGTGGGAAGGTGTCGTGGGGTCTTGGAACTGCTGTACTTGTCTGGTTGTCTCTGATGGAGGAGGTTTGGCTGCAATAAACCTGCAATATCAGAAAGCATTGCCTCTGTCATGTGGAAGAGGAACCAGAATATTTGGTTGTTGATACTGGACCATAGTGATCCACATGTGCCCTGTTCACCATTGCCTTTTTTTTTTTTCATCTTTTTGCCATCTTTTTTCCACTGCTCACCCCTTTAGGACTCAACACAACATTGACTACCACAAGGTTAAGATTTTGTGGTTATAGTTGCAGAGCTAACCATTCTGATCAAAACTATAAAATATCAAGCAAAACAAACAGCTGTTACTGCTATCATGCGTCACATTGACTTGGTTAGAGATAACATTTTATTATGAGATTTCACATGACATCTTCTCCTCTTCCATTGTGAGTAATCCTTGTGTTATTTTGATTAGCTTTAATACAAGTCTTGTCCTTTGTTTTTAGAGGCTCCAAGTACTTTCTTCAAAGGACTATTTTGCTTTAATATTTAACATAGTTGTGTAGGTTAGAAACCAGCTATGAGATAATTGTCGGAGATATAAAAACACCAGCAACTGCATACAAAAGTTACTGAACTAATGTGGCACCCCCACAGGCATCATTGTTAATTTGACTGGTTTGACCACCTTCCCTTTTGTAAAGCATAACAGGAAGCAAAGTTCAACTACTGATAGCCTTGTTAATTTGTCCTAGGAGCTCTCTAACCTGCACACAGGAGAATCACACTTTCCAAAGCACTTGTTTCAAAGAAAGAAAATATCAAGGGTTGACTGAACAACCCTTTAGTGAGGGTGCCGTGCCTGCCAATGCAAAACAGATTATTACAACTTATGAGTAAAGCTATCTACTTCCACTGAGACAATATGTTTCCCTGATCTCATCTTTCAATTCATATTTGATGTGGTTGTAAAGATTGTGCTGAAACTAAATTCACCATAATTGGATGAAATGCTTTAGAAGATACTCCATGCCAGTTTTTCAGAGTTTCTACTCTGGATACCTTGAACTTGGAAAATATATATACAACAATATATTTCACCTGGTAAATACAAATCAGATGTTGTTTGGAAGAAAGTTAAACCTAACATTTAAAGGAGAGGAACTATCAGAAGAAACAAACCAATGTTTTTATAAATTAAAATCAACTTGTGTATATATTTTATTTTTATTTGTTATTTTTTTAGAAAGATTCATGTTTTCAAAATAATTTTTATTAAAAAATGGATTTAAGATTAACTCAATTTTACAAAATCGGCTGAGATTTATATTCACTTATATATTATTGAGAGATTTTATCTCTAGTTGACATGAGATCTCTAATACTTTCTCATGTTGAGACGGCTCAACTCATACTTAAGATTATATATTTAAAGATTGTCCGATTGTGGTATAATAATAGGTAGTCTCATAGGCTCAACAATTTTATTAAGATAAATTATAAAATGATTTTAATACCATATTAAGAAGTACACTTTAAGCTTAACTCAATTTTACAAAATCCTTTTATAAGATCAGTGATCAGAATTACATTTAATTATATATTATTAAAATGTCTTTATCTCTATTTTCAACAATTTTTAATATGTTTAAAATTAATTATAGGATACAGATAACCAATAATGTGTAAATTAATTGGTGGGTGGTGGGATGTTTTGGTTTGTGAAAGGTTTCACATTCGAATATTTGAATATCAGATCAAATTGAAACATAAAAAAGGGAGTTTTTCTTTTATTTAAAATGATGATACTCAACTATGTTTAATAATATTTGAATGGTGCAAAAAACGGAATTGATAAAAAGAAAAGATGGTAGATGTGAAGTGTGAAGTACTTGAGTGAATAGAAACAAGTTGGGCCTATGTGATTAAGAGGAAGGATGGTTTTATTAGGGGTCCATAAAACCCAAATTGAAGGGCATAATAGTAGAAAGATGGAGACAAACTTTCTACTGGCCACCAATTTTGTATCTGTCGGTTGGCCCCATGATCCAAGTGCCCTTTAAGTGATCATTGTGCCAAGTTTGATTTTAATTATGTCTCTCATGTTTGGCAAAATTGTGATACGTAAAATCAGCTTTCTTTTGTTTGATTCTGTCACTATGCCATATCTAATATCTGGGCCTTATCATATTTGTTGTTACCATTGCAGACAAAGTTCATTATAGATGACATAGAGACTCATATCTAAAAGCATTTTTTGTTACCTAATTGGGCTAAGTTTAGATGCTTAATGGGGAATCCTCATGAGCCAGTTGCCTAATAAAGAAACTCCATCACATGCACTCACCAATCAACCATTCTTCTGCATGAGTAATGGATGTTTCTGGTGGAGTTATATCAGAAAGATATAACACACCAATAGTTTTCATATCTTGTACTTCATCAAAATTTTAAATTGTTTAATGACTTTCTGAAACAAGTTATTTGTTTTTTAATTCAATAATGCCCTTGGTCAATGTTTAAAGTTCTTAAAACTATTTATGGTTTCAAATACTAGTTAAGTTTAAACTGTTTCAGCCCTTCAATGACTTATATAATATTTAAAGGTTTGAATTGGTGATAAAATATTTCTGGGGAGGCATAACTTTATTGACAAATCTACCTCAGAAGATGTAGGACAATTGTCCCACTATGATCTTAATTTTTTATTTAAAATATCTGTGATATTTTTTTTTCTTTTTAAAAACACTAGATATTGTCCCCCAATGGATAAAATAGACTTATTGATTTTTTTTTAATGGGAAAATTAAGCGGCATGTATATTCAATTATATATATTTTATTTTCTATTAGCGTCCCACAGTCAATCCGTAAAGTGACTTAATGGCAAGTAAAGTTTTAGTTAGAAAACTTCTATACTCAAGTTATTTAACCGATATAAATAATTACTTTTTTATTTGAGGTATAACCTGTATTATACATAAAAAATTTTAAAATTAATTCAGTAATCTAATCTATATACGAAATATTTTTTCAGCTGAAGTCTTCTGATTGCAGCCACGAATGATATTTATGATGAGTTAGCTGATGACCTCATTAATTATCAGAGAGACTCTATTAACTTTCATTAAAATATGATAAGTGTGTTTTATACATAAAAAAAATTATTTTTGATTCTAATTGTTTATTCATACAGTAATTACTCTTAAAGTTTTTAAATCTAAATTAAATCTAAATATAGGCTGTGAGTTATGAGTTAAAAGGAAACTATTTGATCTTTATTTTTGTGTAAATTTTTAAGTGTAAATAATGAAAAAAATAAAAGATTGGAAGATGCATGAAGAAAAAAATTAAAATGGTGAAATTAAAGACTCGTCCAAGCGAAAATAGCTCGCTTGGTCGAGATTGGTCCAGAATGAAAAGAAGCTGCAGAGGCTGGCTTGCCTAGCCGACAAAGAGCTTGCCCAGGTGAGGAGGATTTCGCCCAGGCGAGGAAGAGCTTGCCCATGCAAGAATGCTTCAGAGAGGAGTTGATTTTTACTGAAAGCCTCGCCTGAGCTAGACCTGCTTCACTCAGGTGAAAATTCACTAACCCTAGATCCAAAAACGAGTTTAAAAACGCGATTTTAAGTTTTCTAAGGACGATTGGAAGGGTCAAGAGCAAAAGAATACAACAGTGACGAAAGCCAAGCATAAGTTCCTATTTTTCTCTAGCAATCTTCCTTTCCTTAGTTTGTAATGGTTATCATGGGTAGCTAATTCTTCATCTTTGGGATTGAATGTAATCTTTTGAACTCATTTGTATTTTGGTGATATTTATATATAATATTAACCTTCTACTCAGTTTTGGTATTTTCTTTTTGTGCTTACTGCTAGATTTTATCTTATCAATAGAGTCTTGATTTTGATTCTTGATTTTGATTCTTGAATTTAAGTGGAAATGAATAGGTTTTCAATGTATTGATTGTGTTTTGATTTTGTTCTTAATGTTGGATAATTTACTAGATAGCTGAGAAATCAGTGTTTAGGAAATTTACTTATGAATTTTTTTCATGCTTGAGGAATTAGTCTGAATGATTTTTATATATGCATTAATATTGAGTAGTTATGAGTATTGTATGTTCTTATAATTAATGTTGTAAACATTAATGTTTTGCTTTTGTAGTAGAAGAAACTTGGTGTTTATATAAACTTATATTTTTAGAAAAGAAAATAAAAAATAAAATTAGTTTGAAGTTGATTTTTATATATTTTTATTGTCAATTTATATATAAACTAATTTTAATTAATAAAAATAATAATTTTTTTCTTTTCATTTATCATTTCATGCAAATTGTTCTTATAAGATGGAGATTACTTTCTCAATACTATCAAGATGTTATTTTTTCTATTTAACTCTATCTTTTGGTATTCCATCTCTACTAATGGAGATGACATTGTGGGATGTGTAATTTCAATTAGTACATAATTTTTATTTAAATTACTTAAACATAATAAAGGTAAAACACTTGAACACATATTTCATACATAAAAAAAAGTTAAATCGTACAAACTTTATATATATATATATATATATATATATATATATATATATAATAAATATATTATATATATTTCAATAATCAATATAGTAAATTTATTTAGAAGAACTAATAATTGATATTGTGACCAAGGTTCAAAACTTTTTGTAATAATTGTATTGTCGTGATTAAATTGTAATTTGTATTAGAAAAAAAATTGATAAATTATTCTCATCCTCACCTTATTCAGTGTCATGTAATGGTTTATAAGAGTTATTTAAAATTAAATAACATTTTCTAACAAAGTTTATATTAATATTGAATATTTCACATCTGTTAAAAATAAGATTAATTTATAGTATATAAATAAGGATAGTTATTTCTTTATTAGCTGATTTTAAGATGAGTTGTTTAAACTCATTTCCTAATATAAAAGACCCACAAATATTTTTTTATATTTAATTTTAATACATATTTGAATTCCTTAGAATGCTTACGATTTTGTAATGTGTATATCTTAACATGTGGTTTTGAATGAAATAGAAGTTTTCTAGTAGTGGTATTAGAATTTATCTTAGTGAGGTTTGTTGAACATATTGTGCTACCAACTATTGCGCCACTTGAGATTTATATGCCTCCGTGTGAGGAGAATGTGTTGCAGACCTTAATTGTTGAATTGAGCGCTTACCACTAGGCCAAAAGCTATAATTGGTAGTCGAGGTGCAACTCTTTCCACTTAAGAGTGTAACAACCTAAGCATCATGATTTGATTGTAACTTGACCTACATGACCTCTACCATGGGACAATTGATGTCACTTAATGGAAGTCAGGCAGCGGAAGCAATAAGATTCACTTTTATCAGAACAATATGGAAACACCTTGAATGCAATCAATCAATCCAAACAAACCAATATGCAATCGAAAACAGAAGAATAAATCAACACCAATAATTAGCGTGGGAAAAACCTCTTAATAGAGATCAAAAAAACCTACAGGACGGTAAATACTCCACTAATACTAAAACAAAGGTACAATGAGTCTCACAAAATTAATCACAAAGCATATCAATACAACTCTTCCTAATCCTCAAAACAGTCACCAACAATGGCCCAAAAATATCAACAAATTGAAATTAACAAGGAAGAGTTCAAGAATCTTGTCACCAAAAAAATAA
>Ga0209700_102617_pt1 | contig 36049 bp, 15 predicted proteins | sample SiratroredBW_FD_187528 | JGI IMG/M metagenome (GOLD analysis project Ga0209700, IMG submission 187528) | Root nodule microbial communities of legume samples collected from California, USA - Siratro red BW (SPAdes) (version 2) | ecosystem: Host-associated > Plants > Roots > Nodule | place: USA...
AAAAAAAAAATATAAATGAAAAATATAAAATATATATATATATATATATATATATATATATATATATATATATATAGTTTAAAAATGATCCTATAGTTTAAAAATGTATAATCTAATCGAAATATATGAAACGATATAACATTTATTAAAAGGCATATTGACATAATTTTACTCTTTTTATGTATATAATTTGTCTTTCTAAGTAATACATCAAGATAACAAATTTTTAGTTTATTTTATAATTTAATTTTTAATTAATTAATTTCCAGGAATAATAAATGAATGTTAAGAAATGATAGAAAAGAATCATACTATAACTTTTTTTGTCAGAATATCATTGCAATTATGTTATAAGAGTTCAACGTATATGTTAAACAAAGATGTTATTTTTGAAGCTTCGTCTTTTTTACAACGAAATTTTAACTAAACAGGTATAATTTTAATAAAAATAATATTAAAATTTATCTCTTACTTTTATGTTGTCGTGCTTTTAATCATAAATGAAATAAACTTTTTTATACGAATATAATGTCTCTTGCTGTACTTCTCTACTTCTACAATGTTTGGAGTAACGTGTACTTTTGTTACAGATATAAAAAGTATATATTGAAGCGAGTCAAATATTCAAAATAGTTGAGTAATAAATTAAAAATTGAAAGTAAGTATTCAACTCCTATTTACAATTAAATATACTTTTATTTATTTTTTTATCGAAGTGTCCTACATTAAAAACTAAATATATTTTTGTATATTGTCGAAGAGTCTAAGTAAAGTTTATCCTTCTAAAGTTTATTAAATTCATTGTGTTATTTGTTATTGGCATTTTTGTATACTTATGTTTTATATGAGAATGTATTAAATTAGTTTTGTGAAAGTAAGTTAAATTTAAAGTTTCTTTTTAAATTTTATAATTTTTTCCCTTGATTATTGTTGCGTGATAATATAACTTCTATAGTAGAAACTAGGAGACAAGTGGCTCGAAAAAGAAATTATTATTCCAAACTTTACAATGGATGTGACTGCTCTTCTTAACAAAAAATTAATATCCCTTTACAAATAGCATAAACAAAAAAAAGTCTCCTTCTCCTATAAATATTTTAATATTAACTTTGGATTGGACAGAATGAATAACTGAATAAGGAACAATAATATATAATTTTTATATTTGTGGTACACGTAAATCCTAGTATTAGTAGAGTTGAATACAAATGGCGATGGAAAGAGGACATATCAAGCATTCCACGTGCATTAAAAATCCATCTCCAATCTGGTTTCGTTTTGGTAGATTGTGACAAAATAAATATCATATGATTTAAATCATAAATGATTATTTATTAACTTTATGATGAGCTGTTTTCATGGTGCCTAGCATTATTAATTAGTATAACTTTTTTTATATCCAGTGCATCCCATATTTACAGGAGAAAGTTGAGATAAACTACTTAATAAATGAATCATCATCCACTTTCCTTTATTATGATGTAGTTACTACAAAAAAAATAAAAAATAAAAAATACCCTCTTTTGTTAAGCGGCTGCTCAAGATCTTAGAAGCGGCTGGTCAAAATCTTACGAGTCTAAAACAAATTAAAAAAAAAATAATTAAAATAAATAAATAATTTATTAAAATTGTAATATTTTTGTTTAAAATTATTTTTAAATTTTTGTATAATACAAAATTATTTATTAAATTAATATAATTATTTTATTTAATATATTTTTTCAATAAATAATAAAATTATTTATTAAACTTTATTATGATATTATTAATTTTAAATAAGATTTTATTAATTTAATTTTCCAAAAACTTTTTTTAGCTAGCTAGAATAGCTGATATTAAAATTGTTAATGCTATTTTATAAATCTATAAATTATATATTTATATATTTATTTGAAAAATAATTTATTTTCTTTGTACCATTAAGAATGTCAATAACTTTATCATTTTTTAATTCTATAATCTCTTTTCAAATATTTAATTATAAAAATAAATACCAATTATTAAAATCCAATATCTACTACCTTTGTTATTTAGTTTATTTATACAACGAACAATATTAAATAATTTACAACAAAAAATAGAATACTCTATCTAAATCTCTACAATAAATTAGTTATCTTTTTTCATATTTTTATTCGTTAGATAATTTTTGAATATAATTTAATGTGTATAGAGCATTAATTATAATTTACTACTAATAAGTCTTTTAATTTTATATTAATATTCTTCTATTAACTTTGATCATATATATTTTTAATAGTAAGATTATTTAATATTGTAATTTTCTTCTTGTTAGCATAAGTTTGAAATCAAAATATTATTACCGTTGAAAACTTATCTATTTTTCTTTTTATCTATATCTATATTGTTATCTTCTTCATTCAAATAGCACTTAATTGTATTTTTTAACTTTTTTTTAAATCTATTCATAACTCATTCATGTGATTTAACAAAAAGTTAAACTTTTTTTTTAAAGTTTTGAATTGTCTTATTCATATCTCCATATTTGTATATTTTTATATAAAATTAAAAACTAATATATATATATATATATATATATATATATATATATATATATATATATATTAATAAATATAACTTATAAGTATATAAAACGAGACTAACTTTAAAAAATAAGGTTTGGTTGCTAAAAAAATGAACTTGATCGTTATATATTGACTTAAAATCTCAAGTTTTCTTTTGTTTTTCAATTTTGTTCTTTGGTAAGTGTTTAAATTTGATTTATAAATTCTAAATTTTTAATATTTTTATTGAATCTACATAAATTATTTTAAAATTAATTAAACAATAATAAAAAAATAATAATTTTGAGATCAATTCATCAATATGATATTGAACTTGAGCTATAATTGACGCACTCAACATGAGCAAAAGTCAACACAAATCTCAATTTCTCAATCTGCATCTCAAAACTTTCAAATAGAGATACATACATAAATATATCAAATAAAATGATAAAACAAATTTGGAATTAGATAATGGTCTAGTGACAGACACAAATTAAAGCAAAAACATTAAAGAACCACTAAAAGAAGTAGATAAAGGAAGAAATAAGTGAAAAAGTGAGAAAAAGTGAAGAAATATATAGAAGAGTCGGATAAATAAAAAGATAAAAATACATGTCATTATGGTGAAATAATAGAAAAAGATGGAAAATTTGAAAACTTTAACCTTTATTTCTTAAAAAATAAAAATATTATTAATATATAAATAGAAAGTTTTAAAAGTATTATTTATTAAATAATATTTATAATATTAATATAAATTTAACAAAGACTTAAGATATTTTAAATTTTGAATAAAAATTATTTTTAAGTCTTGTTTTAAAATTAAATATTTTTTAATTTTATAATAATATATTAATGTTAACTTTTTTTTTAAACCTAAAGCTATTGTTTTATGTGCTTAAATCTAAAGTCAGTCATGCTTTCATTCTTTTACCTCTTTGTCCTCCTTTTAAAGAAAGTGTAAGAATATGATGATTTATCATATCATATTAAAATGGTTGATATAAATTAGAAAAAAATAATTTAGAGTGCTTACATTTTCTTAATTAGATATTGTTGTTTTGAAGGTGCATTCTGATCCATTTGCTTGAAATTAAATAAAGAATTAATTTAAATATAAAATAATCTAGTGGTTATTTTTTTTGGAGATCTTAAAGTTAAAATTTAATTCATGTTTGTTTACGATAAACAGAAGTAATTTTTTTAAGAAAATAAATAATTATTTTAATAAGACGCGAGTTTGAATAACTTCTGATTAATAACATTTTTAATTCTTTTATTCTTTTGTATTTCTTTTTTTTTCGGTGGGAAATTCTTTTATGTTTCTGATTATTTAAAAAATGTTATAAACACGTAATAAACAGAGATGTTATTATTCTTTTTTTTTTAAAAAAAAGAACTTTTAAGCAAATGGACTTTTTACACACTACTTCTTTCTATTTGTCCTCTTTTATCTTTATTTACAAATTAAATTTCAATAACTTTTTAAAATTAAATTTTAGTAATTTATAAACTTAGATATTTTTAATTAAGATTTTATACAAAATTTCATTTTATTGGATATTTAAAATAATTATTTTGCTTATGAACTTGTTCTTTGAGAGAAAAATGTGAGTTGACAATAAAATTAGAAAAAGAAGAAACAATGGGTGACTTAAATACTATAAAATAGAAATAACGACTCATCTTGATAAAAATTAAATAACACAGTATTTTGAGAAAAATAAAATATATTTTGAATACTCACTAGATTACAATTTTTAAATAGAAATTCAGTTAAAAATACACTTATATATATAATACCTTAAATTTAATTAAATGTTATTATTATTATTATTAAACTTGAAACGATTGTTTGACTCTGACAAGTTTTATACACAGATTAAACCCATATTTTTGGATCATATTAAGCTCCATGAAAGACTGGTTGGTAACGTGGATGTATATAATACTACTAATTTAAACATAGACCTGGGAAATTTATAGTATTTTTTTTTTCACGGGATAATCTTTTAAATAGCGTTGTCAATGGCTTCACATAATCGTTCTCATATTATTTATTATCACTAATTATCCCAGTTAGTTCCAATTTTAAGGACAATGTTTTTCGTGCATACTTTATAAAATTAATTATTTCATAAGTCAAAAGTAACTTATTTATTTTAATTTAAAAAAAAAATAGACGAAAGAACGTTTGTCTTAACTCATTTCTTTTTCCACAGATATCTATTTATGATAAAATCATTGTTTAATTCGTGATTCAGATAAACATCTACTTGAAGAAAAAGAATAGCCTCTGACCCAGTCAAAAAATTTTGAACTCAAAAACCATGTAAACCAAATTTAATTGCCACTAGCCATCTCATTGTTTGCGTGAATTATATATATTATTATGAAGCTTAAATATAATCTTGCAAGGAACATCTAAAGTTCTTCATATTTATATATCCATATCCACACGGTTGTTAATCATTGAGCTTGACATAGTTTTTTCCCGGCAGCCATGGAGAATCCATCCTCACCGGAAATTCAGGCTCCAAAATATGATGTCATTACGGTTCTTAGCATTGACGGTGGTGGTATCCGAGGAATCATTCCCGGTGTTATTCTTAAGTACCTTGAGTCTCAACTTCAGGTTAATGTTTATATATAGAAGCAAAGATTTCCATTAACTAATTTTTCCTAATGCTTTGGAATGTGTATGTAGGAGATAGACGGTGATAAGGATGCAAGACTTGCAGATTACTTTGATGTAATTGCTGGAACAAGTACAGGGGGTCTCGTTGCTTCCATGTTAGCAGCTCCAGATCCAAAGGCCAATAATCGCCCTTTGTTTGCAGCCAAAGATATAGTGCCATTTTACCTTGAAAATTCTCCACAAATTTTCCCTCAGAAAGGGTATGTCTACTACTACTATTACTGTTACTGTCACATACATATGATCATTATGCTATATTTATATGTCCACATTATTATTTCCTCGTGTGTAAAAATTTGGTATATAGACTAAGCAAAATTATATATGGTACGAGTGTTTATATATATCTGTTGGTTAATCTTTCATATTTTCACGTGCATGCAGTGGAATATTCAGTCCGCTACTAAACATGGGGAAAGCATTGTTAGGACCTAAGTACGATGGGAAATATCTGCATGAGTTGATAAGAAAGCATTTAGGGGACACAATGTTGCACCAAACGTTGACAAACGTTGTTATTCCCACGTTTGACGTCAAGAAACTTCAACCTACCATCTTTTCCTCGTATCAGGTCATTGGTTAATTAAGTTTATTTCTTATATATAATTAGGTCATTTTTCCTTGACATAGTTGTGAATTGGGTCATCTTGTGCAGTTGGAAACGGAGGCAGAATTAGATGCACCACTGTCAGATATTTGCATAGCAACTTCGGCTGCTCCTACCTTTTTGCCAGCTCATTATTTTACAAAACAAGATGCACAAGGGAAAGTCGTAAAAGAATTCAACCTCATTGATGGTGGTTTGGCTGCTAATAATCCGGTGAGATTCTTGAGTTGAGACAAAAAGGAGGAAGAAATTATTATATAGTTTAGAAATTATTAAAGCTTAAGTTTCTTGTTAATATATGTATAAATATATATATCTGCAGACTTTGGTTGCAATTAGAGAAGTGACGAAGCAAATCATAAGGAAGCCAGATGAAAGAAGTATTAGCCCTTTGGACTTTGATCGTTTTCTTGTTCTCTCGTTAGGGACTGGATCAAACATGAGCGAGCACAAATACAACGCAAAGATGGTTTCGAAATGGGGAATTTTAACTTGGTTATTCAACTCCGGGTCAACTCCCATTATAGATTGTTTCAGCGAAGCAAGCATTGATATGGTTGATTACCACAACGTTGTGGTTTTTAGTGCGCTTCAATCTCAAGACAACTACCTCCGGATTCAAGTAAGTTACCTCTGTGTTTGGTTTGCTTTGAAACTCAAGACACTACAAATTAAAATTGACCAAATATATACATAAATAAAACTTGTAATTAGAATTGGGGAACTTTTTTTCTTTCCCTAAAAGTAAGTTAAAAATATTTCTAATGTTTGGTTGAATCAGGACAATACATTAACGGGGGATTTAGCATCTGTGGATGTAGCTACTACAGAGAATTTGAATAATCTGGTGAAAGTGGGGGACGATTTACTGAAGAAAACAGTGACGCGAGTGAATCTTGATACAGGTCTCTATGAACCAGCTCCAGATAAAGGCACCAATGAGGAAGCACTCAAAAGGTTCATTTTATTTGTATAATCTATTTAATTTAATTCAATTTATTTTGTAGCAGTAACCCAGAAGTCTAAACAAATTGATTGATGTTTGCAGGTTTGCAATATCCCTGTCGGAGGCAAGAAAGAAGAAAAAGTCAATCCTTGGTTGAAGCTTTTCATATATTTACTATAATTCCTATATAATTACAATATAAGTGTTAAATTTCTACTATATTACATGTTAAAAGAAAAATGCTCCATTCCCTTACTTTTAAATGTTGTAATTTAAAAAAAAAATTATATTTAGTTATATGTATTTTGTAATCTTTAAATAATATATATATTGTGTATCATATAAAGAGAGAAATGTATAACAAGAAATTGTATAATTATTTCATTAGAATATAAAATTTCTTATACTTTTTATTCCTACAAAGAGAATAATTATTAATCACTTCTTAAACTTAAAAATGAAAACAAAACTTATAATTTACCAATTTGCTTAAGCCTACCTCCAACTCTAGTTTCGTTTAAATAACGTATTCTCTAATTTTTGAATAGTTACGAGGTTTATTAATATTTTTAGTTTTAAAATATTAAATAAATATATTACTAATGTTATTTGGAACAGTTTTCTTAAGTTGTTATCATAAATATCAACACCATTCCAATCTCTTGAGTGTTAGATGCTATAAACTGGTAAAATTATTCCATTTAAAGGCAATGCACAATTTTATTTAATCATTAGAAGAAAAATGTCGTTTGTAATTCAACTTACAGGAAGAATACAGGTAGAAACTACAAAGTTCATTGTTAGTCCTTAACTATAATATTGGTTGCTTAACACTGATAAATCGAATTGATTTTTCTTAAATAATTTACATATTCTTTCAATGAAAAATAGAGTTAAAATTAATTTCGTAAATAGTTGAATAAACTTGCTAATTTAACTTGATGTGAAAAAGAGGAAATTACGTAGAAATTTTACATTGATTTATTTTGTTGTTATTCTTAATGAGTCATTTGATTAATCTTTACTCTTTTATCCAAAAATCTTAAATCTTTATTTGGCAGTATTCTTTATTATATAAAATATCTTTAATTTTACTTTCTTATTGGAAAACCCTATAACTAATTTTCTTTTTCTTTAAATAATTAATTTTCTTAAGTTAAAGAGATAAAATATAAAAAGAAAATATTAAATGTCCTAACAAAGATTTAAAAGGAAACGGAAGACCAGTGAAAAGGAAAGAAAAGTGAGAATAACTGATTAGTATTTTCCTTTTAATTCACGTGAATACCATAACAGCTCGAATGATGTATTGTAATTTAGCATGTCATCTTATTCTTTGTTTCATGTAAACATATAACTTTTGCATCAAGAAGAACGTGACATAACCTAATGATTAATGCGGAGTTCTTGAAAAGAAACAAAAAACAGTTTCCACAAGACTTCTTCATTCATATCCACACTAGAGTTGTTTCTAGTTTCCAAAGAGTCATGCAAAATACGAGAATTTCATTTGAGAAAATACTTTTGTCTGGTTTTATTTAATAACTTTAATCAGGACGATACATTAAGGGGGGGATTTAGCATCTTTGAATTTAGCTACTGAAGAGAATTTGAATAATCTGGTCAATGTTGGAAAGCAGTTACTGAAGAAAAAAGTTACGCGAGTGAATCTTGATAAAGGCACCAACGGGGAAGCACTCAAAAGGTTCATTTTATTTGTAATATTTTTCATTAAATGCTTTTGTAGCAGTAACCAAGACATCAAAACAAGATTGATTGATGTTTGCGGAATTGCAAAGTCACTCTCAGATGTAAGAAAGAAGAAAAAATCCAACTCAAATGCATGATAATGACAATCATGGTTGAAGCTTCTCATACATTTGCTATATTTTCTATGAGATTACAATATAACTGTTAATTTTGCCACTATCTTAAATGTTGAAGAGAACAATTGTCGCTACTTTTGAATATTAAAATAAAGAAGTCAATTAAATTTTATTGATAATGTAAAAGATTATTTACTTTGTCATACAATTTATTCTGCTCAATCTAGAATTGTTGGTTATATATCTCTAGAGGATTGCTGGATACAGTGTCAAGCTACTACCATACACAGAATTTCACAAAATCACGTGTAAGAGATTAAAAGAAGAAAAAAAAAATAATATTAAAGACTGAAAATTAGCAAATTACATACTTCATCCATAATATAATCACAGTGTAGTTAAGAAAAAGAAATAAAAATTAAATTAACCTATTAAAATAGAAAAATAAGTTAGTCAAATTAGAGTCAGAATAGTAGCATAAAAGTAACTGTCAACATAAGTCTAGCTGGAGAAACTTCGGCACACTAGAAAAAAAAAATTAATTTGTAAAAATATTTTATATTAATTTTTTAAAATATGATTTTTAATTTATATAAATTAATTTTTAACTTATAACAAATATAACATTATTTTTTTCCTGAAGTACTTGTCCAAAAGTTTACTTCAAACATGTTTTAAATATTTTATGTAAAACCTATCGAATAAAGTGTTGATTATTTTTTGGACAACTAGGCCCATCTCCTTTGTCAACTACCTATCATCTGTAGCGTCGTTGAAATCTTAAATATAGGATTTTATTTTTATCTATCACTAAAGCTAAGAAAATCTTATACCAAAGCCAAAATATCTACACCATAGAAGATGAGTTCTTATAGAAAAATTCTCAAGATTTTCAGAAAATATTTTTTTTTTATAATCTCACACCTTACAAATACTAAATATAAATTAAATTGTGGAATTTCTTTGAAACTTACAAATAAGTTACTTAAATAAAAGAATAAGTGAGATCTTTCGAGATCTTATTGCCTAACAAAAAGATCTATCAAGCTTTTTCTAAATTCTTTCTACTATTTCTGTCTACACCTACAGCCATTGAAGAATCCATTTCGTATAAGCTTTTCCAAGAGCACCAACACCTTATTTCACTTGAAAATGGAAGAGATTCCTCCCGCTAAGTTCCTGCAGAAAAAAATTGGATCTGGAACTAGAAGTAATTAAAACAATTGCATCTAGATAATGAAGTTTGTGTATGTTTTTTAGAATATAGGGTTTAGGGTTTAACTTTTGCATCAAGAAGAACATGTGACATAACTTATGATTAAATCTAAACTGAAATCTCAATTGCCAAATGAGTTCTGGAAAAGACACAAAAAGAAAGTAAATCTCAATTGCCAAATGCTTTAACTGCCACGAGCTATCTCATGTTTTACGTGAAATATATGTACAGTTTCCACAAGACTTCTCCATTTATATACACACCAGAGTTGCTTCTAGTTTCCAAAGAGTCATGGAAAATACGAGAATTTCATTTGAGATAATACTTTTGTATGGTTGTATTGCTGTCAGTGTAGCTACTGAATTCTCTGGACCATACAATAAAGGGGATTTAGCATCTTCGGATGAGAATTTCATTGTGGAATTTTTTGGAACTTACGAAAAAGTTACTTAAAGAAAAGAATTAAGTGAGATCTTTTAAGATCTTATTACCTAAATGATATAAGGGAAGCCACAAAAAAAGTGGTGTAAGATGTTATTTTAAAATCTTATACTAAAATTTTGTTTATTCGTTTTCTAATTTGATTTTTTTCACAATTCCCAATATTAATTAATCAAGCAATTTAATTACCTAAATAAAACAAGTATAACTGAATTCATGTGTTATTTATTTAATTCAGTGAGGGCCGCTCAATGCTCTCCAACTTTCACTTCCAAATTTTCGTAAACCAGTCTTCATAATTTATTCAAGCCGAATTATTGGCTACTTACACAAAAATAAAAACGACACCATAAACTTATCCACTCCCACACAACAGTTTTTTTTTTTTAACACTTATTTAAGTTGTTTTTGTGAATAATTATGCTTCATAGTTGTAATTGTGAATACTTGCTAAAACGTAGTTGAAATTTTCAAAATGTTGAGCAGGACACAACTGATTGTTTGCAATAGTTCTCAATGTCTAAAAAAATGCGATGAAAATCCATGGTAAAATTATTTCCCGATGTTATAGAATTTAATTGCTTGTTCATTTCTTTACTATTAAGCTTTTTTCTAAATTCTTCCTACTATTTCTAAAACTATCAATTTGGTTACCCTTTTCTTAAAAATCACTCTATATATTCCTTTCAATCAACATGATGAAGTTGTGTAACTAAAAAGAGAAATATGGCTCGTCTATATTGTCGTTACTTTTATCATGTCATTTTTTTTTTCAATTTTCATATTTTATATATGCATCTCTGTTCCAATTTTGTCCTGGACCCGTTCTCTCTCGAATAAGAATAGTTTGACACCAATGTTCATAACCTCCCTCTCTCTGACCCCAACCCACTCTCAACTGGTGATTGTCGTGATTCGTATGGACCTCTGCCAGCAGTTTCATGCCTGCTGGCCTCATTTGTAATCAGTATCTATTAATAGTTTATCTTCTTGCTTGCACATAACCCATGAAACCACAGTGTCTAACGTACAGCCATTGAAGAATCCATTTCGTATAAGCTTTACCAAGAGCACCAACATCTTATTTCACTTGAAAATGGAAGAGGTTCCTCCCTCGTCACCCGCCCTGGTAAGTTCCTGCAGAAAAAAATTTGATCTGGAACTAGAAATAATTAAAACAATGGCATCTAAATAATGAAGTTTCTACATGTTGTTTATCCACAATTATAAAATGTTGAATCTGTCAGCATTGAGTCATAATCTCAGCCCCATCAGGGGTTATGAGAATAGTGTGTTCAAACTGTGCTGAAAGGCTTCCATCTTTCGTTACGATTGTCCAGTCGTCATTCCACGTCACATGATTGATGCTCCCAATAGTCAGCATTGGTTCTGTAAAATTTACCACGTAAACAATAGTTACCGATATATCAAAAGAATGATGAGGTTCCCAACCATACAACTTTATACCACCAATTTACAATCATTTATTGAATAATTTAATTTATATTTTAATTAAATATCTTATTTTATTATTAAAAGGATTTGTAATGTAGCTGTCCAAATACCTTTTTTCTATAACAAGACCTATGACAAGAAACTTGGGCCATTTTAACGTAAATTTTCCACAAACACTTGCAGTAAAATAAAATTTTAAAAAATAAACATTTTTTAAAACTAAAATTAATTTGCACATAAAAAACAAATCTTAAAGAGACTAATGCGAGAAAGTTTTTATAATAACTAAATTTAAACAAGCAAATTTCAAGTTGTTGAGAAGCTTGGGTCAGCAGACCTAGTGAAAGAAGTATGGGAAAATCTGGGAAGAAATTACTCTGTACGTGCAACAGAGGAAACATCTGAGGTTGTTGGGAACTGGACTGTTGTGAGCTCCAATTTCACTTTAGGTCCACAATTTCATTCCACTCGTTCTATAATGGGAAAATGAACTGGAAAGAAGTGTTTTAACTGTAGTCATTTTCATCAGTGCCTACAATGACTTTTTTTATACTCCGTATCAAATTTTTTTTAAATGTTGCACTAACGTATCATAATTCAGAAAGGATACTAGAACCAATTCCATGCAACATAATCAAGAGATGAAAGCATATACAGATTCTAATTCCTCAAACACAAATCTCAAGAGTTCATAGCATTCAATATTGTACAAAATAAAATTACCAATTGTAAAGGTTTGATTCAGCACCATTCTTCCACCTGCATTGTTTCCTGCAGAAAATAACAGTAATTGTTACAGACACCAATAATTAGGCTAGCTGACAGAAGTATTAAACATTTTAAATATAAAAGATTGGGCGGCATTAAAAAACCTTTGAAACACTAAAAGTTCCATGAACAAATTAGTATGAACAGCTAAATTAAGTAATATTTGCAAACAGTAATGGAAGTTAAGTGAAAGTTAAAATGGACCCTTCTGTTTTGGCATCTTGTATTACAGAAAGGGAGCAACAAAAACATATATGTTTTATTAATTATATTGTTTACAATAATCTTTTTTGAAGAAAAAGAATAACTTCTGACTTATTCAATTCATTAATCAATACACTATAATTTGATAAATCCCAAATCTAAACCTAACTTCTCAGTAATTAATGATAATCACTTTTCAAATTAACAGACACACGTTGACTTCAATGTTCCTTACGCCAAAATGATATTCACAAAACTACGCACTGGTTTGTTGCTTTACAGAATTTATGTAGAGCTAATAATGACAGAAGGAAAAAAGTTAATTACTATAATGAAGAACAACTGGATCAGCATGAAAAACACGTCCAACTCCATGGCCAACAAAATCTCTGACAACACCATAACGATATTTATCTGCATGATCACTAAAACGAAAGGAGAAGACGTCAATTATGAATCATCATATAATTAAGAATAAACTTTTACTAGAGTTACAGTCAAAAATCATATTTAACATGAATGAGGTAATAGCTTAGATACTGCTCGAGGAAGAAACAGTTCAAGGTGGATATAGCTTGAGGGAACCATTCATGGAGGAAGTAAACTCCTCCTACCTTCTCATTTTCTAGCAGAGATATAAAATATGTAACAAAAGACATGAAGTAAACTCATTTATAGCGTATATGCTTGCAACTCTTTCAGATTTTTATCCTTACTATTTAAATGTATTTCCCATTGTACCATCTTTTTAATGATTTTTACGTTCCGCTCTAACAGTTTTAGTAAACTAGCTATTTGATCTTAAAAAAAATAAAATTAATAAAAAATATAGAAGGAAATTCACAGAAAATATATAACTAAATTATCCAAATTGTTTCTCTACAAAACAGAGTAGAATTTATACAAAAAAATATAAATAGATCCTTTTATATCATTTAACATATATCACCTACTTCAACTAATTTTGCCAAATACTTCTAATTTAATCAGCCAGCTCAACTTTTAGCTTGCATTTTGTAAGATTATCAGCTAATTTTGTTAAACTAAGAGTGGAAAAAGTGGCTTTTGGGAACTAAAACTAATCCTGACACGTTGAATGTAAAAAGAAAATTACGGGTCATGAGTCTAAAGCTATGCAATAACTATTTATTATATTGAATCTTATTACTCAAGTGTTTCTGGCTTTCTGCAGTATAGGGAAAATTAGGGAACAAGGGAGAGAACAAATGGGAAAGGGGGTGACATCTTACTGAATTGTTTTGCCAATTGTCTTGAATTCCACTCCCGGTGCACATATTGAGATTGCTTTATCTAAGCATTCTTTAGTTACCTGTATTAACATATAAACATTCCCATTAAGCAAAGAAATGACGAGGGCAGTATCTCAATTCTCAAGAACAAAAATAAAACATTTCACAAAATCAAATCCACATAAGAGACTTCCAGAACAGCACGTCAACTAGAAGCATAACACAGTACGTTGTAAAAGAAAAGTATAAACAAAATTCATAATAGTAGACAAGAGGTCAGATAATAAATATATTATGGGGAAACGCCACTTCTGCTAATATTACAAAGTTCTACAACAAAACTTAACATCATTTCACCAGTTATCTATGCCTAAGGAAATCGGGCCACTTCACAGTCAGTCCTTTCTTTTTAGAATGAACACCAGAGCAGAAAACAATAAGCATTCCAGGCCAATCCGTTCAAAATTAAAATTGAATTCCAATTTCATACCTAACCCAGCTATACCAGAATTGAAAAAAGAAAGCTTGAGCCTTTGTTGCTTGTCACAATTCACATGCCACTAATAGTAAATAGTAAATATAGTCGTGCAGCTTTTTCACTCTTGGTGGGAAAGAATACATAAATTCTACTTCAAAAATAAAGGAAGAAAGAAACAATGAAAGAAGTATATTATATTGAGAAACAGATTGAAGTAACAAATTTCAGAATTATAAAGAGTGTGTGGCATTATGAAGACACAAAAGAAACAAATCAGAGCCATAGGTTGCACGAAGACAAATTGGCACCTGAACTAGTTTTTTAGCCTCATCGTCAACACCTCCACAATAGAAAGTTGCTGATGTGTCCCCGTGATAGCCCTGCCATTCAAATCTTTACATTTCATTCACCAAGCTATAACTTAAAATGTACAAATATTAAAAGATGTAATTGCAAAACAAATAAAGAATGGCAAAATAACTGATAATGCAGTATGCTGAACAGCTCAAATAATGAGATGCAGCTGGAATTCTAATTTCCAAAAAAATTGATAAGTACAAAGTTTAATTAAAAAAAATGCCCAATTATGTCCGTATAATAAATAAATTTCAGTCTCTACAACCCCAAACAATACACAAGAGGGTATCAACATAGTAAACAGAGATGTTGGTGATACCATCAGGATGGCTTCACAAAAATGTAATGGGAACAAGGCAAATGGCAAATGAAATTTTATGGCCATTCCAGTCTCACCATCTCACAAAAGCAAAATCAGCTCAATAACCCACCCCCTGGAAGGAAAAAACAAAACTTACATTTAGATAAACAGTAACATCAATGTTGATTATATCACCATCCTGCAAATAAAGAATGCGTCAACAATTTTTTTTTTTTAATACGGGATGTTTAACTTGGAAAGAAATTGACCAAAAGCACCTCAAGGGGGCGGGAATCTGGTATTCCATGGCAGATGCATTCATTTACAGATGTGCATACACTCTTTGGAAAACTACCGTAGCCAAGAGGAGATGGGTATGCACCATTGTCAACTATCATTTGGTGAACTGCTTGGTCAATTTCATCTGTTGTTATGCCTGGCTGTCAACAGAAGTGCAACTTTTTTTAGATAAAAAACACAAAATAGGCATTATTATACAAAATTATACTATTCTGTAAAAATTGTATACTTGCACTAATCAACAGTAACAAGCGACAATGTTTCATTCCTAACTTCCTTAGGTAATTTGGACTTATAATCCTCATAATATATCATCCAAAAAGTATGAATAAACTTTTTTTTACATAAAGATTTCATAATAAACATCCAGGGTTTTATGTAGGATGTATACAATTAAAGAATGTGCAATTAATGAACAAAAGAATGAAAGGAGCTCACCTTGACTAGGGTGCCAGCATATTGAAGAACCTGAGCTGCAAGCTTTCCAGAAGCTCTCATGCATTCTATTCCTTTCTTGTCATGCACTTGAGGTCCATTTACAATCCCTGCAGGAATCATAGAATCCACATAAGGAGGCCTTAGTATATGCTTCGGCACCTGTCGCCGTGGAGAAACTTTTCCAGGCCTCAGTCGTTTACGCTTGCTGTTAGGCACTTCATCCACATTGCTGCAAGCCATCACCAAAAACTTCATAAGCAAAATGCTCCCGTTGATAAATGGACAAAATGTAAAGATCCTTTCGTCCAAGAGTTCAATAAATTGAGTAGCATAAACTTCTGAATGGTATTACAATTTAAATCCTACATAAAAAAGAAACAATAATGGAAAAACAAAATAGCAGTGCCGTAAAGTTATGAAATAACCAGCACACAACGTCAGGGAATAGAATCCTTGAACAATATAAATTACACAACAACACAGAGATCATTAGTTGCGATCATTGTTTTTGCAGAAAACGAACACGCGCAGATACCTTCTATTGAAAAAGAGATTGGTCAAGCCAGAAAGCGTTCTAGATAACTGCATCGAAACATGCTTGCTTCCTATTAAAATAAATACACAGCTGTTAAAATGAAAAAGGAAAACCTAGAAGCTAAAATGGAAGAAGAAGCAGAAGGTGGGAGAAAAGGCAGAACCAGGGTTGAAACGGAATAGTTGAGGAAGTGATTGGGGCCTTGAACACCGTAAGAATCGATCTCCTAAGAAAGAGGATTTCAACCTCATTTGCAGTTGCGGTGACACTCCGCTCGTCATTCTTCTTTCTTTCTAGTCTCTTCCCCCGCTGCTCCTCTCACTCCATTCTTGTTATCCGTTAACATATATTTTTTGGTCCCTTCAATTTTCCTTTTTCATATTTTTCTTCTTTATTATATTTGTTTGCCCAGGGCAAATACGTCCTCCACCTATAGGAAAGTGGGCAAATATTTTAGTCTTTCTCAACATGGGAGTGCAGTTCATAATTATCGGGTGCAGGAAGGAAAAACCGACCATGAGATGCAGAAGGTAAAAGCGTAAGCTTAGTATATATATATCAGCGTCTAGCCCAAATAATGCTCAACCAGACTCCTTAAAGACTGGCCCATTGATGCAAAAATGCGACTGAAATTCTGTGAGGGCTTATAGACCCCTCTTTTTAAAAAGGAATATCCATAGCATATACTACATAACATAAAATGAAAAGAAAATCCCCATAGAAAATACTTCCAATGTATTATTTATTACTAATGAATAACCGTTATAAATTATATTTGCTATCTCCTCTTTAAAATATATATATAAAACTGAAAAATGTAAAGTGAAACAGTAGCTGAAAATGAGAAACGGAATAAAGTAGAATTTTAACGGAGAGTGTGGTCTGTTTGGCAGAAGGGGCAAGAAACATGGTTGGGTGGAAGAGAAATTGAGATGGAAAACGAAAGAGTATAATTGTGAGCATGAATGAAATGAAGGAGAAGGTGGTGAAGGTTAAAGAGTTGGTCTTGGAAGTGAGTTAACAAAAACTTACTGACTAAGGTCCCCCGCTCAAAATGCGGCCAAGCCCATACAACCAAGACAAGTCCTTTTCCCCTTTCTTTCCTTTCATGGCCACACTTTTTGGAATCCGATGCCCACTTCCCCTATCCTGTGGGCCCCATTCAACTACTAAAATCAATATTATTTTTAATAAATATATAATCTGATTTTAGTTTATGAAAAAAGGAAATTGAATTTATTTATTTATTTAAAGAAAATTTTATCGATAAAAACGTGATGGTGGTGCAGGGGTTTTGAGTTTTGGCTGCCTTCATTAGTACGTACTTGCAACCTGCAATCAATGGGGTTTTGGCTGCATGCAACTGCGCAAAAGTCCACGCACTTCTCTTCTGCTCTTCCTCCTCCATTTCACGTCACTGCAATTTTTCATACAGTTTGGGAACAAAGATAAAGAGTTAGTTTTTCATACCTCTCGTTACTTCATTATTACAAATTTTAACAAAGTAACACGATTTTAAAGCGACATAATATGTTACTTAGAAGTATAAACATATAAAAATATACTGTGAAATGAATTCGTACTATATTATCGAACATGAAAATTAGGTATGAGTGTTACGTTCTAAACCTAAGGGTCACCAATTTGCTTACGATTAGAAAATAATTTAGCTATCTATTTTAAAAAATTAAAACGAATTTATATTTATTTTAAAATCCAACAAATTTATGAAAATTTTTAAAACCTAAGATTTTAATTGGGATAAATTTTAAACAAATAAAGAACAAAAAAAATTATAAATTAGTTATAGAAGTTTATTTTTTTCATTATTATATAATATCTTTATAAACTTTAGTTTCTCTTAATTCTCTTTAACATTCAATGATAGATAGAGTATTGTTGCACTACAGGTACATGAAGTGAAGTACAAGATTGTTTTATCTAAATGAAATTTTATATGTTTTACTGGTAATCTAGTTCTAGATATAAGAATTTAAATGGTGAAATGTTAAAAATAAATTATTGTGTTAAAACTTTTTATAACTGATTCAAGTAATTATCCTCACATGATAAGGAACACTCAGATTGATTTGTACAAATAAGTGGGCATTTGATTTTATTAGAATATGTTTAATATAAATATTTTGAAAGATGTTCGATGTGATAAAGACAAATAGATATTTTAAATTTTAATAAACTTTACAATATATGTTTGTGTATAGTCTTTGGAACTAAATATTTCAATGGTTTATAGATAGCTTCCATAATATATGTTAGGTAGGATTATTTATAGACTTATTAAATGAGAAATTACAAGATTCAAAATAGTGGTTGGTTATAATAAGATTTTGATTCATATAAAAAAGGAACACTATTATTAGATATTTTAATAAAATTTAATGCATATGTCTAATTCATAAATTCAAGGACATTATTTTAATGTAAAATGGGAACCAATTATTCTCCCAATTTTTTTCATTTGAACTCTACATTCAAGTTGAGAATTTTATTATAAATTACTTTTACTTTTTGTTGTTAATGTAAAGATATTATATATTTAAAAAGTTAAATATATTGTAAATGTGATGAATAAATATTTCATTTGCATAGTCTATTATTAGAGTTATTGATTGACATTCTACACAATCAATAGTTTTATTTTTTGGAAACAAAGTGAGGGAAAGCTGATGAAGTGTTATGTTTGGGCCTGAACTCATCTCTCATCACTCCAATAGTTTCCATGACAGAAAGACGGTTCACTTAATCAATAGTATTTTTGATGTTCAGTTAAGTATATAATATTTTATAGTTTAAATTTAATTGGAAATATTTTAAGAGATAAGATGGTTTTAAAATGGATAATAAAGAAATGTCATAATTTAAAAATTAAAATTTTCATAAATAAAATAAAAATTTATATTGCTTAAAAAACTATAATTACCAAAATATGTTTTATCAAGGAAATAAAATAAAAATTTAATATATATATATATATATATATATATATATATATATATATATATATATTGCACTCCCCATATCCTTTCACATTTATCAGTTATTTTAAAAATTAATTAATATTTTTTATAGTTTAGTAAATTAGTTCTAGAACCATCAAATACCAACATTTTTTTTTCTTATGAACTTTCAACTTTCGATTAAAATTTAATAACATTATTAACGAACTTTCAACTTTTTTTTTTCTTAAGTTTTGTCCAACATAACATTTATTTCTTGGTTAGTTATATATAAACATTCCTTTTCAAAAAATATAATCATTTAATAATTCCTTTTATTAATACAAATGGATACACGAACCCTTAAGTGCATTGGTGTCTATTTTTTTTCTTGTAATAAAACAAATGAAACATGTATTATTATAAGAATTATTAAAATAATAAATATTATTATATTATAAAAAAATTATAAAAATATATTATTTTATTGTAAGTAATTTTTTTCGTGTTAGTGGTTTGTTTTACTGTGAATACTTAACTAATTAAAAAATAATTATCTAAAAAGTAATATTGTAAGAATTTATTTACACCAAAAAAATAGTTAAAAATGAAAACCTTTTTATTAATATTATGGATGATAATAATAATAAATATAAAATATTTTAATTAGATAATATTACTTTTAAGAAATAAAAAATATTTTATTTATTTATTTATTTATTTAATGAAATAAGTAATTGAATAATTTATCTCTTCTAAAAAATAACTACACAACTTCTTTATCAAAAATAACTCGTGTATTATTTTTACAAAATTATATACTTTAAAAATGATATTATTTTAATATAATAAAATATATTCTCTAGTATTAATAAAAGAGATTGGTAAATGGTTATATTTTAAAAAAGCATATCAAGATTTATTTTTCCTTACTTCTTTTTGCTAGATCAACATATTTATTTTGTTAGATCAAAATATTAGAATCTAAATTTTTGGCCAAAGAAAGTAAGGCCAACTAGATCATGTTGCATGTCTTATAGAGCTTACAACATTAAGCATATAGCCTCGAGCATTTTAAGAAAATTATAAAATTATCTAAAAATACATCTTATTTAATACTAATGCATTATTCTTTTATATATATTTGTCATTACTGATAAAAAAAACATCTTATTTAATATATTAACGATGTTACCTGTATCAGTGTTTTTAATCATTGGTCAGGATTAGAATTGTATGTTATGAGATCAGTGCACTGTATAATATTTCTTATGGATATTAAAGTTACCAATCTACTTGGCAAAATAAAAAAAGTCTTTATCTAGTACATAAACCTTCAAAAGTTCATGTAATTTAAAAATTAATCCATGTTTCACCAGCCAACATTTCATATATAATATATATTTTTCTAAAAAATATAGCTACATATTGTTAATAAAATATACCCATTGGATGCATTAGTTATTTTGAATTTTAATATGCATAACTATAAAGAAAAACTATCATGCTATTTAAAACATAGATTATATACTTTACGAAATGTTATCAAAAACAATAAAAATGTGTAAACTTACTTGCCATATAAGGAATTTTCTTTCCTTCACCCACGCATATCCTTATAAATCATATATTTAAAATTTTCAACTTTTGTTTCTGACCATGAAGTATTCACTCAATTATTTTATTTTAGTTTAATCATGTGATCTCCTAATAAAGCACCCATAAATAAAAGTCACCCATTTTGGACCTATTTATTTTATCTAAGAAATAAGAAATTAACCCCCCTCCCTGAGACACATTAAATGCACATTATTGATATAAAAGTTAGAGGAGTCCCAGCACAATCTTTCACTCTCATCCTCTTACTAACTTCTACCATTAATTGAAATTGATTAGAAATATAATTTTATGGACTTCACTTTTAAAACACGAAATAATAAGTGAGTCTCAAAAACTTTAACTTACAAATATTTAAAGTATTAAAGAGAATATAGGATTTTTTTTCTAAAATTTATAAATTGAAGCCAATTGAGTTCTGCAGCTGCAATAAATACTTAAAAAGTATATATATTTTTCTTTTAATAACGATTTTACCTAGTTTAGGCACAACTATTTTCAGTATAAGAAATTTATGGTTTCTAAGAAAATACATTCAACAATTTAAACTAGTTTCACTGAACTTTAAAATAAGGGAACACTAAGCTGTGTGAAGGACTCAAGCCCTTTAGCTATAGGGCAGAATGGCAATGGTCCTGAAGGGTTCTCCTATCCTCCTTTTTAGATGTTCCTTCTTCGTGCCAGTTTGTTTCACTTATCAAGTTATAAGTCTAAGACTGTTCTGGTTTTTCTCCATATATCTTTCCATTTTTTTCTTTTCCATGTTTCAGATCCTGGACCACTCCTTGTAAATAATATTGCAAAGTTCTTCGTTGTTACGAGCACTGCACGCCATGTGCTAGCTACCTATTCCAAGTGTATGTGCTTCATCTACCAGAGGATATGGAAAGCTCTACTGTTGTATACTATATACGAGCCTTGATGCAAATCTTTCGTCCTTTTCTTTTTTATTCATCTCACAAAATAATTACAAGAGAAAGAAAAAGGTCTTTGCATTATAAAGTTCGTTTGGACATGATCAAAGAATTGGCCAGACCTACTTATGAGTCTATAAAAGATACTCTTATCATATTATTTATAGTAAGGTAATTCCACAACTCCAACCTTTTTATTCAGTGATGATATATAACTCGTTCGGTAAAAACAAAGCTTTTATCTTTTTGTTTTTGGGTAGACACAAATATTGAAAGCAATATATTTAAAACCCGTTTGGGGTAATATTAGGGTTGCCACGTACTTCGCTTCTACAGATGCTAAGATAGTTAAAAAGGGAAAATAGAAGGAAAAAACTCAAACTACGTATTTTACAGAAAATAAAAAGTATTCTTTTGACATTACTGCTACATGTTTAATTGGATCTGCATTTTGAGCCTTATTACTCTCATGAAAATCTAGATTTAGGTGAATCTACATTGCATATTCAAACATGCTATCACACTCCTACTTAGACTCATCAAATAGGTGGCCAAAGTAAAAACTAATAATGTCAAAAGTTATGGACTCTTCAGATAGCTTGCCAGATAAAAACTAATGTCTATCCTCTGTAAAACCCTAACCTCATATCCATCAAAGCTTTAGCTGTTGGAATGTAATAATTTCGTTGTTGGAATAGAAAAAAGAATGTAATAATTTTGTTTCAAAAAACGAATCATGGTATAGTACACGTATTATAATTAAAAAATAGATAATTGGTTATCAGAAAAAAAATCATTGGAGGACAATAAAAATAGCACAAAGGTCTTCATACGACAAATTAATGTTATTTTTCAATTAATTAATCACTTAAAGAGTATTACAATTTAGTTAATTAAGCTGATAAAAAAACTAAGACTGTTTAATTCACACTCTCATAAATAAGGGGAATTGAAAAATGGCAATGGTTGAAGTAATTGGGTGGGGTAGGAACCCATAGAAGCTTCGAGGGTTACATGTTTGATTTGACACTTATTAAATGACATGTAAGTAGTCCGTGATGGTTTTTTGTTTTTAAGAGTAAGGTGAATAGTAACTATCTATGTCCATCACACATATATATTTGTGTAAGGGTTGAACACTTGGTGCTTTCTATATATTATTTTTTCATGCTTAAAAAGGTGAAATCGAAAAATATATATGATCAAAGTATGACAAATGCAAAAGGAGATAGGAAAAACAACTTTAGAATTATCAACAAGATCTAACACAGTTGTTAGATAACTAGATTTTTTAAACATATTATTTGATTCTTAAATATAGTGTATAGATGGAGAATATTTTATTAAAAGTGATAAAATTTATTTTAGTTATGGAAAATAATTAATTCCTGCATCCATCGTATGGATATGCTTAACGAAAAAAAAAATGTTTGAGGGTGAGTGGTGATAAAAGAAAACGATGATATTTTTGTGGTGTCCCAAACAATAATTATATTAATTGTTTATAAATTTTGCATTTTTTTTAATTCACTGTCGGACCCAAACAATAATTATAATTGGTTAGCAAACATTTCGAAACCACAATTAAAGAATAGTTGGACCTTCTCCACAAGTCGATAGAGATAAATGTTCATAATAAAGCTTAGTATAAATAAGTGTGTATTAAGGTAAGGAGAAATTTTATGATTGAGAGGAATAATTTTATGTAATTAATTTCCTAACAATATAACTTGGAAAGTAGGTAAAGCATTTTTTTTTCTAAGAGTCTATTATTTTCCCATTTACCAGAATGAGTATTTCTTTTATTTACGAAAATAATAAGTTATGTTGTCACTATTTTAATTGAAATTAATTTAACTCGTTTTTTATATCATAATTTATTCTTTTCTTTAATGCACTACTGAAATCGTCTCCTTACTATAAATATTTTTAAATGAAATAATGTTTTTTAACACCATTTATCATTTTTGCAAATAAAAAAACATTCTGATAAATATATTAAAAAGTTACACTAAAACGGTTCTTTAAACTAATATACACGTTTAACATACCTAAACAAAATCATTTTGTGCAAAGCAAACACGCTATATTCATTTAATAATATATGTCTAATCTTGCAAGTAAACTTGATGGAATTATTTTTTATGTTAATAGATTGCTAGTTTTGATAAATAAAAAGTTAGGTCTCCGTGATTCTTGTCGGTTTATGAGCCATTTGGATTCTGCACAGAGGTTATAATAGAATAGTTGCACAGCTCGATTTAATAACTTATACATAGAACTCAAGTGATAATTCTTGCGAGCCATGATGAGTCTGGAGATGGTAATGAAAATCAACTAATTAATGAGACATTAAAAGTGTGAATTAATTTACATGTATTTGTTTGATTTAATTAATATTTTTAATTGAACTATCTTTAGGGGAAATGTTGTATTCTATCAATTACAACATCATTGCATCTCATTAAAGATGTATATGATCCCATCTCCTTCATAAATTAATTACAGAGAGATTTTTTATAAATAATGTAAGATGAGTTAATATCCTAGGTAGTATTCACAATCCAAGTCAAATCATACTTAAAACCTAAACAATGTAAGTTAGCGTCTATTGGATTACGATTTTAAAACATATTCCATAAGAAAATATGGTAATCAATCAATACTTTTAAAGAATATAATAAATATTGTGATATTTAATTAAACCTTATAAAAATATTATTAATATTAAAAAATATAAATTTCATTGTATCGTTTTAAGAATGATTTTTAGTTGGATGTACAGGTATTATGTCCATGAAACAATTCCATCCAAATTCTTGATTTTTTTTTTATAACTAAACTTATTTTTACTATATATCACGTGTAATTAATAATCTCTTTCTCGGAAAATGTAAAAACACGCGTAAGCTATTACATATTAATTTTTTCATAAAAAAATCATTCTAATTAATTTTCTATCAAAAGATAGATATATCTTAATTTTCAATATTACTGGATAATATATCTATATTTTTAAAGGTATTATTTAAACCAAATATATATAAATGCATGCATAGTAAATTTACTTTTCTATTGAAGATGTACATTTCCAGTGACACGCATTAACTCTAGTCAGTGATTTCATTTGATCTGGAAATTGTCTTGTAATGGTTTGGAACTGTTCCTTGCATGCAAATCATGGTACTTTGTGCCTGTGTACACATCAGGGTGTGCATGCAATGGGGCCATGCAACTGGGGTCTAACACACCACGGGCTTCAACTTCAAACCATATTAAAGATAGTGCCCAAGAAATTAACATCAAAAGTAATTCAATTCAGAAGTTTTCAAGGAAATAAAGAATACGTGAAACTAAAAAGTTTGCTTTGATTTTTGTGGAAAATGTGATGACCTGATCATGAAAGGACAAATTCCTTTTTCTTCCATTGGGTTTGCTGGCTTGGTTTTACTTTAACATCTGTTCCCCACTCACCAGCATCATGCATAGGTTTTCAGAGCCTTTAATTTGAAACACAAGTATTATTTACTTCTTCATCTACAAAAATTTAAATTGTGTACTATATTTCATACACCTGTATATTAATCAATATATATCGGTTGCACAATAACTTATTGAATTAAAAGTCAATTAAATTTAAATGTATGATTGAAGATCTTTTGCAATCAAAATCTTGAAATAACGGAAAAAATATTTATAGAAAAGGAAGAGTCTTGGTACCATAAGTAATAAGTAGCATCAACTTTATAAGGAAAACCGCAACTTCAATAACCAGATAATCAATTTCGCTGAACCGTTTGGTGATCATATCAAAATCATCTCATTCCATTTTGATCATATATTTCATTTCATTTTAATATCTACACTTTTATCTCTTTTTGTTAATAAGACAAATAGACGTATAAAACTTTGGGATGAGCATAAATGTAGGTAGGTCTAGATTGGGGGATTTGTGATGTTGTACATTTAGTTTAATTTTAAGTAAGAGTCATTTTAATCAATATTTTTTTTATTGAAATTAGTTATACAATCAAATCAAATCAAATCAATTACACTTTGAATTGGTTGAGATTTTACATCTTTAAAACAATTTTATTCTGTAATGTAAGTTTTTAATAACTTTATGTGTTGCCATTAATTTTGATATTTTTAATGTTTTAATATCTAAAACATTATAAACTTAATTATTGTAAATTTATGAACTCAATCATCATAAACCCATTGTAAATTTAGAAAAAAAAAATATTATATTGATCCAATATTGAAAAAAATATAAAATTTAACAAATTTTATAAAATTAATGCATTGATTTTTTTATTATATTTAATTTTCAAGACTATGCATCTCTTTTATTGATTATAATCATGCATTTGTTTTATTAAAATAACATACTCATTGTTATCTAAAAGTCATTATTGTTTATACTACTTTAATATATAATAGATTCATAAATTTACGTATTACTTATTAAAATTAATTGTGGTTTATTAAGTATTTTAGTATGATTATCTATTAAAAGTTCCATGAAATCATTTTTACTAGCAATAATTTTAAATAATGTAATCGATAAATTTTTACTATCTAAAATTTTATATTGCTATAATTTTATTCTTGGCAGTTAAAAAAAACATTGAAATTTGATGCTAAAATTAATTTTTGTATTCTTTTTTCTTTTTCTTTTACATACAATTTTGTTATCATAACTTTCCCTGTGTTTACATCTTACTATTATGATAAGTGTATAAACTAGAGATAGAAGGAGAGAAAACTTACCAATAACGTAAGAGAAAAGGGATGTGAAAAGGAAAATTCGAATGTGCTGAGTAAAGCAAAAACCTTTGAGGTGGCTATCGAAACAACGATTGGACGAGGCTGACAACGAAGATCATTGGGCACAAAGAGAAAAGTGCAGAGAATAGTGTCTTGTGGTAGTTTTATACTATATACGACAACAGTTCGAAACGACACTTCTTCTTTTATTTAACTGTTATTGAAAGTGGAAACGACGATGGATCAAAGTCAACCACTGTCAAAAGGTTGGAGCTAATTTAAAACATGTCACTCGCCATTTTTTACGGCACTTGCTCAGTACCTATCATCCAAACATATTGTTAATGCCTTATTTTGCCTTTGAAGAACACACACAAAAAAACTTACTATTTTGCACTCCGTAGAAGAAGTTTGAGTTTTTCTAATTTACGATTTTTTTAATTCTATTTTCAAATTTCAAATTAGGTTGAAAATTGGTTTTGCAATGGTAATATAGATGATGTATGCATAGTTGGTGGCAGTTGATCTTCGTGATCCACGTGTATGTGGATGCACATTGCAATGTGCGTATCTCAACCGTATTTGATCCAATCCTACATTCAATATCTATACTTACCTCACATATAGAAATCGGTATGGTCCTAAATTAAATGACCATGTGTCATGTCCCCTTGCTCTTTTCTCCTACACTTAATTTGTTCTATGTCACCATTTCAAAATTTATTGTCATCAATTAAGAATGTAGCACTAGAAAGGAAATACGAGCTGCAAGAAACAAAATCCTCCTCCCAACAAAAGGAACCCAAAAGTATCGCTGCAGAAAAATATTTTTAGCAGTATGTATAATTTTTAAAAGAAGTCATTAGCAAAAGTTAGGTTAATTTTATGATTACTCATTAGCCGGCCACATTTTGTTTAACAAATATTTTATCTCAAAAATGAGAAAAGGACAAATCAAATATAATACGAAGTTGGTTGATAGAATTAAAACAAAACGCGGTGTATTCATCACCAAGTCTTAATTTAATTAGTACACACGAAGTAGCAAATAAAATGCTAAACTCTGTATTTTTTTTTTTATTTCTCAAATTTGATTTCACACTTTATCAAGCAGTAAACATTTGAATCAACTTGTGCTCAAAGTAAGAATTAATTACGTCTGAATATTAAAATTAGGATTGATTTGAATGCAGAACTAGAATTAAAGAAAAAATATAGTAAATTAAATGTAGATAGATTGTGTGGCCAAAGATACACAGAATATTAATCCAAAACCTTGTTTAAGATTCTTTCATTTAATATCTTTTAATTAGCGTCCAATGACATGCACTTGGATATCCTAATGTAAGTAAAGATTGAACTTTTGTTTTTTTTTTCTTCAAGAAAAAACATTAGAACTTTATTTACTTTGGTACAATAGGTTGGTGTAGCATAGTAGGGAGTAGTGACCACTCGCTTGTACGTATTTCATGGCTAAGCCAAGGAGGAAAATAAATAAATAAATATAAAATGTGCAACTGAATTGTTTAAGGAAGAGAAAGGGCAAATCGCAGTGTACTTGACACGCAGACAGGATTATGGTGGTGGGGGTATAGAATGGCATTTTCGCGTTTCACTGTTTATAGAAAGGATATATCCGTAATTGGGGTTTATAACACAATTATTTTGCTCGAGGCCGGTTCTCCACCAAACGGAATTTGGGAAGAAACGCAGATACCTGATGATGGTTTCATCAGAAGCGCAGGATTCTCATTTTGCACAACGGAATCAACGTTTGTAGAGTGTAATATAGTGACTAATCCCAGCTCAGCCGTGATTAGTCTTAACCTTAACCCGGTTGGAAGCTATGTAAGACGCGGATTTGGCCACCCAACGGCGCAGGGTAGAAGCTTGAGTGGATCCATATATAACGGCGCCGTCAGATTTCCCGTTTCTAGATTCCCCGTCACTGTTAACAGAAACTGGGCCACCACCACGATGCAAAACACACTACTCACACACACTTGCCAGCGCCACTAAGAAAAAGCAATTGCCCAATCCCAACCGTTGAAGCCCTTTCGTCATTATCACAATTTCGTCGTCTCCGTACTACACGCGCGCACCAACTTACTACGCTCACTCACACCACACCTCCTTCCTTCCCTAATTCTCTCTCTTAACCAAATCAAACCGAACCCAACCCCGAAAAAACGCATAACGCAGCAACGCGCACACCAACACCTGAAAAGGAATCATCTCGCGAGACGACGCAGTATTAGTTGTAGTACTTAAAGGGAGTCACAGTGCACGTCAATGCCTGCTCAGGTCGGTGTCAGGACACGAGCCCGAGCCGCATTAGCCATGGAACCTGACACTTCAGCTCGACCAACGCCCAAGAGAAAGACCATCGCCCGCACCAACCAAGATCCTCCAAAATCCTCCAAGTCTCCCAGAACCACTTCTTCTTCCCTCGTCAAACCTCCCACGCTTCTTCAGCAGCAGCCGGAGATCAACCAACGCTGCCTCAGTCCTATCTCCACTGAAATTCCTGCCTCTTGCTGCTCCAGCAATGGATCCACCAGCCTCGATGAGGAGAGGATCAAACTCTTAGATCTGGAGGTAACGGATTTACTATTTCTTATTTAACCTCTTTTTCATACATTTTCTCATTCAACACTCCTCTTAAACCGTTCCTTTCGCTCATTTAGTCTCTGTATAGCCATTCGCTCATTCGTTTTCCTTCACCTAAATCAATGCACCGCATTCCACGTTTCTTTACAGGTGGAGAGCGCGCAGGTTGAAACGTCGACGTGCAACGGTGCTGCACAAATTGAGAGGTCTTCTAGTCAAACTCATTTTCTTTAAATTCAGATTTGAATTTGCTTCACGCTATCCAGGAGGTTTTCCTCCTACCGTTTTTTTTTTTCTCCATAATTCAAGTTTCAGTTTAAAAAAAAGCACGAAATAAATAACGTCTCAACAGTCACCATAATTTCCTCCCTTCAAAAAATTTTTCGTCTCTCTCTCTCTCTCGTGTGTGTTTGTGTCTTTTCGCGCACTGCGCATTCTATCCTATATATAAGTCTGAACCGTAATAGTTTTCGTGTCCGGACATTGCAGGAAAGAGATGAACCGTTCCAGCGAGCTTCTTGAGAATTCGGAGGAGCTGGAGTCAGTGGAGATCAATTCTCGCCGTGGCTCGACAAAGGTGCGAACCATGCCAACCGAGTCGGAACTGGAAGAATTCTTCGTTACCGCCGAGAAAGACATTCAGAAGCGATTTCAAGATAAGTAAGTTATAATTGGTAGAATTTTCTGCTTTCTTTCTCTCACTCTTCTTTCTTTTTCTTTTTTTAGTTTTAGTTATTGACACCATAATTAGTATATCATGTAGCTCCGTCATTCCTTTTTAATTAAAAAATTGTTTTGCAGGTACAATTATGACGTTGTTAAGGATGTGCCGCTGGAAGGACGCTACGAGTGGGTTCAGTTGAAGCCGTGAAGATGTGCGTCTCGCCACCGGAGAAAAAAAAAATCCGATCAATTTGAACATGCCATTTTGGTCTCTTTAATTATAATATTGTTAACTCCAATGTAGGTCTTTGGTTTCTTCAATGTTAATTATCAGTTACACCAGCTAAGACTCCTTTCTCTGGTGTACAGCCTTTTTTTGTATTTCGGTGTGGTTAAGGTAAACAGGTTGAGCGTCGTTTGTTCCCTGTACGGAGAAGCAGCTTAATGCTAGCTTGTGCAGAATACTGTAAATTTCCTTTGTGAAGAACAAACGCTTCCAATACAGGCTTCAACTTCTCTCGTTTTTCGCTCTAAGCGCTCCCCTAAATTCATTTGTTTTTTTAAACTTCGCTTTTCAGCAGAGAGTACACCGAAGTCAGTGACTGTATGATTGTGTCCACTTTTTCTTTTCTTTTGCATATTTCTTTTTAAAAAAATAGATAACAAACAAAAATGAGAAGGAAGAAGATTAACCAACTTATAGCGAAAATGGAGAAATGAAAGGAGTGGGAGTAGGTAGTAGGAAGAGGGGAGGCCAAGGTTTTGCTTAGATGTTGAACATGGGAGGGGGCAAAGACACGCACCATGCCGTGTAAGTTACGGGCACGTGTTTGAGAGGGTGAGAAAGCTGATCTTATTATCCCCTCCCCGCCCCACCATGTGAGAAGAGTCTTCCAAGCTTGCAACAAAATCCACTCCACTTTCACAAGTACAACAAATATGGGTAATGGACTAAAACTTGGAATATATTATTGTTATTGTTGTTTCCACATGGTGCCATTCTGGCTTCTTCTTATCTACTAAGATACATAAAACGGAAAGTATCTGGTCTTGATCAGATTGAAACCCATAAAGAGAGACACACGAAGCGCATCATTAATTAGTTTAATCTCTAGAATTAATTCATTTGAAAGAGTGAAAGAGAGAGAAATTAAGAGGAGGTAGGAATGAGAATGGGAATAGGGTGATGAAGATGAGAGGAAAGGGTTGAGGTAGCAGAAGAGTGGTATGTGGTCCTGAAGCTGCATAGCCATATTGGGACGTAGAGATGGAATGGAAGTAGCTAGTGTGACCTTATTCGGCCGTCGTTTTGGTTTTGCAATTTTTAATTAATTATTTTGCCATGTAGCGCGGGAGGAACGTGTTTGTCACGTCGTACTAGCTAGGCGGCTTATTAAGGCACTGAGATAGTGCAGCAGTAGTGCATGGTTGTGAGGATTGAGATTCTCTGCTGCAGCTTGTGGATTCCGTGATGTGCCTTCCCACTGCTGCTTTCCGTTATGTTTTAATCATTGCCCTGCGAATCAAACACTATCATTCGGATGAGATATCAGTATATCAGATTATCAGATATCCTTCGACAGCACAGGATCTTCATTCTTACAAACTTTTCAATCTCCAACAAGCTTTACCTTTACCTTTACCCTCCCCTTTTACCCCTACTAACATGTGCACATTTATATAAATATACTGTTGTGTGTGGTTTTCTCCTTCTCCCAAAAGTGGAAACCGAACACACATTCATCTCGTCTTTAATTACAAGACAATGTTAATAAAGCACGTCCAAGTTTCAGTGGATCATATTATATGGTAGTATATGAACATCGGATTGTGTAGCACTTTTTATTTCTATCATTTTCTACGGTCATAATTAATCTGTGCTAGTGCGTGTCTTTCAGAGCATAATTATTTTATATCCTCCAATCATATATTTATTTAACAGTGAAACCATTCTTACCAACCAGGCATAGGTAGGACAAGAAAACAGGAACCCAAATTCAAATTAATGAAAGATACAACGAGTTTCTCTCTCTCCCTCTCTCTCTTATATATATATATTCTAATTATCTAGTAGGCCCCCCTGGATATTTTGCACGACACATGTCACGACAAGTGGATGATGGAAAATGTAATTCACAGATGAAACAGTATATTGCTTATCCACACCTCATCTGTCCTTCCTTCCCCTTGCAGTCCGTGTTAACCAATAATTAACAACACAATTCGCAACCTTAGGTACAACGTACGTAAAAAGGGTGGAGATTCACATTCACAAATTAGTAGCAGTACCGATTTACTTTTTGCACAAATTCAAGGCTACTAATTATTTTCTTTTGTCTCCGTGTCTTTATTGTTGCCGAGAGAAGGCATCTGCATGATAACAATCTCGACAACATCGCTCGTTGTTTGAAATAATATTTGGTGCCATTCACATAGGCGTCAGCAGTAGGCGGGACTGAGATATTGATATTATTATTATCATTAATGAAAATGGAGAGAGATTAGAATTACATGACATAGGATCCAATTCTTATATATATGTGTATATATAGGAGACAATGCCATATGGGTTAACATTATGTTTGAGATGAATGGATCAAAAGAGAGGCTTTAATACATATGTTGTGGAAGGATGAGCCATAAGAAATAAAGAGAAGGAATAGCAGAGGGAAGTACGATGGATCTAAAGACGCAAAGTGTGGTTAAAATGGTAATCCGTAGCTAAAACGAAGATTGAAGGTACAAGTGCACGTGGGCACTTGAAATAGGCATATATCCCCGGAAAAGGGAAGCGGCAGTAAATTAAAGCCACAATGCTGGATCATAAAGAAGAGAGAGGAGAGTTAGGCTTGCGGGCCCTCCCAACATTCAATTGTAGGCTGATTTGATGCATCAACGGTTGATAGCGAAACGTTCTAAAATGGTGTAATTGGTGTCAGGGAGTAGGCTGAGGTAAAGAATAGGGGTAGTGTCTGTTTTGGGTTGGGGGCGGTTCTAGGGTGGAAGAAGATGAAGATGAAGAAGAAGAGGAAGAGGAAGAGGGTGGTGAAATATGGTTATGTGTTTTGTTATGTTAATATGGTTGTGGCAGTTGAATGAGTGATGAAGAGGTAGGTGGGAGGAATAGGAGGAGGGGTATTAAAGAAGGGAAGTGGCACAGTGGCACTGGACAGAAACATGGATCTACAGAGTGGTGTCACTTGGGTACGTACTATTCTTCTTGGATCTTGTGCCCTATTCCTTCTTCACTTCACTTCTCGCTTCTTTTCATGCTACTTTTGGTCCCACGTGGAATTTTGACTTACCAATTTCTCCTCCTAAATATTCCTCCCTCTCACCATTTTTCTACCCTGTCCATTTCTGCCCTTTAATTATTCTTAGCTACTCCCAATGGTAACTCCATTTCACTCCCACTTTCCAATGCACTTTTCTTCCTTGCTTCCTTGTCCCCATCCCAGGACTCCTTCTAATCCATCTATTTCAATATATTATATATATATTTCTATTAAGTATCACTAGCTAATCACCTTAATTTAACCATCACTTTTATCCACCTGCTTTGTCACAGATCTAAACAAAATAAACTTGTATGAGGAAACTGTAATTCATTATTAGCTGCAAAGATTTCATAATTAATTAGCCGCCATATAAGGTAATAATGTAAATAGAAGTATACGAGTGTAGTAGTATCCTTCCACTTCAAAGTATTAATTTAACTTCGGTGAAAAATCTTATGGATCATCTTTCATAGACATTATCTTCATAAAGAATAAATAGATTTAATGTATTACTTCTTTTAACAATTAATTTGATGTAGTTATTGCAACACCAACGAATCATGTATTACATAATTGCTTTGATAAGTTGTAAGCATTATTGAATGCAATATGCAATTAAACAGATAGATGCATAATTGTAACTACTACAGAAGATTTAAATAAACAATGTTGTTGTACACTTTAAATAAAGAATATTTACTGTTAATTACCCACACTATTTCAAATTCTCTATGAATTTGTAAAAGTTTTTGTTATTTTTTTAACGGTCTAAGATAAATGCAATCCTTTCAACAAATCAAGTTAATCAGTGAGGGCATTGATTAATACAATGTTTTATCTGTGTTAATGAACCAGTGTGTGAACTTCAACTAAATTCTTAAACAGTGTGAGATTTCTTTAGTTTCAATCTATGGTTTAGTGCGAGACATAGACTTCCTCTCTCAACATATTATCCATTTTAACTTATATAGCGCGAGACATAGACACCTTATTGAATAAAAGAAGTGTTTATAAATTTACTCTAACCTCAATTGAAAAAAACTGTTATAAAAGGCAAGTTAAGATTAAAAATAGTTTATAATAATAAAATTTCCTTACTTTACAGAGATTGAGAAGCTTTTTCTTTGAAGATGAAACCGTCGCATTTGAAACAAAACGAATGCATTAAACTTAAAATGCAACGAATTTAAAGTTGGAACAAACGATTCATAGTTTTCATAATTTTTATTTATTGGTAAATGTAGTTAATAGAATTTTACGTTAGAAAATTTTTATTATTAGGATAGAACTTATAGATATTGTCAAACATTAATATTGTGGTCTATATCATCCCATTAACTAATAAGTTAATACTTATAATACTCCTTAAATTTAATTTTAATAAATCCCAAAGTTAATTAAAAATATATCCATTTAATGTTTCTTTCTAAATGAAACCTTCTCCCACGCATGTTGTTATGTATTTTTTTCCATTTTTTCAGTAGATTAGAGGCCAGAAAAATAACAATTAAAAATTAATCTTTTTTCCAGACCTAAATCTTAGGAATGTGTTGATTTTTTCAAAAATGTCTTTCTACGTTAATCAAACAACATTAATCAACATGGTTAGCGATTCAAATGTGGGTCAAATGAGTTTTTCTATGTTGATATTAGAAATGCCAGCTTCTTTCTAACCTTTTTCTTGTTTCGGTAAATTTATATTATACACTGGTGAAAATAACATTTATTGTATTTATTTTTTTCCATAAAATTATTTCAAATATGAAATTAAAAATAAAATGATATTTTTTTTCTTAAACTTCAGTAAAAACAGAAAAAAATAGAAATAACCTTTTTGAAGCCAATGGGCCAATTTTGCTCGTAATGGGTTTGTGTTGAAGTGGCTGTCAAGCTTCTTTCTCCGTCTATCCCCATACTATTCTAAAAACACCGGGCTCTTTCTTCCTGCACCCCATTTCATAACATTAAAATGGCAATTTTATCATTTGTAAAAGTGGCTTACTAATAAACTGTTCTAGAAATCTTCCAAAACAAGCTTTATGGACTTTTTGAAACATAATTTCTGAAATAAAAATTTTAGAATAGGATTTTCAAAACAGAATTCCAGGAATAAGATTTTTAAAACAAACTTTCCAGAACATATGAAATGCATTCTAAAAGAATTTTTTTAAAATAAACTTTCTGGAACAAGCTTTCCAAATGTGAACGATACCTTCTGAAAAGGACCTTTTAGAATGTGTGGGTGCAGAAAGTAAAAGATGAACCCATCGGCCCCTGGTAACCTGTCTTCAATGAAATTATTTGTTTATCGAGCCTGCATTTAGCACCCCTCATTACTATTTAAAAACCTATAGGTTCTCTACTAAAATAACACAAGTTTAATACCACAAAATTTTACTTTTTACTAATTTTTAAAAAAAATAATACAACAGAAACATGTTATTACCGGGTTTTACCGTAAAAAATAAATTCTCTTATCACTATTACAAGACATACAACAGATGAACTAATTATTTTTGTTAGTCTGTAATCTTGTCCAAAAATGTCATATAGGGAGTAAAAGGAAAAAATGCAAATAGCCCAATTGAACCTATGTCCTCAAATCTCACAATAAATTTCCCTCCATTTAAAAAAAAAGAAAAAAAGAAAAACAACATATTCTTCAATTGTAACTCTTGGTGGAGGCATTTAACCACATTTACCCATTATCAGAGCACAAAATAAATTGCATTTTACAGGTTATACTTGGGGTATGTATTTTATGTAAATCACTTTTCGTTTTTCTTTTTGGGTTGAACGAAACAACAAAGCCCAAAACCAAATAACACTATAGACCTCTTGAGAGGTAAAAATACAAGAAGAATGAGTCATTAAAGCATTATAACAAAAAAA
>Ga0209700_102622_pt1 | contig 36009 bp, 39 predicted proteins | sample SiratroredBW_FD_187528 | JGI IMG/M metagenome (GOLD analysis project Ga0209700, IMG submission 187528) | Root nodule microbial communities of legume samples collected from California, USA - Siratro red BW (SPAdes) (version 2) | ecosystem: Host-associated > Plants > Roots > Nodule | place: USA...
TTTATTTTTCTAATTTATTTTATTACATAATTATATTGTTTTTTTTTTTTACTTTGTCTATTTTATCTTATTTGTACATTTTTTTTTCTGTTTTTTTATATAACTGGTGCACGTTTAAACAGAAAATACTGATTTCGGTAAAATTAAAAAAACAAATTACGAAATTGAGATTAGTAGTATGAAGAAAAACAACTTTGAAATTAAAAATTATGCCATTGAAAACGACTTTAATTTAACAAAATAATTTCTTTTATCGTATTAGAAGTCATGTAATCTAAAACTATTTTTAATTTTTTTTTATGAAGTCGTCCTCAGTAGCACAATTTTAAGATAGTGAAGATTTTTTTTTATTTTATTTAAATTTTTTTGGACATATTAATTTTTTTTTCTCCAACCATAATTGTGGTAGAGAGCACTTTAGCATTCGAAAGAATCTATTTCATAGGTGCGTACACAATACCATTGCAAAGAACATTCACTTTCGATGCATGCACGGAAGAAGAAAAAAGCATCGGAATATTTAAAGCATATTAGAGTGGCATGCATGTCAGTGGTGTCGTGGAAAATGAAAGGATGAAAATGGAAAAAGCGAAAGAAAGTTAGCAGAAATAAAATTAATCCACATATATGTATATGAATAAATCTACCTTAACACCACTGTAGCAAAATTACACCATCTCACTCCTATTTTTATAATAAAATATTATATTTTAATAAAATAATATTACTTTTTTATGTCAAATGAAGGTAAATCATTATTCTCAGTCAAAGTATCATCTTCCTATGTATAGCCATGCGTGGTGGGGATAGAAGCTTACAAAGACTTGCGTTTTTCCAAGAAGGTGACGGGTTGTGGTGTAGCCAGAAGCAATGAAATCAAGGGTTTCTCCGAGTAAAGGCTAACCAGAGTTCCCTTTTGGGACTTCGTCTTTTGCCACTGTCTTCTCATCATTATTCCCACATTGAAGAATCCACCAATTCATCACCAATATGTAACACACCCCCCTATGATCCATTCCATTCTCTCTAAAACAACTCAGAGCTCTTAACCGGACTGAGTTGTTCTTGGTTTTCAGTTGATGCAGCTAGATGTGTTGTTGCACTTGGTGAAAAAAAGAGAGGGAGAAAGAAAGGTAAATGTTTGGGTCAAGGACTTCACATCGTGCTATTTACCACTATTATGGTTGAAGAAAAAAATAATTTAACATGAAAAAAAATTAAAAAAAAAAAAAAAAAATAAAAAAGAAAAAAAAATAAAAAAAAAAAAAAAAACTTAACTGTCTTAAAGTCGTGTTACCTATCAGATCTTCATAAAAGAAAAAACACCTAGGTCGCACGATTTCTAAACGATAAAAAAATTATTCCCTCAAACTAAACTCGTCTTTGATGGTACGATTTATATTTTCAAAGTTATCTTCTCTCGCATGACTAAACCAAATTCTGGATTTTTTTTTAATTTTACCTAAATTAGTATTTTTTTTTCTCTAAATCTGCATTACTTCTGTAAAAAAGAGTAAAAGAATAAAAAAGCCGTATTTTCAGATACAATTAAAAGTAAAAGTATAAATGTAAATATTTTATAAGTTAATCTAATTCGCACATAAATTAAAATAAAAATTTAAAGAAACTATATATATAAAATTTGTTTACTATTTAATTTATACAGATTAATTTTAATTTATAGAAACAATTCTTTTATTTAATTTCATAAGATATGCATCCTTTTGTATATTTCTTGTCTCTTCTTGTAGTTTCCTATGCTACCACAAATGTTTATCTAGTTGCTAATAATAAAAACAGAAATGACCAACTTTAATATAATGCAAATAGCCTGATAGGTAGTTCTACAAAGGATAGATAATAAAATAAAAGAGGGTCTTTTTCTTACGAGATAAAAAAGGATCGATACTAAAAATTGATGAAGTTTACAAGACAGGAGTAATTATCGATTTTAGAACATTTTCAACGTAAGACATGTGTGATTGATTTATCAAAGATGATTGTTAACAAACAAAAACTAAGTTTAGAACTCTTGCTAATATAAATTCAATAATTCGAACGGGTGAAATGAATCACTTTTCCGATTGTTATACTATAGTTAAAAAATAAAATTACTCGACAAAGGAAAAAAACTCAAAGTGCTCAAAATTATAAGTTGTTGCTAGGGAAAAACTCAAGATGGATTAAAACTATTCTAACTTAAGGGTTGAAGGTTATATGGTGAGAAAATTTCGATGATAATTCTAGATCAAGTTCACATTGTGTTTATAGGAGATAGGAGAAAGGGTTTTCCTTAATTAAGCCCATTAGGAAGAGTCAAACTACTCGAGAATATATCACCATTATGGTTTGATTCATTTAGATAATTGAGTTTAGTTCTTATTATGCAAATTTTGGAACTTTTGGTAACAGATCTCATTCCCATAATTCTATTTGTAATTAAAAATATGTATAGTATGAACTACAACCTTTTTTCATTTTATACTTTATATGTAATACTTTTAATTTTTTTTTCTAAATTTGAATTACACTAAAGATATTGATCTCTTTGTTATCTCATTTCACAGTGAGTCAAGGTTAAAACATTTTAAAATGAAGAAAAAATTTCATTCAAAGCTCAAAACGATGCATAAAGATTTTAGTCATAAAAAAATAAGGTTGGTTATTTAGTTCAAACTAAAATGAAATAAAAATAGAAAATGACCTTGATCACTTGTAAGAATGCAAATGAAATAATTAGCGAAGAAATTCAAACAAAGTGAATTATGAGTCAAAAGTGGTAGTACTCAATGGATATAACTATGAAACTTAGAATCTCACCTAGGCTGGTCCCAGTAGTTGCCACACCATATATGCTAGATACATATTTTTCATCACAAAAGCACAAGAGCAACCATAAACTAAATTATCAACAAAAACCACATAATTTGTTCATAGATTTCAATAAACAACAACACATATTTTTTTCATCATTGATAGGTAAATGTTAACGGATTTTCAGCAAGTATACTGAGTCCACAAGTAATATAGTAGTAAGAAAAGTATCGTATCCACAGGAAACGGGAATTGTAAATTGAATTACACCAAATTGGATTATGAATAAATAAACAATAGATGATGACTGAATGAATTAAGAACGTTATAACAAAGCAATGATTAATAAAAATGTGAATTCAATAATAGTAAAAGCCTTGAGATTGAATCGTAATATTCTCATTCACATACACTCTTAACCTAATTCAATATCATCTTTTCCAATTACCGATCTACGCAAATAAAAGCTTTTTCAACCTGATTCCTCTAGCATTGAATTTCATAAATTAAATTACCTAGCTTCTATCCCTAGTCGCTAGAATAACCTAATCAACATTAAGATCAGTTGTTATAAGCAGTCATTACACTATAATCCATCCCTGAACTTATATATGTAATGCATTTACGTTTAGTTCCAATTCCAAAGAGTGCTTTCAAACACAATGAGAAATCTAAAATAAAACAAGATATAGTAAAACGTAAAACAACGGATTTTGGATTCAATGATATAAAAATAGAATTAAGAGTGCATTTGAAGTGAGAAATTACATTCAATCCCAAGAAAAAGGAAGTTAGCTACGTATGGTAGCCATGAAAATACAAAAGAAAAAGAAAAGAATGGAGCTTGATGACGACGACGCTCCTAAGGGTCTCCAATGAATGGTAGAAGTGGTGTGTCTCACGTTTGACCCTAGCCTCTCTTTTATAACTTTCGCCCCTTGAATTAGGTCAAAGTGCGGCCGTTATTTCATAAGTCACGCCTTCAGTAACGTTGACATCTTCGATTTAGGGCTTCGCTTATGATGGACTTTAAGTGAGTTTTAGCCCAGGCTGCGTCTTTAGCTTAAGTGAAAAGTCACTTATGCTCTTTTTCTACTTCTTTCCTCAACTTCGGCGCCTCTATTCTCTCTCCCTTCAAATTTAACCTAATTCTCAACAAATTTTCTCTTTCCGCATTAAATAACAAAATAAAAAATAAAAGAAAATAAAATCAAATCTTAACCGAATTAATAACAAAATCAACCTAATTACTAACAGAATCAATCACAACATCTACACAAAATTAACTAAAAATCAACGCTTATCAAAAGTCTCCCCACTTAGCTTCTTGCTTGTCCTCAACTAAGACAATCACAAACTAAGATCTCAAAGTCTCCTAATTCACATGCAATTCTTTTATTCCAACCACGTCTCTTAAAATTAAGCAATCACCTGCAGCTTCAAAAATTTGAAATTTAACAATCCAATGTTCAGATAACAAAATACAATTCATGGCAGGATACTCTTAACTCACACAATTCTCACCACTGTTTCACTCAAAAGTGACATATTACTCTCAATCAAAAGTTGTTATTCATTTATCAAAACAAATCAACCCTGCAATTAATAAGTCAGAAGGTCTTTCCAAGGTTATAATGTGGCCTGGCTACAAAGAATTTTTGGTTTTTCTTGAAATACAAAATGCACAAGTAGTTTCGCAAATTATGAATAAAACTCACGTTCTTGAAAATCTAATTCAACTATGACTTCCTTAACCTCTGAATCAACTGTTGTACTATTCAACATTCTCGCCCAATCAATAAACATAGCTCACGCAAATTCACTGCATACCTCTTTTCAACTACTATTTTTCTTTTATTTTCCAGATGTACAGACACAATTCAAATATGGAATCAAAACCTTTTTTTTCTTTTTTTTTTATTTGGGTCTACCATTACAACAGCCTATCACAACTTTCACAGTTTCTTTTGAAATTCAACTCCCTTTTTCAATTCCTCTTCAAGTTGTATTATAATTTCCTAGCTACTCATACCCAAGGTGGATTTTATGGATATATGGCTCATGGTTCTAAAAAAATTACTATAGGCTCAATTGGCTTGCAATTGAATTCCTCTAATCTCACCAGGTAGCTTTTTGGCTCTAGCTTTGATTTACGCTCACTCAAACAGCTTGCCTTCATCATTCTTATCAACACAAAGACAATTCTATTCTAACAAATTAAAGCAACAATCAATGTCAAGTAATATGCACTCAAAATATATTCTCAGTGTATCGTTCCCTCACATGTTGTTTCACTCATATCCTGTCACTCATTGTTAATGTTAATCCTCTCACTCTCATGCTATCTTCCTAATTTCCTATCACTGCTAGATCAAGCTCAAAATTAAGACTACGCTACTTATATACCCACAAAATTTGCAGTAAACAACTCTAATCATTCCTATTAATTCCCCAACAGGCACATTCATCCCAAATTATATCTTGTTCTACCAGCTATTCAGCTTGTGCCTAATGTCTATTACAGTTATCCATGATGTGCAAAGTTAATACAGTCATCCAACATATATACATTCATCCAAAATAAAAAAAAACTACACTACCAACTTTGTCTCTGGTTATCTTTCTCCTAGTCATCATCTCAAAACGGCAACAACTATGCAGCAAAACATCCCAAGATCAACAAAACAACAACAATCTTTAATCTCCTCCAGTCCTTCATCCACAACCTTCAGTAGTTGCTATCCTGCAACAATCTTCAGTAGTTGCTCTCTTCATCATATTCCTCTCCAACTGCCTCTGTATCCTCCGAAGATTCATTAGATGATATATCATTGTTTACCACTGAATCTTCTCCTTCCTCTACACGTTCTTCCTCCTCTGTATCAAAGGAGATCACAAATTGTGTCTTTAGAGGCTCCACATTCTCAAAATTAATAGTAGGACCCAAAGGCCCTGCTACAACCCTCCTTGCTCTCTTTGGCCTTCTTGGTGGTACTTTTATTGCTAGTGCTTCTGTTGAAGCAGCTACTGGGCCTACCGGAGGTTCATTCTCCGTCCTTGCCTCCCGGTTCCCTATAGTACTGTGTACCTCCGCATTTTTATTGTCTGCCCTCTACTGAATTGGGCCTGTCCCCAGGCCAATTCAGATAGGAGGACAATTCCTTCCCATTCATGTATGTCTTATCTCTCATTGCTTGGTACATCTGCATCATAAATCGACAAATGGCTCTTTGATGGTCTTCCACATGGAATACATGTCTCATGATTCTTTTCTCAACCACTTCTAAGGTTGGTGATGAGGTGTAGCTGGTGGACTTGGTGCTCTGTTCCTTTGTTTAGGGTACTCTTCTGGATTCATGCAATGCAACTCAATGAACTTTAGATTAATTGGAGACCTAATCTTCACCTTTGGTTCCACCATTACCCCTTGATTCTCACATAGTGCAGTGATTAAAGCTGGGAACCCCAAAGTTCCTCTTCGTTCTCCACGGCCAACTCTTTCACCATTCACAATCTTTTGTATCTGATCAAAAATAATCCTCAAAATGTTATTGTGAAATCATCCTACATCACCAAAAATAATAGATTGCTCTTTATCACATTAATGTTTGAGACATGCCCAATTGGCACTACATTTGCCAGCATAAATGTCAACCACACTTGTGACAGAGTTCTCATATCCTTCCTCCTTATCCTTGTTTCTTGTCCAGCCGAAGTCAACTGGTATCCTTTTCCTGGCAAACACAATACTGCTACCACTTTCCTATTGTTGAAGCCTTTCTTCCTACTACATAATCGCTGATAGTGACATTTCTCTTCTTGCTTGCGATAGGGGTTTTCCAATAAATCATCTATAGTTTGAGGACTATATTAGATCCATCGGCCCCAAACCATTGTCTTCCTCCTACGCCTCTCCTGTCTTTCTGCATAAGCGTTGGAATAAAACTCTCGGACTATTTCAGCATCAAATTTCTTCAACGGTTCAGCCAACCTCCTCCAGTTCCTTTTCAGAATACCCGTCAGAAAAGGGTCACAATCCCCTGGTCTCAAATCGACCTTCCTCTCCGGTATGAAACCCCAGTGCTTGATTTGCTCATATCTTCGAATCTTGTTGTCATTCAAGAATCGACGAGCACTTCGTTGTGTATGTACATTGGTCGATGGCTCCTGCTCCGGTGTATCGGATGGGATAGCTTCGTCATAGAACTGCTCGGCTCCCATGTATCTCTGAGGCGGCCGACCCTTGATTGCTATGTGCTTTACCCTTGGCATTTTCCTGCAACTCAAGCTTAATGCCTAAAGAACTTCAAACACTCTCTATCAACTCTCCCCTTACTCAGAATCCCTAAAAATCTCAACTTTTTCACAATTTGAAACCCTAGTCTACCCGACAATCGCCCCCATTTACAATGCTAACCTAGAAGAACACTACTACCTTAATCTTCCCTCCTAACGTCAATGAAAAATGATTGAATGTATTGGGTTTTGAAGATTGCAAGGAATCGTGAAAAAGATTACCTGGATTAGTTGTAACCTAGCGCAACTGATGAAAAGATGAAAAGTTTACACAAAGCAGAGAGAATGTACTGAAAAATTTCAGTATGAAGTGACCTTGTGACACAAGGCACTGTCATGTTATATTGTTATATTGCACCAGTCTGCGCTAAGTGACAAATAGCCCAAGCACCGGGCTTAGCTCAATCTATAGGCCCAGTAAAAATTTCTAAATTAACTAAATTTTTTTTTCAACAAAAATAAACTACCCGAAAACTTAAACCTACTTCCTAAAGAAAACAAAATAACCCAAAATTCCACAATTCAAATACTAGATTGCCTTCTAGCAAGCGCTCGTTTAACGTCATATAGCTTGACGCCTGAATTTCAATCCTTCAACTTGATCATTGAGATGAGTTTTTCAACTTCACCTCCTTTATAATGTTTCAGCCACTGACCATTTACCATCCAACTCCTCTGAGTTTTGGCATCTTCAATTTCAATTGCACCATAGGGCTTAACCTGTTTAACCACAAAAGGTCCTGACCATCTCGACTTGAGCTTACCAGGAAACAACTTCAATCTGGAATTGAATAAAAGAACTAGTTATCCCGGCTCAAAACTCTTCTTTAACAACTTCTTATCATGATAGGCTTTGATACGCTCCTTATACAGCCTTGAAGATTGATATGCATTCAACCTCCTTTCTTCAAGCTCAAGTAACTGTATTTTTCTCTGTTCAGCGGAAGCATTGGAATCAAAATTCAACCACTTCAATGCCCAAAAAGCTCGGTGCTCCATTTCCACAGGGAGATGACAAGCTTTCCCATAGATCAACTGAAATGGAGACAACGCAGTTGGGGTTTTGAAGGTTATTTTGTAAGCCCACAGTGTTTCATCTAACTTTATAGCCCAGTCTCTACGTGATGATGACACTATTTTCTCCAGAATTCTCTTTACCTCCTATTAGAAACCTCTGCTTGCCCATTTTTTTGGGGATGATAGGCTGTGGCTATCCTGTGCTTCACCCCAAAATGCGCAAAAGCCTTCCTCAATTCTGCATTGCAGAAATGAGATCCTCCATCACTGATCACCACTCTTGGTGTTCCAAATCTGCAGAATATGTGTTTCTTTAGAAACTTGATCACTATTTTTGCATCTGCCTTTTGAGTTGGAATCGCTTCCACCCACCCTGAGACATACTCCACAACCAACAGAATATATTGATTCAAAAATGAACTAGGCAATGGGCCTATGAAATCCATGCCCCAGCAATCAAACACTTCAATTTCTTGAATGTTCCTCAATGGCATCTCATGTCTTCTTGAGATGGTTCCTGTCCTTTGGCAGCTGTCACAATGCTGCACATGCATGTGAGCATCTTTGAACAGATTTGGCCAGAAAAATCCTGACTACAGTACCTTAGCAGCTGTTCGCTCCCCCAATAAAATGTCCTCCATAAGGAGAGTTGTAACAGTGCCAAAGTATATTCTGAGCTTTCTTATTAGTAACACACCTCCTCAACAAATTGTCAACACCCATCTTAAATAAATAAGGATCGTCCCAAATGTACTGGTTCAAATCCTTCAATAATTTCCTCCTTTGCTGCCAATCCATAGTCTCTGGTATAATTCCAGCAGCTTTGAAATTGGCCATATCAGCAAACCATGGCCTCTCCTGTACCATTAGCAACTTCTCATCAAGGAATTCATCTATAACTTCAGATTCCCTAGCAGTAACCTCTTCATTAGCTAATTTGGACAAATGATCAGCTACATGATTCTCACTTCCCTTCTTATCTTTAATTTCCAGGTCAAATTCCTGAAGTAACAACATCCAACGAATTAGCCTGGGCTTCAAATCTGCCTTGATCAACAGATACCTGATAGCAGCATCATCAGTATAAACTGTGACTTTAGAGCCTATAAGATAAGCTTTAAACTTCTCTAAAGCATACACAATTGCCAACAACTCCTTCTTAGTAGTAGTGTAATTACTCTGAGTATCATTAAGCACCTTGCTAGCATAGTGTATGACATAAAACAATTTTTCTTTACTCTGCCCCAGCACAGCCCCTACTGCATAGTCACTAGCATCACACATCAGCTCAAAACCAATACTCCAATCTGGTGCAGTAATAACTGGAGCAGTAGTCAACTTTTCCTTTAAACAGTCAAACGCCTTTTCACACTCCTTATCAAACTCAAATGTTGTATCCTTGTTCAACATCTTACACAAGGGTTTAGCAATCTTTGAAAAATCTTTGATGAATTGCCTATAGAACCCTGCATGGCCGAGAAAACTTCTAATTCCCTTCACATTGGTAGGTGGAGGCAGCTTCTCAATGATCTCAATCTTTGCTTTGTCCACCTTTATCCCACATTCAGAAATTTTGTGGCCTAACACAATACCTTTAGTGACCATGAAATGACATTTCTCCCAATTTAGCACAAGATTAGTCTCCACACATCTCCTCAATACTACATCAAGATTCTTCAAACATGAATCAAAGGTTGATCCAAAAACCGAGAAGTCATCAATGAAAACCTCTATACAATTCTCCACCAAATCTGCAAAAATAGATAGCATACACCTCTAAAAAGTGGCCGGTGCATTACACAATCCAAATGGCATTTTTCTGTATGCAAAAATACCGAATGGACATATGAAAGCTGTCTTTGCTTGATCTTGTGGATCCACTGTGATTTGGTTATAGCCTGAATAGCCAGCAAAAAAAAAATAGTATGCCTTCCCAGCTAATCTCTCCAACATCTGATCCATGAATGGCAAAGGAAAATGATCTTTCCTTGTAGCTTGGTTCAACTTCTTATAGTCAATACACATTCACCAACTAGTAACTGTTCTTGTGGGGATCAATTCGTTCTTCTCATTATGAATAACAGTTACTCCACTCTTCTTTGGAACCATCTGAACTGGACTCACCCAAGCTCTGTCTGATATTGGATAAATCATTCCAACTTCCAATAGCTTCTGCACCTCCTTCTTCACTACTTCTTTCATGGCTGGATTCAACCTCCTCTGTGATTGTGCAACTGGTTTGAAATCAGCCTCCATATGAATACGGTGCATACAATAAGCTGGGCCAATTCCCTTCAAATCTGACAATTGCCATCCAATAGCTCCCTGATTGAGTTTAAGCACCTCAATTAGCCTTCTTTCCTCCTCAACAGTTAAGGAACTACTAAGAATCACAGGTTTCTTAGCATCTCCTTCAAGAAAACTGTATTTCAGATGAGGTGGTAGCACTTTCAACTCTAATGTCTCCTCTTGAACAGAGTTTTCAACTCCCAGATTCTCTCTGTTTTCTATCTTCTATATCAGTTTTTTAGCCCGGTCTAACTTGTTAGCCAGAGCTGATGCCTTTGTATCACCTAGTTCAATCAATTCCTCTACTGGTTTAGTGATAACATGTAGTAATACATCAGGACTGCTCAAATTCTTGATTTTCTTACCACACTCCTCTTCAATCGCATCAATTCTAAAATAACTCTTTGTGTCTTTAGGGTGCTTCATAGCCTCAAAAACATTAAAGCTCACTTCCTCATTCTCGAAACACACCTTCAACTTTCCCTTGTCAACATCTAAGATTACCTTTGCTGTCTTCATGAACGGTCTCCCCAAAATCAAAGGAACATCCACATCCTCCTCAATATCCATCACAACAAATCTACTGGAAAGAGGAACTTGTCCACTTTCACCAGCAGATCTTCAACAATTCCATATGGACGCTTAATGGATCGGTCTGCCAATTGCAGTGTCATGCGTGTAGGCCTGACCTCTACCTCTCCAATTCTTCTCCGCATAGACAACGAAATCAAGTTGATACTAGCACCTAAATCTAGCAGTGCCTTACCAATGTATAGATTTCCCTCTGTGATAGGTAATGTAAAAATCCCAAGATCACAGGATTTCTGTGGAATGACTTTCTGAATAATTGCGCTGCATCCTGCCTCCAATTTCATTGTCTCATCTTCTGGAAATTTTCTCTTTTTGGTGAGAAGTTGCTTCAGGAACCTAGGATAAGTAGGCATCTGCTGCATTCCCTCGGTAAAAGGTATGTTGATCTACAAGTTTTTCAAAATTTCTGTGAATCGAATGAACTGCCTCTCGGTCTCTCTTCTAGAGGGTGCATGAGGATAAGAAACATGTTTGAGAGGAATTCCTTTCTCAATCTTTCTCCAATTCTGCCCCTTCTCAACTTGTTTCTTGCTACCGCCCTCTACTGATTTTTCATTTTCTTTCATGGATTTAGCATTTATACTTTCCTCGACTGCCACGGTTTCTAATTCAACTCTATCCTCTGATCTGTCTGCATTCTACCACATTCTCCACTATTTTCTTTCGGTTATTAGCAGCTTTTGTGATCACATCAGAACCAACTTGCTTCCCACATTGATCGGTGATATCTTTGCACTGTTCTTTCGGATTGGTTGGAGTATTGGCCAGGAATTGTCCTCCCTGCTGCTCTGCCATTTACTTAGCTAACTGCCCTACTTGAGTCTCCAAATTCCTCATAGACGCCTCTTGATTCTTCTGATGTGTCATAGTGGCCTGCATAAACCTCTCAAGAGTATCCTCCAACTTGCTTGTGCGGTCTTGCAGTGAAGGGTACTGCTATTGCGGCTGTTATTGGTAAATAGGTTGTCTTCCTGCATTTCTAGCATCTTGCTTCCAACCCCAATTTTGATTCATGTTATTCCTCCAACCTATAGGTGGATTATTTGGGTAATTCCCTGGCTGGCCAGCTTGCCTGCCTGGAACTCCCATGTATTGCACTTCTTCCCCTCCTACGTTCGGCTGAGGACAGTTTCCAGCCATATGATTTCCCCCACATGCTTCACAAACTACTAGTACATTCTGATAAGTAACTGGCAGTGCACTTTGAATAGCCTGCAAGTGTGTGGTAGCTTGGCCATCTGCTTTGTCAAGGCCTCTACTTGTTGCGTCAACAGTTTGTTCTGAGCCAATATTGCATCCTGAGTATTCAACACTAACATTCCTTTCTTCTGCACACTGATTCGATCATGCTTTGCTTGATAATCTGTTGATACAAGTGCATCAATAATGCTGCTGGTCTGTTCCACATCCACGACCATCATCGTACCTCCTGCTGCAGCGTCTAAGATAATCTTAGTCTCTAGTCTCAACCCATTGTGGAAGATATTGAGTTGAGCAGTCTCCTCAAATCCATGATTAGGACACCTCCTCAACATGGTCTTGTTGAACCTATCCCATGTTGTACAAAAAGTTTCATCTGCCCCCTAGGGGAAATTTGAGATGTCTGACGTAGCTTTGATAAGCCGAGATAAAGGGAAAAATTTCTGCAAAAACTTCTCCTCAACCTCGCTCCATCTTCTTAGACTTTGATTGGGATGAGAATTCAACCAATCTTTTGCTTTCCCTACTAGTGAGAATGGGAATGACTTCAAATATGCAGTCTCTTTGTCTCGCTCTTCGACCCCGATAGTAGCTGTCAACTCATAAAATGTGGATAGATGAGTATAAAACTTGTTAACGAATTTTCAGCAAGTGTACTGAGTCCACAAGTAATATAGTAGTAAAAAAAGTATCGTATCCACAGGGAACGAGAATTGTAAATTGAATTACACCAAATTGGATTATGAATAAATAAACAATAGATGATGACTGAATGAATTAAGAATGTTACAACAAAACAATGACTAATAAAAATGTGAATTCAATAATAGTAAAAGCCTTGGGATTGAATCGTAATATTCTCATTCACATACACTCTTAACCTAATTCAATGCCATCTTTTCCAAATACTGATGTACGCAAATAAAAGCCTTTTCAACCTGATTCCTTTAGCATTGAATTTCATAAATTAAATTACCTAGCTTCTATCCCTAGTCGCTAGAATAACCTAATCAACATTAAGATCAGTTGCTATAAGCAGTCATTACACTATAATACATCCCTGAACTTATACATGTAATGCATTTACGTTTAGTTCCAATTCCAAAGAGTGTTTTCCAGTCACCATAAGAAATCTAAAATAAAGCAAGATATAGTAAAATGTAAAACAACGGTTTTTGGATTCAATGATATAAAAATAGAATTAAGAGTGCATTTGAAGTGAGAAATTACATTCAATCCCAAGAGAAAGGAAGTTAGCTACGCATGGTAGCCATGAAAATACAAAAGAAAAAGAAAAGAATGGAGCTTGATGACGACGACGCTTCTAAGGGTCTCCAATGAATGGTAGATGGTGAGTGAGAAGAGGTGTGTGTCATGTTTGACCCTAACCTCCCTTCTATAACTTTCGCCCCTTGAATTAAGTCAAAGTGTGGCCGTTATTTCGTAAGTCACGCCTTCAGTAACGTTGACATCTTCGATTTAGGGCTTCGCTTATGATGGACTTTAAGTGAGTTTTAGCCCAGGCTGCATCTTTAGCTTAAGCGAAAAGTCACTTATGTTCTTTTTCTGCTCCTTTCCTCAACTTCGGTGCCTATATTCTGTGTCCCTTCATATTTAACCTACAAATTTTCTCTTTCCGCATTAAATAACAAAATCAACAATAAGAGAAAATCAAATCAAATCTTAACCGAATTAATAACAAAATCAACCTAATTACTAACAGAATCAATCACAAAATCTGCACAAAATTAACTAAAAATCAACGCTTATTAGTAAAATTTTATGCCAAGTCATTAGTCAATTGCATCATAATTGTCGATGGCTATGTTACATAAAGCAGAAAATATCAATGAAATTGAAACAAACAAGATGAAAAACAAAATAAAATAGAAAAATAAAAACAAAAATTTAAAATAAATCTCTCCAGTAGTCAATTAGATGTCTCTCAAGATCTGACCCTCTTCCTCAACATCATTTGCAAGCTCATCCTCTCCTACAAATGGGCTTGGACCCAAAGCCCAAACTTTCATTTTCTTTTGTTGCTTGCTAAGGCTGAGAGCCATAATGTTGTGTCGGATGCCATTTCTGGTATACATCTAAAATAAGAAAAATCTATTACTGCTTTAGGCACAACGCAAGTGGTGTCGGTTGCCATCCTTACTCGAGACAAACCTGTTCTTAATGTGAAATAGGTTTAAGCAATTTTGTATTGCCTCCCAAGAAGCGTTTGTTTAATGTCCTAAGCCTGACAGATGATCTAATCATGGTGGATGAGGCCTTGCATACACAAAGACTAGAACAACAAATTAGTTCAAATAAGTTTTTTCTTATATATATATATATTGAAAAGTGAGAATAAAAATAAAATCTAAAGAAATAAAAAGTTTTAACAAATTTGCACTCTTCATTCATATACAAAATTTATAAATGTTCTTTTGCTCCTATTGCTAGACCTAGTTATTTCCTTAATCAATGTTACTTAGGAATTGAAAAACAATCAATCCATTCCTAGACTTGATGAAATTCTTTCCCCATATTGAGATTATCTTACTAGAATAAGAAGCCAAAGACTGCACTCATTTCCCAATAATTGCACATCTCTTGTTGATTGAGTTTAGCTGTTAAACTCAGACCAGCTTGGCATTTCAACACATTGTTTGGGAAAAAATTATTCACAAAGGAGAGCTAGTGATGGAGAAGCTCCTAGGTGCTCTAGCTTGTTGCGCAAGCTCCAATGGAGGTGGTGTTTGTAGAAGCTTTGTTGCACCGTATAAATGACATGAAAGGAGCTTCTTGTGATGCGAAAGCAAAGTGTGATGGAAGAAGAACCGTGGAGGAAGCAAACGTATGGAGAAAGTGTGGTGGTTATGGTGAAGTAGGTGGTGAAAGCTTGAAGGAGGTTGGGCCAACCTTCAAGAGAGAGATTTCCTAGCTTCTAGGAGAAGAAACTCAAAGAGAAACTTGGGCAATGTGCTGAAATTTGGACAGCATATCATTACTCTCAATCAAGTCTACAATGGAGGTTCCTAAACCTCTTATTTATAGAAGAAGAAAAAGCTAGTAGCTTCTCTAGCAAGCTAAGGTAGTGTGTAGGAGAAGCTAGGGTTAGAAACCCTAGCTTGCCTTGCAAGCTACCTAAGTAGTGTGTAGGAGAAGCTAGGGTTAGGGTAACCTAGCTTGTGGAGCAAGCTTCTCCAAACCCTAGCTTGCCTTGCAAGCTACCTAAGTAGTGTCTCATTCTCCTCCAATGAGAAGGCGCCACATGGCATAACTTCTAGATGCTTCTAAAAATCTAACCTAGGTGCCTTTAAAAATCCTAAGGCACCTAGGGTTTACTTTTACAAAGGAGAAATATGTTCTACGATATTTTTACAAAGGAAAATCTTCCACAACATTTTTATAATTTCCCACTAAAGCTTAGAGTTGTAAGTATCTTGATGTTTATTGGTGCCTTTGACTCCTCCTGAGCTTCAATGTGTTTTTTCATGAATGTAATGATTAGACCTTGCTTAGGCCTTAGTCCATCACCTAGTATGGTGGAAAGTTCGAGAAGCTCGGAAAGACGAGCAAGAAGGAAAATTGACACCTAACAGGGATAGTCCTACTGAGTAGTAGATTCCTTTCAAAACAGAACAAACTCAAAGAATTAAGTGGAAAATTCATAACCAAATCAACAATTCAACACCAAGTCACTAACTTGGCTAACATATCATGCCGAGGTTAACCCAACCTGGTTAGTATAAATCCGATCACTACTCTTTTGAAATTGATCAACAAGTCGAGTTAATCAAGCTTGGTTCATGATCAATCATTAAAATATGTCGGGTTAACCTCACTTGGTTTATTATTGGGTCACACTAAGTTAGTCCAACTTGGTTCACATTCTACTTAAAATTGACAAATGAACCCTACTTAATTCACATAAGTTGTTATACCGAGTTAATCCAACTCAATCCAAACCCTATTTTGAATAATAAAATAGAATTAATCAAATTCAAGATTGGCTATATCATTTATACGTAGCTCGAGCCAAATTAAACAAGCAAATGTAGTGTAGGGCTAATGAATATAAACAAGTAACACTTAGAAATTATTAACAGAAATGTTCATTATACATTCAAATAGCTTTTACATCAATTAGTCATCGATGAGCTTGCCATCGACGACATCCTTTTCTAAAATAAACTTAGAAGAATCTAAAGAAGGCTCAAAATATACAACTTGCCGAGCTGCCTTCTTAAAACCCTCTGAGTACCCCTCTAGACCAACCTCATCAAGATCCCTCACCTGAGTCCCAGGGTTCGCCACACTCTTCTCCAAATTTTCATTAGCATCTTTGAGTAAGGATTGTTGATCCTCTGTGGTCTTCAGTTTGGTCTCCATGGCTTCCAGTTGGGCCTCAATGACCTTCTTTTGCTCCTCGACCACCTTAACCTCCCCTCTCTCCGCTCTTCTACATTAATTTTCTTTTCAGCCTCGGTCTGGAGGTCTTTCAACCCCTTCTCAGCACCCTCCATCTTAGCCTTCTCCAACACCAGCTAGACCTCCAGAGCTTTGATTTTGCCTTGATCATGTTCAATTTTTAATAACTTCAAAGTGAGAGCCTTTAAAGCCTCATTCTTCTCTTGGAGGAGCTCTTGAACTTGAGCCCCCTGTGAACTGGTCTTAGCAAAATTAGTTGTTGCACCTTTGAAATGTTCAATTATGGCCATGCGCTGAGCTAGCATTGTCGAGGCTGAGTCAAGGGCCCTATCTAGACCCACAATATTTAACAATTCAACAGCAAAGGCCGACAAGAAGCTTGAGCCACCCACCCGCGGCCGAATTGAACTTGTCTACATATTCAAGTGCCACAGAGAGTCATTATCAAAATTCATGGTCACAACAAAGTCTACACGGGTGAGCGAGCCTCGTCCATAGTAGAATAGCCGAGGGACATTTCACAAAGAAATTGTCTACACTGGAGGAGGTCTCTAGATCAATGAGGATGCATGTGGTTGAGGCACAAAACTCCTCACCACCCTACTAGAACCCAGCCCCTTGGTAGGAGAAGGCGAAGAAGACACCGAAATAAGGCGTGTGAAAGAAGCTAGGGGGAGACGAGGTGTGAAACACAATGTTTCTCGCTTAACGTCTTGTCTTTTAGGGCCAAATGTGCAACGAATCACCCAATCAAAAGTTGCCACATGCACCCTAGTTAAGACGTCCTACACGAGTTATACTAAGTTTGATCTCTAATATGATATTTAGCTTGGCCATGCAAGCTATACTCCATCTACAGCTCGGCTAGACGAGTTATGAAGACATTCTCAACCCGACCTCGAAGCTAGCTCTGAATTATTCAAACTCAACTCAAAGCACAACAAGGTCGTTGTGTAGACTCTAAAAAGATCCATTAAAGATCATAACATAATCAGATAATACACATTAACTTAAGCTCACTCTCTATACCTAGCTTGGAGCTTGTGTAATGCCCTCACCCGAGATACTCGGGTCAATTATATTCATGCCCGAGATTCATGGTTAACTGCTCCCAACAATCCCAAATCTCGGCCTCTACCTGCATAACTCGGTAACCACCAAAGTTTGTTACTCTGAACTTGGTGATAACGGATTTTCAACAAGTGTACTGAGTCCTCAAGTAATGCAGTAAGTAAGAAGAGTATCGTATCCGTAGGGAACGAAATTTGATTGAAAACTGAATATGTATCAATGTATGGTGAACAAAAACAAGTAATAATAATGAGTTTGTTTAGGAAATTTAAAGAGCGTAACAATAAAGCAATTAATAATAAAAGTGATAAAATCAATAGTAATAAAGGCCTTGGGATTGAATAGTATTACTCTCCTTTGCATATACTCTTAACCTAATTTAATATCATTACTTTCAATTACCAATCTGTGCAAATAAAAGTCTTTTCAACCTGATTGCTCTAGCATTGAATTTCATAAACCAAATTACCTAGCGTCTATCCCTAGTTACTAGAATAATTTAATCAGCATTAAGATTAGTTGCTATAAACAGTCACCGTATTATAATTCATCCCTGAACTTATACATGCAGTGCATTTACGTTTAGTTCTGATTTCAAAAAGTGCTTTCCAGTCAAATTAAGAAATCTAAAATAAATCAAAGTAAGAATGAAACGTAAAACAAAGGTATTGAATTAAATGAAATTAAACTAAAATCAAGAGTGAATTTAAAGAAGAGAACTTACATTCAATCCCAAGAGTGAGATACTTAGCTACGCATGGTAGCCATGAAATTACAAAATAAAAAGAAAAGAATAAGCTTGATGATAGCGGTGGCCTCCAACAAGTATCCAAGGACGAGAAAGGTTGGATGATGAGTCCCCTTTTTACGTTTGCCCTCAAACCTTTTTATAGCTTTCGCCTCCTCAATTAGGTCATCTTGCAGTAGTTATTTCGTGATTCACACCCTCAATAACGTGGACCTCCTTTCTTTAGGTTTTTGCACATGCTGATCTTTAAGTGAGTTTTAGCCTAAGTTGCTTGTTTAGCTTAAGTAAAAAGTCACTTACGCCCTTCTTTTATGCTCCTCTTTTTAATTCAGCGCCACCATTCCTTGGATTTAACCTAAGTCTCAACAAATTTCTCTTTCCACAATCAAACGCATTAAATTGAAAAATAAATAATAAAATCAAATAAAAATCTAATAGAATCAAATCTAAACTGAATTAACAACAAAATCAACCTAAATACTAACAAAATCAGCCATAAAATCTCTACCAATTAGCTAAAAATCAACGCTTATTAAAAGCCTCCCCACTTAGCTTCTTGCTTGCCCTCAAGCAAGACAAAAATTTCAACTCTTCTCGTTCTCGTGCACTTTCTTTATTCCAACCACGTCTTCTTAAAATTTGAGCAATCACCTATAGCTTTGGAAATTTGAAATTTAACAATCCAATGTTTAGATAACAAAAACAATTCATGCAGGATATTCTTTCACTCAAACAAGTCTCCCCACTGTTTCACTCAAAAAGTAACATATTATTCTCAATCAAAAGTTGCTATTCATTTATTAAAACAGATCGGCTTTGCATTTAATAAGTTAGAAGGTCTTTCTAAAGGTATAATGAGGCCTGGCTACAAAGAATTTTTGGTTTTTCTTGAAGTACAAAAAATGCACAAGTAGTTTCTCAAATTATGAATACAACTCAAATTGTTCTTGAAAATCTAATTTAACTGTGATTTCCTTGACATGAATCAGCTGTTGTACTATTTCATATTCTCGCCCAAGCAATAATCCTAGCTTACGCACATTTACTGTGTACCCCCATTTTTCAACTGCTATATATTTTTTTTCCTTTTATTTTCCATGAGTACAAACTGGAAACACACTTTTTCTCATTATATTCAAAATATATTTTTTTTTTCATATAGCTGGGGTACACCATTCAGCAACCTCTCCTAGCTTACACAGTTTCTATTTGGAATTCACACCCTTCTTCTCAATCCCGCTTCAAGTTGTATCATATTTTCCTAACAACTCATACCCAAGGTGGATTTGATAGATTCATGGCTCATGGTTTCAAAAGAATAAGGTTCAAATTGGCTCACAATTGAATTTCTCTCATCTCACTAGGTAGCATTTTAGGCTCTAGCTTTGACTTACTCTCAATCAAACAACTTGCCTTCATCATTCTTATCAACACAAAATCAATTCTATTTCAACAAATTAAAGTAACAATCAATGTCAAAGAAATATGCACTTCCAATATGCTCTCAGTGAATTACTCCCTCACTTTCTGTTTCACTCCTATCCTGTCACTCATTGTCAATGCTAATCTTTCCACTCTCATGCTATCTTCCTCATTTCTTATTACTATTGGTCAAACTCAAAATTAAGACTACGTTACTTAAGTACACACAGATTAACAACCCTAACCATTCATATTTATTTTCAAGCATGTTTATCAAAACACATCCAGGATTACCAGCTATTTAGTTAAGCCTAGTTCCTATTACAGTCATCCAAAATATGCACAACACAGTCATTCAACAGTTATACAGTCATCCAAAATAAAAATTATACTACCACTTTTTTTCTCTAATTCATCAACTCTAAACAGCACAACTACTAACTTCAGCAATCCTTCATCAGAATTCTCCACTTGGAGTGTCGTATTCTTCCTCTGCTTCACTCCTATCTCTTCCCTGTTCTGCACTTTCTTCCTCATCTTCTTCTTCAGTTTCCTCTGAACTCGAGCTCGAATCAGAGGATATCACATATAGTACTACTGAACCCTTGTGCTTAGCCCCTTTTTTAATCACTGTTGTTTTAATTCGAAAGGATCTTCTTGGAGGGCCTGGATGATCTTTCTTTTTAACAGGAACTCCAACAGTAACATTCTCACCAATTTCTTCAACATTTACATTGGCATTGTGGACATTCTCTTCAACAGTTTCAGCAACTTTCTCAGCCACCATTTCAGCTATAGTTTCTTCAACATTTGCGGCAACATTTTCATCCTTATCTTCAGCAACCTCAGCGGTTGCCTTAGTTTCCTCAGCAACCTCAGCAGTTGCCTCAGCTTTTTTTCTCTTCTGCCGATTTCCTCCCAACTCCTGCAGTACTTTGCTCCTCATGACAATCGTCCTCGCCCTCCTCCCCCACTGAGCTTAGTCGGTCCCTGGCCAATTCAGATAAGAGGACAATTCTTCATCATCCTTATAAGCCTTGTCCCGCATTGCATGATATATCTGCATCATAAACCTACAGAGAGCACTATGCTGATCTTCCAAATGCAAAATATGTCGCATCAGTCTCTTCTCAACAGCTTCCAAGGTAGGTTCAGACGGTGAAGCTGGCGGGGCTGGGAACTTGATTCGTTTGCTCAGGATTCTCTTCTACATTTGTGCAATGGTGCTCAATGAACTTATGGTCAATCAGATTCTTGATTTTGTGGTTTGGCTCAACTAGTATTCCTTTCTGAGCACATAATCCTGTAATCAGTACAGGGAACCCCAGAGTCCCCAGCCTCTCTGCTCCACGAATCCTTTCCCATTCAACAACCCTTTGAATTTCATCAGAAATGATACGAGCCACGTTGATTGTATAGTCATCTTGGATCATCTAAAACAGCAAGTTGCTCCTGCCAACATTAATATCAGATATATGCCCGATAGGGATGACATTGGCTAACATAAAAGTTAGCCACACTTGAGAAAGAGTTCTCATGTCCCTCCTTCGTATACAAGTCTGCTTTCCTCACGTTGCAATCTGGTATCCTCTGCCTGGAAGGGATAGCGCAGCAGCTACCTTCCTATTACTGAACCCCTTTCTCCTTGCACATAGCTTCTGATAATTACATTTTTCATCCTGGTTGGGAAAAGGATTCCCAAAAAATCATCTATAGCCTGTGGACTGTAGGAAATCCACTTGCCCCTGACCATCATCTTCCTGCGGTCTCTCTCTTGTCTTTCTGCCCAAGCATTGGCATAAAACTCTCTCACAATCTCCTCATCAAACTTTCGCATTGGTTCTGCCAGCTTCTTCCAGTTCCTTCTCAGAATCCCCATCAAGAATGCATCACATTCTCTGGCTTTAGCTCTACCCTTCTTTTTGGTAGAAAACTCCAGTGCCTAAGTTCCTCATACCTCCTTATCTTATTGTCGCTGAGGAACCTCCTAGGCATCCTTTGCTTCTTCTGAGCTGACGCCTATTCATCTTTCGACGTGTCGGAAGGTATGGCTTCATCATAGAATGGCTCGCCAGCCTTTCTCTTCAGCGACCATGGTGGACGCTTCGGCGCAGTGTGTTTCACTCTTGGCATTGCTTCCTAAAACAAATGGTTAGTGCCCTAGAAAATCCGTAAACCCCAAAAACCTATTTGACACAAACCCTAGACTTCCTGTGCCCAATAATGTTTCCTGATTCACGACCTCCCTACGATTTCTTACTAAAGAAGACGATTGCAATGATGATTGAACAAGAAGATTTTCAAAATGAAAATGATGAGGAGAATCGTACCTGAAGTCGAAGGGTTTGAGGGCAGAGAAAGAAAAGAACTTGAAAAATCAGACAAGACTGAATGGAGGCGCTCTGAAAAGTAACTGGGTGAAGTGATCTTGTATCACAAGGCACTGCCCTGTTATGTTGCACTAGATTGCGCTAAGTGACTTTTAGCTCGAGCACCAGGACTAGCTCAGACTATAGGCCCAGTAAGTTTTTTTAAAATAAAATTAACTACCTAAATACCTAATCCTAGATTTTCTAAATCCAAAGAAAAAAAATTCAAACTAAAAACTGGATTGCCTTCCAACAAGCGCTCGTTTAACGTCATATAGCTTGACGCCTGAATTTCAGTGTTCCAGCTTGATCACAAAGATGAGTTTCTCAAATTCACCTCCTTTATAATGCTTCAGCCTCTGACCATTTACCAACCAACTCCTCTGAGTTTTTGCATCTTCAATTTCAACTGCACCATAAGATTTGACCTGTTTGATCACGAAAGGTCCTGACCATCTTGACTTAAGCTTGCTTGGAAACAGCTTCAATCTGGAATTGAACAAAAGAACTAGCTGTCTAGGTTCAAAACTCCTCTGTAACAGCTTCTTATCATGATACTTCTTAATGCGCTCCTTGTACAACCTTGAGGATTGATATGCATTCAACCTCATTTCTTCTAGCTCAAGTAACTGAAGTTTTCCCTGTTCAGCAGAAGCCTTTGAATCAAAATTCAACCACTTCAATGCCCAAAAAGCTCGATGCTCCATTTCCACAGGGAGGTGGCAGGCTTTCCCATATATCAATTGGAATGGAGATAAAGCAGTTGGGGTTTTGAATACTGTTCTATAAGCCCACAATGCTTCATCTAACTTGATAGCCCAATCTCTGGGTGAGGATGATACTGTTTTCTCCAGAATTCTCTTTACCTCCGTATTAGATACCTCTGCTTGCCCATTTGTTTGGGGATGATAGGTTGTGGCTATCCTATGTTTTACCCCAAAATGTGCAAAATCTTTTCTCAATTCAGCATTGCAGAAATGAGATCCTCTATCACTGATCACCACTTTTGGTGTCCCGAATATGTAGAATATGTGTTTCTTCAGAAACTTGATCACCGTTTTTGCATCTGCCTTTTGAGTTGGAATTGCTTCCACCCAACGTGAAACATACTCCACTGCCAATAGACTATATTCATTCAAAAATGAACTGGGCAATGGACCTATGAAATCAATTTCCCAACTGTCAAACACTTCAATTTCTTGGATATTCCTCAGTGGCATCTCATGTCTTCTTGAGATATTCCTTGTCCTTTGGCAGCTATCACAATGTTATACATGCACATGAGCATCCTTGAACAAAGTTGGCCAGAAAAATCCTGACTGCAGTATCTTAGCAACTGTTCGCTCACCATTAAAATGTCTCCCATAAGGAGAATTATGACAATGCTAAAGTATATTTTGAGCCTCCTTACTGGTAACACACCTCCTCAGCAGGTTGTCAGGACCCATTTTGAACAGATAAGGATCGTCCCAAACATATTGGTTCGAATCCTTCAATAATTTCCTCCTCTGTTGCCAATCCACGGTCTCTGGTATAATTCCAGCAGCTTTGAAATTGGCCATATCAGCAAACCATGGTCTTTCTTGTACCACAAGCAACTTCTCATCAGGGAATTCATCTATAACTTCAGATTCCTTTGCAGTAATCTCTTCATTATCTAGCCTAGATAAATGATCTGCCACATGATTCTCGCTTCCCTTTTTGTCCTTAATTTCCAAGTCAAATTCTTGGAGTAACAGCATCCAACGAATTAGCCTAGGCTTTGAAAATGGCTTGGTTAATAGATATTTGATAGCAGGATGATCAGTATAAACTGTTATTCTTGATCCTATGAGATAAGCTCTAAACTTCTCCAAAGCATACACAATTGCCAACAATTCCTTCTCAGTAGTAGTGTAATTACTCTGAGCATCATTAAGCACCCTGCTAGCATAATGAATAACATAAAACAATTTTTCTTTTCTCTGTCCCAGCATAGCCCCTACTGCATAGTCACTTGCGTCACACATAAGCTCGAAACCAATGCTCCAATCTAGTGCAGTTATGATTGGTACAGTAGTTAACTTCCTCTTTAGACATTCAAATGCCTTTTAACACTCCTTATCAAACTCAAAAGTTGTATCCTTATTCAACAGATTGCATAAAGGTTTAGCAATCTTTGATAAACTACCTATAAAACCCTGCATGACCAAGAAAGCTTCTTATTCCTTTCACATTGGTAGGTGGAGGCAACTTCTCAATTATATCAACCTTTGCCTTGTCCACCTCTATACCACGTTCAGAAATTTTGTGACCTAACATAATGCCTTCAGTGACCATAAAATGGCACTTCTGCCAATTCAATACAAGGTTAGTCTCCACACATCTCCTTAGTACTACCTCCAAATTATGCAAGCATAAGTCAAAAGTTGATCCAAAGACCGAGAAATCATCTATGAAGACCTCGATACAATTCTTCACTAGATTTGCAAAAATGGCTAGCATACACCTCTGAAAGGTAGTTGGTGCATTACATAATCCAAATGGCATTTTTCTGTATGCAAAAACACCAAAAGGACATGTGAAAGTTGCCTTTTCTTGATCTTGCGGATCCATTGTGATTTGGTTGTAGCCTGAATAACCATCTAGAAAACAGTAGTATGCCTTTCCTGCTAACCTTTCCAACATCTAATCCATAAATGGTAAAGGAAAATGATCTTTCCTTGTAGCTTGGTTCAACTTCCTGTAATCTATGTACATACGCCAGCCAGTAACTATTCTTGTAGGGATCAATTCATTCTTCTCATTATGAATGACAGTTACTCCACTCTTCTTTGGAACCATCTAAACTGGACTTACCCAGGCACTGTCTAAAATTGGGTAAATCATCCCAGCTTCCAACAGCTTTTGCACCTCCTTTTTCACTACTTCTTTCATATTTGGATTCAATCTTCTCTGTGATTGTGCAACGGGTTTGAAATCAGTTTCCATATGAATTTGGTGTATACAATATGCTGGGCTAATTCCCTTCAAATCTGACAACTTCCATCCAATAGCTTCCTGATTGAGTTTCAGCACCTCAATCAACCTTCTTTCTTCCTCAACAGTTAAAGAACTGCTAAAAATCACAGGCTTCTTAGCATTTCTCTCTAGAAAACTGTATTTAAGGTGAGGTGGTAAGGCTTTCAACTCTACTGACTCCTCTAAAATAGCATTTTCAGCTCCCAGAATTTCTCTATTTTCTGCCTTCTACACTAATTCCTTAGCCAAAGCTAATGCCTCTGTATCACCCAATTCAAGCAACTCCTCTGTTGGTTTAGTGATAACCTGTAGTAACACATCATGACTGCTCAAACTCTTCATTTTTTTCCACACTCTTCCTGAATCACATCAATTGTGAAACAACTCTTTGTATCCTTAGGGTGTTTCATAGCCTCAAACACATTGAAACTAACTTCTTCGTTCTCAACACACACCTTCAGCTTCCCTTTGTCAACATCTATGATTACTTTTGTTGTCTTCATGAATGGTCGCCCAAGAATTAAGGGAACATCCACATCCTCCTCAATGTCCATCACAACAAAATCTACTAGAAAGAGGAACTTATCAACTTTAACCAGCAAATCTTCAACAATACCATAAGGACGCTTAATAGATTTCTCTACCAATTGCAACGTCATATGTGTAGGCCTGACCTCAACCTCTCCAATTCTTCTCAACATGGACAAGGGAATCAAATTGATGATAACACTTAGATCAAGCAGTGCTTTACCAACATATAGATTTCTGACTGTAATAGGCAGTGTAAAACTCCCAGGATCACAGGATTTCTGCGGAATGGCCTTCTAAATGATTGCACTGCACCCTGCCTCCAATTCCACTGTTTCATCTTCTGGAAATTTTCTCTTTTTGGTGAGAAGTTCCTTCAGAAACCTCGCATACGTAGGCATCTGCTACATTGCCTCAGTAAAAGGTATCTTGATCTGCAGATTTTTCAGAATTTATGTGAATCAAATGAACTGCCTTTCAGCCTCTCTTCGGGACAGTGCATGAGGGTAAGGAACATGTTTGAGAGGAATTCCTTCCTCAATCTTCCTCCAATACTGTCCCTTTTCAACTTGCTTTTGTACACTATCCTCTATTGATCCTTCCTTTGCCTTTATGAGTTCACTGTCTCTGTTTTCCTCAGTAATCACAGCTTCTGGTTCAACTCTCTCATTCAATCTGTTTTTACTGCTTTGAGCCTCTAATTCCCTGTTCACTGGTTTCTTCTTGTCATCAGCTACTTCTGTACCCAAATTGGAACCAACTTGCTTCCCACATCGAATGGTTATAGCTTTACACTGTTCTTTTGGATTGGTCTGAGTGTTCGCTAAGAACTGTCCTCCCTGCTGTTCTGCCATTTGTTTAGCTAACTGACCTACTTGAGTCTCCAAATTCCTCATAGATGCCTCCTGATTCTTCTGGTATGTCATAGTAGCATGCATAAACTTTTCCAGGGCTTCCTCCAACTTACTTGTTTTGTCCTGCAGTGAAGGATACTGTTGTTGCTGCTGTTGTTGATACATTGGTTGTCTTCCTGCATTTCCAGCATCTTGCTTCCAATCCCAATTTTGATTCATATTATTCCTCCAGCCTGTAGGTGGGTTATTTAGATAGTTTCCTGGTTGGCCAGCTTGCCTGCCTGAAACTCCCATGAATTGCACTTCCTCCCCTCCTACATTGCGGAGGACAATTTCCAGCCACATGTCTCACAAACTACTGGTGCATTCTGATATGACCCTGGCAATGCAGTTTAAATAGCCTGCAACCGCTGTGGTAGCTTAGACATCTGTTTTGCCAAAGCCTCCACTTATTGAGTCAACAGCTTATTCTGTGCCAAGATCGCGTCTTGTGTATTCAACTCTAAACTTCCTTTCTTTTGCTCACTACTACCATCATGTCGTGCTTGGTAATCTGTTGATGCCAATGCATCAATAATCCTGTTCGCCTGCTCTACATCTACGGCCATCATCGTTCCTCCTGCTGCAGCATCTAAGATCATCTTAGTGTCTGGTCTCAACCCATTATGAAAGATATTGAGCTGAGCAATCTCCTCAAATCCATGATTCGGACACCTCCACAACATGGTCTTGAACCTATCTCATGCTGCGCAAAAAGCTTCATCTGCTCCCTGGCGGAAATTTGAAATATCTGATTTGGCTTTGATAAGCCAAGATAAAGGGAAAAATTTCTACAAAAACTTCTCCTCAACCTCACTCCATCTTCTCAGACTTTGATTGGGATGAGAATTCAACCAATCCTTTGCTTTTCCTGCCAATGAGAATGGGAACAACTTCATATATGCAGCCTCTTTATCCCTCTCCTTGAATCCTATAGTGGATGCCAGTTCATAGAATGTAGATAAATGAGTGTAAGGATCCTCATGATCCAATTCCATGAATTGAGTATTGCTTATGCGAGTCAAATATGTTGGCTGCATTATTAATGCTCGAGCTGTGTTGGGAACAACAATGCTTGAGAAGTGTCTGGGTCACTGCTATAGTGCATAGTCACCCAGAACCCTCCTTGGTGGTGGATCATTACGACCATTCACTTCTTCTGCCATAATTTCCCACAACTCTGCTCCTCTGCCCGATTCTTTCGCTGGTGCTTCCTCCTTTGCCTTAGCTGTCTCAGCGTTTTTTTGATATCTGGATCAAAAAACAGTTGTTCTTCCTTCCCTTGATTCCTCAAACGTATCAACCACTGTCTAGCAAAAGTTCAACGCTCACAAAAGATTAGAACTTCACAACACAATCAATACAAGATTCAATTTTTCAATTCTTCACCGTTCCCCGCCAACGGTGCCAAAAACTTGATAACGGATTTTCAGCAAGTGTACTGAGTCCTCAAGTAATACAGTAAGTAAGAAGAGTATCGTATCCGCAGGGAACGAAATTTGATTGAAAACTGAATATGTATCAATGTATGGTGAATAAAAACAAGTAATAATAATGAGTTTGTTTAGGAAATTTAAATAGCGTAACAATAAAGCAATTAATAATAAAAGTGATAAAATCAATAGTAATAAAGGCCTTGGGATTGAATAGTATTACTCTCCTTCGCATACACTCTTAACCTAATTTAATATCATTACTTTCAATTACCAATCTGGGCAAATAAAAGTCTTTTCAACCTGATTCCTCTAGCATTGAATTTCATAAACCAAATTACCTAGCGTTTATCCCTAGTTACTAGAATAATTTAATCAGCATTAAGATTAGTTGCTATAAAAAGTCACCGCATTATAATCCATCTCTGAACTTATACATGCAGTGCATTTACGTTTAGTTCTGATTTCAAAAGGTGCGTAAAACAAAGGTATTGAATTAAATGAAAATTAAACTAAAATCAAGAGTGCATTTGAAGAAGAGAATTTACATTCAATCCCAAGAGTGAGATACTTAGCTACGCATGGTAGCCATGAAATTACAAAAGAAAAAGAAAAGAATAAGCTTGATGATTAGTCCCCTTTTTACGTTTGCCCTTAATCCTTTTTATAGCTTTCGCCTCCTCAATTAGGTCATCGCGCAGCAGTTATTTCGTGATTCACGCCCTCAGTAACGTGGACCTCCTTTATTTAGGTTTTCGCACATGCTGATCTTTAAGTGAGTTTTAGCCCAAGTTTCTCGTTTAGCTTAAGCGAAAAGTCACTTACGCCCTTCTTTTCTGCTCCTCTTTTTAATTCAGCGCCGCCATTCCTTGGATTTAACCTAATTCTCAACAAATTTCTCTTTCCACAATCAAACGCATTAAATTGAAAAATAAATAATAAAATCAAATAAAAATCTAATAGAATCAAATCTAAGCTGAATTAATAACAAAATCAACCTAAATACTAACAAATCAGCCATAAAATCTCTACCAATTAACTAAATATCAACGCTTATCACTTGGGCTTCTGAACTAACAATAGTTTAACCCAATATATATATATATATATATATATATATATATATATATATATATATATATATATATACCACTTGCTACATGAAGTATTACTGACTTATCACTTTACTCTCATACTCACTACTTACTCTTTTATACACCTCACTGATCACGTACTTACTTGATCGTCAGAGTGTCTTCTGCAGGTAGACATCTCTCCGAACCTCAAAAATACTTAAACTTGGATCCTCAAGTACTCAAACTCGAATAAACTCGGCTCCAACCCACCTTATATAGACACCAACTCGGATCTCGGTAAGAACAAATAGTAATATTATGATAATAATAATCTTAACAATATTAATAACGATAATAATTATTAATAATAATGTAAATATTTTTATTACATACGAATTAATTTCGTATGTAATTTCCTAGATGTAAATATTAGTATGTAATGTTTGTTTTACATATGAATGTAAATTCGTATATAATGTTTATTTTACACATGTATTATATTACATATGTATTAAATTCGTACGTAATATCCTGGATGCAAATTTGTATGTAAAAAGTCGTATATAATGTTGATTTTACATACAAATGCAAATTTGTATGTAATTTTATATGTAATGTTGATTTTACATACGGATACAAATCCGTATGTAAAATTCCATACATAATATAAATATTATATAAGAATTTTTATTCATATATAATTTCCATAAATAATTTACGATTTTGTTTAGTGTAAGGTCGTAATGAAGATAATTTCCCTAGTAGAAATGTAATATATTGTAATACTTTTCTTTTAGTGTACAATTGCTTTCAATTGACCAAACTTATTTCCAAATTTTTTTTTCTTATTTTTAATTTACATGAGAACAAAAAGCTACACCTTAATTAAAATTCCATTAAATATTTTATTAAATAACTTATTTCATAATGAAATTTATTTCATTTCTTCTAATTTCATAAGAAAAACTAAATCAAATCAACTAAATTTCATCATCACATATAAAACTTATTACCATTTAAAAAAACTAAAAAAAAGCTTATTTTTAAAAAGTTTAATAGCCTTTTTAATACTAGTATTACGATGACTTTTCAATTTTAACATTATTTTGAACATTTAAATTTGGTCCAACATCTTGAGAAAACCAGTCAACGTATTCCGTTAAATTGATGACCTTCATCAAATTTATGGTAAGAGTGTTACAAGATAACATGTGGGATGAGTAACAAATTAAGGTTTTGGGTTGTTCAAAGTTAAATTACATGGGCTTTTTTAAAAAAGGATTAAACAAATTAAATAATATTTATAATAGAAAAATTAAAATAAGTTAAGCAGTATAAAAGTCCAAACCAACTTTTGAGTCTTTGGATTCGTTTTCTTCAAACGAAACTGTCATCATGGAAAAAGAGGGATAGAAGTTAAAATGACAAGACACAGCTTCTAACCAATTGGATTTCCTAAAAGGATAGGGTGTTTTGAATTTGTGGCCAAGAGGGAACCATGAATGGATAGTGATCTAGCTTATTTTTGTCACTTGTAGTTGGTTTTGGCATAAAAAAATATTAATCTATGCTGAAATTGTCGACTGTATTACTCCTAGAAAGTCTAGACATATAGGATACATTATTATCGTCGTTATTATTATTATTATTTTTAGATATTATATCATAAAAATTAATTAAATAAATTACAATAAATAAAATTATTTCCATCTCAAGTTCGTACAATATTAAAAAAGATGATATAATATAAAATTATAAAATAAGTAATTAGATTAATGTAATTAATTATGTAAAAATGAAAATATTTTTAAAATATATAATGAATAAAAAATTTAAAATACGATAAATCAAAAGTAATTTAATATTATAAGTTTTATTTAGCATACAAGTCGTATTGATGGGTAATGTTTCGAACAATGTCACTGAATTGAGGAATTTCCTCTATTTGTACCATTGAAGGTCTTTGATATCTACTTTTGCTAATTAAAAAACAACAAGAATATTTAGACAACTCCTTTCAACAAGTTTTCCACACAATTTCGGGCCTACTAATGTATTAGACAGGTTGTCCGCCTCATAAATTACATCAATAAATCCTGTATCATCTTATAAGAAACCAAATACATAACATGATATGTAGATTCGATATATTTCTCCGTTCATTGTTTTAATATCTTAAAAAATATTTTATTGATAAATTTTGTATCAATAACAAACCAAATTAAATGTATAACATATTTCATTGAAGGTTGGATATATTACTCCATTTATTATCCTAACATATTAGCAAAATTAGCAACCCTTTCTGAATGTTTAGTAAAAGTCTCTATGAGTACCACTAAGACTCTTTCTTACATCTACACAAACTTTGTATGAAACTTTCCATACGTAAGAAAATATTTAACGTTAATTTATTTTAGTAAATGGTAAAAACATTTATTTAAAAATACACACAAATGAGAAAATAATATTATCATTTGATACCTTAGTAAACTTGAAATGATAAATTAAGCTTTGTCTATAATTATTGAATTATGTATTTTTACACAAAATCATTACAAGAACATCCTGTTTTAGCATTTACAGAAAGTCGACGTTAAACTTTGAGTAGTGGTGATGTTGTGTCCACGCCACAGAGTACTCTAAATGATTGTACACTATTAGTTAGTGACATTGTCGGTCTGAACAGTCTAACTCAAACTAATAGGATTTTTTTTTTTTTTAACATAATCATGCATAGTAAAGTAAATTATGAAAAATTTCGTTGTAGTTCGAAATAAGTTTTAGTTGCAAATTAAAATTCCCATTATTTTTACACCTAAGTGTCAGATGTAAAAATTAAGATTGACTCTAAAAGGCAAACCTAAAAATCCAAGTGTATGAAGTGTGCAAATTGTTACAATTTAAACCCTAAACTTAAAAATATAAAAATTGAAGCTTCGTATAAATATTACAACAACAAATTAAAGTGTAAATGTTTTGAATTTTACAACACAAGGCTTGAAGTAGCACAAATTTGGGCAATGAGTATATCCTTTTGGCTGCTGCAAAACCTGTATTAGTTTATGCATTTAAATATATATCATAAACTTGCTCATTGATTTCAAGCTGGAAAGCAGGCTATTGAGAAGAACAAAACGAAAATACTAAATCCATAGCTTCAGCTTTCAATTGCAAACCAAAAATACTAAACCAATAAACATGTCTAAAATTATTTTCATGTGTTCAGTTATAAAATTTTTATAGTTACGCATATAGAGAACAATTCCAAAATCATGTTATGCGTTTTGAACTACAAACTTTATGATGGAGGACTCCAGCGACATTTAATCAAAGGATAAAGAGGAGAAAGACCCTGAGGAAAAATTAAGAGTTTTTCAAAAGTTTGGGTTCATCTCAACCTATTTAGGCTTTTAATCAACTTTTCGGGCCCAAATGCAAACATAAAGAAATTCCTTTGGCAAAAATAGAGTATCAAGGAAAAATCCTCTGTATAAATTGTTAAGAATAGTTTAGAATAATTTAGGCCAAGTAGAATTAATTTCGGCCTTGTATTTTTAGGTCATGTAGTGTAAGTGTGGGCCATGAGGTCCATAAATAATGTTGGGCTTGATCAAGGAGTCCAAGTAGCACAAGGGGGAAGCTCTCTCCTTGTGTCACTTGTCATCACCTTGTAAGAGCCTTGGAGTTCAAGCTAGGGTTAGAAGCTTGTCTTAGAAGCTAGGGTTAGAAGCGTGTCTTAGAAGCTAGGTTTACAAGCTTGTCTTAGAAGCTAGGTTTAGAGAGCTTTTCCTACAAGCTTCTTCCTCTCATTGCTTTTATAAATAAGTGTGTAGACTCCTTGTAAAGTAAGCTTGATTTACCTTAATGGAATGTTGTAGAATTTTCAACACATTATTTTCTCTCTTGAGTTGCTTCTCCAAGAAGCTCTTGAAGAACTTTAGAAGGTTGGCCTCACCTCCTTCTACTAGATCCTTCATCACTCAATCCGCCAAACTTCTCCTAGAAGCTAATGTAGCTTCTTCTCCACACCTCCACCTCACGAAATTTGGTCTCCTAACGTGAATCCTCACGTTTCTCCCTTGCTTCCGCCTTCATAAGGAGTTCCTTCCATTCTTGTTTGGTGCAAGCATGGTAGTCAAAATCACAATCCACAATGTAAGATAGTACGAGTTTACGATCTACTTCATATTCTCTGATCTCCGATCATGTAAAAATTACGATTTTGAAGGATCGCGTAGGATCGGCGTTTTAAATCGTAAATCGTGTGAAAACGGCGATTCTTGCGATACGATGCAGTTGCGGCACACCTCACAATAGCGGCGGTTGCGCTGGGTCCCTTTGGGACGCGTCTTTCAGCGGCGTCTTGTGGATTCACCTCTCGCGGCGCCGCCTTGTTCGGCGGAACCTCCCTCTTGCAGCGGCATCTCGTGCGACGGCGCCTCCCGCTCGCAGCGACACCTCGTGCGGCTGCAGTTCCCATTGCCGCAACACTTTGTTTGTAACCATTTTAGGATTTCTTCTAGGTCTTTTTAGGCTAGGATTTTTATATCCCGAAAACCCAATTTGTAATATTTAAAAAGAACTACCATCTACCATAAAACTTGAAGACATTAACAGTAATAAAAAACTATTGTTATTTTTAGTTCAAAATTAAAATATAAAAAATTATATTATATTTGAAAATTTATTTAGTCTTCTTTTATATATAATGAGAGGAAAGAAACGTCCCATTGAATCAAAAGTCATGACTCATGACTACCATTCAGTATAACTAATCATCATTGGGTATAACTATTTCCATTGGATATGACTATCACTATTGGGTATGAATCATTGGGTACTGGGTGTGAACCATTGGGTATGAACCATTGGGTATGAACCATTGGGTATGAACCATTGGATATGAACCATTGGGTATTGGGTATGACTATCATCATTGCTTGTCACCATTAGATATGATTATCACCATTGGATATGACTATCACCACCATTAGGTGCGACCTCAACTATTTAATTCCCACTGCAGCACACTTTTCTCACTCTTAACCTGCACTTATCTCAATCTGCAATTACCTAAATACCAATTTGCATTCTCTATCTAGGTTGCATTGCCAATCTACACTTCCATTATACCCAATTTTCACTCCCAATCATTAAAAATGTCTTCAAATCCAATTCCAAACTCCTTTACACCCGTGACCCCCAAAAATGCTCAAGGAAATAGGAGTGATATAGCTTGGAAGCATTGTCTGTCAGTTGATGGGGATACTAGAAAACTTGAATGCAAATATTGTCAAAAGGTGGTAATAGGGAGAGCCTATCGATTGAAGCATCACTTGGCTGGTACTCAAAAGAATGTTGGAGCTTGCAAGGATGTTCCTGAAGAAGTGAAAAAGGAAATGAGGGAAATTGTTGTTGGTTTGCAACAAAAGTTAAACAAGAAATCAAGTCTTAATATGGATGAGGAAATGGCAGAAACTGCTGGTGATAAAAGAAAACATAGTGAAGCATCATCGGACAACATGTTTAAGAGAGTATTCAGTAAACAACCTACCATCAACAACATGTTTAAGAAAGGATTGACAGAGGAAGCATGTCAAGCCATTGCCAGGTTTTTCTATAACAATGCTATTCCTTTCAATGTGGCAAAGAGTGAAGAATTCATGACTATGTTTGAATTGGTTTCGAGACATGGCCTTGGATTTAAACCTCCATCCTATCATGAGATTAGAGTCAAATATTTGAAAGAGGAAGTTGCAAATACATCACTTGCTTTACAAGCACATAGGGATGAATGGAAAAAAATGGGATGTACGATTATGATTGATGGTTGGATGGATAAGAAAAGAAGGACAATAATAAACTTCTTGGTGAACAGCCCAAAGGGAACTGTGTTTCTAAAGTTTATAGATGCATCTGCTATATCCAAAACGTCCGAGAAAGTTTTTGAGATGATAGATAATGTCGTTGAAGAGGTAGGAGAAGATAATGTTATTCAAGTTGTGACCGATAATGCAGCAAACTACAAAGCTGCTGGTCAAATGTTGATGGCAAAAAGGAAAAAGTTATTTTGGACACCTTGTGCCGCACATTGTGTTGATTTAATGTTGGAAGATTATGAGAAGAAGATTCCAATTCATGAGGAAACAATTTCAAAAGGTAAAAAAATTACTACCTTTATTTATTCAAGAACTTCTCTAATTTGTCTCTTACAACACTTCACCAAAGGAAGAGATTTGGTGAGGTCGGGTATTACTCACTTTGCAACATCTTATTTGACATTAGGACGTCTTCATGAGAATAAGGGAGCATTAATAAGAATGTTTACTAGTGAAGAATGGAAGACTAGTAAGTTTGCAAAAACAAATGATGGTAACATGTTGAAGATGTGGTGTTAGACAAGGAATTTTGGAAGAGTATTATAACTTGTTGGAAGGGTGCTGTTAGCACCAGTGGACTGATGCAGTGATTTGATGAATTCAACCAAGTGAAGATGCTCTAGATCATGTGATGGATGGGTGAAGACCTCTTGAAGTTTGAAGAATTGAATCTAGGATCTAGAAATGTGTTGTGGGAGTAAGTTTGAAGTTCAAATTGGTGAGGGTTATGATCTCAATCGAAGAAGGGCTCTTTAATAATTTTTCTAAACAAATAAAACATTTGAAAAATTGATAAAAGCAAAAACTGATTTTTTAAATAACAGTTATAACTAACTGAGAAAAATCTAGTCGACTAAACTGTGATTCAGTCGACTGAAACCGTTATGACAGTTGGTCTATAAATACTTGGCGCGCGAATTTTTAAAATGAGATACAGAGTAAGAATTGTGAGAAGATT
>Ga0209700_102623_pt1 | contig 35987 bp, 24 predicted proteins | sample SiratroredBW_FD_187528 | JGI IMG/M metagenome (GOLD analysis project Ga0209700, IMG submission 187528) | Root nodule microbial communities of legume samples collected from California, USA - Siratro red BW (SPAdes) (version 2) | ecosystem: Host-associated > Plants > Roots > Nodule | place: USA...
GTCATTTGGGATTTATTTATTTTTCATAGAATTCTTCATTTAAATTGACGTAACCTAATTGGTCCAAGAATATGACAGTTTATCTTTAACGGACCCATGACGTAGAGATTGGAAAGCACACATATACATCTGTTGAATGGTAATTTTCAAAGTATCTAATTTAATTTAATTAAAAATCGTAATTTTAAGTGAATGACATAAAGCTGATAAACTATAATGAACTTGTATATAAAATATATTTTCTTCTTTTACGTGAATCACAATTTTAATGAAATAAATTTTTTAAATAATATAATTTAAAACTCCTTCCCAACACATATATAAGATAAAAAAAAGAAAACGAGGCTATGATATTGCATAGGATTCCATAGGTTATTTCATAGCCACGGTCCAAAGACAAAAATACCCTCGCCTTTATTAAAATACCCCAACATTCCTCTGAAACTGCCGTCAGCTTGATTATATATAAATTATGCATTTTGAAATTTGTATTTGGAAATTTTCAGATAATACTTTTTGTAAAGATCAATTATATCTTCGTATTCCAACAAAATTATACAATATTTTTTTCATTCCATTATAATAAGAAAGTAATTACGGGGTACAAAAATAAATTGCCTTTTGCTGATCGATATTTTTGAATTGGTCTTGGCCCAAATTGATACCACAATCTAGTTAAAATAAGATTAAATCACAACATAGTTCTTTAAATGGACAGATTCTCACACATGTCTTAAGAACTTATCACAAAAATTTATTAATTTTAAAACGTGCTAAAAATAAGTATTAAAAATTTGATTAAATCATTACCTTGATTAGCTTACCATGTCTTATTTATTACCTCCATGTTGAACTCGTGATGCATGGGTATAATTGAGAGAAGAAAGCACAGAGAATTGAGAAGGGATGAAGATGGTGATGGAGACATAAACGTTCCCTTATATGATAAATGGCCCGTGAAACATACAACTGTCTAAAAATAATGCCACCACAACACCCATTGCAGCTACACCCAGTTTTGTCCCTCCAAAACCAACCACTCTTCGCTATAAGCACATGCCAATGCAGCCCCACCAAAACCAAATCATATCAATTTTCTATCAAACACATTAACCCAATTTCAATTAACAAAAAATTACACTCCAAGGATTCAAATTTACAAAGGGCATGTGCATTTGAGTCAGGTGGATACTACACTGAAATAATGCATTCCTAGTAGTAACAAAGACAGAAAAATTGGTGCTTGGAGGTAGCTTGACCAAGATTCATCTGACATTTCAGATGAATCAACGGCAAGAGGCATTCCATCACTGTTTAGAGTGCATGATTGTGGATCAGACCCTTCAGTGCTCAGCATCAGAGCTCGAAGAACCCCAGAAACTGTGTGAATGTAAGCTGTTCGATTCTTTGCCAGAAGCCATGTTAGACCCATGAGTTCACAGTCTTTGTTATGGATCTTGGTGGTCCTATCTTCTGACTTGCTAGAATTTGAAGACTTCTTCCTAAGCTGCGTACAACCAAAGGCTTGTTAAGTTACAGTCTTTTCTTATAGTGTTGCAACATCCACTCCCAGAACAAAGGTCAAAGCTCACATCAATGCTATCTAGTACCAAAATAGCTCATGGGAGAACTATCACCCAACTAATTAATTCCTTAGCTAAGAAAGGTGTGGTTTTAATGCATAGGATTCTGTGAAGACTATAATGGTGGGACATTATGCTATGACTCATTTGTTTTTTGTGAACAATATTCAGAACATCTTAAATGAAGGCCAAATTTTGTTAAATAATAAGATTCTGAAACAATGCATGGGATTTTATACGTGGAAAAATGGGCACAAGCGGCATATCTTAGCAGATTGCTAAATCAAATCAGAAGCATGCACGATAAATCCAAATATGCCTACAAATATTATATCAGCTAATGGCAGTATCTATGAATTAAGCAGGAAATGTGTCAGGCAATGTGAGAATGCTTCAGAAGAATCAGCGGCACAATCAGATCTCAGTTTTACTCATCGCAGTCAATTTACTAGGTAGCTGCATGTGACGGGGAAAAATTAATGAACAAAAAGTACAACCATGTCTCTACGCTTAAATCATCATTAATGGTCCGTGACATGAACAAGAACACTAAATTCACTCGAATGTTTCTTGCATTTAAGAGATAAAACTTTTCTCGTGAACAACAGCTTGTTTTACACGACATAACTAGTTTTAAGCAAGTGCTAGTAGCACAAATGTCTTGACATGAAGAATGTAAGAACTTCTGTTTATTTTGAAGACCATATAGGGACATCACATGTGCTTAATCTATTATAGGTACACATGATTTGAAGACATTCAAAGTTCATTTCAAATAACTAGTGTACACAGTACACTAATAATGTTTCTGTAAAAGCAGAGTGCCAATCAAAACAACACTGTCCACTATCCAAAGTAAAGAAAGGCAAAAGAAAAAAAAAAAATTCCAATCATCAAGCATGAAAAGATGAAAGATTTAATTGAGATGAAACCTTGATCAGCTTCATCATATTCAAAGATATAAGATCTATCCATCACATCTCAAACAAACAATGCTAAAAGAAGAACACAAAACAAAACAAAACATGAAGGAGGTAGCTGAAAACTTACTGAATAGAGACTATGCAAGCACTTGGAGCACCCTCCAAGGCCGGGAAACTTATTGACATTGGTGCTGCTACTCAAGCAATCCTTTTCCAATCTTTTGACACTTTTATTCACCAGAAGACTCCCACTTGGAGTAACTGAAAAAGAGTCGGTGCAGGTCAAAGGGTGCAGCCTAATGCCGCAGTAGCAATACACCACATCACAAGTCTCATTAGGCTGAACAAGCTGGATTCCTCTAACTTTCAATGCCTTCCCCAAGTCACTCACGCATGTTTCTGAATCATCAGGCAACAAGGGCATGTCATAGGATGTGGTATGGCCTTGTGAGGCACGTTCATGTTGCATTCCACCACTGAGGGCAGCGGCTGAGTAAGCAGAATAGAGCCAGGCAGCAAGCACCGGACAGCATCTGCTATGGTGGAGATCCTTATCTGCAGCATCTTTGCTGGAGCCACATGCGGTCTTTATCCCTTCATAGTGCTCATCCGAGAGGTTGAGAGGGCACCCTTCAACGTCAGCTTGTTCCGGGAATGCAGGGATTGTGCCTGCTAAAGAAGGGTGTGGGATGATAGGCTCAAGTGATGCTGAAGCAGCAGCAGCAGCATCAGGATCAGGGAGAGCAAGGTAGCAAGGGAAGAGAGTGAGGAGGAAGAAAAGGGTCTTCAAGAATGGAGATTTTGGAGGAGGTAGTGTGAGTGTCATAGTGAGTTTAAGAGGGTCTAACACACTCAGAGAAAGGGGAAAGAAGGGTGTGGACTGAATGTGGATGTGGTTGGTCTCTTGTTTCTCTTCTCTCACACCATAAAGAAGAGAATATTGGGATGCTATGGACGTGGTGAACTCTGTTGGGTCAGAACTCACAAGCTAGGAAAGGTAAAGGAAAATAAAGAGTGCAAAAAGGATGGTGGGGTCAATCTAAGTTTGGCTCTATGCTACCTCATTTAGATCTGATAGCAACTTAGTGTGGTAATTTACCTCATTTACCTCTACAAACTTTCTTATAGGGATTGGCACATAGCTTCATGATGACATCATTTGTGGGAAAAATGAGTTTGATTGAGATTTAGGTGTAGGTAGGTTACAATTTTCACTCTGCTAATTTTCTATTTTGCTGTCACTTTCCTAATCTATCAGTTTCCCTGTAAGTGTCTTCACAGAAAGATACATCTGTGTAGACAAGATAAGATTATAATTAACAGCAAACAGAATACTCCATGATTTCAAATCTGTCATTTTTGGTGTTTCTGATATTTTACTATGACTATATAAACATAAATATGCCAAGAATGACGGTAATACATGATTTTTCCCTGTGATTATAAATGTTTTACTATGATTATATAATGCCAACTTGTTTTTCCCTGTGACAAATTATTGGATGGGCGAAGTTAAACAATATACGGCAAAGTTCAATAATTTTCTTTTATTAGATGATGATTGATGAAGTAATGAACTATTTGTCTGGAAGTATGTCAAAAGTAAAGAGAATCCTGAGGGATAAGTCTTACATTATTTGGAACTATGTTTCAACATGTTTTTATGTTTTCATTAGATATTCATTCAACAAAATTAGCCAAACCTTATCCATAAGGAATAAGGACAACGTAGGACGGGTTTCACACTAAATTACAGTGCTTGCAGGTTCAATTTCACTAATAGTACATAAAGCACTTTTGGAACCCAATTTTAAATTGATGGTAAAAAATAAAAATTTACTACATGTTGATTGTCCTAAAAGTGGGGGCATCATGTCCTAAAAGTAAGAGGCTTTTTTCTCTTTTTTCCTCACTGATATGTCTTGCAACAAAATTGTGGCTACGGTGGCATATCACATCACATGGCCTCATGAGGTATTTTATATTGCAAAGTTTCATTTTTAACTAAATTCTGCTGCCTATAACAAAACAACAAAAACAGAAAAAGTTAAAGCTGTACACTACTTATTTTAAAAGAAAATAGTAAATTTTATTTATAATAACATGGAGTTATAGTAAGTGGTTTAAGCCAAAACATTACATTAGTTATCATAACAATAATTAAATTACTAGCTCTATTAAACATATTAGAGTATTTAGACATACATAACGTTGAGCCATAAAGTCCAAATTATGGCTGACCAAACATTAGAGCACAATTTTGCCTTTTTGTTCTCTTACATTTCTCAAATATTTTCACAAATGAGATGCACAATCGATAGAAAAAGGATTGATAAACTCCACCATTCATAACATGTTTGTTACAGCTTATAGGAGGAATAACAACCAAGTATCAGGTGGATTGAAGATTCAATCACCAGAAAACAAAAGTGGGCAAGTAGAATCGTCATCATCAGAAACAATTTTCATTTTCAGTAATCGATCATGCATTTAAATTTTGTTATGCAACACCCTCCAGGTAAATGCAAGTGCATAATTATGATGTTATGCTCCAGGTTAATTATTTGTCATATTTTTATGGTATAAAAAATTAAGTCATATCAACATGAGAATATTAAAATAAAGACAATACATGTATTATTAAAATCAAATAAATGACGTAACCAATTATAATTATATATAAAATTAATTATGTGTTTTTTTAACTCTAATATTTACCATGCTGCACCGTTAACACCTTCAACATATGAGTCATGTATAATTTATTCTTTGTTCAACATAGAAAGTCTGAAAATACAAAACACACTAAATTACCCTTGACTAATATATATATATATATTTGTGATTTCATCTGAACATTCCTACCTTCCTTCACTTTCTTTGTAATATTCTGAATTAAATTTTTTATTTCGTGGTAAATATGAAACCTAGAAGTATACTCAAATGGGCCCCTTCTTAATCCGCTTATCACTTCTGTTACGAGCAAAAACTATACTTTTCGAAAAGAATTCATTTAACAAAAATTCATCCTAGGACAAACATTTTATGTTGTAGCAAAAAAAAAATAAAAATAATTCAGAATTTTAGTAAATTTTCTATTAAAATAAAATATAATTAGATATTACAAATATTACATAATTAGTTATTTTATATTCTTCTCTTTATTTATATATTTGTTATTATATATAGTTCTCTCTTTTACGAAATATTTTTATTTAATGAAATTATATTATTTCGTTTATTCTTTAGATGATCTCAAAATTATTTAGAATTTATCTTAGTCTATTTCAGTCGATATTTTGTATATTAAATTACTATTATCGAATCTTTTTGAAACAAACTATGTCATCCACGTGAAAGAGTAAGTTGAAATTTCTTACCAACTATAGATAAGATCAATTACAATATAAAAGAGGAACAAATCTCACTTTACTAAAACAATTTTATAAGGATGAGTTAAGTTTGAACTCACATATTAATATAGTATTTGAAGTGATTCTCCACATCTATCTATAAGCTTTTGTTTTTTCCCATAAATCATATGGTCAATTAGTCTTGATAGTATGATCAATTTTACTTTAGATATTGTTCATTTTTTTAATAGTTTAGTTTTTTTTTCTATCAATCATTTATTTTAAGGTAGATGGATTGTTGATTTAGGTGTCAATACTCATGTTATTCTTTCTCATGTTTTCAATCTTACATATAATAAAAATCTTGTATTACCTACTCAATATGTTATTCCTATAATAAATATTGGCATTGTTCAACTTTCTTCTACATTGGTATTTTATAATGAATGTTTGGGTTTGGAATTATAGATTATAGATTTGGACATGTCTCTCATAAAGTCTTCCAACTTTGGCATAATGAAATTCCTTATTACAGTATTTGAAACCCACTCTAGTATTTGGAGCCCACCTCAGGACAAGGTCTCTTTTTTCCCGTCAACAAGAAATATCATCTTTTAGCTTATGTTATGATCCATACGGGGCAATTGCTTAGACACAAAGAGTTCAACCATTTGTTTTTTATGTTGTCCTTAAAGATTATTTGATTTTTTTTAAAGTTTATCAACTAAGGTATTTTGTCTAAATATTTGACAAGATCATAATATTATACCTTTTAACCAGTTATTAGTGAAGTAATTTGACTACAACAATTAATCAAAAATTTTGAAGTTTAATTGACACAACCGTATTCTTTTTTCTTTTACAACAAATCTGTTATGCACCTTGTTTCTAACCTCTCCTAAAGATCCAATCATATAAATATTATTTTTCATTTTATCAGTGAGTTTGTTAAAAAATTCTTCACTCCCATTCATGTTAATATTAAGCATAAAATAGTTGACATATTCATAAAATATCCATCTTATCACTGTTTTCAATCTTTTCACCCTAAGTTGGAAATCATCAATATTTATTCTCTAACTTTCAATAATATTAGAATTTATAATCAAAATTTATTTATTTTCTCTTCAATTTATTTAAATGATACATCATGATTAAATATATATTTTTTATTTCTTTGCCTCTTTATACTTTTGCATTTTATTGCATATATAATTCAAGGTTCTTTTCATATTATTGTGTTCATAAGAACATATTCCCACCTTGGTATAAAATGGTTTGTTCACATGTAAGGATTTTGATTTTGAATTGAAGAAAATAATTTTGGTAGAATAACATGATAAAAGAGAAGGAGAGTTGGTACTTGTTGGTGAGAGTAGTTTATTATGATGATATAGGACAATTACCATAGATAATTGCTATGTTAGTAAGAATCAATGGTGGGAAATTTGTACATAATGATTCTAAATTACTTGGTGGGGCATAGTATAATTAACTTGACCTCAAATGAAAAAAAAAAAATTCTTGAAAAACGGATTCACACATATTAAGGAAGCGGTCCAAAGCATATAAGATGCAGTCTTTTTGGGCTGAAAATGGGACCGTTATTAAATCCATTTGCATTGAATTTTATTGGAACCTTTGTCTTGTTGGTGTTGAGCAACACCTTTCCCCAAACCCTTCAAAATGGTAAAACAAAAATGTTGTTAAACTACCCAATTAACCCATGCAACTTTAATAAATCTTAATTATATACAAACTATATTTTTGCACCGTGCAAAACACGTCTCTGAATTTTTTATTATAAAAATCATTTGATTTTATCATTAAATTTCAAATAAGCAGATATAATCGAAAATGCTATATATTTTAAAAAAAAATAGAATACTCATTAAGTTATTTTCACGATATCAAATATTTTAAAAGTAAATATTTTAACAGAATAATAATAATAATAATAATAATAAATACTGAAAAAATGTTAATTTAATAAATAAATTCTTAATTTTGGTACAAAAATATACAATGAAGTTAAAAAAATGGAGATACTTATTGATTAGGCACGGAAATTGATAATTTTACATTTCAGTCCTTAAAAGAACATAAATGCTTGGAGAAATTAGTAGTTCTAAACTAAAGATACCTAATTTCAGAAAAATAAAATTAAAAAGATAACCATTTATCAGAACTACTAATTTCTCCTTAATTAAGGCTTAGATTGAATGGCTCAGTTTACAAGGCGGGTAAATAATCACTTCCATGGTTCTATTGATTCTATCAGATTCCAATTTAGTGCACTGTTCGAAAATATATTTTATTCATTTGGGTTTCTCTGATTCATAGTTGTGTCCCCTTTCACAACCTCTAAAATATATACATTTAACATGGTAACTTTAAAATCACGAATGTGTTTTTTACTGTTAGGCTCAACCAGTTCAGACATTTCTTCATCAATAACATAGGAATGTGTTTTAATATATATATTATTTGTGTATTTACCAATCGCTGCACAACCAAAAAGTGACACAAAGAAAACCCAGCTATTGCCATTAGATTGTTATCTATATTCATTATGAGGATTGCCTTGTGATACCTTTTTGTTTGGTTTCTCTTTTGTTTTTTCCATGGTCTAATAGTTTATCCCTTTGATCCACTAGCATTAGTTTCCCTTTCAGATTTTGTTTTGCTTTTGTTTATGCATGTCTGTGTTGTCAATTTGTCACATGTATTATTATTTTATCAAAAGAAACGAAATTTTGTATTCTAATATCTGCGTTGAATGTGAGATTAGACATGGTATATTTGAAAAAAAAGTAAAAGAAAATAAGGATTTTCAACAATAGACAATGTAAAAGGGTTTCCTGAATTCAACTTCCCAATTATATGTATGATTTATAATGTAGAATTAGAATATTTGCAACATTAGTTGTGGTGCAAAACCTTGACATTCTTCTCCATTCCAAGCCCACTAGGTGTTTGATGAATTTACTTACTTTTTTATTCCATATCTCTGTAGCACGCTTTGCAGTCTAAAGCTGCTAAGGAGACTCATAGTGGCAAAGCAAAAGGCCACACTCTCTTTCTCATTATGGAACTTTTATTTCATCATCAGTTAGACGTTTTGTCATGTGAACCCCTTTACTGCGTATTCTGCAAAAAAGAAACTTTTTTTCCCTGTTGTTTATACCAGTACCAGTACATAAATATGATACTTTTTTTTTATCTTAAAAGTCTATTCATAATTTTGGGTCGGCTGTTGGAACTTTCGTGATCAATGCTAAAAAGGCAAGAGATTAAGGGTATCTACTTTGTTTAGTGTTTTTGATGTTAAATAGTTTGGTGACAGTTTTACCTTGCAGCATTATTAAAGGATTGCTGTAATGTGAAGATATTTTTTCCGAATCTAATTTGTTTCCAAGTATGAAAGGTACCACCCATAGCGTGAATCACGACATTGTTATGTTGGGCTGAGAGCCTGAATCCACATCACAGAAGGGAACATGAGTGTCACTTTTAAGACAACTCATTGCCACTCTTCGTAGCAAAATTGCTGTCCTCATTGCAGAATCAATTATTAACTTTTATTGGCTTTGGAAAGCTTAGAAGAAGCTGAATGGTGAAGTTGGAGGCAGATTTGGATATATTTGCTACTTTTGCAACATTTTAACATGGGAGAAAGTGGCACAGTAAGAAAAATGGACCATTTTACTTTGAATTGTGTGTCTCTCCTCTGCGCAAATCAATTATGTAAGACCACATTAAAAACTTACCAGTGTTTAATAAGACAGATAGTAATACAGATTTTCCTTATGACCTGTTAAACTACCAAGAACAGAGTGATACTTAAAAGTTAAAAGATTCTACCAATATTATTCATTTGAGAAAAAAATAATATTTGTGAAAAATAATACAAATATTGAGAGAGCAACTTAAGAGGGGTTGAGAGAAAAAGGGAAATAGGATGTCTCAGTCCCAACCCCCACATATCCATTGTGCTCCATGGACTATATATCATATTTTTGAGAAATATTAATTATGATATGTAAAAATTTCAATATATTGATCAAAGGATCAACTAACCAGTTTTTGATCCAACCACCAAATTTGTGTAATATTGGTTGTTAAAAAGTGTAATGACAATTGACTTTCAAATTATCAATAATGATGTTTTACTTTAGCATCCTTTAATCATTCCTAGTTGCACTACTTCTCTCTCTTTCATTTATAGATTTATTTATTTGCTTTTTGTAATATTTATCCAAGTGAATGGAAGGAACTGCCAGTGTGGGGAACAGTATGTGAGAGATATAAAAGGAAGAGGTGTTTATTGTTGACTACCTTAGTTTCTGATAGAGAAATAACACTGAAATTGTATTTAATTTGAGGATGGCTTTAATTAATGAAGTTGTCTTCAAGGTGCATAACTTTTCTCACTTCATATTTCTAATAAAATCTAGTTGAAAAAACTGAAGAACATATATAATCGGTTTGTTGCTATTTATTTTTTATTCTTTAACTTTGATTTTCTTTAGTTCAGGTTAATTTGAATTTTGCAAACAATTTGCTAACTTAATGCGAATATTATTTAAACGAAAATAATTTGAATAATTTGAGAATAAAAGAATACTCTATTTTTTAATCACCATGTATTTGAATTGAAAAAAATTTCTATTCATATTTTTTATTTGTTTTCATTAACACATATTCTAAATATTTTAGAACTAGTTTGTTAAACAGATTTGAAGTAAAAAAAAAATTAAAATATGGTAGATTTAAGCCTTGAGTTTTTTAAGCGTTTAAAACATGAATATTTAAAGATATTACAAAAACCAGAATTAATCAATTAAAGTATTATAGAACAAGTTCAAAAGTTATATAATAAAATTGAAGGAGTGTTTAGTTTCTTTATTTATACTAAATTATTTAAGAAGATGAGACCATCTAATATCTTTAAATATATTAAACTGTCTAGTATTTTTAAACATTTTATTTTTCTTAAACAACATGTTTTAATTAATTATGATAGATTATAACAGCTATAAGACCTAAACGTGATCCATATTAAAAAAATTATCAAGGATGCGGGTTAATTCTTTATTGAAAACCAATGTATAACACTTCCCACTAACTAAATGATTTTGATCTACAACCAGCAGCATGAATATAATTTACTCAGTAAAGACTACACTTATACAGCAGCAAGAAATGACATTCAAACAATCACATTAAGAGTAATCTATCTACCAAGGAATTAAGATTCAAGTTACAACAAACAAAATATGATGTTTGCTCTTAAAAATAGGATCTTTAAATGAAGTCAAGTGTTAAATGATATCCATACACACAATTATGAATTTTATTTTTCATAATTCTCAGATACTGAAATATAGCTAACTTTTTGGGGCAGGTGGGGTATTATTTCACACAGAGAATTGAATTCCTAAGATTTCAGTTTCTCATTGTAAAGAGTATTTAGTTTAGAAATTAAAGTGGAGATGAGGCTATATTGATAAATTTTCAACAAGTCATAAATTACTAACCAATACATTTTTGGTGTACACACTCTTTACTAAATTTTTTATGTCTTTTAAATCAACTTTAACATTAGTTTACCATCTTAAATCAAATTTAAAATTCAAATCAAATTTATAAAAAAAATGTTATTTCTAAAACAAGCTTAAACCAATTTCATAAAATCTAAATCAATTTTATCTAGTTAGATAAATATGTATTTCAAAATTAATTTAATTAAATTTTAAAAAAATAAAATTGTATTCAATGAAATTTTATATTTTACCATTATACAATGGATTATACTCTTTCTCGGGTAAGTTCGCATTTTTTTTTTCTTGGGCCTTCAATCACAATCCCGAAGCCGAACTTCAAATAATAGGCCCACACTTGCGGTTCGGGTTCTTATCTAACGAAACCCAAAACCCTAATATAGATTCTTATACTTTCGTTTCTCGTAAACTTTCCTTTATATATTGTAAATATATTTGTATGTAACAAAATGATTTCAATGATAATGTAAATACGGAGATCTACTGAAAAATAGTTACTTGTTTTCACAAGAGCTCATTTAGTTCTAAGAAGTAAAAAATAAATGAAAACAAAATATTTAAAAAATAACCTAAAAAAAAAAATATGGTTTTCATTATAAAAATATCTTGTTTTTATTGTTTAACTATAAAAATACCACTCCATTATACTTTAGTTATATTTAGAATTTAAATAAAAATAGTGAGAATAAAATCCTTAATAATTAATAGAATGTATTAAATAAAAACTAACTTAAAAAATGAAATGATAAAATATTTAATTTTACAAGAAAAAAATATGCTGAGGACCGAATTTATTAATGATAATTTTTTTTTATTTGGATTTTGTATTGAATTTTTATGTATATTATACCTTCAAATTAAATTGAATTTGATGAATTAATATATTTTAAAATATCAAAATCAATGTAATTTGAAGTTACAAACCTTACAAGACAAATTAAAAATTTAGACTTATATCTTTACAATTTTATTATTGATTGTTTAGAAAATAATAATTAACTTACAAAATCAGAATATAACTAATTTTAAATTAAGGTCAAGGATAACAAAATTTAATGAAAACTAAATCAAGTTTTGTTTGTCTCCTGTCTCATATGTACATGGTTGCACATATGACATCTATATGTACTTTAATTTATGATCACTTTAAATTAAAAAAATTAGAATATGATTACAAGTATTTATATTTTTATGTTTTTATTCCTGTACACTCATTTTATTATTTGAAGGTAAAATAGTTCTGCTTTATCTTTACTCCTGATATTTAAATAAACTAAACAACATTTTTTTATATACACTTTTGTTGTCTTCTAATAAAAGATTAAAAGATATTGAACAAAAGACATTAATGATCCACTCAAAATAATATTTTTAAAGGTAAAATAATAATATTTCTTTTATTTGAAAGAGTAAATATAACATCTCTGAAGTTAATGCTTGAATGCATGAAGTCAGCTTCTACAAAGTGACATAAACCATTTATTTATCTCTTTATGAGTGTTAACTCCATTGAAGAATCTTCCACGTCATCATCTATGACACTACTCTTTATGAAAGAGCCAAGACCCCACTCCACTGTAAAAAAATGTAACAGAGAAAAAAAAAATGAAGGAATCCAGCCAGTTACAAAGAAAGAAGGTCATGTTCCCATACCTAACACCCTCCATAACGCAGCTGCACCCTCATTCTTCATCACTGATTCATCTGTGGACTCCACAAATCACACATTTCAACCATGAAGTTAAGCCCTTTGCTTAAGTAATTTCGAAATGCACAGTGATTATGCCAGCTGTCACAAAGTGTAGAAGATGACTGTTTTCCATCACTCTGAACTCGTGGGACGTGTCATCCATTGCATGTCCCTGATTTTCAAAAGATGGTCCATGCATGAATTCATGGCTTTATTAACTCACATAGTTACAAAATAGAGGTCCCTCATTTTTACCCTAAGTTTTCATTTGGATGAAAGAGTTTTCCTATATAAACCCTATAGACCAAGAGCAATACCACACCAACTCTTTCTTTTTTTTCTGTTTCTGAGTCTCTCTTCTTTTGCTCCCATGGCTGCTTCTGTGGATCCACTTGTAGTGGGACGAGTAATAGGTGATGTGGTGGATATGTTCATCCCCTCAGTCAACATGTCCTTGTACTACGGTACCAGGCATGTAACCAGCGGATGTGACATTAAGCCCTCGGTTGCAGTCAATCCACCTAAGCTCACTCTCACAGGAAACAAAGAAAAACTCTACACCCTGGTATGAACAATTTTTTGCTTTAAAACCCTTTTTCTGTTGGTAGATCTCACATGCAAGGGGTTTTTTCAATTTGCATGCAGATTATGACTGATCCTGATGCACCAAGTCCCAGTGAACCAACCATGCGTGAATGGATTCACTGGTGGGTGGATTTCTTTTACTTCTTTTCTTTTTCTTGTTCTAAGATTTTATAGTTTTTTTAAATGTATAATCTGGCTGATCCTGTTGTGATTTTCAGGGTTGTGGTGGACATACCTGGGGGCACAAATGCCTTTCGAGGTACTCAATGCAGAAAATTTTCTTTTCTGAGATCTACTTCATCTTAACATTTTGTTGCATGCACCAACTGGTTCAGTTCTATTTTTTCTTTTGATGGCAGGAAATAAATTTATCTCTTGATCTGCTTAAAATCAAGTTTAGTTATTAAAAAAGTTTAATTGTTTTGTGATTAAATAAAGTTTAATTGTGTTGCATGCACGAGGATCGGGGTTTGTTTTTTCTTTTCCTGTGCAAAGAAAATAAATTTATATTTTGATGTTGATCTGCTTCATCCTAACATTTGTTTTTTCTTTATTACAAAACAGTTTGATTTTGTTGCATGCACGTGTGAGTAGGTTAAATTCCTTCTTTTATGAAAAATAAAATTTGTTTTACTCGTGCTTTGAATGAATCACACCATAGGTGTGCAAAGATTGACTGCTTTACTCTCAATTTCAGAACATTTTTGTCGATTCCGGGAAATTTTTATTTTGGTCATAAAGATCTCAGACTATACTTATTTACGCGATTTGCATGTTTCAGATCTTTTCTGAGAAAATCACAGAATTTTTCAGAGTTACATTTCACCATTTCAGTTCATCAAATGAATTTTCTACAGCTGTACCAAACACAATTTGACTTCAGTGTCTTTGGTCTTCCACATGTCTTGCATGTGTTTGCTGTGAGCATGAGTCACATGATCTAAATTCTGAAATAATTACCAAGTTAATTTTAAGACTTAAATTGAAAAATCACTTTGCTAAATCAACTTTTCAATCAATTAATTATTTTTTTTTCTTTCTGATTATTGATTTATCCTTTTATCAAGGCATGCACCAATTCAGCTAACAGGTGTTGGCTAGGGAATCTTTTGTTATGAGGTCTTCACACGTGCCCTTGCATGTCCCCAAAATACACTGTTTTGTTTCAGAATTTCATCCTCAATATGTCAAACACACAGCAAACCAAAGAAAAAAACAAATTCTGAAATCTCTGCTTTATTAACAGCCTAATCTCTTTCATTGAACATGCAATTGACAGTGTTTTATGAGAAACACCTATAATTCTCTTACATGCAAAAGAGTAATAATTATTAATCGTGTTGCGTGCAGGAAAAGAAATTATCCCATATGCTGGACCAAAGCCCCCTGTGGGAATTCATCGCTTCATCTTTGTGCTGTTTGAGCAGAAAGGGCCAATGGGTCCGGTGGAGCAGCCAGAAAGTCGTGGGAACTTCAGCACTCGCAACTTTGCAAAGGACTTGGACTTGGGTCTCCCTGTGGCCACAGTCTATTTCAACGCTCAGAAGGAAACTGCTTCTAGGAGGCGCAACTGAATGTGCTTCTCTTCTTCCTCTATGCATCCATGAGTGTGGAGTTACCTAGTTGGCTAGGGTTTTGGGTGGTGCACTTCATTTCACTACCTTTTGCCAGCTCTGTTTCTATTTATATGTCTTTACTTTGTTTGCAATAATGGTTGGTTGGTGCGTATCTCTTTCGCTCCATATATGACAACCTAAAATTATCATGAGTCTTCTCATATTTATATTTTAATTGTTGTGCAATTTATCATACTATCACTTTAATCATTAATAAGGAAAAAAAATCAACAAATCTACAAATAAATAAACAGATATAAGAATGTTTATAATATATATAATGCATATAAAGGATATTTATTATGATGTACTCATATTGGATTTATGTGTATAAAAGAAGAACAAAAATTGAATTTTTCTTAGTATCTATAATTTACCCAACTTATTGGATTATTTTATAAAAAATTGTATAATTGCACTTATGTATATTTTTGCGTATAAAATTTAAAGAGAGAAGATATTATATTTTGTTTGGAGATACAAATTAATTTCTTAACTCATTTATAATTTATTTTTTTATATTATTATATTTTTATTCATATAGACTATTTATATTTCTTTATATTTTTTGTTAAAATACTTATGTACCTCCCCACTTGAATTTAATGATCTCAACAAAATATTTTATAAGCCATTAATTAGAAAGTTTATACAAGAGTGTTTTCATACAAATATTGATATTTATGTTATTTTATTTTTCTGTCATGATGTATACAGCACATAAATGCATAAGGATGTGATAAAATGCATAATTTCATAAAACTTTATTAATAAATTTTAACATAAAAGTAATTTAAAGTTTAAAATAATAAAATAACTTAAAAACAACTTTTAAATATAAATTTTTTATTTGATAAAAGAATGTGGAAAATAGATGAAGAGAACTACTTTCTGTAGTGGAGAATAATAACAGTGTTTTGAAGTTTAAACATTAGATTCTTAGGAATACATATGTAATAATAGATAAGCAAAGGTTAAAAGAAAGGTTGGATTGATAAATAAATGTGTGAATTGTGTAAGAAGCATATTAGTCACCTGTCATCTGTTTTTTTTTTTTTAATTACAGAATAGCTAAAACAGTTTGGAATAAGTGTGTTAGAAGTCACTGTCCCATAATAATCTTTGGTAATTTTTAACATTTTTACATTGTGAGATTAACCAACAAATAAAACATTATTTGGAATTGCAATTATCTTGAGAATTTGAAATCATAAAAATAAGATGTTTGGAATCACAAAAACAGGGTGTTTAGCATAATTGAACACACGAATTTGGTTGAAATGTAAAAGATTGATAAGGTATTGAATACATGAATTTGGTTGAAATGTAAAAGATTAATAAGGTTCTCTTATTCTGATTAGTATCAATTATAGGTGGAGTGTCTAAAGATATTTTAATAAAATTGAAACGTTCTAATGTTAGATTAGTACTATTTTGAATGTTGTAGACACTTTTTAAGTTTTGACAGTGTTAGTGACTGTATATTAAGTTTTACTTTAACATCATTGATGTATCTTTGGGACATCACCTACCTAATTTATTCATAATGTGCAAACAATACAGGTTATATTGTAACTTTTATGAGTTACATGCAACTTCCAACAATCAAAATAGAGGGCAATAGTCAATTAACTAGAGCCAAGCTTGATATAAACAATATATTTAACCATAGGCAAAGTTTTTTGAATTAGAGACTCTAGTTTGTAAGGGCATCTAATAAAATGTGTGACAATCTTTCTGCTTTAGAGGTAATTGGATTAATTTTATAGAGAATGACAATCTTTTTTATTAAGAGGAAAATGGATGAATTTCATAGGAAATTGATAAGCTCTGATTTTATTTTATTCATTAGATGAATTGAGACTTATTTGTTTATAGTTTGGTTTCAGCATGAGATGATTCTTTTGTTTGAATGTTTAGAAATGTATTTTGTTGGTGTAGATAATTGAACGAAATAGTCTTTTTTCTAACAATCTGATTGTATTTATAAACGGGTCAATACACTCCTTTATGTCTCTTATTTAGTATATTCTTTTGCTGACAAAATAACTCTAACTAAACTATAGAACAAAGGTATGTAAAACTATCTTATATACTACCTCATGTATTAGAAGAAGAAAAAAAAATGTTCATATCACATATTACATGAAAGAACACACAAGAAAAAAACAATGATAATGAAAAAAATGACAATGTGTATGATGTAAATATTAATATTATAAGATAATAGTCTATGCTTTTTTTTGAGATGTATTGAACTTACTTTTCAGAATATTAGTGACTGCCTCATTGATGGTAATGTGCATATATGGTCTGAAGGGATGTTCGATGCAGAAGCTATAGGATTTGTAGCCTTGTGCAGGGTTGCAGGTGCCACTATGTGGTGAACTTAACATATTGAAGTGGTCTGCATTGAAGGAAAGCCAGAAGCCATAAGCCAAAACAAAATGCAACAAGATTTTGCTCATAAAATAGAACAAAAGAAAAAAACTTTTCAGAGTCTTTGTAACCATAGTACAAATTCTGACCTGCACCAGAATTTTCAACTAGCATAAGCTGTAAAAACACTATTATTTCATTATCTGTTATATGATACTCTTACTGCTAAACAATAAACCAACTAAAGTACTAAAAAAACAAGTAAAAAAAATTAAAGGAATCTAATAGTGCCCTTAATATTAATGCAATATGTAGATCCATGATTTTTAACGAAGACAGAAGAAGCCCAAAAGGTCCAAGCCTAACAAAATTAGAGTTTTAGAGAACAATAAAATGTTCTAGATTCTGATTAATATTTAGGATGTAACTGTATAAATCATCAATGTACTTGACAGTAATTAATGAAGTATTATCTTTCACAAAACTTTCATTGTCTTCTTTTATCTGTTTTTAATATGGTATTAGAGCTCCTAACCAGGAGCTCTGTTGATATCCACTTACTCTTCGTATAACTGTTCGTCCGCTCCCAGCACTGTGTATCCACGCCACTGTACAACACCGCTGCTGCTTGCGCCTGCCGCCGCTCGCGCCCACACCCGGTCGCCGCTGCGCCCCGCTGCCGCTCGCACCCTGCCACTGCTCACGCTTCCTCTGTCCGCAAGTACCTTCGCTGTTGCGCCTCCGCTCGCCGCTGGTTGCATCATTCACCGTCGATCACTGCCCGCGCTGTTCACCGTCGATCGCTGCCCACGCCACCGTTGTGCCTCCCTAGACAGTACCCATGGCTAGTGAGCACTCATCCACCGAGGATCCCCAAATCCCACCCAGCCCTTATTATATTTATCCTAGTGAGAGTCCCTTTTCTATCAGTATCACACCTCCTTTAAACGGAAACAATTATCATTCTTGGTCAAGATCTTTCAAAATGGCTCTCATCTCTAAGAATAAAATGGGGTTCATTAGTGGGAGTATTCCTGTTCTAAGCACACAAAGCCCTTTATATCCACCATGGGAGCGTTGCAATAACTTGATTATTTCATGGTTGTTGAATTCTGTTTCACAATCTATAACCCAGAGTGTCATCTATTTTGATTATGCAGCTGATATTTGGAATGATCTTCGAGAACGATTTTCTCAAGGTGATCTACTTCACATCGCGGAACTCCAAGAAAAAATATATGCTCTTAAACAGGGCTCTCAAAACGTCATAGATTATTTCACTAATCTCAAGACTGTGTGGGAAGAACTAGACAATTATCGTCCTTTATCCTCTTGCAACTGCCCTGCATGTACGTATCACCAACAAGATTTCATTATTCGATTTCTAAAAGGACTTGATGAGAGATTCTCAGTAGTGCGTTCTCAGATCCTTCTCATGGATCCTTTGCCGCCAATCACCAATGTCTTCTCTATAGTCATACAACAGGAGTGACAATACTTGAGTTCTGAACTAATCATTGGAGAGCCTAATACCTTGATTAACGCTGTCGACAGTCAACGTCTACCATCACTTGGACGGGGTCGTGGTGGTACTCCGGGAGGTGGTGGTAGGATCTCATCAAGCAAGCTCTGCACCTTTTGTGGACGAACTGGGCACACTGTTGATGTTTGTTATGGCAAACATGGCTATCCTCCTGGTCACCCTCGGTATCCTGGTAGTTTCTCGTTCTCAAACCTCCAATTCTGCTTCTATAAATCATGCTGCCATCAAGCCAGACCACGAGAATGTCACAGTGCAAGGGCCAAAGAACAACACTGATGGGTTAGGTCTCGGGATCACTCAAACCCAATACCAAAGCCTAATGGCTCTTCTGCAAAACATGTCAGGTTCTACTTTTTCAGGATCCGTGGACAATCCTCAACCCAATCAAGTCAACATGACATACTCAACACAAATGGACCGCATACTAGTTCTGGTCCATCTCCTGGTAACATACACCAACATGCATTCACTTCACATCTTGTTAATCATTCATCCATTGACACACACTCACAAAAATCACACACTAGTTCATGGATAATTGATTCCGGAGCTATAGACCATGTGGCTTCATCTTTGCATTGGTTTAAAACTCACTCAAAAATAGATCCTGTTGTCATATATCTCCCTAATGGGACTACTGTTACTGCACATCATTCTGGGACTGTTGAGTTATCACCTTATTTTGTCCTTCATAATGTTCTCTATGTACCATTCTTCCATTTTAACTTAATTTTCATTTCCAAATTAGTTTCTACTCTTCGTTATTCACTCACCTTTGTCTTTGATTCTTGCAAAATTCAGGAGGTGAACTTATTGAGGATGATTGGTTTGGCTAAATTACGGAAAGGACTCTATTACTTAGCAGATAACAAGATGAGTACTCACTTACCACCTAACAATGTCGTTATTAACCACACTGCTGCCACTCCCATTACAACCTCCCACCTTTGGCATTTTAGATTAGGACATCTTTCTAGAAACAGATTGAACATTTTGTGTCAAACTTATCCTTTCATTTCAAGACATGTTGATGAAATATGTGATGTTTGTCATTTAGCTAAGGAAAGAAGATTATCTTATTTACCTAGTTTGAATAAAGCATCCAAAATTTTCGAGTTGATTCATTTAGATATTTGGGGTCCTTATTCTAAACAATCTGTGCATGTTCATAAATATTTCTTAACCATTCTTGATGATTTCAGTCGTTATACTTGGACCATTTTATTGAAATCCAAAGCCGAGGTCTAATCAAAGGTGAAACATTTCATCAATTTTGCTGAAATTCAATTTGAAATTAAAGTTAAAAGCATTCGTTTTGATAATGGACCTAAATTTTTTTTTAATCTTTTCTGGCTTCAAAGGGTATTTTGCACCAAACCAGTTACGTTGAGACTCCTCAACAAAATGGGAGAATTGAACGTAAACATCAACAAATTCTTAATGTGGCAAGAGCTTTAATGTTTCAATCTCATTTACCTACACATTTTTGGTCATATGCTATTAAACATGTTGTTTATCTTATAAATCGGGTTCCTTCTACTATCATTGGTAACAAAGCTCCCTTTGAACTCTTATTTAAACAATCACCCGATTTCACTATGCTCAAAGTTTTTGGATGCTTATGCTATGCATCTAGACATGTGTCTCATCGCCACAAGTTTGATCCACGAGCTAGATGTGGTATTTTTCTTGGGTATCAAACTGGAATTAAAGGATATGTTATTTTTGATTTCGACACAAAGGAGTTCTTTGTTTCCAGAAATTTTCAATTTGATGAGATGACCTTTCCTTTAAAAATCCTAGTCCAACATCACCACCAACCTTATCTCTCCCTCATGGCCCAATCACTCCCTCAGTAGATCCATTTTTCATAGTCTATGACCTTACCTTCAGCTCATAGACATCCTCTAGCCGCTGACCAACCCATTCATCATACTATTCACTCTCCCTCAACCTCTCATTCCACAACACCTTCTCTCCCATTCGAAACACCATCACCCAGTCCACCCTTAAACCTAACTCCTTAACTTCCTCCACGACGGCAATCACAACGCGAATCACGACCACCTGCTCATCTTGCTGACTACTATTATAATTCCTTTCTTTCAGAACCAACCAGTTCATCTTCAAAGTGTTATCATCCTTTTAGTTATGTTCTTTCATATAGTCGCTTCTCTTCCCCTCACCTTCACTACCTTATGCATCTCTCCACGGATCCCGAACCAAGTAGCTACCAGGAAGCTAAACATCATGTTTGTTGGCAAGAAGCCATGAAATCTGAGGTAGAGGCATTATAGTTAAACCATACCTGGACTATCGTCGATGTTCCCCCAAATGTCAAACCCATCGGTTGCAAATGGGTTTACAAGATTAAGCGACACCTAGATGGTTCAATGGAAAGGTACAAAGCTCGTTTAATAGCAAACGGTTTTGCTCAAACAGAGGGTGTGGATTACTTCGAGACTTTCTCTCCTGTAGTGAAGATGGCCACTGTCCGAGTGGTACTTGCTCTTGCTTCCATTCATCGCTGGACTATACAACAACTTGATGTCAACAATGCCTTCTTACATGGAGACCTCTTAGAGGATGTTTATATGACTGTTTCAGCAGATTTGTCTGTCTCTGGTACACATAAATGCTGCAAATTGCACAAGTCTCTCTATGGGTTGAAACAATCTAGTAGAAAATGGTATGAAAAATTATCTATCCTACTTCTCTCTTGTGGGTATCAACAAGCTCAGGCTGATCATAGTTTATTTGTCAAAACTGCTGATTCTAGTTTCATTGCTCTCATTGTCTATGTTGATGACATAATCTTGACTGGTAATTCCACTGATGAGATGGCTCATATTAAGCACGTGCTTCATTCCAATTTTCGTATTAAAGACCTTGGCATACTCAAGTATTTCTTGGGTATTGAAGTTGCTCATTCAGAGACTGGTATCTATCTTTGCCAACGTAAATATTGTCTTGATCTCATTCGTGACTCAGGATTGTCAGGTGACAAGCCTTGCTCTACACCCATGGATAACTCTCTTCGGCTACATCAGGATGATAGTGAATTACTCACTGATGTTCTCTCTTATCGCCGATTGGTTGGGCGTTTGTTATATCTGACCACCACTCGTCCAGACATTTCATTTGCAACTCAACAATTAAGCCAATTCATGTCCAAACCCACTCGTTCTCACCTTGCCGCCGCTATGAGAGTCATCAAGTATCTAAAAGGTCGTCCAGGACAAGGATTATTCTTTCCTCGTGATTCTCAAATTCACCTGACTGGCTTCAGTGATGCTGAATGGGGCACTTGCATTGATTCACGACGATCCATCACAGGCTACTGTTTCTTTATTGGAAGTTCTCTCATCTCGTGGAAGACAAAGAAGCAGAACACAGTTTCCAGATCTTCTTCTGAAGCAGAATATCGAGATCTTGCCTCAACCACTTGTGAGTTATAATGGCTTACTTACTTGCTCCAAGATTTAAAGGTCCCTTGCTTTCGCCCACCTGCTCTTTATTGTGACAACCAAAGTGCTCTATACATCGCTGCCAACCCTATTTTTCATGAACGAACGAAACATTTGGATATTGATTGTCATTTGGTTCGAGAAAAGTCTCAAGCTGGCCTGATACACTTACTTCCCATCTCATCTTCCAATCAATTGGCTGACATTTTTACTAAAGCTCTTCCTCCACGACTTTTTGGCACTTTTCTATCCAAGCTGGGACTGATAAACTTATTTGACCCTCCAGCTTGGGGGTAACAAAGACAGAAGAAGCCCAAGAGGTCCAAGCCCAACAAAATTAGGGTTTTACAGAACAATAGAATGTTCTAGATTCTGATTAATGTTTAGGGTGTATAAATCATCAATGTACTTGACAGTAATTAATGAAGTATTATCTTTCACAAAGCTTTCGTTGTCTTCTTTTATCTGTTTTTAATAATTTTGTCTAACAACATACCATTATTCATAATTTTTATAAAATAAACTTATTGTTTCTGAGGATACATATGGATGCAGTCTCATAAGTATCTGAAGAGTTCTTAGTCCTTTCTACTTCTATAGAAATTTATCAGTCTCACCAGCTAGCTCCATAAATTACCATTCCAAAACCATCTCTGAATATAATAGTAAAAGAACATGATTTATCGATTCTTAGGTGATGAATATCCTAATTGATCGACAAATATCTAAAAGTATTAAAGAGATCAATCCATTTTATTTTTAGTGAACCATATTGAAAACATAAAATTGAACTTACCTTGAAAAGTTGGTTGATTATCTTGATTTTTCTTCATTTCAGGACGATAAGCATCCATTTTAAGAAAATTATTGAAAGATTTATCTTTGATTCTATGAGATGGCAATTAGGTTAAAAATTCTTCAAAATTGAACCTCAAGTTCGACTTCAATTTCTTTCTTTTAAGACTGTTGAAATGAAGTTATAAATCTCGATTTCACAAACACTTAAAAAGAATGTTATACTTTTTATGTTAAAACTTTTTTTTCTACTCACTCAATCAATCCCAGTATTAATTTAAGATATGTTTGATTTTCATGAAAAGGATTATCTTATTGTAAATTTGATTTTTGGATTCAGAAATCAAATTTGTATTCTAGAAAACATTTTTCGGAATAAACTAAAATTTCAAACAAAATTTAAGTTTTGGAAAACCTTTTCTGAATTCGAAATCAGAATTCACAGAAAAACACTCACCCATCCTCATACGCAACCATAAAATCTAACACATCCTCATAACACACTTACATTTAAATCAAAACCACCTTAGCCAATCCAACAAACCCTTTAAACTGTTCACACATTCAAATCAACACAATGTTTCACCAAAATTTTCAATCACAAATCAATACATTTTACCTTTACATATTCAAAATGTACAATATTGTCAACGTCCTCCCTCCGCTCCACCACCACTCCAACACCGATCATCATCTGTCGCTCGTCCGCCAAAAGCCCTTTGAAACTTCTCTGTATTACACCTCTGCAACACTTCAACCACATAACCCTTTTCTCCTTCTCTTCACTCACAGGGACATCAGTGTCCATTCACATTTTTTTATGAGGTACAGGAAGCAAATGTGGGGTGAAAGAAGCAATTGCCAAAAGATTATCTTATTGTAAGATTTCTAATGAGCTTGGGCCTAGTCTAAAGGATTAACTCCCTGTATGGATTTATTTATAACGGACCATATTCATAGTAAAATATCATAAATAATAATTGAGCACAACTCTAGTTCAATAAATATAGGTTATTGTCCTTATATATAGTTTTTACTCAAGAAGATAAAACATGCAGTCATAATGTAAAGTAATTTTACATTGAGGTTCAATTAAACACCATCATATATGTAAATTTATTTGCTTTTGTAATAGTTGTTTTAAGAGCCATGACAATTATTTGTTATTAAATTATTGTATACTATTAAGTCACCCACTAGTTAGTTAGTTTAAGTGAAACTAAGCTCTATGTAAAAAAAAAAAATAATAATAAAGGAACCAACATTTAATATTATTGCTATTATAGTTTATTTAAACATCATAAACACACGTGTATACACATATATACTTCAAGTTCATTCATTAGTCTTAATTTTTTTCTATAAAAGTCTTACTTTTTTTTTTGTATCCATCAATCTAATCATCAAATTGTTTCACGTTGATTCCAACTAATAACCAACATATGTCAACGTATCTTCACACTTATTAAGTATCGATAACTTTTCACCCTAGAATAATTGGTATGGACCTCCATTAACTTATATTTTATCATTGATATCTTCATCTATACCATTTAAGTTATTGATAAAGCTTGAATGTTTTATTCTAAAAAGTTCATAACCTAATAACACTATACTCATACAAGGTCAAATTATTTTCCTAGTAACTACCTTTCACACAATTAAATCAATAATTTAATTACACAGTACATTAATTTTTCATCAATACTCTAATTTTTCAAAAGCATATTAATGTTAAACAATGAAAAAAAATGCAACAATATTTGAACATATAAATTAACTTAGATACAAAGAAAACATCCCTTTTGAATAAGGGGATATCGTTTGAAAGAAATTTACTCATTTGATAAATAAAAATATCATTTCTCTTTGTTAAGACATCACTCAAATTTGTAAACATCTTTTGAGAAAAATCTATTAAATAACTTAAGTATAAATCTTAAAATTTACCCAATTTTTCTTGGGCGAACCTCCACCTGAGAAATCTCCAAATTTGGTAAGAAACTCCAAATCCAAAGATAATTTATCTTGGTCTAGATATTGCTCGAATAAGATTCTTTTTGTTTGAGTGATTTTTTCAAAAACTTAAATTTCTGCACTTTTAAAATCTTGGTACTTTATTACTACCACTTTACAACTTTAAGAAAAAATAGTTACCTCAATTTGATTAATACAAATCTTACATTTCTTTCAACAAACCCAAATAATAAACTATTTTTTTTTTTTTGATAATTTATAACTTAATCAAGTTTCAAATCATTTTAGTTTCATATTTACTATCTCCACGCATCATATTTAAAAAGTATTTTCTGTTAAGTTCTATAAAATACACCAATTTAATACATTTTCGTAACTCAAACCAAAATTACTTTAAAGTTGCTAACTAAATTTCAAGTTAAAAACTCTCGATATAATCAAGTCTAAACTATAGATATATGAGAGTAATTTCAACAATATATTACCTTCACATATCATAACAAATTTTACTATATATATGATACCTTCATACATTCATTCAAATTATATCACATAAAATTCTCAATAATTAAATGATAAAGACTCAAAACCCACAAATCAATCTTATTAGTTCAACAAGTCAATAACAAAAAAATAAAATAAAATAAGAACCATATATATATATATATATATATATATATATATATATATATATATATATATATATATGGACTAAAGGTCGAACAAACACCGAGATGAAAATGAAACGCGAATCAGTAAATAAGTCATGCGCGTCCAAGCAGGGGTCGTTGCCGGCTCGCTCCTCCGCCTGTTGCCAAGAAAATAAAAGTAGAAAAAAGAAACATAAGAAAACGGGCAAAAGTGGCAATGGTGGGAATGGTTCCAGTCCTGCGATTGGCTCCTCCGAAGGAAAGAAGTATAGGAAAACTGTCAAGAAAAAGACGTCGGATCAGGTGTTAGTGTCGCCAGTCAGGTAGTTGTTGGGAGTATTGGGAGTTGTTGGCCATATCTCTCGATGGTCAGGTAGTACACCAGTTTCCCAGACTCTTATGGTTTTAAATTATCAAGAGTTTCGAGTAATGGAAGTTGTCGGCCATACTTCCTGGTGGTCGGGTAGTACACCAGTATTCCAGACTCTTATAGTCTTTAGACTATAAAGAGTTTCAAGTAGTGAAAGTTGTCGGCCACGCCTCCTGGTAGTCAGGTAGTACACCAGTGTATGAAGAGTTTCAAGTATTGGGAGTTGTCGTCCATATCTCCCGATGGTCAGGTAGTACACCAGTTTCCCAGACTCTTATAGTCTTTCGACTATAAAGAGTTTCGAGTAGTGAAAGTTGTCGGCCATGCCTCCTGGTGGCCTGGTAGTACATCAATTTTGAGTTTTCGGCCATGCACTCTGTTTGCGCAAAAATGAATGTTATTGGCCAGGCTCTGGTGGCCAAACAGTGTGCTGATTTTGGGAATTTGCGCCATTTCTTAGGTAGACACAATATCTTCTCTACTCAAAATTTAGGTTAAGTTTGGGCCTTGGGCCTTCTTTGATGACTAATGTGTCTCTGCCCTTGGGATCCACGAGATCGGATAGTTGGAGAGTTGCTGGTTGTGACCTTGGAATTTCTATAAATAAGGGTTATGAGCTCATTTTTTGCACTTCTCATCGTTTTTTTTCTTTAAGGTCTGATATCTTTCGCTCTTCTAAGAGCTTGAGTATGTTAAGTTTTCTTCGGTCTTAAGGTAATCATGTCTTCTTCTTCTTTGTCTTCTACTTCTCATACTTCTGTTTCTACGCCTTCTTTTAGCATGTCTGGTGAGTTAGTTGGCCCTCTCAAAGATTCCCCTCTTTCTGGTGTTTTGATGGTGAGGGCTGATGGTACTGACATGGCCGGAGAGTCCTCGGGTGATACCTCGTTGGGTGATTCTCCTCTTAGGGCTGGGTATGATTGGGTGAGTGATCAAGTTTTAACCCAGTCCTCTAAGTATTGTTGGTCTACGTCTTCAGAGTACTTTGTAGCGAGTGTTCCCATGGTTGTTCCTGAGGTTGAGAGAGGATTTGTATCGATGGAGAAGTGTTCGGTCAATGACCGTGTTTGCTATGGCCTAGAGGAAGGGGAGTCTGATTTCTTCTTCATGTATTCGGTCTTATTTACTGATGTTCATGTTCGTCTCCCTCTTGATGAGTTTACAATGAGGGTGCTGCATATTTTCAATGTTGCTCCCACCCAACTACACCCTAATTCTTGGGGTTATCTTTAATCTTTTCGGGTTCTTTGTGAAATGTTTGGTCTTACCCCATCTCCTTAGTCCTTTCTTCGTTATTATAGTGTTCGGCCTGGTACTCCAATTCGTTCGTTGGGTATCCCTTGTGAGTTAACCTGGGAGCTTTTTGTTCGCTCCTTACACCGTTTTCTATAAATGTTTTAAGACCGATTTCTTTCGTGTTGCTATAGAGCCGACATGCCGTAAGTATTTTTACTATGGTGACGTGTTCAAGTTTTCCTTTTGGTGGACGAGTAATCTTCTGCACTATTTGTATTGGCTGAGGTCATCACTGATCGATGAGGATAAGATAATATTTAGCCTTTTTGATAGGCTTTCGAGGAGGTTGCCTACTCGGAAAATTCTCAGCCTTTACCTTTGTACCTAATGTTGGGTTGATTTGACTAGTATGTGTATTTCTACATTTTGGTATAGCTCTCAGCTAGTATTAACTTAAACAGACTTTGTTTGGTTTGGTTGCAGATATCATATCTCAAGAGGGTGCATCCGTTATGTTGACAAAGCTTCGTTTGGAGAAAGCCCAACGTACTCGTGAGGCCGCCAAGGGTGCTTCTTCCAGTATCGCCAGGACTCCGACTTCTTAATCCATACAATAAGTTCCTCCTGTTGATCTTGTCCCTCCTCTGACTGAGAAGAAGCCAAAAAAGAAGAAGAGCAAGTCCAAAGCGAGACGCCCAGATGTTACCAAACACTCTCCCAAGAGGGCTAAGACTTCTGTTGGAGATGTCAGCAGTACTAAGGGAAAAACTCTGGTTTCCCATGATCTTGAATTCCACAAGGGTGTGAACGTCTCCCTCACCCAGGCCGAGAACGAGGTTTTAATTTCGTCATACAAAGGGGACTTTATGACCGATTTACTAGAGCTCCAAGCAAGGGTGATGGTTGTTGTTCGCCTTCTTGTACATGAACATTCGAAGAAGTTAGCCCAGGAACTTGAAGATCTAAAGTTGAGACTGGCTGATTCTCGGGGTGCCCTGAAGAAAGCGGTGGAGGCCAAGCTTGCCTTGACTGACCGGATCAACAAGCTGACAGCCAACCTCTCGGCCTTAAAGTCTGACGTATCTAAATTGGAGGCGATGTGTGCTGACTTGGAGCAGAAGGAGGAGGGATTGACGGCAAAAATGTCCTGCCAGCATGAAGAGCTTCATGGTGTTATCTAAAAGCAGGACGATGCCATATCAGCCAACGACGAGGCCATCAGTAGGATGGAGAAGGAAGTGACTTCCCTCAAGGACTACGTTTTAAAGGTTGCTGAAGAGGGATTCCACCAAGCTGTTCGACAAGTTATTTTCCTATATGGAGTGTCTGCTGATGACAATGAGTTTGATGTTGAAAAGGATGTCTTCCAATGTCAGCTCGTTCTTATTGAGGTCATGGCTGGTAAGAATGACGAGGAAGAAGTTCCTGAGAAGGGAATCGAGGAGGAGGGCGGCGATAAAGAGGGTACTCCTGCGGAGGAGGCGAATGAGGTTGAGGGAGAAGTTTCTGCTGGCAGGTCCGAAGTGGTCGAGTAGTTAGTGTTTTTTGTTTCCTTTTGTACCTAGGCACATCTATAGTTGCAGTGGTATTTGTGAATTTTTGTTTCATACCTTGTAATCTTTTGTTATTAATATACAATGGATGTTTTGTTCAAGTGTTGGTCGTATTCATCTCACTCTTTATACTTTCAATCATTATATAGCCTTCAAGTATATTTTTTAGGTAATACTTGTTGATTGGCCTGAGGTGTTTTCGGCCCGAATACTGAGTACTTTTTTAATTAGGTTTTTCGAATTGAGGCCGAGGTATTCTCGGTCTTATTACAATCGCTTTTGATTGAGTTTTCAATTTGTGGCTGAGGTATTCTCGGCCTTGTTACCAATCACTTTTGATTGGGTTTTCGAGTTGAGGGCGAGGTGTTCTCGGCCTTGTTACCGATCGCTTTTGATTGGGTTTTCAATTTGTGGCTGAGGTGTTCTCGGCCTTGTTACCAATCACTTTTGATTAGGTTTTCGAGTTGAGGGCGAGGTGTTCTCGGCCTTGTTACCGATCGCTTTTGATTGGGTTTTCGAGTTGAGGATGAGGTGTTCTCAGCCTTGTTACCAATTGCTTTTAATTGAGTTTTCCAGTTGAGGCTGAGGTGTTCTCTGCCTTGTTACCAATGACTTTTGATTGGGTTTTCGAGTTAAGGACGAGGTGTTCTCAGCCTTGTTACCAGTCGTTTTTGATTGAGTTTTCCAGTTGAGGCTGAGGTGTTCTTTTCCTTGTTACCAATCGCTTTTGATTGGGTTTTCGAGTTGAGGGCGAGGTGTTCTCGGCCTTTTTACCAATCGCTTTTGATTGGGTTTTCGAGTTGAGGGCGAGGTGTTCTCGGCCTTTTTACCAATCGCTTTTGATTGGGTTTTCGAGTTGAGGCCGAGGTGTTCTCTTCCTTGTTACCAATCGCTTTTTATTGGGTTTTCGAGTTGAGGGCGAGGTGTTCTCAACCTTGTTACTAATCGCTTTTGATTGGGTTTTTGAGTTGAGACCGAGGTGTTCTCGGCCTTGTTACCATTTGCTTTTGATTGGGTTTTCGAGTTGAGACCGAGGTGTTCTTGGCCTTGTTAGGTGCGTCAAGAGAATGACCTATAAAATAACTGGATAACTTCATTGAAATAGAGTCTCGTTAAAACCTTCTCAGTTAAAACTCTCTTTAGGGAAAAAAGACTGAGTTAGGAAAAAGTACTCTTGAAATACATCAGATTCAAAAAACATGAACTAACTAAAATAGAATTTGAGATGTGACGCATTCCAAGTCCTTGGTATTGTCTTCCCAAATAAGTGCTCAAGGTGGTATGCTCCATTGCCTGCTACTTGTCGGACTCTGAATGGTATTTCCCAGTTGGTAGAGAACTTGCCTTCTCCTTGTCTTGCTTCACTTCTCATCCTCCATATTAAGTCTCCAGCATGAAAACTTCTTGGTTTAACCTTGGAGTTATATTTCCTCTCAGCCCTTCTCTTGCTTGCTTCTTCTCTCACTCGCGTCTCGTCTCTTAGTTCACAAACTAGGTCTAGGCTAGGCATAAGACTCTCTCTGTTGAGCTTTAGATCGAAAATTTCCCTGTGCAAACTGGGCTCTCCAAGTTCTACTGGCAACATAGCATCTGAGCCATAAGTGAGGCTGAAGGGAGTCTCCTTGGTTGAAGATTGTAGAGTGCATCTATATGCCCATAGTGCTTCTAGTAACTCCTCAATCCATCTTCTTTTGACAGATCTCATTCTTTTCTTAAGTTCATTCAGGATGACCTTGTTGGCAGCTTCAGCTTACCTGTTGGTTTGTGGGTGTTCCACAGAGCTGGTGATGGAGCAAATTCTCAATCCTTTGTAGAAATTCTGGAGTCATTGATCAATGAATTGCCTTCCATTGTCCGAAATAATAGTGTTTGGCAACCCAAATCTGCATACTATGTTCTTCTATACAAAGGACTGGACCTTGTTAGCCATGATAGAGGCCAAGGGTTCGGCCTCTATCCACTTAGTGAAATAATCAACAACAACTAGAAGAAACTTACATTGTCCTTTCCCAAGGTTGAATGGTCCAATGATATCAATTCCCCACTGAGCAAAGGGCCATGGGGAGTTCATATGGTACAAAACTTCGAGTTTGATCCTTAGTATATTGCCAAATTCTTGGCATTTTTGACATTTCGTCACATACTTCGTAGCATCATTCTCCATTGTTGGCCAGTAGTATCCGACCCTTAGTGCTCTGGTTGCCATGTTGCGTCCTCCAAAGTGAAGACCACAAATACCTTCATGTAATTTGACAATTACATACTCGGCCTGACTTTTGTTAATGTATTTCAGCAGTGGTCTTGAATAGCTTCTTCGGTATAACTCTTCTCTTATCAGCATATACCTTGCGCATTTTCATTTCATGGTGGCCTCTTTGGCTTCTTCACATGCACTGTCTTTTAAAAACTTGATGATAGGATCATTCAACACTCTTTGCCTTCTTCAATACTCATGACTTCCTCTTTGATAGCTATGCTTGGTGCTGAGACTGTCATTTGTATGACTGAGTAGTAGTGGTTTTTTTTTCTTGGTGCTTGCAAGTTTAGCTAGCAAGTCAACTCTTTCATTATTTTCCCTTTTGATGTGTTCTACCTTCGCAACCTTGAAGGTAGAGAGGAGATTTAGCACCTTTTGATAGTACTGGATCATCATGTCGTCCTTGACCTAGAACTCCCCGGTCAGATGGCCTATTGCCGGTTTTGAGTCACTTCTGCATTGAATCTCCTCAGTTTCCATTTCTTTTGCTAGATTCAAACCTGCAATTATGGCCTCATATCTGGCCTGGTTATTGGTGGTTTTGAAATCAAACCTCAGAGATTGCTCGATGGTCAATCCTGCCGATCCTTCAAGGATGATCCCGGCTCCACTTTCTTTGGTGTTTGACGAGTCGTCTACGTAAATAATCCACTGGGTGTTGGGCTGTGTTGGTTCTAGACTCAATTCAACCAAGAAATCAACTAAGCATTGGGACTATATAGGACCCCTTGGTTCGGAGGTGATTCCGAACTCTGACAACTCCACAGACCATCCTATCATTTGTCCTGCGAGGTCAGGCTTTGTTAATACTTTTCTGATAGGGTAGTCAGTTTTGACCACAATTAGGTGGTTCTGGAAGTATGCTCTCATCCTCCTAGCGATGTGAACTAGCGCTAGTGTCACTTTCTCAATTGTTTGGTATCTCCTTTCAGCATCTTGGAGTGTTCGGCTCACAAAGTATACTGGCTTTTACTTCTGGTCAGCCTCTTGGACGAGTACCAAGCTAATGGCTTCTTTTGAGACTAACAGGTACACTATGATAGCTTGGCCATGGGCTGGTTTTTGAATTACTGGTGGAGTCGCCATGAAGTGCTTGAGTTGTAAAAAAAGTTCCTCACATTCTTTGCTCCACTCGAACTTGCTTCTTTTCTTGAGTAGGCAGATTATTGGTCCAGTCTTCTCGGCCAACCTAGGGATGAACCTGGCCATGGTCGTCATCTTCCCTACCAGCCTCTGAATCTCCTTAACATTCTTTGGGCTTCTCATTTCTACAATGGTCTGGCATTTGTCTGGATTTACCTCGATTCCTCTGTGTGTAAGCATGAACTCTAGAAACTTTCCGCCTTCTACACCGAACACACATTTTTCAGGATTTAGCCTCATATTATACTTTTGCAATGCTCCGAGGACCTCAACTTGGTCGTCACGATGATGTTCTCACAAATCATACTTGATGATGATGTCATCCACATATACCTCCACATTTCTGCCAATCAAACCATGAAACACCTTATCCATGAGTCGCTGGTATGTGGCTTCTGCATTTTTTAGTCCAAACGGCATGACTTTGTAGTAATAGTTCGCCTCTTCCGTCATGAAGGCGGTCTTCTCTTTGTCCCTAAGATGCATTCTGATTTGATTATAACCAGAATATGCATCCAGGAAACTCAACATCTTGTGTCCTGCGGCTCCATCTACCAGCCTGTTGATGCTTGGCAGTGGGTAGGCATCTTTCGTGCATGCTTTGTTAATATCTGTGTAGTCAGTGCACATTCTCCACTTGCCATTAGGCTTCTTCACCACTACAATGTTAGCAAGCCAAGTAGTATACTTGGCTTCCTTGATGAAGTTTGCGATCATCAACTTATCTACCTCCTTTTTCGCTACTTCTCTCTTTTCTTCTCCTTGTTTCCTCTTCTTCTAGGCTATGGGCTTCACGTCCTTATACACTGACAACCGATGAGTCATGACCTCAGGGTCGACTCCTGGCATGTCTGTTGCTGCCACGCAAACATGTCAACGTTTTGGACGAGAACTTGCTAGATCATTTCAGCTTCCTTTTCTCCCAAGGAGATGCCTAACTTCGTGCAGTGTTCCTTATCCCCCAACTCTATTTGAACCACGTTTTCTCCGGGTTCCACTCGTGCATGATTTGTTCTTAGATCCATATCAGTCACGTTTACGCTTTGGCGCTCTTCTTTCCCCCTCGCCTTCTTCCTGTGTTTTTCGATCTCAGGTCTCGTGGGTTCCAAGCGTAAGCTGGCTACGTAGCATTCTCTTGTTGTCTTCTGGTCGACATGGATCGTGATGACGTCTCCCCCAGTGGATGGAAACTTCATGGTGAGATGAGGTGTGGACACAATGGCTCTGAGTTGGTTCAATGAGGGTCAGCCTTACAAGATGTTATATGAAGTACTGGCGTCAACTAGCAAGTATCGAATCTTGATGACTCGACTTTGGTGTCCGGGCTCTCCAAACTTGGTGTAGAGGTCTATAAAACCTCTTGTGTCAACTCACTCACCCGAGAACCCTACGATTTGATCATCGTAAGGTTGGATTTTAGTGGCTGGGATCTTCAACTTCTTGAATGTCTTCTAGTACAGAATGTCGACCAAGCTTCCCTGTTCAACAAGAGTCTTCATCACTACGTAATCATGGATGGTTATGATTATAACCATTGGATCGTCTTGCTTAGGGTCAATGGCCTTAAAATTGCGGTTTGTGAAGGTAATGGGTGGCATCTTCCTGGGTCTGATCGTGTGGGTATGATGCACTGCCTGCACGCTCCTTAAATGTTTTTTCCTTACCAAGGCTGATGAACCTCCTCCTACAAATCCGCCAACAATCGTGTTGATAACTCCTTAGACCGAGGTTCCTCGACGATTTTGCCATCTTGGGGATCTAGAACGATTAGTTCTTAGCATTCGGCCCTAGTCTCGAGGACTTGCTAGTTATACAGTTAAAATGCTGGTTATGACTTAAGTATAAGTGGACGAAAAATTCATTTTCTTATTCGGATTGGTACTTATCGCCACTGAAGTGTCTTCAATCGCTGGTATAATGTAGTTTAGATCTTCCTAGTGTATTAGAGGAGCATTCGGGGGAGAGTGAGGGTAGGGTGGATAGGAGTTTGGTTGTTTTGCAGGTACAAACAGGTTGGAGGTGACGGTATATATCACAAGTGTTGAATATATTTGGAACCCGAGATATAAGCTTTGTTGCTTTGTCACGTTTATTTGTGCTGTCATCTATTAGTATTTCTTCTTTTGCAATGTCTTTTGTGTTGTCCTAGTGTATGTGGGTGTGACATTGGCTCTTGCATCCCTTGGTGGTACTAGTTAGGTTTCTTGTTTATTATTGTATTTTGTTGAATTTACACCTTGTGTTTGTGGTTTAGTTTGGTCTGTGTTCCTACCTGATCTGGATAAGGTTGTATACGGGTTGAAGTATCCTAAAAGTACTCCTTTCTATTCATTTATTTTTAATTGTTAAAAAAAAAAATAGTCTTACGATAAATAAAGATTGAAATTATATCAAATATATTTAAACGTTAACTGTTTAAAAAAAATAGTCTTACGATAAATAAAGATTGAAATTATATCAAATATATTTAAACTGTCAAAACAATTATCATTTTTGTTTATTCCTATTTATATTTATCTCAAGTATCTATTTATAAAAGGGGATGTAACTTTTTTAGCAACACTAGTAAAGCATTTCAATTTAGTTATTTAAAAAATATTTATTCATCTCCTCTCCATTCATGTCAAGTATATATATATTATTTAGTTAACAATATTTAATAAATCTTTTCATCTGTATAGTTGTATCAACTTTTTTCTTGTCCTCCCTGTAGTTTACAATATCTCATTTCAATTTTATAATTTCGATTTTTAATCTCTTTTATTATTGTTGACTAAAACTATTTACAACATTAGCGGACGAAGAGATTAAAAAAATGATAATTCTATGGACGAAAATGAAAATTTTAAACGATGGAACTAACAAAAAGTTACTCTAACAACCAAATAAAAAATTAAACTAAAAAGAAAACAACTAAATATAACTAAATCTCAATTACACCCACATTTCACATAAGGAAAAAATTATATAAATGCATTTTCTTTAGAGATTTAACCTTTCAACAATTCAAATATGGAATTTCGAAAGTTTCTAATTCTCTTAATGCATTCGTACTATTAAATGAGGTGACATCGATATGTATATTGAGAGTAAAACAGTGTCGAATTGAAAAGTTTGTTCATCTTGATTAGCATGTTTTTGAGTTTTTTTTTTTTCCTAATTTGTTGTTAATTATTCATCAAAACGAATATAATTTTGATTAGGTGAAAACGTTCCATTTGCAAACTCAAAGACTTGTACAGAACAACTACCATATTTGTAATATGGTTCCTTTAAAAATTAAAAAAAAAAAAAAAAAAAAAA
>Ga0209700_102624_pt1 | contig 35982 bp, 15 predicted proteins | sample SiratroredBW_FD_187528 | JGI IMG/M metagenome (GOLD analysis project Ga0209700, IMG submission 187528) | Root nodule microbial communities of legume samples collected from California, USA - Siratro red BW (SPAdes) (version 2) | ecosystem: Host-associated > Plants > Roots > Nodule | place: USA...
ATATATATATATATATATATATATATAGATATATATATATATATATATATATATATTAATTCTTTATATTTGATGTGTATTTATAATTTTTAACAAAAATAATTTTAAAAATTAATATAAATTATAAATTTCTATCAAGAAGGAAAAGATGTCGTTATTTTGAGTTTGATGAATAATTTATATTATTATTATTATTATTTTTATTTATTTTCTTAATATTTTTTATGCAACATTACATGCATGTGAATTTCTTTACACAATTCTTACCTGCACAACATGACTTATCAAAGCTAGACAGATAATATTTTTCCTCTTTAATATAGCACATAGATGTGTTATCATTAAGCACATTCTTAAGATATTTTCATGTAGATATATAATTGTGAAATCATTTTAAGAAAAGATGGAGAGTGGAACCACCCTTGCAAAAAATAAAAGAATAAACATTTATAGTCTTTAAAACTTTTTGATGAATTTTTTTTGTAAAACTCGTCTCAGATGCTGACAGAATAAATGTATTTTTAATAGATGATCTGTCAAGTAATTTTTTTAAGGATATTGTCTAGTGAAGATTGTTAAACACATATTTAAGTTTGACAAATACACTATTAAAAGCTTTTTGAAACAATTAGTTTTTAGCAAGACTCTGGTTCTTAAGTTAGAGGAAGATTAATAACATTCAGTTTAAGAAGATAAACAATTTGAAAGATTTATGAGGTATTTTCGTATTGGTTCTTCTGTAAACAGTAGACTGTCTCAAATTATTGATCAAGTTTCACTAAGCACATCAACAATGCAAATATACAAACAAGTACTATTTGGATCTCAGTCACTCCTAGCTAAAATGATCCAAGTATTATTTGAACATATAGCCACTCCTAGTTAAAAACTCGAGTATTGTTTGGATATCAACTATTTGTGATTAATCCACTAAGTATTATTTGAAACGTAATTATTCTTGGATAAACTGAGTGTTAAAATCAAGTTAATAAACCCTATGTTCTTTAGATTAAGTGCTTAAACAACAAAATATAAATCATGAAAGTGCTTTGTTTGACAGACACACGCCTTTTCTTAGCATTAGATCATAACAAATACAATTGTTTCGCTTGATGATCAAACGCAAATAAAACATGTATTCTTTTTGCTTTGTCTAATAAGTAGAAGCCTTAATCAAACAATATAAACACAATTTTTAAATTAATATTCTTCACGAAAAATTCTCTATACTTATGTTGTGGTGTAAAGGAAGTCTTCACCTTACATTAAATAAGAAGATCTCAAAAGCACATATTTACATCAATGATCTCTTGGAAGATGAACTAAAGTTATTCCACACTATAAGTCATCCTCTAAAAAATCATTATCAACTTCAAAAAGGTTATCTGCCTTTTGTTGTCATATGCTTTTGTCTAGTTTAGAAAAAACTCTCTAATCAGGACATGTTTAGTACTACCAGCTTTAGAAATATTGCTTAAAAAGAAAAGTCATATATAAAAATGCATTTCATATTACATGACTGGTTACGTATATCGGACGAAGCTTTGTAAATAATTTTTTTAAAATAATTAAATACACAATTTAATTCTTTTTTTATATATTTAACTCTTTTTTACATGATATTATACTAGACGACTTGAAATCACAACGTTAATGTCTTTTGTCAAGAAAAGATAGAAAATTAAGGTCAATGATATCTTATTGCTTAAGCTATCCAATGCATCATAAATCTAACAATACTATCTTAAACACTTTGAATTAAGAACCATTTTACTTAACCCTTCTACTTTTCTTTTCATATCTCTCTTTTCACAATTTTTTTTTAACAATTTTTTTCTATCAATTTTTTTTCTTAGTTTCTACCAATAAGTTCGTATGTCTGATGTTTTATAGTTTATTTTCTAAAGTTCAAACGATGATTTATTTATTTTTTCTGGGCTTATGACATTTAGTTTGTATGTAACTATCAAACATATAAATGAATTAAAATAATTTCAAACAATGTTGAATTTATGAATATATAATTTCAATGAAAGAAAGTTTTTATTACATGTTATAATTGTTTTTTTATTTAAATAAAATTATTTAGAGATATAGGACACGGACACAGTATTATCCTCCACGTTAAAAAAATACTGAAATTATGGGGAGTGCAGAATTCAATGGCCTACTTATAATTTGCCAGAGAAAAATGGAGTTTGTATGAATGGATTAATATAACCTCCTTAAGGATAACGCGCAAGTTAAATAAAATTTCAACATAACTTTTTTACAAAAGAATATCCTCCAGAAAATATTATGTAACATTTTTCTTAAATTACACTATTCTACTATTCGTATAATTTCTCACCGAAATTTTTTTTCTATGTCGTCAGCTTGTTTGGAGTAGTTGTAAAAGTTATATGATATTCATAATTGATCATAATAAAAAATTATTTAAACCAATTTTACAATAATAACTTTGTTTGAGTTAAAAAACAGCTTTTACATAATAAATTATAAAAAGAATATGTATAAAATTAAAATGAAAAACTGTTCGAATTATCATAAATTGATTTCGAAAAATATATTAAAATTTTAAAAGTTATAAATTTCAAGATATATAAAAACAACCCAATTTTAAAAATAGAAAAACTCCGATTTATATTCCCTACAAACTTCTTATTTAAACATTTAAAAAAAATAGCTTAAATTTGATAAATTCATTGGTCCCAAACAAATCGTAACCCTCTTTTTTATATACATAAATACATCATAACCCTCTTCAATAGTTTGAAACTCCTACAAAAAATATTAATTTAAACGATGAAAAAAGAAAACAAGAAAAAACATGTATAATATAAAAAGATATTGTACAGCAGTTTTGGAGGAAGCAAGGTTCTCTGGTTTTTTAAAAAGATTATTGCTCAATATTGGTGGTATCTAGCAACCTGAATAGAACTGAGCAGTGCTGAAAATAACTCATACACCAAAAATTATTTAGCAACCCATTTACTCTGACTCTGACAATGTAGCAATTTCCTTATTGGTCATTTATTAAACGACCTTAGTTTTGAAGGTTTTTCAGCATAATGCCTTCAAATTTCCAATCATAATGGCCGAATTCAAGAACAAACAAAAGGTGCGATTTTGTCTTGAGAAATGAAAAGAAAAATCTTCCGTATTTCTCTTTATAAAAGGAGAAAAATACAAGAAAGTATTTCACAAAACGTTCTTAATCTGCAGACATTGCTAACAACTTCCAATAAGTTACATTAATCACTGATTTCTTAAAATTGCTAATTATCCAACTGATATAATAAGATAGAAGAGGAGAAAAAATTAGGCTGAAAAGAGAGAACCAATAAATAATGGCACCAAAACGGATAAGAGAAGATGATGGTCCTTAACCTATTTAACACTCACCTGCAGTTGTGGTAGTATACTAACAAGGCTAAGTTGTGACCATATCCTCAACTCCGTTCTGTGCAGCCGCATCTGCCAGTCTCTTCCAATTACGTTCCCGCAGCTCTACTAAATCTTTGGCTTTAGCCTCTTTCTCTGCGTGCTGCCGCTGACACTCTTCATACAATTCTGCATCCATTTCCAGGAACATTTTCCGAACATTCACCGTCAGTCCATGTACTGCCTGATTCCAATGACTCGAGATGTTTTTCTCAAATGCTTCAAATATTATCGGTAGTATCACCGTCCTGTTTTGGGCAATTAAGCTCACGATATGCTCATTGTTCCACAAAAAGAGGGCTCGTTCTGCAACCTGCAATTATAAGTGTGGCTAAGCGCAAAGACTTCTCAAAGAACATTTAAACCATGAAAAATAATAACAGTAAAAAAAAATCAGTTCTGACTGCTCACGGTTCTAAACCCTCTATGATGATTAAAAAACTTCAGAATAACATTTTCGATAATTAATTACAGAAGCTGTTTTAAAATTCATTAACGAAAACATTAATAATGGAAAAGTCATCATTCCTATATTGACTAAGGCCATATTCTTAGACATTAGATGTTCAACTAAATTTTATGGGGCACTCAACAAATGACTTTTGATCAGTTAAAGAGCGTCTCTTGTTTGCTCAGGATGTTTACTTTTTATGTTTCTCCCATTTTCCCCATTTTCTTCTTTTTAAGGCATGGGAAGAACAATATTCACATCAAATAACAAAAACTAAAAGATACTGCAGTTTAGTAGCTAAATGATTTCAATAAAAAGGGAGTAGAAAAATTGTTCAACATAACACAATGAATTAATGCATTAAATTAAGTTTAACAATGTCCACTATAAGTATAAAAAAATGTACAAATCATCTCATAATGTTGCAAAGTCGATCATAGGGGTTTAAAACAGGTTATCCATGATGCAGAGTTACAAAGAGAGGAAAGCTTTCCTCTAAAAAGACCATCGACGTTAAAATGGATAAAAGAAGGGTAACAAATTCATTTGTTAAAGAAGTTTATTTTTTTAAAATAGAAGAGAGGATAGTGGAAGTTAAGCATCTAGAAGGAGAGGCGTGTAATTTACTCAATTTCAAATCAAAAGCGCAACAAAATTTGCAATGAAAGGCGTACTACCCTCTTGACCTCAACTCTACAAATAAGCCCCTGTTATGACTTTAAAAATTAGGCAGCTTAAACTTCCAGTCTTCAATTCACTAATAAGTGAAAGAAACGAAAAATGAGATTGTTACTTTGGCAATTTCAAAGGGGTGGAATCATGCCCAGGCTTAATAAGAAACCAGGAGACAGCAGCTTCTTCATCATGATACTAGAAGTAACAAGACAAACTAAGATAAGCTTACGAGGAACAAGACAAACTAAGATAAGCTTACGAAGAACAAGATTAACGAAGTAATAAATGAAGGCTCAATTGCAACACCCTCATGATCTAACAAACTAAATTCATTCACACTTGATCTGTGAAGAATTGAAGATCAACTCCAATGTGCCACTAAGTAGAGAGCCACTAATACTATTTTAGGGTTGCAAACAGTATAAATATTTAAGATTCTTAAAATGTTTTTAGGTGGATTAATTAAAAACTATAAATAATTTTCCTTATGTGGGTGCCACTCCCTTTCCCATCAAAATAGGTCGGCTTGTGCATCCAAATGAAGCTTATGTTAGCCAGTTACATATAAATAAGAAAGCTAATAGATAGGGTTTTAACTAGCACCACTAAAGTACTGAAGTGGAGTGGAGCAGAGCTAAACAGATGTCCTCTCCAGCCACTATTCAGGCACTATTTTGTCTGTTATGGCAGCTAAAGTGGCAAGCAGAATGACTAGAGCTATTTTGGAATTTCAATATAGGAGATCTCCATCGACTAAAAGTATTGCCAAATTATAATATATAAGTACAAACCTCACTTTATAAGTCGGTTTTGTGAGGTTGAGTTAGACTTAAAATTCATTTTTTAAGATTGTATCAAAATCATTCAAAATCTATCCTAATTACGTTTGTTAGACCTATCATGTCAGCAGCTATCAAGTTCCCCGTGGTCCAATGCTCGAGATATTCAATCATCAGCATAAGAGAATGTGTTAGAAATTCCACATCAACTAAAGATATAACCAAATTATAGTATATAAGTATGTGTAAACTTCACTTTACAAGCTGATTTTATGAGTTTAAGTTACGTTTTATAGTCCACTTTCTAAGATAGTATCAAAGTCATTCAAAGTCTATCCTAGTTAAGTTTGTTAAACCTATCATGTCAGCCGCTATCAGGTTCTCCTAATCCTATGCTCAAGATGTCCAGTCCTTCGCGTAAGAGAATGTGTTGGACATACCACATTATATAACCAAATTATATGGGCACAAACCTTACCTCACAAACCAATTTTGTGAAATTGAGTTATGTTTAAAGTCTATTTTCTAAGATTCAATTTCCAAAAATGAAATCCACAAATGCAATAGTAGTGAAAATGATAAAGACTTGGATTTCAAAAAAGATGATTGATAATTCCTATCTAAGGAACTTAAATGACATTTTTAGGTATTTTTTTGTATGTTTTTGTTTAGGATGCCTATAACTTTTTATTGTTAATTATTAGTGTCATGAATTCTGAGCAATTTTTTTTATCAGTTTTGAGAATTCGTACTTATAAATACGGCAGCTAGCCTGCTATCCCCTCTATTTGCGTTTTTGGACCAGCAGCCACGCACCACTTTCCAGGATTTAAAACACTGCCATCGGCTAAAAAAAATAACAAATTATATGTGCTATGACAACTGAATTTCGTCCATGGTCTTTTCTGGGCATCAGAAATGTTGTCCCCCGGAAAATTAAACCCATCATACCAAATAATTTCTACAAGAATCAGAATTTGAATTTCATCTCTTCCTGTCCTTAAAGTTCTAGTAAATCACAAAAACTGACATACCCGTTTCACAAGGCTCCTCATGATGTGAAGGTGCAAAAGTGGTTAATTGTACAAAACCTTATCCTTAAATATACAAAGAAACTGTTTCTGAATTTGAACCCATGACCACCTGGTCACCAAGGCCACGTTTACTGATCTGCTAGGACTCGCCCTTTATTACATCACAGACTATGTAATTTCCTGATGGGTTTTAACTCTCACGAATTACATCATTACTTCCCCCAATATTTTTAGCAGTGCAGCTATTATTTCTTTCCTTGTTGCTGATTTCCTCTTCATCGGAATAAACAACAATAGTTTCTGCCTTTAGAGACATACAAGCACAAGGAAGATATTTTACTGACTAAGTGACCAATAGCAAAAGCTTTCAGAAATCTTCAGATTGGATCTACTAAAAAGGACTAAAATCGCCAGCCCTAGAAATAGTTATTTCACTGCTTAATTAGATTCCAGAGAGCGCGCTCAAACACAGTTCAGAAACATGCAATAGACTGGTTTTCATCTTTCAGATAGATGCACGAGCACAACACTCAAGATTAAACAACATTCTCAACTCCAGAAAAGGAAACAAAAGGAAATAATAAATTCCTGTGGAGATTTGATACTGAGACAGCCATAAAATTTCATCATGGCTTTGATGCTAACCAATTAGAATAAAATAGGTAACTACATTATTATTTGGAAGTAAATGATAATGAGACAAACATCAATATTGATGAGTGAATTTCTCCCAAAATAATTCATCAAGCGCTATCCTTCAGCTATTAAAAGAATAAAAATTATGCCATATCAATAATCATTATATTCTAATATATTTAAAGCAAGATTACAACACATGGCATTTCTGAAAATTGGAAGGTACAAGTTTACTAGTTTGGATAATTATCCTCATAAAAGAGTAATTTCCTTTCCAGGTGTTCATAGGAGGGTTTTTTGTGGAAAGGAAGCTGTTAGATGACGCAAGCAGATTATGACTTACGACTACATGTTATGTCCCTTTGAAATATTCCCATTTCTATTCAGTTGAGAAACAAAGGTCATCGACAATATGCCCCATTAAGGAAATTAAGGACAGCTTCTTAGAGCACAAGTTCATTACGAATTCTTTTGTCCTTTCAAACTGTTTCTATTTCTAGAATGTAGTGACTGATTCCATCTATAACTTGACTTTGAATTTTGTTGTTAGGGGGCACAGTGCAATCGGTCATGTTAAATCACAGGGAAATATGTTTGGAATCTTAAATCTAGAAGGGTATTGCATTTATCCAAACAAATCAGGGAACTAAAGAACACTTGATCCTATAACCATTTTCCGCACAGCTGCAATCTCAAGATTTGTTTTCAATTATTGCAGCAATCTTAGAGTACAATCACATGCATGTCACGACATAATAAATAAAGATAACAAGAAAGAAATATAATATAACTCCCAGACTTCTTAAATAAATCCATAGACAAATCAGTAACTTCACATGCATTTAACAAACAGAAAATTAACATTATAGTCCCCAAAAATATATCCTCAGTCATATAATCTTTATTTTGTGCCAGGTATTTTACTATTTAAAAGAGATATGAATCACACAATATCATAATTACTAACAGACAATGAACAATAACGAAGTCAAAATCCCTGAACATGCAAAAGCATGTGCATGTGTCTGTCTATTTTGGTTTCAATGTGTGAAAGGCAAGGATACAATTAATTCAACTCGAACAAAAATCCTCTTCTCACGTTAATAGTAATGACAGTATAATTTTTTTCCCCTTTTTTTCCTATCTATTGGAGCATCAGCAATAGATGCATGACATAAAAAGCACCTAAACCCTAAACCTTAAAACTTTCCTGTAAAAAGAAAATGGATTCACTCTCACTACACTATGGAGCTATAAAAGGAAAAAACATAAAAAATGAGACAATTTAAGTTCATTGATTACGCAGCTGAACCTTACATCCCCCCAACCCCCGCATTCTATAAATAAGAAACCCTCAAGTTAAAAAGAAGAGCTAGATTGGATGTGTAACGTAAAATGTATCATAGCATACAACGTAGCAGTTCAATAAGTAATATTGCAAACTCAAAACCGGAAATAAAAACAATGTAACACAGCTACCCATAATCTCAACTTCAAACTAACACCATCATAAAAGATGGCAATCATTCACGAACCTGAAAGTGAGAGCTATTGAGGCAGCGTGAAATCTGTCTAAAGAGCGGAACCATGCATTTTTGAAACTCGGCGCCTTGCGTGGCCTCCAGCACTTCCTCCAGTTCTCCAAGGAAGAGAACCTCCTTCTGGCAATTGGTAAGAGGCCAATACTTCAACAACCCCCTAATCACTGTATCTGCCAGCTTGAAATCCTTCTCCACAAACTGAGTAATGCAGTAAGACAACTGCTGGTGGTACATGGCCACCGATTTCGGCTTATGCAGAGGCAGAAGCGCCCTCACCAGAAACAACTTGTGCTCCTCCTTCATGGGCAGCGCAAACCCATTAATAATGCTCCCAAGAATCTCCAGAAGCTCCCCAATACCAGAGTGCCGCTCAGTCTCATATATGAACCGATAAAAAATGTTGTTAATAGCCTTTCTAATAAAGGGTCTATGCACCATGAATTTCCCGTATATACGATGCAGTATGGTTTTCAAATACTCCCTCTCCCGCGGGTCCTCAGAGTCAAACAAATCAAGCAATTTGAGAACAAAGGAGTGGTCAATATATCGTTTTGCGATTTTCGTATCGGTATCGGAGGAAACCACGTATCTGAGGAGAAGCTCGTAGACGAGCTGAAGGTGAGGCCAGGCCGGATCCAAGCTCGGTTCCTCCTCTTCAGGATCGGTGGGTTCCTGGCCGGTGTTCTCGTGAGACGCCGGAGGGAGGCACCGGAAAATGTTGACGGAGATCATTCTGATCATCTCCTCCTGGCAATTCTCCGACATCTTCCCGGAGCCGGATTGGATGAAGTCGACGAGGTCCATCAGCGCTTGGCGCTTGATTTCCTTCTCTCTAACGTTCTTCAGCGTGTCGGAGAAGTCAAGGACGTAGCAGCAGACGTGGAGCTTCCGGAGGAAGAGGTTCTGCCGCTCAGAGGCCGGCGCATCGCGGAACGGCGGCACAGGCTCCATGGCCCCGGGGGTGGGCACGAGCGGCATCGCGGTGCCGGAGCTAGGAGGCGCGGCACCCCCGGCTCCGCGCGAGGCGTGGTTCACGACGACATTGGGCGAGGGCGCCGCCGGCGAGTTGCGGTTGGCGGCGGCGTACGGCGCAAGCACGGGATCGCTTGCGTCGGACTTGGAGGGCTTCTTGTGCCCGCCTTTCATGATTTTCTTGAACATTTTGCTGCGGCGCGACGGAAACCCTAACCCTAGGATTGAACGATGACGATGACAATGAAGTGGTGCGTAGTGGCGAAGGCGAGGTCGTGCACGAGGAAAACGTGTGGTTGCGTGAGACGCGTGAGGGAAAGGTTTTCATCGAGGTGATGCTAATCCATGTATCAACGGTTCTTTCTTTATCCCCCGATTTCGGCGTGGGGATTCGGATCTGAAAGCGAGAAACGAGAATGGCGAAGGAAAGTGGTTGGGAGATTGTGAAAGCTACGGATCCGAGTGAGTAATCATGGAAGTGAAATCACCGGTGTGAATGCCGTGAAATTGACGGTTGGATCGATCGGAGAAGTGTTCCGGCGAGGGAGAAGGAATGGCGCACACAGAAACAGCATAGAGAGAGAACGATAATTAAGGAGTGGGATTAGAGAGAGGTGAGTGATTATAATGGATTACAATAATCGCTTCTGGAAACAGTCATTTTTGAGTTATCACTTATTTATTTTTTATTTTTATATTAGAACCATTGAAGTTGGTTTTAGTTTTCTGCTTTTTGGAGTGGTTTACACTTCATGACTTGGTTTACCCTTGGCATTTTTATTTATTTATTTATTATTTTTGTGGTGCGTTATGCTAGAATTTGAATTGGATAAAGGAAGAAAATGGATTAAGTGAGTGAGATGATTGAAAGCCACAGGAGTGTAATTGGGTGTAGTTGGAGTTGGTCTCTGCTATAATGTACGTGGCTCATTAGTGACTAATGAGGGATTCTGAGTTCGCCACGTGGCATGTTGATGTCGTATACAGTACTCTTTGTGGTTAACTGCCACATGTTCTGTTACTCTGTTTTTGCCACGTGTGAGAGGTAAAAAGCCTAAAAACAAAACCACACCCAAATCCTATAATGTGGTGAGATTCTTCATGGTATCTACCTATCTACACATGAATCTTCTTTTGAAAACTTCTTAGTGGTTCATTTTCTCCCAAAACACATTCTCATAATCTTGTAAAAAATAATGAGATTTTTTAATTGATTTTATTTTATGAATAATTGGATATGATATGGCAGATAGAGAAGAGTGTGGGGCAATTATGAAGTATGTGGGTCAGCAATGATAAATATAATAATGTTATGTATCTTAGATTATAAGGTGATGTGCTAAGAAGCTTTGATCCATTCAACATTTGAGGGAAGCATGGATAATGAATGAATGTAGCTATGGATGACTATTTCCACTACCTATTTTTGGCAAGATCATCACTTTCGGCACTGCTAATGTCACTCACTCATCACAAAAGATGTAAATCAACTACCACAGTTCTTGGATGCAATCCCTTTGTTTTACTTTACAAATTATAATTTTTGTCATCATCTAATGTAATCTTTTTATTTTATAGATTGTCAAAATAAAATTTTAATTTTCATTATAAGTGACTAGCATAAACAAACCCTGATTAAATTGTGTATAAATTTGTCTTGGAGAAAATGCATGCATCAAAGTTGCTAAATTTGTGGCATAGTTGAGTATGAAGTATATTTTATAAAATTTTGTAAGTTTTTTTTTTCAATTATATCAGTTATATAAAAAAAAATATTTAATATTATAGTTTGACTTTTTATACATTATTTATTTTTCAATAACTGTAAACAATTATATAAAAATTAATTGAATTATGAATAACAATTAATAATACAGGAATACTCAATAATAAAGTTAAAATAACAAAAAAATTAAAAATTATTGTTTTTAATTTTAGAGTGTATTTATTTGTTAGATTCAAATTAGTTTAGACGTCGAATACATTAAATAATTGTTGGACAGTATATAAAAACCATTAGATAAAACTCTAAACATGAGTTTTGATGATAGTAAATAAGAGCAATAATATTTTCAGTTATGAAGAAAAAGTTTAAAGGTATGTTATATAAACGCTTAAAGTATATTAAACACTTAAAAAGTATACTAAAGGCCTAAAGGTAAAGGTATATTATATAAGGTATCACATTGCATACAAGTCTTTCATTTGAAAGCTTTAAAATTTAAGTTGTGAGCAATGTGCACCATTTTCAAATACTATATGAAATGTTTGCATACTACACAGGTTTCAAATAAAGTATGATTTCACATGTGTCATCCAAAGCATATTTTGCGAAAAGCATAAAATAATTTGGCACTTAGTATATCTTATATCAAGAAATTTATTATGTTATGCTTGAAGTTAAAACTTTCTTATCTTCTAGGTATGTTGTTATTTATTTTTTTTCTTATCAAAGTAAGATAGCATATGAGACAAAAGGTCATATTGGATAGATTTTAGCTTAAAATTAATTGATAACACTTCTCTCCTAATATATTTGTCAACCAAGTGAGTTTATTAGTAATTAGTTATTTAAACTCTCATACCATTTTAATTTAAAATCAATTGTCATTGAGCAAAATTGTTCAAGAAATATATTAAGTTACAATCTAAAACTTGAAGTAGACTATATCAAACTTTCCAACAATATTATAATGAGCACAACAATTACAGAACTCTAAATATAATGTATTAAAAAAGAAAACTATAAAAGAGAAGAAGAGCATATTTAGAAAAGAAAGTTATGAAATTGAAGAAGAGCAGATTATGCAAAGTATAAGATTAAACTAAACCTAAAAGTTGTACTACACTAACAAAAAAATACTTCAAAGAATACAAAATCTTTTCTTAAAATGAACTCCAAACATATCAAAATTACTACAATTATCATGCTATGTGTAAGTTATTTGTAATAAACCAAAAATAATGAATAATTATTTGTAATAATTAAAGAGTATTGAATGTACTTCAAGAATAATCAATCTAAACAAAATCTTTTATCTTAGGTGTCTAACCTCAAGTTTCATAAAATTTTTGGACGAAATTTTGCAAACTAATAATCATTTGAAAAGAAATTTAAAAGTTAGTTTAAAATTTCCATATTTTCACTAACACATTCACTAATGAAAAATAAATATTTTATATTAATTATTTGTATAACTGATCGATCACATGAAAAATTGATAAACTTATATATTAGTTGTTAATTGATGTGATGTTATATATTAGTTGGATATTTCGCATCAAGTCAACAGAATGTTTTATCTAATAAGTAGAAGAAAAAAATAAAATAAATATAATTCCACCTTACCTTACGTATAAAGGGTAAGAAGAAATTTCTTCTCATTTTAAATATATTAAGACAATATCAATCAATAATCAATCATATGGTGTATTTTGAATTCTCATATTTTTATCACAATTTTATTTTCAAAAGAAATCTTAATAAAATATAATAACAGAAAATATGTATATAAATAATTATCATTATTTTTTAAATGATATAAATTTTTTTAAAGTACTAAAACATAAATCATCAATAAATAAATGGTTAAGGAATAAACTAAAATAACTTTTGAACCTCTTTTTTTTATAAAGAATATAAATATTTTTTAAAGTGTAAAGTTGAAAGTCTTACATTAAATAATATAAAATTAAATATAAATAAAAGATTCATGATAATTTCAAATATTTTATATATAAATAGTTTCATAACCGATAATTTATGGACAAATTCTTCCTCCACCCTCGTACCCTCTTCCTGCACCCCCATATAATTTTTGTATTCCATGACTGCCCTTCATGAAATTACATAAATACCCTATTCTTTGTTTTTTGAAATTGTGAACCGGTTCTCAATTCAGCAGATCGGAAAATCCTCAAATTTGCCGTCGACAGCCCTCCAAATCCCAAATCAACTACTCTAATCATCAATATCACCTACTAATTGCTAATAAACATCACAAATTGGTTACCTAATGCTTCTATAAAGGATTAATTGAAAGATTTTGAATAACGAAGGAACGGAAGTCGCGAATGGCTTACCTAAACCGGACGAAGTTCTCTTAACCGGACGGTTTGTATTTTTTTTTTGAAATTGTAAACCGGATGGGGGGTGCATCCGGTTCTCATTTTCAGAAAATTAAACCGGATGGCCTGGTCATCCGATTGGGAAGGGGAAGGAGTTTTATTAAGATAGAGGTATTTATGTAATTTCATGAAAGGCAGTTATGGAATAAAAAAATTATATGGGGGTGCAGGAAGAAGGTATGGGGTGGAGGAAGAATTTGTCTAACTTATGACTTAATGTATTCAAATCTCACATTATATAGGATATAGGATAAGATAAATGACTGTACATGAAAAGTTCAACAATTCCAGCATTAAATATGCTAAGATAACTTTATTTTAAAAAGTTAAAAATTATAAACTGACTATTAAAAAAAACTCTTCTTGGAGAGAGTTAGGCAAAAATTTGCAATAATTACTAAGAAATGTTTCTTAAACATCATCACTTAAATTAAATAATTTAAATAGTTATAATATATTATTTGTGTATTTTTCTTATGATACAAGTCGTTATAATTTATAAAATTTAATAAATGTTAACTTATTTTTGTTTTATCTGTACGTGTTATCTGAAGTGGAGCATTAAGTAGAAAATATGCGAAGTGAGAATAAAGTAACGTGTATTCAACAAACACAATTGTCGGACATAATCAAAGTCTAATGATGATCAAAGTCTGAGAAGGATGGTTAATCGTACAGTATCAGTCATCACAAACATGATAATCTTGTTTTACCAAAGCTCCATTTTCAATCTTCTATGTCACGTGTTATGTTATCACTTACTAAGTCAACTATCATTAATTAATTAATTTTTTTTTTTAAATTTGTTGTGGCTAGGTTTATAAACAGCATAATCTTTACTGTTCTACTATAGACAATAAGAGAATTAGGTTGAAAATTGTTACAGGGTATTTAAAAGCAATCTTATTTAATATTATATAATGCACTAATAATTTTGTTTCATCATAAATAATTTATAATTTATTTAATACAATTCCGTAAAAAAAATAATTATTTTGCTCTCTATCATAAATATTAGATAGACAAAGTTCAGTGGTTGCAATTGCCTATTGGATGTGGTCACTTCGTGGCTTGGGCTTGGACCTTGGCTGATCAAATGCATTATTTTTTATTTGAATGTGGATAATTACTTTTTACACGTCCTTATTTTACTCCTATACTCCAAATTTTTTGAAATACTCATTTTGCCCTTTGTGATTCATATCTTTTGAAATTTTTGTTTTTTCTTTTAGCTGATGATGTGATAATGTTGTGAAGTGACGTTAGATGTAGCAAAGGTTTATGCAGTTTGTCTTTCAAGCAAAGTTGAAGAACCTCTTTTAATCTTGAATCTCTTTTTATAAAGCTGCTTAAAAAGATATTTTCAATATTGGTGTAAAAAGAAATGATGGAGGTGTAGGAATATAATGTATAGGGCACGTTTTAATGTCCTTGTTTTTCAATATCTTATTGAAACATTTTCACTTTTCCTACTAGAATAGCAATAAATTAGTTCAGTACCATCCTAATTCTAATGACATCCAAAATTCCATACTTGTTTTTATCTTTTTTATTGAAAAATAATTAAGAATTGTTTTTATTGATTTTTTTATAAATTACTCTTAATTATGAGATTTTTTTATTCAATAAATATTAAGTGAGATGAATTAATTACTAGTGGCTCTTCTCAGAATCCAACTTTATCTTGTATAAAATATTTGAGAATCCATTATTGACATATGTAACTAACAAAAAGTAAACAATATATAAAGGACGAGAAACATTAAAAGAATTGAAATTGATAAAAACAATTGAAAGAGAAAAAAAAAAAAGAATAAGACTATAGTGTGTTTCAACCAACTTCTCCATAAACATATTCAGAGGAGAATAATAACAAAATAAATGAATTTTTTCATAACTTAAAATTCTAAATAATTGGTAATGTTATCTCATAGTATTTTAAATTGTTATTTTTAATTTATACGTAAACTAATTTTAGTTATTAAAAAATTATTCCATTTTCTTTTAATTAATTTTATTTTCTAAAAACTCTTATAATTTTTTTTTATTCAAACATATATTACATCACTTTAATGTTGATAATGTTAGGAGTAATTTGAATGTGTGTGTGTCTATATATATCTTTAAAAATGACTAAATGATTAGTTAAGAGTGTTTAACAAAACACGTCCACATATAATTTTATAATATCTCTTATTTAAGTTTGAAAACTCTATCAATTAGATATTAATAGGTTGCTCTAGTTGATGGGTATTATTTGATTTTATCATATCTCCCATAATCATGAGTAGAATTAGTGGGAATAGTTGGAGCCATTAATGTCTTGTCATGTCCTTCTAGATTATTCAGGTTTTATGAATAGGTATTTTTCTTTTCTATTCTTTCTTTTGCTTAATAAACTTTTCTGTAAATATTTTTATGAATTAAAATTAATTTATATTAAAAATCTAAATGCATATATACGTACTTTTTTTAATATAGTTTATTTCATAATATCATTATTCAAATTTGAACTATTTGATTAACTACATAGACCGGTATCGTTTATGCCAACGTAGAATTAACTTTATTCTTTGAAAAAACAGAAAATTATAAAAAATGCATTATGAATTAAACCTTTTTTTTATTTTTATGTATTTTAATGTTTTTCCTGTTTTGCATTTCATTTTTGTTTGCATTTTTGGAATAAAATTTTCGGCCCACATTCTTTCATGTGTTCAATAGTTTTTTTCGCCATCCTACTGATGTCGGACATTTACAGAAATACCTTTTATTAATTAAATAAATAAAAAGACTTCACGCTTTTTAAAACACTTTGAATACCTTTCAGATTCAGGTTGTTCAATACTCTATCTGAAAATATATTTTAAATTTGTTGCTTCTAGGAGATTATATTCATGTTTTTAAGAATGGTTAACGGGTAATCTAAAATTAATTTTTTATAATTATATCTCAGATTAGATAATCTAAATTGATTTTAAATTATATAATATAAAACTATATTTTATTATTTTTTATTGAAGATTTCTTATATATTAAAGATAAAACTGAATTTATATATATATATATATATATATATATATATATATATATATATATATATAATGTAGCTCTTATCAAGTAGATCTTATAAGATTGACTTAAACATCCAGTTGCCAAAATGATATAAAAATCTAATCTCACTGTGGTCTAGGTTGAATATAATATAATTCTACCTAACATAATGTATAAATGTTTATGAAATATAGTTTTAAGAATTTTCGTTTTTTTCACTTTATGACTGAAACAAACTTGTCCCGTGACAAGATTTTGGATTTACTCTAATATTCCCTTCACCAAACAACTCTTTATTTAGGCCTCAACTTAATTAGCTCAAACATTTTTTTTTTTCCATTTTGATTGAAACCAACAAACAGCTGAAAATTTGTCCACTCAACCTCACGTGGTTCAGATATAAGTCTAAGAAAAAAAACTAAATAAAAACAGAAAAAAGAACATCTAAGAAAACTGTACAACGGTGAGAGATAATGTAGGAGCTTGCTTGAACACGATTTCTGCCACCGCAAACAAATGTTGGAATATCAATGTTTTTTTTTTCATAACACTTATTTTCACAAAGTAAAATGACTTCAACGTTTGAGAAGATCATGGTGAACAATAGAAGTATGTTACATTTTCAATGCTTAAGTACACAAATAACATTAATGAACATTTGGGTCCTTAAAATTACAACATTGTTGATGCGAAATAATTGCTTGCAGACATTGAACATACATTATTTGCTATTGATTTTATCTGGTTCTTGAGCCAAGTTTGTGGTGGTGGAAGTGGTGCCAAAAGTTGAAAGATTCTCTGGTTTGTCTAGTTGAACTCTGAACTTCTCATAAATGTCACCTTTGTAAAATTCTCTGGTCCTTAACACCAGAATAAAGGAAACAAAGCATCCAACCAAAGTTGATGCAGTGATTATGAGAAAAGCCATCTTATAGCATTGCACTCCCAAGCAAGTTAAGTCCTTCCCCTTTTGCCTTGTGAGTCCCTTCATTCCCAACTGCTTCAAAGCCTCTTTGTCATACAAATAACCGGTGATTTTCACATTCAGAATGTAAGATCCAACAGGGCTTGCCACAGCACCTAAATTGTATAAAGTGGAGTAGTATTTGAGGCCAAATATTTCAGATATGATGGCAAACATTAAGGGCCACAAGGCACCAAAGCAAAACCCAATAATCACTGAAGAGAAATAAAGTGAGTTTGGGATACCAAAAGCTATCAGAATATGGCCAACACAGGAGAGAAGCATGACTAGAGTGAGCAACAAGGGACGAGGGAATTTGTACTTGGCTAACAAATATTCTGAGGCAAAGCCAGAAGATGCTCTTCCTAGATAATTCCATATGCTCACAAGAGACACAAAAGTTGTGAGGCTCTTTTTGGGGTACCCCAATGAGTTTCCAATCTGTCCTAAATTGTCAAGAGCCGTCAATGTTCCTCCCACACCAAACACTGATGCAATGAACAGAATCAACATGTCAATGCTGAAAATAGCTTGGAAGATGGTGTAGTCCTCACCCCTTTTTGGAGGTTTGAAAACGTTCTTTAGACATGAATTGGTTTTCCCTTGAGAAGATGCAGCAGCTGGATGTAGTGCTTCTTCTGGCTGTGGCAATTCAATAACTGAGGCAGCATCTGCATGATCAGTGAAGGTTTGGTTTTGGTTCTTCCAAAGTTTGAACTCTTCTTTGAACACAATACCAAGTGGGAGAAGAAGCAAGAAAAGAACCATCACCCCATCCACTATGTACTCCACCCTTGTGAAACTCAACCTGTTCTGTATAACTATCAACACCATGAGAAACCCTGCAACCCCAAGTGAAATATAGAGAAGTTGGTAAAAAACCTTGATCTCTCTGGGTTGTGGGGTTATACTCAACACCCTAACTGTTGGAAGGAAAATGAAGGAAATAGCAGCAGGAAGCCAGCCAATGAGGAAGATAAGAGCCTTGGAGTTGTCACCATAAAAGGCATGGTATAGCTGAGTGAAAATAGCACCACTTAGCCCCACATAACCCTTGAGAAGACCAATAACACTTCCACGGCTTCTTGGGAAGCTTTGAACACAATTCACCAAAGCACCAGTGTTGGCAAAAGACTGAGAATTGGCACCAATGTAAAAGTAGAGACACATTTGCCAGACTTGGGGTTTGGCAATGCGTGAAGTGACAGAGAGCCATATCATGAAGTAGCCAACAAAGTTCATAGTGGCTCCCATGGCTAGTATAACCCAAGGGGGGCTTATCTCATTGATCAACCCAGAGAAAATTCCAAGGTTGGCACCAAGGTCCTTGAAGAAGCTTATCAAGTTGAGCGTGGACTGGTCATACCCCAGAGAGGATTTGACCTCGTTGGAGTACAAACCAAACATGTATGTTGCCCCTGAAACCGCCATGATGAGACATGAGGCAAAGATCATGAACCAACGACCAGTGATCACATGGTGTATGAAAGCCTTGGTTTTTGCTAGCTCTTCTTCCACTGTCATTTTTGGAGGAAATTATGGTAACAAGGAAGGTGCAGTGAGAGGTTTGTTTTGCTGTGGAAAGACCAAACAAAGTCTCTCTCTTGTTGTGGATTTAGAACCACAGTTGTGTGAATATGTATGTGTATATTGAGTATGGGATAAGGACATATATATTTAGAGGATGCATTAATATGCTATATGATAAAACATTAAAAGTGAGTTTGTGGTAACCAGATTCTCCACCAAAAGTGGAACCAGATTCAAATCCTTGGGGAAAGAAATTGTGCATGATTTGAGAATATGACAAGCACTAAAAGATGCTAGTTGAACCGGCCATTGAGGGAAGAGAGGGGATTCTGTGGGCAACCTTGGGAATATGAGAATTTCAGAGAACATGGTATTCTGCAGTTTATAGTCGTTTCTTCAAGCACGGGATATAGGACTAAAGCTACATACTTTTGTGACTGATAGTGAAAACAATGCTTCCTTATCATTAGGTTTGATTGATTTTCTTTTTTGATACTTATGTTGATGAAATGATAGATTATGATACACTAATGAATCTTGAATTGCCATTTGTTACATGTTTTTGAAGAATCTGAGTCTAAAGGAGAAAGAATGCTGCTAGTGTCATGTCATTTACCGTAAATTATCACACGATTTTGTATCACATGTTTACATTATTGGTAATTTTTACATGATCACATCTATCTTTCTTCATTTGATGATGTAATCGAATAATAATATTAATAAAAACTCGTATTTACAATAATAAGATTTAATAACTAATTCTTGTAGTCATATCTCTTTATTAGAACAACTATAGAAAAAGTTGAATAACAAGTTCCAATTAGTCTGATTCACAGAAGTAAAATGATGGTGGTGAGAAATTGGTATATACAGTTCAAAAGAAAAGCTTAAAAGTCAACTTTTTATTTTGTTTGTTTTGTACGTGAGCAGACAAAAGAAGTGTCATATTGAAGATGATTATTTTCTGAGAAGTTTTGTTTTTTGTTATCAGAGAGCCACATGGTACGTATTTGTCCTAACAGAACACAGTCATGTGATTGCATGGGGGTGGGATTCCAATGTTATCTGTAGTTTAATAAAACATGTTTTTCAAAATACAAAACTTAATCAACCAGGTGAGACAAAGTATGTTCATGTAATCAATAACTCATTCAAACACGACTAATAGCAATAATAATAATGTCTGAAAAAATCCTCTAATTTAGTTCTAATTTACTCTCACATAAATGGCATTTCATGTGAAATGAATGTCAATTATATTTACAGAGTGGATGTTGACAAACTAATTTAATGTGAAACGAATGTCCATTATATACTTACATATTGGATGTTGACAAGATAAAGAGAACAGACACAGCAAAATTAAGGGCTTTTTTTTTTCCAAAATAGTGGTTTTTTTTTCCAAAATAGTGCAATTTGCACTAATATTATCTAAAATTGGACAATTCATTTTATTATCAAAATGGATCACTTAATAAATTTTTTTTATCAAAAATTATTTTTGTATTAATAAAAAATAACAATTTTTTTTATTATTGACTTCATATCAACGAGTATATTTATGAATTTTAAAATCATAATTAATATATTTATGTTTAATTTAAAACTATAATAAATACATTTATGTTTAATTTAAAAATGATAATCAAAATATATAGTTTAAACATTCATTAATAAGAAGAGTATCAGGTAGGTATGATTTCAATAAGGAATAGATAATAAAAAAATGGTTGAAATTGTGTTTATTTGACATAATTTACCTATTTTAATAATAAAAAAATTGTTCATTTTAGACAATTCTGGTGCAAATTGCACCATTTTGAGAAAAAAGTCAAAGTAACATTTATACATTTTTTAGTAAAATCCGAAGTAAAACAAGAAAATAATCAGTTAAATAATTAATACGGTAAAAATATAAAAAAATTACTATAAGAAATATTTTTATATCTCTCATATTATGGGATATATGTGGTTTTTATTTTTATTACAAATAACTTTTATTTTTCTCGTGGTTTATTTGTGAATGTTAAATAATTTGACTTTTTAAGCTATTAACAATATTAGTTAAGACAATTTAAATTAATATTAATTATAATCATTCATAAATATTAATTAATACATTTAAGTCTGTAGGTTGGGATCTAATATGGACTAATGATTGGATCAAATAAGAAAATAAAAGTAAATACAAATGTTATTATATAATTTGGTTTTATAAAATTGAATTACACTTAAATTTACTTCTCAATATATCTCGAAACTCTATTTCATGTATATTTCTATTAAAATATTTTTTTCTCAACCACAAGTATTTTTAATATTCAATATTCAATTGTGTTTATCTAATAATAATAAACTATATTAAAATTTGTTGATATTGGTAAAATTTCTTGAATTGAATGGTGTTCACTGAGTTGTGTTACTCTTTTTTTATGTTCAAACTATTTTATTTTTCAAGAAAATTCATGTGAATTTTTTTATAATTTAAATTTATAGAAAAACTAATTTCAATTCTTTTTATCTTTTTCATCTTAGAATTATTTGGTAAGAGGCTCTTTATATCTTAAATAATTTTTCAATCAACTATTCCAAAATTCCACTTTATCTTTTTATTAACTTTATGAAACAAACTTTGATGGAGATGAGGATTGTGGATTTGTGGGCAATTGAATATTAATTGGAAAGAATGAAGATCCAAACTAAGAGTAAGATTATTTGGTGAAATTAACTATAATGGAGTTAATGTAACCATTATTATCCTTTTCTCTTGCATGCAATATAATGGCAAAACAAAGATGTGGGCAGTGGTCAAATCCACACATTGTGTGATGGGCAGCAATTTGAAGCTGACTCTTTAGAATTATTAAATATTTACTACTACCAAGTTGTATCCATTCTCAGTTAACTTTCTAATTTTTCTTTTACAAATATATCCTAAGTATAATTGCTTTTACGCACAAACTCATTATCATTTCTTAATTAAAGACAATATGGCTCCTTCCCTTAATCTGGGGTTAAACATGCATGATGTGAACTTCTCTTTTAATAATCTTTTCATATGTAAAATGGGCCACGATCGTTTTGACGATTAGTAAATATTGATTGTTTCATTTAATATATATAATATAGAATTTGTGCAAGTTTAGTGAATCCCTTTGACCAAAAAAGGTGAAAAGTATGCATTTTTTTTATATCAACTAAATCAATCGATAATTATACATAAGACGTCAAACGCTAATGGACAGGAGACTATCGTAAAAATAAATATTATATATATATTTCTACTAAAACAATCAAAATTACGTAATTTTTTTTGTTTAAAACTAATTGCTATTTTTTTTACTAATCTTTACTCTACAAACAAGTATATATTTAATTTAATTTCTTTTTGTTTAAAACTAAACGAGAGTGTTGGTGGTTAAACATTGTTTGAAATTGATATTGATTTGTTTTGATTATGTGTTAGGTATTTAGGTATCAAATTTGGCTTATCTTCCCTGTGATTAAGTATTGGGGCATTTCTTTCCAAGTTAACGATGTTAAAGAGTCCTTCAAAAGTGTGGTTAAGGATAAAGTTGGTTTTTCCTTCTTGATTAAGTCTGATTAAGTTTTATTGGATTAGGTGTTTAAATATTTAGTGAAACGTTTGTATGGTGATATTTTCTGTTACAATTATTCCCACATTTACTTGTTCATTTGATTGGATAGCTAGCTGCAAGAGAACACGTATAGTAATACATCTAAAAACACTTTGTATATATATAAGTTTATAAATACTTTTTAAATTTAAAATATGTGTTTCACATTATTTAGAAAAACCATCCTAACAAATATATTTATCATCCTACTTTATTTCATAAATAATGATGTTTTGTACTAGTTAAAGTGTTGCAAACAATTTATACATGTTTATATTATACTAATATTTGATTGTAATGTTTTATTTGTTTCTAATGATTCAAACAAACATATAAGAAATAAAACGGAAGAAACAAAAGCAAAAACATGAAATACATATATTTTGAACAAGAAACTTTTCAATACAGGATGAAACTATTAGCCAAACTATATATATATATATATATATATATATATAACATCATATTTATATATTAAAATATTTACAACATAATTAATTAAGTTTAAAATCATATTTATAAATACTTTATTATCATTTACACTTATATTATAAACGTTAATAATTTTTAATAATTATATTATTAATATTTTATTGATACTAGAATAAAATAAATAATTAAATAAATTAAATTAAATTAATTTCACACTTTATTAATACATTTATATCAAATAAATAATTAAAATAAAAATATTAAAATAAAAAATAAAATAAATTAGTTTTATATTTTATTAATAGTTATATTTATATTATAATAAATAATTAAAATGAAAATATCAAAATGAAAATTAAATTAAACAAACTTTTTTAAATTAATTTATTTTAATATATTTTATTATGAAATATAATTTTTTTTATTTAGTAAAATTTTATAATAATTTTTATTTCAATTTAAAATTTATTTTAACTCTAATTTATATTTTGATTTTTTTTTTAAATTGTAATTTATTTTCTATATATATTAATATATAAATGATTTTATTACATTAATAAAATCTACTACAAAGTTTTCACTTATTTTTCTTCTCTCTTTACTTTTTTTCCATCCCACAACATTTTACTCTCTACTCCTCTATTTCTTTTATTTTCTATTTTCTCTTGAATCCAAGCATAAAAGAACACATGATTTGCTGCTTATAAAAAGGATATAATTTTTAACATTATCATATTGAAATAGTTAGTGGTGTAAAGTTAATGTCTAATAATTCTAAAAACGAAACGATTAAGATTGCGAAAGATGTTGTTACTATAATTGCTAGCAAGATATGATGACTTTGATAGCATAATTGGAATCCAGACGCAAAAGATACTTCCAACTTCCAACGATTTGACACCAAAGCAAAATGAATTATGGAACATCAACACCCCTTCTTCTTAATTAATCTTTATAATTGGCATATATTTAGAAGAAAAAAAAACTATATTACGAGTACTAATTTGGACGCTTTATATTCATAATTTGGATTATATTAAAATATTATATCACTACGAACAATTCTACCATCTAGATAATACCTATTATTTAGTGATACTTCCACCTTTCTTTGATAATTTGTTTTCTTTTGGGCTGCTGCAATATAAGGTAAAACCCAACACTGCCACGAATCATGTGTTGAAAATCCAACGCAAGATTCGGTCCATAATATAAATCTTCCAACCAAAACAGCCTTACTTGGTAATCTACGAACATATAAAAAAAAAAAAAAAAAGTGTTACGAAATTCTGGTCAAGAGGACAGAAAGAGAGATTTTTGTCGTGAAAGATTGACAATTAGATGACGTACTCATACGATTACTGCAATTCTGGTTTGTGGAGCAGGAACAAGAAAACAAAATACTGGCTATACTCGTTAACACACGCACCACCTTGTTGGTTGATTCAAAATTATTTTATTTGTTTGTTTAAAAAGTTTATGATTAAACTCTTTTATGCAGAACTTTTGGCTCAAGAACTATTTTTTAGTTAAAACAGATGCAATGTAAACACCCACCTTAGATATGATGTTAAACTTAAGGCATGCGTTTCACGTACACTCTACAAAATAAATTGATTTTGCTTAGAATGGAAAGGGTTTCTCAGTCAAAGGGTAGAATGTTGTTCCATTTTCTGTCTTTCTCCCAAAGACCATTTTTCTGTCTCGTGTGGACGTGCGTGAATATATATTGGCAACTAAGTGTTTTGATTGATTCCACCAAAGAAGGAAGAATCAAAAAGGTTGGATAAGAATTGTGAATATTGTATCATGGATGAAGCTAAAAGAATGGAAGAAGGGCTCAGCACTCCACATAATGGTGAGTTGAAACAGGAAATTGAAAAAACCAATGGTGATGGAGAATCCATTGAGCATGACAGAGACACAAGGAGTGCTACACAAGAGGGTGAGTCCATTCAGCAAATAGTGGAGCAAGAGCAACCATTGGTGAAGCAAAAGACAAAAAGAGTTGCAACCCTTGATGCATTTAGGGGTCTCACCATAGTGGTTAGTGTTAGATAATTTGTAATTAAATATATTATTTTGTCATGGTTTATGCATATTTTGAAAAGGAAAGAAGAGTGAAAACTGTTGTATATGCGTGTAATTGTGTTACTTATGCTAAATGTGCAGCTGATGGTACTAGTAGATGATGCTGGGGGAGCTTATCCACGCATTGATCACTCCCCGTGGAATGGATGTACATTGGCTGATTTTGTTATGCCTTTCTTTCTTTTCATTGTTGGGGTTGCTATAGCCCTCGCACTGAAGGTAGATGCTCTTGTTTTTTAATTTTTCTCAGCATAGAAGCATTATCATAAGATGTTATTTATAGTTGGCTCTTCTTGTTTCAACAAACTGTTTTACTTTGTACCTAGATTTGATGATCAAGATTATTTAATCCCTATTACTCTCTTTCTCTCACTTCTTTATATTCACTCATATGTATTAACTTGTGACAACACAGAGAATCCCAAGGGTTAAGGATGCTCTGAAGAATATAATCCTTAGGACATTGAAGCTTCTCTTCTGGGGTATTCTTTTGCAAGGTACCAAAACTTCCCTAGCTCTCTTTTTTAACATACTCATTGTACAAGACTAAACTCAAACTTGACAACAGAGATTATGAAGTACTAGTGGTACTAGACCATTTGCCAATAAATGAAACTTTCAAGGATTCTTTTACCATTGCATATATTTAATTTACAATTAATGCCACAGAAATTTCAGTAGGACCATCAATGCATATCATGCATTAATTGATTCATGCAAACCCATCTTCCTTTATTCAAAGTAGTTGAATTCAATATGCTAAACAGTTTACAATAAGAGACTATTCCATGTGTGACAACATTGATAAATTGGAGTCGCAGGTGGATATTCTCATGCACCTGATGATCTATCATATGGAGTTGACATGAGATTTATACGATGGTGTGGCATTCTCCAGGTTTGGATCGAATTGTACTAAATTTCCACAACTCAGTTCTTGAGTAACCATGATTCTGCATATTGTGTCTGTGCAGAGAATAGCCCTTGTGTACTGTGTTGTTGCTCTAATAGAGACATACACCACCAAGCTTAGACCCTCTACCCTGAAGCCGGGACACCTTTCCATTATTAGTGCTTATCGATGGCAATGGTGAGAAAAGCAACACATTTCATATATGTAAAAAGTTTGGTTGAAATTCTCTAAACAGTTAATGGGATTGTGAATTTGATATGACTTATGGGAGACATATTTGTGTTACATAGGTTTGGGGGGTTTGTGGCATTTGTGATTTACATGGTTACAACCTTCAGCCTCTACGTTCCAGATTGGAGTTTTGTGGATTATAACAGCCACGAACCAAAGAGATACACAGTACACAATCTCTCTCTAGATATTACTTAATATTTTCTCAAATTTTTACTAGGTTTATGTTCTTTTGTTGATGCTAGTTTCCTGATTCTAGGTCCAATGTGGAATGCGAGGAGACCTAGGTCCTGCATGTAACGCGGTTGGTTACGTGGACAGACAAGTTTGGGGCATTAATCATCTTTATTCCCAGCCTGTTTGGACACGCTCAAGGGTGAGTTTTGTCTTAATCACCATAATTAAGGAATATTAGTTTTTTACTATGAACAATTATATAGAGAGTTTTATGTAGAATGATGCATGTTTTGAGAAAACGTTTTTCAGGCATGCACACTGAGTTCTCCAGCTGAAGGCCCTTTACGTAAAAATGCTCCATCTTGGTGTCGTGCTCCTTTTGAACCGGAAGGCTTGTTGAGGTTTTATTCCCAACATAAATCAATGGCTACACATAACTTTTCATCCACTTTCTATTTTGCTTTTTGTTTTCTTATTTGATCTTTAACCAATAAAAATCCACACATAATTTTTCATCCACTTTCTCTTTATGTAGTTCCATATCAGCTATCCTCTCTGGTGTCATTGGCATCCACTATGGGCATGTCTTGATTCACTTCAAGGTTACACACTTTACACAATAATGTCTCATGCCCTTGTACTTGTTCACACACTAAGTTTTTTCCTTGTAAATTTTTACTTAAAATTCACAGGGTCATTCCGAGAGGCTCAAGCAATGGCTCTCATTTGGGTTTGTCTTATTGATCATAGGCATCATCCTTCATTTAACAGATGGTAAGGCCACTAAGACATGTCACATTTGTTATATATATATATATATATATATACTTTTGCTGAAAATATGTGACAAAAAATTTCCATGGAATATGGCAGCAATCCCAATCAACAAGCAACTCTACAGCTTCAGCTATGTTTGTTTCACAGCTGGGGCAGCTGGAATTGTCTTCTCTGTATTCTACTTGCTGGTAAAAATATTAATTAAGTTTCATGACTATGCAATGTTACCATTCAATCTGATAGCTTAATTACGTTCTGTTTGATAATGATAATTAATTATGATTCTTATATAGTATTTCTGAAAATCAAACAGATAGATGTTTGGGGCCTTCGTACTCCATTCTTGCTCTTGGAATGGATAGGAATGAATGCAATGCTAGTGTTTGTTATGGCAGCCCAAGGCATCTTTGCAGCATTTGTTAATGGATGGTATTACAAGGATCCAGATAACTCACTAGTAAGAACCTCAACTTTTGACTTATAGTATAGATGCTTTCTACTTTAAAATTAAAATTAATTTTAACTCTGAAAAAGTATCTTTTTTTTTTTTTTCTTCAGTTAGATTTCAAGTAGCTGTGACTAAAATGCTGACAATTTTTATGAAAACCATGAATCAGGTGAACTGGATTCAGAATCATGTGTTTATCAATGTTTGGCACTCAGAGAGGCTAGGAACTCTGTTATATGTCATATTTGCAGAAATCACTTTCTGGGGTGTGGTGGCTGCAATCTTTCACAAATTGGGAATATACTGGAAACTGTAATTAGCTAATTACACAATCAACCATGTTAATTAATAGATACAAAATAGTATAAAATATCTCTGAATTCTTCTTTGCAATGATTGGTGGTTTAAATTGGTCCGTCTATAATCCATATAATCCAAGTTTTCCAAATCACTTCTTTCTTATGAATTTTCTCTCCCCCAACTTGTCAAAAACAGTTGATGATGGACCAAATTCCAAAGGAAAGAAAAAGACACACCTTGCAACCCCTCTTTGTTTTTCCTTTTGGTATCATTCAGCTACTTGTGGATAGACCCTGCAATGATTCACAAGTTCTTATACTATTTGCCAAACTCACTCTATAAAATTGGTTAGTTGGTAATTTCTACCTCTACAGTGAACCAATTCTACAAGCAAAATATGAACGCAGGGCTCCAAAATATCTACCACAGGCATGAAAAGAATCATTTCATTTGTACCATTGCGCACATGGAGCTTCTGTATGATAATGACATTTGAAAACGAAAACAAAAAAAAATCCAGAGATATCAGTTTTCATGTGATTCTTTATTCTTATACATATAAATACACACACAAATATATATAAACAAAAGCATATACTTATTAAATGGAAGTCCTAAAATAACCACATGTCAATATTACAGTGTTTGTTTTTAATTAGTTTATGAATTTGATTCAACCAAAACAAATATAATTGTGAGTTCTTGGTATTTAGATTAACAATTCTTAGATCTTCAATTTAGAATATGATAAAAGCTAGCCGATTTTACATAAAACAATCAATTTCAATTAACAATATACTATAAAAAGATTAAATTTAATTTTTGTAGTTACTAAAATATCATTTCGTTTAATGAGAATGCATAGAGAAACTTATATATCTTGTATAGTATATAACGATTTGGAAAGCAATAAAGTATGGTGTCAAAGAAACTCTCAAAGGGTCATAAATTTAAATTGAGATAAAAGTAAAAGTCTAAAAGTAGTGAAATAGTTGTAGAATAAATTATCTAAAACATAAATTTAAATCTTTATAACTTGGAATGAAACAACTTACAAGTAATTAATAGTAAATGAACATGACTATTCATAAAGGTGTGAGAACACGTAGTGCATTTTCATTAGCCATGATCTAGATATTTCAAAATTTATAATATAGTACATAAGTTTTTCACTTTAAAATATTGTACCTATGTATAGATTCCTTGACAATTATTTGTTTGTTTTTCTAATGAATATAACACGTGTACTCATATACTATGTTGACGGTTATTAAATTACCACGTGTAGCATATTCATATCCTTGAGGACGATTTTAATTTCGAATAACTAGTCACTATTTGGTTGTACTATGCAACTTCTAAGTTTATTTAAATTTTCATTACGACATTTAATTATTTATAAACGGTTTAGGATACACCAACGGTGCACGAAAAAAACAATGATGAATTATCTTATAAAAGATATTTAATTTAAAACAAAACAAAAAATCCCTGCATGTAACTTTATCCTTTCCTTTCTTTAATATCCTTATCCTTGGAGGGGACACCTTATCAACATCTAAACTAATTCAATAATGTTTTATTTATTATTATTGTCTTTCCATTCTAATTGTTTTTTTTTCTTCAACAATATATTTTAAATTTGAACGTTATTTGGGTAATTAATATTTAAAACTATGTTTAGGAAAGAACTGGAACTGGGATACTAATCACTTTACAATATTTGATTTCATTCTCACTTATAATTAAAAGCTCTGAGCAAAATTCGCTCCTCCAAAGTCTTCTACTTGTTACTGCCTTCTCATTTATATACATTAAGTTAGAGTTATAGAAAAGCTCAAAAGCATGATGTGGCAAAGCCACCACTTTTGCATACTACATATTTCACATTTAGTCTAACAACAACAAACTATAGTAGACAAAGCTAGCTATCTGTACACAGGTAGAGAGGTTCAACCAATCCAAAGGATGCACTCTGAACATGGCAACCATGTGTTACTCCCAACCCATCAGCATTTTCCAAACTCCCTCCTCAATCTTGCTCCTGGGATAAGATAAACCCTCCCCTTCATCAAGCAAGACTCTATAAACCTCCCACTCACGATCTCCAATCAGGTGTCTCCCAATTTTAGCCTGTTATAACAATGAACCACAATGTAGAAAACAAGTAAACACAAATGTTCTACTTGTGAATGTTACTAGAACAAAAAACATAGAAGTATGTGAAATCTAGTAACACTGACTTCTACTTGTGAGCAATGAGCATGATTCAAGAAAGTGGAGAAGTTATCACTACAAGAAAAATTGCATTTATCTACTGTAAAAATCTGTATATAATGTACAAAATCCGTATTTAATCTAAAATTATCTATCGATTACATACAGACAAAAATCCATAGGTAAGCAGGACGTAAGAAATTTACTTAAGGACATTAAGTACAGATTTTACATTTTTTTATGACATAGTGAAAAGGGTGTTAGGATGAGTGATTACCGAAAAGATGCAAGTGCCGAGCATTTTGAGTGCAAGAGTGATATCATGAAAAACAAGAGGGCGGCCCTTGCCAGATAACTCCACTGGATTTGCAACCAGAAGCTCGGTGTCCGGGCCCCTACTCACAATGGCTACTCTGAGTGGTCGAAAGAGTTCCATTCTAAGGCGTGATGACAAGGAATTCTGCTTGTTTGGGTCAACAATCTTTTTGCCATCTGCTTGCATGATGAACAAGTCAATCTCACATTTTCCTCTAGGCTTTGTAGTGAAACGCCCATAAGAAATCTGGTTGAAGGACAAATAAGGTTGTACCCTTAGGATACTAAAGATGACTAGGTATATGTATGCCGGTGTTCATTAAGCTTAGGAACACAAAGGCAAATTTTGAGGTATATAAGTACAAAAACTACAAATTCAAGATGAAATGAAGTCTAGGTTTGATGACAAATCAATTTATAGCAGCATAAAATCAACTCTAAGAAGTGTAGTATTGTTAAGATTTCAAATTTCTGTACCTGAATGTTGTAGTCTTTCAGAGTTCTCATGATGTCATAAAGTAGACCTTTGTGGTCTTGGCACATGATTTGGACAAGGGTGTGAGCAGGACTAAGCTTATTGTCCATTGTGATAGAAACATGATCTGACCTCAGAGTTCCGCTACGAGCCGAATCAGGCAATTCCAAATCAAAGGCATTTTCTGTGATTGCAGTTGGAAGGAGAGGAGATGCCTGGGTACAAGCTGTAATTTCTGGGCCAACCAAGTCTATGTCAATAGAAATGATGGCATCTCCCAAAATCTCTGTTAGATGTTCAATTGTTTCGTCCTTTCTCTTCTTTGTGTGTAGAAGTTCTCTGACATAGATGCAAGATTAAGGAGTAAACTACATTAGTTAAGCTCTCAACCGATATGAAATTTTCATCAAATGGGACACCATCAAATAAACTTTCATCCTCATAAAACACTTTGCAACATTCTCAAATGAAACAGGTAAGCTAAATAAAAGACTTTGATATAGAAGTATTAGCACAATTCCCAGAACAAAACAAAAAGCATTTCATAACAGAACTGAATAGGATTACCATCCAGATGACAATAATTAGAAAGTTTTGTTGGACAATCTGATGGAAAGGAAGGAGGAGATATTTTCATCAATAGGTCACAAGCCAACATGCAAGCGAACATGACACGTCTTTTGACCCAAAACTTTAATACACTAAGTTTATAGATCTTTGTCACTTGTATGTTGCTTCACTTGCCTATTTCTATATGGTGTGAAAGGGACTCACTTAAAAATAAAATAGAGATTATTGGAGTTCAAGTGATTAATTTCTTTTTCATCCACAAACCATGTATGTTAATTTAACCCAAAATGGCGATAATTCGCATACTGCAGTCTTAACAAATAGATCAAGAGTTTCAATAAAAATGAATGAAAAATTAGAGGAAAGCAAATATAAAATGTACACCTGGTATCAGTGATGAAAAACAGATCCATCACCTTGCCATCAGGTGTAGTAGATACCTTCACTTTCTTTATAGTGAGTTCCAGCTCGCAAAGAACCTCAGTAACATCTGCTACCATTATAAACACATTCAGTCATTTTGTTCTGTCTACCAATTCCACCAAATATTAATGTCAAAATAACAATACAAAAAAAACCAGATAACTTCCAATCAATATGTCTTTTAAGGTAGGCAAAATGCACAACAGGCAAGGCATATGCGTAATGAATAATAAGTGCAAAATGAAGCTTTAGAATCAGAATGCATTTTAGAATATGTCATCAATGGCCTCATCATAAAAGGAAACCCCAAAGTGTTGTTCATTCTTGATCTTACGACATGCACAAGGTGTTGATTCTTGATCTTAAGATAGCAAAGGTTTTAAAAACGGTATGCATTTGCAATCTGGACCATGGAGTCACCAAATCTGCATCACAAATTGAACAGCATTTGTCTACAATATCTTGTAATATCAAGAATCAGTACCCCAGTTTAAAACCAAGCTTTTCAATAGAAACAATAAAGATATCAAGTTATCAAACATCAGCATCGCCTTAAACCAACCCAAAGTGTCCAAATTCTATCATCCAAAGCAACACAACAAACATGCAGAGTGCCAAAAAAACTCATGACTTAAATTCCTAAAATTACCATGCAAAAGCCCTTTCCGGTCATGACAGCAAAAATTCAAAAGAAAGACATCGGGAGGCTTGAAGGGCTGCAAGTCAGATCGATAATAAGAGATTCCAGAAGCCGAGGAGCAAGAAGGGCATGCCTCAATCAGCCTCTTCTTCAGCAAACTCCACCTCGTCCTCTGTTTCCCAACTACCCAGAACACTATGTAGCACCATTTCCCATCCGTTGAAACATCTTCATTCCAGAAAATTAAAAAAAAAAAATTAAGAAAAAGATCACCTTGAAGTTGAAATTAAAAAAAGAGATTTTATAAGATGGGTACCTCCTCTGACTATGTTGAGACCAAATAAGAGTATGATCCGGCACAAATCACAGCCCAGACCAGTTTTATCAGGGCAATTAACAGTGACAACAGTTGGGTCGCCGTCTTTTTGTGGCTGGCTTATGATCACCACGTCGTCGTAGAGTATTCCCATAGTAAAATTCTGGTTGCTGTGTGTTTAGAGGTATGAAAGGAGAAGTTTGATGTGCTGGAGTGTTTAAGGCTGTCTCAGCTGTTGGTGGTGTTGAAGAAACATTATGGAGAAGTTTGTTTGTGGAGCCAACAACATATCCAGAAAACCAGAGTATCCCATCCCCACTTCTGGTCTGGCTGCAATTTTTCAATATCATCACTATTGGGTCAAGATTATAACATTTTTTTTAATGTGATTAATTTGATTTTATTAAAAAAATTGTAAATGTAATTTCTTTTAATTTAAGGTGGTGTTGTGTATCATAATATTATTATAATTTTATGTAATGTTTTTCTTTGTCCTGTTATAATTTTCCATGTTATTGGCTGTTATTGTCACGTTGTTAATAACAAGGCAGGGCGGCTAATTTCGGATTAGATGCACAGTAACTTTAATAAACGATTTTAATTTTTAACAATTTTAAATTTAATATATCCGAGTAATTTGTTAAAACATACAAATAAATCGACAAAATATACTTGTGACCGACAAACAAAATCTGAGGTGCCTCTTTTTCTTTTTTACAAAATGACAATCGACATTCTTGTAATATTGTGAAATACAAAATTCAAGATAAGTGATAACAAAAAGAACTAGGTAAGTAAAAAAAAACAGGTTTTGAGTGTTAAGCTAAATTTTTAAATTTAACATATTTTATAAGAAATGTCATCTGATATAATATATATGATATAATTTTTAAAAAAATTATAAAAACTATAAAATTATGATTCCGATGAAACTTTGTAGTTAAAATAAAATTTATCTGAAAATCTTTAAAATGATGTAGTTGATTTAATGACTCTCATTTGAAATAGAATAAAAATTTATTAAGAGATTTTAAAAAAAAAAATTAAACTTTCAAAATAAAATCATATTTAAAAACAATCAAAGAAGAACTTTTATTATGATAAAAAGAGGAAGAATTTGTTATTTTAGTGAATTTAATGTAAAAATTATGTAGCAAACTAGATTTTGCAAATGAAACAGTACTAATGATGAGAGAGGATAGTAAAAATATTTTAGGTTATTTAATAAACTAACATTATACTTGGACAAGAGATTTCAATAATTCTCATAAATTAAAATACACCATATTTAAATTATCTAATTCAATTTCCTTCACTGCCTTAAAAGTTTTAAATTCATTAAATAAATGAATTATTATTCTAAGTTATCTAACTAAAATACATTATAAAAATGCTGTTTTACAAATATGATGATAAATATGAAAAATAATATATATATATATATGAAAATAATATATATACTTAATTTAAAAAATTAGATATTGCACATTATCAATGTATAATTCACATTAAGATCAAAATAATAAAAAGAAGTAAGTCATTACTAATAAAAAGTTAACATTTCATTCATATGAAAAAATAAAAAAATAATCATACACGAAGTTTCATAACATGTCTGGTTATTTAACAACTTTTAATTATAAGATGTTCAATATATTTTGTAAAAAAGTTATATATGAATAGAAAGGCTGACATTTGAAATAATAAGAATTATATAAAAATTTCACAACGTCTTCTAATCATCAAAAATTTCAATACATCTCTTTATTTAATAATTTTTTATTGTAAATATTAGATTTTATATTAAATTAAAATGGAGTCAAACGTAACTTCGTTGTTTGTTGTTTGTTTTAAATACTTCTTGATAGAAAATTTAATCAGATCGTGATAGAAGCACCCTAATAAAAAGGTTTTGGAATACTTTGATGATTATTGTTTGAATTGCATCTAACAGCATACAAAAATATAAGTAATCAGATAGAATAGTGAAGTAGCTTCCCAATGTGATCTTAAGATCATAAAATATGATGAGGTCACGTGACTACACGATAAAGTCTTAATTCAAGATTCAAGAAAGGTTCACGTTTCTCGGTATTCCTACAAGATCACTCTCATTTTCTTTAATGTGCAGGTTCTAGGATACTTCTTTTTTATAATTTAATATAAAGTTATAGTAAAACTTTTTTAATATATGTATAAATGATTTTCGCGTGTGATTTTGAGATCATAAAATATGATTATGAAGTGAATATAGGAGAAAGTCTTGACTGAAGATTGAAGAAAGCTTCACGTTTATGGATATTCCAACAATATCTGTCTCATTTGTTTAATCCGCACGTTCTTGCAATCATTTTTGTTATAGTAAAACTAAATTTTTTAATGAATGATTTATTTAACTTATTAATTGTTGAATGGGAATATAATATTTTATTTAGTATAAAATTATACATAAAATAATCATAATTTAGAAAAGATAGTTTTAGGTTGTTAAAGATAGAATAAAGACGCTTTGACACTACTATATACAAATTACACTTATTTTTAATAATAAAATATTATATTTTAATAAAATAATATTATTTTCAGTTATTAAATGAAGTTAAATTACTATTCGGAGTATCAATGTTTCATTAAGATATATCATATCATTTTTTATAATGCCTTTTTAATTTACAAAACATAGTAAAAAATTTACAATAAGAGAAATCTCTAACGTTTTAAAATAATATTCCTTTCTTCCTTGGATAGACTAAAAATCGAAAAAGAAAATCTCAGATATTTTATTTGAAAAAAAAAAAAAAAAATAAA
>Ga0209700_102625_pt1 | contig 35981 bp, 12 predicted proteins | sample SiratroredBW_FD_187528 | JGI IMG/M metagenome (GOLD analysis project Ga0209700, IMG submission 187528) | Root nodule microbial communities of legume samples collected from California, USA - Siratro red BW (SPAdes) (version 2) | ecosystem: Host-associated > Plants > Roots > Nodule | place: USA...
TTTTTTTTTTTTTTTTTTTTTTAAAAAGTAACTACAGAAATTTGAAAGATCAATTGACTTGTACAATATCATTGTCCTTTTGTCTTTATCCTACCACTTATATGGCAAAATATTATGAAATCTTATCAAGAGTCACCTCTTTAAATTTTGAATTTTTGGTTGTTCTAGAAAATGCAGCGTATTTGTCTATATGCATCAATCCATATTATATACAAAGATAAATTATTCACTCTTATTATAATTTAAACTTTTCTAAATTTAAGAACATGTCTTATTAAACGTCTTGTTGTGAAATACCCCAATTCTAAAATTTTAAAATTATTAAAATATATAAATTGCGTATAAGTTGTTCACCTGCATTCGATCTATGTATGGTACAGAAACTCCTTTCTCTCTAAAAAAAAAAAAAAAGCTAAAGACTTTGAATTATGCACAAACTTTTTCCACCTTTAAAAATAGTACAATCGTATGCTCCCATCTCAAATACAATGATACCAAAATCAAGAATCACAGATAAATTACCTATTTAAATTAACACATTATTATGAAAATAACATATGAGAATTCTATAGTAAACCTATTAAACAGTATACATGTTATCCACATAAAATATATAATGATAGACTTATTTTAAAAGTTAAAAAATTAATATCAAATTCATTTTATTATAGATTTCGTCAAATCTTTTTTGGTAAAGTAATTTTTTTCATATCACATTGAGTATTAACAATTCTTTATTTTAAAAATTTCTATGACTCTCAATATCTAATATTTTTATTCATACGATTCAATATATCAATATAATATGAAATATCATTGATTTAATATACATATATAAACAACAATTCATTATAACCTTTTTTATTATTACCTTATGTGTATTTAAAATCATTCATATAATATTAAAACAATCAATCACATAATATGATTTCACTCATTCTCTTCTAAGAATGAATCATAATTATAAATCACATATCATATAAAAAATATCATATGTGTGTTGTTTGAGCAAGATACTCTTACTTGAACTTGAACAACTTATCCTTTCTAAATAGAAAACAAATTTTTACCTGAATGAGAATGAGTTACTTAAAAATAATTTTCCTAAATAACTTGTCATTTTTAAACAGAAAAAATTATCCATTTGAGTAAAAATATATTGCTTAAAGAAAAAAAACTTAAGAAAAAAACTTGAAAAAGGATATAATTGTCTCAACATCTTTTTCCATAAATATAAAAGAATTAAAAATTATATAATCACATGAAAGCAAAATATATTTAACCACTCATCTTTCCTAACTCTAATATTTTCTCACACATTTTAAATACTCAAAACAACGTGTTTCACAAGCAAACTTGTATAAGAACCAATCTAAATTAAAAATGACTATTCCAAACTTTCAAATCAACTTTACATACATATTCAATTTACTATATAATTATAATTCTAATTTGATGAAAAATCAACATCTATACAAAACAATAATATGTTTTAACATATCAAAAGAAAATCGAAACAACCCTTAAAGAGATTAAATAATTTTGAGAAATTAATATTTGTGAATAAATCCTAAACTCCTAAATCACTTGCACCAGAAATCTCCAAAATTGTAAAAGTTGGAAAAACTCTAATTTAAAAAGTATGATTCGTAAATAAAACTTGTTACTACTTAGACAAAGATACATCTATTTAACTCGGATCTCAAGTGTATCCTTTAAAATACATTCAAAGTGAAAGAAAAAATAAATTAAAAGATTAAGGGAATAAGATAACATACTCAAAAACAAAACTTGTGAAAAGATATAATAAATTAGAAAGTTAAAGAAAAAAGTACGGAGAGGGAAAAGAGATTTGAGCTAATAAAAGGAGTGTGAAACTGAAGAAAAAGTAAAAACATCATACTTACATATAATATATATTCTTTAAAATCATTAAATTAATGATTACTTTTAAATTATTCTCAATATAAAAAATCAACCATGGACTGATTTTTTTTTTTCATCTCAAGTATTAGTTTATATAAACTTCTATATTCAAAAATGGTTTTTAACAATTATATATACATAAGTTCTTCAAGATCTCTTGGGGTTATTCGACAGAAGAAAAGGTAAGACACATTTTGTCCACTTTGGATTTTTGAATAGCTCGTTCGAAATCAAATGAAACATGTGACAAACAACTAGGTTTTTCTTTCATAACATAGTTCAAAGAGAATTTTGATGAAAACCAGTACCCTTTAATTTTTACACGCACTGTTAGGATTACGTCCCAATCTTTCACATTTTTCACATAGGTTAAGGTACGTATAGAATTAATTGATCGGATAAGGTATATATCATTGTTACTTGTGCAACCACGGCACCATTGTTTTTTTTTTTTTTTTTTTTTTTAATTCTATCAACAGTAATACAAAAATGTTGGCTGATTATTAAGTAAAGGGGAAATTAATTTTTAGAAAATTAAATAGCTTTTAATCAACCTGCATTTTCAGAATACTTAATTAGCTAACAAGACTTCTGTCATGGAAAAAAATAATGTAAATTGATATTTTGTTTTTGTGATTGTTAGAGGTTCTGCAGTTCGATGTGGGCCTCAGATTCGGCAGTTAATGATATGCAATAATTCAGAATACCTCTCCTTTTCTTTGTTTTTGTAATCTTATACATGGTTCTCTTTTTTGAATTTTAATACAAAACACATGATGTTGAAGAGTCTGTGCTGCAGATTTCGTTAACGTTATTTCCCTTTCTAATTGTAGATGAGTTAGTGCTGAGTTGCAGAATATTCTTTTCCATTTTTAATTATATGCAGAAGCTTCTTAATTCTTATCCATACCTGAGTTTCTGAGTAAAGATACACATAATAAAAAAGATGCAGAAAGCACGAATGGTGATGACTTAAGCTATAAAGAAAAAGAGACAGAACATGGAGAACGAAGGTGTTGTGCTTTAGTTTCATAAAATATAAATATACCTGCTTTTCTGTATTTTTGTATGTGTACATGATGGAACCAACCTAAAGTATCATCACTGTCGTGCTTTCTTCTTTTTCTTTTCTGTTTTCTTTTTGGCTTTTGATCATTCAAAATTAATAATTTAATTGAAACAGAATATATTTCATCTATAATTGCTTATCAAATGGGGCAGGGCCATTTTTTTACAGACCATCAGGTTTACGCTTTAGAAGGAATTATGCCTTAAAAAATATTAACCTTTAAATACTTTATAAAAAGTCTTACAAAAATAATTTTATTTAATAGAAACAATTTATTTAAATAAACTATAAGTATCATTAATATGACAATTATGTTCCAATAAGTGATGAATACGCTTTCCATGACATTGTATAATCAGATTTTAAATATAAAGGGTAATGTTATACTTATTTCAGTGTTTAATGACAAATGCGACTAGTCAATATTAATAGATAGATTAATTAGTTTAAATACATTTTTGGCTATTAATCAGAGAAGAAAAACCAAAGTAGTTTCATATTATTTGTTCAAACAAAAATTGCATACGTGCGGATGGGATGGTTGTGGAGTTATTAAATTTTTAATAAAGCCATTGACAAATTAATATAGACTATTGCACTTTGTCTATGATTAAAATTTTACTTAAAAGTGGCACGCTAATAAATGAAAAAAAATTGCTTTATTAAGTAAAATTATATAAAACCCTATAACATTCAAAATGGTTACTATGAGATAAGATACTAATACAATATTTTCCAAATTTCTTTCTGTCTTCTAGTTTCGAATTCGTTATTTATGGTCCATTACATCATGGATTAAACTTTTTCTAATTTAAATGCGTTTAACCATCATTGACTGTATTCAACAAATAAAACAAAAAAATGCTGTTCTTTCCTCTTTTTATCAATGAATTTAGATTAAATCTGAGATTCATTCAATCTTATTTCATAAATCATCATACTAACTATTCAGAGTGAGACTTGTTCTTAAAGTGGAAAAAGAAAAGTCTTGATAATATACAGAGACAGTGAGAATCACCCTGATCCTTCCTGAGAAGACAGAATATTGGTGAGACCAGTGGATCTGCATTGAGTTGAGCACGAATCTGGTTCATGAACACATGCTACACACAAATTGTAGTTTGTGGAGAGGTAATTTGCCCTGATCCTTTTGTTTGTTACATTTATTACAATTGCAATTTTTATTTTTTTTCTGGAGGGGTCCATAATGGTGCTACGTTGTAGGATTAGTCAACACTCACACTGTTTGTATTATGTACCTTAGCATAGCAAGAGAACTTGCATTGTAACTTGTTCTCATTCCGTTCCTTCCTCCTATAACTTTTGGAGTTTCAATTTTCATGCTTCATTTACAAGCATGGCTTGTAGTAAGCTAAGTCTTTGCCTTCATAATACTACCACTGAAATTGCCCCACCTTCCTAAAACAGACATCAACATTCACAACTCATACCTCGGATAAGACATGCTACACTGTTGTTTTGGTAAGCCCAAATTACTTTAATTCAAAGCTAAAAACTACTCTTTTAAAATATTCAGATTTTTTTAAGAAGACAAATTTTTTTTCATAAATATTTTTCTATACACTGATTTAGATATTAAACATCTAGTACATATTTAAACTGCACAATTATCTGTAAACCATACACGTGTTATCAGTATACTGTTTCTTAACCCCATTTTTCTGATTTTGTGATGAAGCTAAAATGAAGCTTCCCTGGCTCCAAATCCATCTCATACGTACACATACTTTGAAGAGAAAAAAAGAAAGAAATAGAAGGAACCTTACTAGTGAGTACTGATTATGACGTGTCTTTGGGGCCTCCCTCTTATATTAATTCAACTCCTTTTCTTAGCTGCCACTTCATTTTCCTGTATTCAATTCACATAATCTCTCTCGCTCTCATATTCTCTCTATCACAGTCTGGCTCAGTGCCACTCCTGCTGACATTTCACCTACACCTACACACAACTTCAATTCAAGTTCAATTCAAGGTTCACCCCTCAGTGTTGGTGGGGTGAGAAGCTACCAAAAACTACAAATGGGAAGGCATTCCTGCTGTTACAAGCAGAAACTTAGGAAGGGTCTTTGGTCACCAGAGGAGGATGAAAAACTTCTCAGGCATATTACTAAGTATGGTCATGGTTGTTGGAGCTCCGTTCCTAAGCAAGCAGGTACTCCAACACTCTACAACCCCATCTACCATAAAATCAGTGCAAGAATTTGTTGTTCATTTCCCTGTCAATGTCCTTTATTGGCAGGTTTGCAGAGGTGCGGCAAGAGCTGCAGGCTTCGGTGGATCAATTACTTGAGGCCTGATTTGAAGAGAGGTACATTTTCACTAGAGGAGGAAAATCTTATCATTGAACTTCATGCAGTGTTAGGGAACAGGTAAATCCATTCCTTCTTTTCATGATTAAACTCTTCCCTTTTTCTTCATGTCTTAAGTAAAGAAAACTCTTCAATCCTAGATTTCTTGACATGGACATTCTTTCTTTTCTCAGATGGTCTCAAATTGCGGCACAATTGCCTGGGAGGACTGACAATGAAATCAAGAATCTGTGGAATTCTTGCCTAAAGAAGAAGCTGAGGCAAAGAGGTATAAATCCTGTGACGCATAAGCCACTGTCAGAGGTTGAGAATGGTGAGGAGGAGAAAACAAGGAGTCAAGAATTATCCAATGAATTGAACCTTTTGAATTCTGAGAGCTTCAAGTCAGATGAAGGGTCCTATGAGCAGAGAGCATCTTCGATTGCCCCCAAAGCCTATGAGATGGAAGGTTCCTGCAGTTCCAAGATTAACACCAAAAACGACACCAATTTGATAGCCAATTGTTCCAACAAAGACTTGTTCCTAGATAGCTACACCACTAGTTGCCAACCCTCAGATTTGATGGGAAACTATCCTCTTCCAATGACTGACAATCTTCCAACCAATTCAAACTCTAGCCATTGGTTCAGTCCAACTGCAAGACCCTCTGATATAAACTCTGAGTTTACTTCCAATGTTATGTCCATTCTTCCACCTACAACAACCTCATTTCTCCCTGGCACTTCTTTTTGCTACAAGCCATCACTTGCTGTCCCTTCAGAAGATATTTCAACACCTTCTTTTACTTTGAATGGACCAAATTACTGGGATTCCAGTGCCTCCAACAACAGCAATGGCAGCAACACAAGTGATGGCAGCAGAGAGTTGACAAGTAGCAAGAACAGCGTCCTCTCTTCCTGGGGACTGACAGAAGAAGCCAAGTGGTCTGAGTACCTCCAAAATCCAATGTTGATGCTGGCAGCTCCTGAATCACTGTGCAACCAGATTAGGCCAGCCACCCATTTGGTACCTGATAACACTTTAGGATCCATAATGCCTGGTTCCAAGGAGCAACACCAGTCCCAAACTTCTACCATCTTTTCCAAGGACATCCAGAAACTAACAGCAGCCTTTGGACATATATAATAGCATCAGGATTTGATATAATGAAATATTTAAGAGGGATCCAATGGATTTATTTCTGTTCTCAGTACAGGTGTGTGAAACCACAGATTAATTTTGCTCTTGTATATAGGTCAGGTCTGTAACAACAACATTTCATTTTGGTAATTTTTATTGTGAGCCAAACTCATCTGTCTTTTACCTTCTCCTGTGTGGATGGAATATAATTGCAAAACAATAAGGATTGCTCTGCTTTGTTCTTTCTTTCTTTTTCTCTACAGTTGACTGCAATGCAATGGTGCATGAATTTCCATTTCTATGCCATCACAGATGTTTACCACTGCACGGGAAGTATCACTTTATTTTTTCATTGGGACTCACTTTTAGTTACTTTGCCTACACACAATTTACCGAATCTCTTTCATCTCACCCTTTACCATCTCCTATTCTTCTCCAACCACAAAACACTATCTTTTTAGAGTACTAAATATGACACCAAACCTGTGCAGCCAGAACTTTACCCTATCCAAGGATCACTTTATTTCATCTCACTTCCATAAATAATAGCCTGAGCTTGAGAATTTCCCATGGAAGCAAGTTTTAATTTTACGGACACCATGGTGGCTAATGTTGTTCACCCTATAAAACTATGTAAGTGAATAATTTCCTTCACTCATGCCGAAGAAAGGGACAGGAGCAAAGATTAAATGTAGAAAAAGATGCCCCAAGATAACCTTTGACATTTGCCACCATTTTGTTTACTTTTAATTTATTTCTTAAGACCTTGTTGAGTTCTCCCTCTCAGAAGTCATTGACGCAAGGGAAGACTAACAGGATCATGTGCGTGTAAGTAGTAATAAAGTGGCACCACTAATGCAATGAATTGAAGTTGAAAGTTGCTTACTTAGTTACTGTCCGTACAATGAGACATGGACAGCTAAGTTAAGGAGCACCTTATATGTTTGGCCATGTCTTCTAGCCCTTTGAACACACTTGAAAACGTTATCTCAAGACAACCCTTTTGTTTTGCAAGTGAGAAACTTCCAATTCCTAGAAGCGCTACTGCTTAATTCCAAACCACTTTCTGTAAAACTGGTTTGTGGCTAACCACATCCTGGCCACAGATGGCAACATCAATATCTCTTTGGCTTTCGTGTTCGTGTGCCAATTCACCTGTCATGTAGAATATCTAGTGCAAGCATACTCTGCACTACACCTTCAATTATTGAGGGTTCTTCACAATCCACAAATTTGCACAAGTTATTTATTTATTTGTTTGCTTCCCAAATATGGCAGGATCCAATTTTCATTGTTAGAATATAATTTCCAAAAATGCTAAGACAGTCCTACAATTCATAGTTCTTCATATTAACAATATATTTGGTTTCACTATGGATTAAAGTAAATCCAAATCTTTCATCAGTGTTTAAATTGAAATAAATTTAGATAACTCTCATTCTTTTCATATTTGAAATGTCATACACAAGACTCTAAGAATTAAACTGACGCACACTAAATTATTTCTTGTATGTAAGTATTACAAAGATCACACTCTCACCTTATTAGTCATTTATATTTCTACTTTTAAAAGCTTTACCTATTTATAAACCTTAAATTCCTTTATTATTTAGTTATTTACAATATTAATTCCTCTGTCTAATGGTTAACCATCTTATCATTTTGATTTGTCTTAAAATATAAACTATAAAATATAAAATATAAAAAGCTTAAAATAAAATGAATATTTTTTAAAATTATAATCATATTAATGATTAATTTTCATTTTAAATATAATAATTTGACGTATAAAATATAATATATGTATATGTTTAAATGACTTTTTAAATAAAACTATTATTTTTATAAAATAAGTTAGTTCATAAGCTTATGAATGAATTTAGTCTAATCATGAGAGAAAAGATCTACTTTAATTTAAGATAATCTGTTGTTATTTTTCTAAATAGGTTTTTTAGACTTTTTTTAACTAACAGATTAAATCTATTGATCATTCTAATTGTGTAACCTAAATAGGACCAAGACTAAGTGACATTATCCCAACTGCTTTCAACTTTCTTCATTAGTGTTCACTGTAATATGAACAAATAAATAAACTCTTAACAGTCTTTAACTCTTAATTGTCTTTGTTTCCTTTTTTTTTTCCCAGTGTGTAGGAATACTATTCTGTTTGATGTTAGATTTGGGCCTATGAAAGCAAAAGTTATTTGTGGCTTTTTGTGGAAAAGCCCATCAAGGTAATATGGATCGGTTTGAAGGAGGTTGACATTAGAGAGAGACTGGCTGAAAAGGTTTGAAGGAGAGATACCAAAATAAACAAAAATGTTGACGAAAACCCAAAATAGTACAAGCCCAACTTACATGTGAATTAATGTATTATGTTCAAGAAATAAATGAGAGAAAAAATAAATTTAAAATTAATCCAATATGTTAGCTGTTTTACTTTATTTCTTATTTAGTTACATTTATTTTATATATTTTTTTCTTCAAATATAACTTTTATTATCATTTTATTTCTTATCTATTTTATTTTATTTTTTCCTGTTGCCTAGATTTAGTTGGGATGAAACCTTATAGATTTTCCATAGAATTAATCTACTTTAATTACACCCATCTCACCCTTGATTTTTATAATAAAATGTTATATTTTAATAAAAAAATATTATTTTTTTATGTCAAATGAAGGTAAATTATTGTGCTCAGTGTCAAAGCGTATCATCCCTCTTTTCTATATGCTTAGAAATTACCCACACATCCTAGTACTCTTCTTTATTATGGAACTCAATACACATTTTTTTTTCAATTAAATTCACATTATACTCATATTCATATTATATTTCAAAGGACAAGTATGCAATTATATAACATAGATAACATCGATCACAAACTTTGAATAATTTTTATACTGTGACAAATTGAAAGTATCAGGTATTCATGAAATTAAAGACTAATTTAGAAAAAGAAAAAAAAGTGTTCGTTCACTACAAATACTGACTAATTTTAGAATGAAAATATTCTGTCACTGCAAGTACTTTATTAAAATGTAAGTGATAATATCTAACTCTATAACTATGATTATTAAAATTTTGAAAGAAATAATTGATTTAATTTGATTCGAAGAATGAAAAAAATAAAACAAAATGGTTCATGATTTAATAATTTTTCATATATCATAGAAGGAATTGATGACACACACTCAAGATCAGTTGCGGGAAAGGAAGATGATGAACCTATTTTCCACTTTCTAAGGAAGGAAGAGAAAAAAATAGAAATAAAATCATTTAGTTTGATAACATTTTATTTGATTTCAATCGTAGAGATGCTCTTTTCTAAAAATGTATATAAGAAATAAACAAATATAAGTTGTAAATATTTTTTAATTTTTTTTAGACACTATCTGTCCTTACCGGTTATCATATTTTCTACGTTATCCTATTTTTGTCGGTTACCGTTATCGTAATTGTGTCACTGTTATCTTAATTTCATAGACGGTCATTGTTATCTTAATTTTATTCTAGTTAATCATCGTTATCTTAATGTATCTTTAACAGTCACCGTTAAACGGTCATTGTTATCTTAATATTTTTGACAGTTACAGTTATCTTAATCCTATTTTAGCCTGTTATTGTTATCTTAATTATATTTTAACAAATCACCGTTATCTTAATGTATCTTTCACGGTCCCGTTATCGTATTTTTGGAAAAGATGACGCGTGTATTAGGATATTAAGATGAGCAAAGAATTATGCAGAAGATTTTACACTTTCCTTCCAGGGTCCTTAAAAAAATATTTTTTTAATTCTTTGTATTCAAATTAAAGTCAAAAGCCTCAATCCTTGGTTGCTTCTTAGTTAAGCACTTTCTCACAGTACCGGAGAGCAAATTTGCAGGTCAAGTTAACCACTGAGTTAACCACTTTCTTGTCACTGGTGAAAGAAAAAATAATATTATTTGTTTTATGTCAAATGAAGGTAAATTATTGTGCTCAGTGTCAACGTATCATCCCTATTTTCTATATGCTTAGAAATTACCCACACATCTTACTACTCTTTATTATGGAACTCAATGCACATGTTTTTCAATTAAATTCACATTATACTCATATTCATATTATATTTCAAAGGTTACTCTGTGACAGATTGAAAGTATTAGACTAATTTAGAAAAAAAAAAGTGCTCATTCACTATAAATACTGACTAATTTTAGAATGAAAATGTTCTGTCACTGCAAGTACTCTATTAAAATGTAAGAGATAATATCTAACTCTATAACTATGATTATTAAAATTTTGAAAGAAATAATTGATTTGATTTGATTCGAAGAATGAAAAAAATTAAACAAAATGGTTCATGATTTAATAACTTTTCATATATCATAGAAGGAATTGATGACACACTCAAGATCAGTTGCGGGAAAGAAAGATGATGAACCTATTTTCCACTTTATGAGGAAAGAAGAGAAAAAAAAAATAGAAATAAAATCATTTAGGTTGATAACATTTTATTTGATTTCAATTGTAGAGATGTTCTTTTCTAAAAATGTATATAAGAAATAAATAAATATAAGTTGTAAATATTTTTCTAATTTTTTTAGACACTATCTGTCTTCACCCGTTATCATATTTTTTACCTTCACGTTATCTTAATTTCATTAGACGGTCATCCTATTTTTGACGGTCACGTTATTATAATCTTATCACCGTTATCTTAATTTCATTTTAAGCGGTTGTGTGTTTTACGGTCACATTTATCTTAATCCTATTTTAGCCGATTACTGTTATACGATACAATTTGCTTCTTGCAATTAACAAATTATTAATTTTACAATAATATCTTTGTTTTTATTTTTAAATTTATTAAATAAATCATTTTTTTCTCTTTCATATTTAGAGGTGAATCACGCGCTAGATTTACGTATTTCTTTTTCTCCTTCATGTATATCTCTTTTAATTTTAAATGAATAGAGTAAAATTTATTTTTTGTTTTTTTTCTCTTTTTCTCTCTCGTACATACCTTCTTTAGTTTTAAATTAGTATGTAAAAAAAATAAATTTTGTTATAACCATAATTAGTATGTTATCATTTTATTTATTAATACAATACTTTAAGATATGTAACATCAGTAAGGTATAATTAATTGAAAAAAAGTTTATATTGGGAAGAGAAAACAATGTATTTATAATTTTCTAAAATATTGAAATTATCTTTAGTATTTATATATTATTATTTTCATCTTCTTTTATTCATTCTTTCTTTTATAACAAATAATCTTTTATGATTTTATGTTATTTTCCTATCAAATTATTTTCTTTATTTATTTTGCAAACTTTTTTTATAATGTAATGCGATTTTGTTTTTTTATAACATATTTTTTTTAATATTTATTGATGAAACGAAAATAAATAATATGATAGAAGAAAGTAATGTAATAGAAGAAGAATAAAAGAAGGTGAAGCGAAAATAAATAATATGATAGAAGAAAGTAATGTAATAGAAGAAAAATAAAAGAAGGTGAGTAGAGAGAAACTAAAAAAAATAGAATAAAAATTCTGATTTTATTAATTTAAATTTAAAAATGATCTCGTTTAAGATAAGAGAGAGAAAAAAAAGTTAACTTTTTTTTTAATTTGGTTACATTTATGTAGAGCGTGAATGTGTGAGAGAAAAATAATTATTTAATAAATAAATTTAAAAATAAAAATAACAAGGATATTAATAATTTGTTAAGTGCAAGAAGAATTTATATCATACAGGAATCAATTGTCCTGTTATCTTAATTTTATTTTATTCAATCACCGTTATTATCTTAACGTATCTTTGACTGTCACCTTTATCTTAATTTCATTCTAAACGGTTATTGTTATCTTATTCTAAACGGTTATTGTTATCTTATTGGTATTTTTGACGGTTACAATTATCTTAATTCTATTTTAGCCAGTTACTATTATCCTAATTCTATTTTAACATCTTAATATATTTTTGACGGTCACCTTTATCTTAATTTCATTTTAAACGTTCATTGTTATCTTATTTGTTTTAACCAATTACTATTATCCTAATCTATTTTAATCAATCACCGTTATCTTAATGTATTTTTTACTGTCACTCTTATCTTAATTTCATTTTAAACGGTCATTGTTATCTTATTCATATTTTTGACTGGTTACAGTTATCTTAATTCTATTTTAACCATCACCATTATCTTGAGGTATATTTGTAGTTATCATATTTTTAGAAAAGATGACGCGTGTATTAGGATATTAAGATGAGTAAAGAATTGAAGATTTTGCACTTTCCTTCCAGGGTCCTTAAAAAAATACTTTTTTTAATTCTTTGCATTCAAATTAAAGTCAAAAGCCTCAATCTTCGGTTGCTTCTTAGTTAAGCACTTTCTCACAGTACTGGAGAACAAATTTTCAGGTCAAGTTAACTACTTTCTTGTTACTAGTGAAAAATAAATAAAAAATATAATAATAGTCATATAATAAATAATAGATAATTTATGATGTGAGGCAGAAATGTGATAGTTTAAAAAATATAAATAAAATTGTGGAAGATAAATTGTGAAGATAAAATATAGTTTTAAACAATTGTTTTCTCTTTTAACTACATATCATTTTTTTCTCGTATTTTCTTTTAATCAAAAGAATTTAATCATATTAAAATAATTTTCATTAGATTTACTTCAAAATTAATCCTAACTATAATTTATTATAAAAAATAATTAAACCTGTAGAAATTTATTTAAATAAATAATTTGACAGTTAATCCAACTATTTTCCACAGATGAAATTTGTTCTTTGTGGTATAAACTAACCACATGGCTGAGATATTTTGTGCAAACCAAAAATATACTTAGAACTAACAATTGAAAGATTTTTTTAAACATAATTTTTTTGATAATCAAGAGTAAGATAATCCTTTCACAACGGATCTTTCATTCTGGTAACATATTTTGGGAAGCAGATCCAACTTCTTGAATTTTATCTTAAAATGGAAAAGGTGAATGTGCAAGTTAACTCTGTTTTCAGGAATCAATAATACATGGGCATGGAATCTGTAATAATGTTGTTGATTTTGATGAGTGACTTGAAATTTGGGTGATACTTTGTTGTGGTGAGATAGTTACAAGGCTGTGCAGGGTAGGGTCCCATGTTGATATATACTATATATAAGTTAGAGAAAACCACCACATATTTTTTGGTTGCCAGCTAGTGATCACAATTCTGATGGATTTCATCAACTCAGACAACTCTATTTATTACTTTACCTTATTTCTGAACTCTGTTGCTTCACCTTTCTTTTCTCTCTTTCTTGTCACTGTCTGGGAAATATAGGAATGCTTTAATTAATTGCTTCTGCTAGTAGAAATATCAATAAAAATAGTTTCCTTTATTAACTACCAATTATGATTAACTATAAAATATAAATATCACAATGGTTTGGCATAGCAGAAGAGAGTTGATATCAATCATTAGAGGAATTGAATAAGAGATTTGTTTCATTTAATAATGTTTAGTATATATTACAGCTTACTAATCAAAATTCCAATTATAAGTACTTATAAATATATCAAATTTAACATATAATATCCATTTATCAAAATAATAAATGTTGACATAATAATGTCTAACTGTGACACTCTTTTTAAAAATTTGATATTTATGATATGGTTGTTAAATAATATCAAAATATGATTGCTATGTGTATAAAATTTATCCCACCAAGAAATATTATTACCTATTAGTTTAAAAATTTTTCGTACTCAATTCATTTTATTTGTCTTTTAGTCTTGAAAAATATTAAAAAAAAAATTATTTGGTACAAGTAAAAATCCATTAGACATTAACGTGTCTTCATATAGTTTTTCAGTAACTTTCTTTTGATAGCTACTCCTAATTTTTTTGTATTACAAGGGAAGGAACCAATGCCATTTGTTTTAAAGGGAATTAACTTAATCGTTAAAGAGAGGAGATATCATTTTCCATCTCTTTCATTTTATTTTTTAAGATATGAAAACATTAAAATAAGTAAATAATATAGAGGATATTTTTGGATTACAGTTTGTATTTTTTTTTCTTTTGTCAATATTTTTATTTCTGTAATCCGTGTTTTAGACAATACTAACAAATTTTTTATCTTGGAAAGATATTTTTGAATTGTCATTTCAAAACAAACAAATATCAATTTGTACTTCCTTAATGAAGAAGTTATAGTACCTGTTGAAAGAAGACATTAATTAAGAAAAATTATAATTTAATTTCAAACACACACTAAAATAACAATCTAAACACAGAACTATATTCTTAATTAAATGGTCCAAAATCAACTGCCAAAGAAAATATTATGATGCCTAAAGTAAACCTAGTAGCACCTAAGTCAAAGCTCAACGAAAAGGTTGCGACCTAAACATATGACTCTGTTTAGTGATGACAAAACCTAGGTTTCCTCCTTAACATAGGTGAGTGCGAGTTAATTAGCATTACTATTTTCCAGTTGAATTATTGTGATTATTTATGTGATTTTGCGAGTATCTTTCGCATCAGCGTGAAATTAGTGGGATTAGTGGGACATGTTGGGATGACAAAGTTTTCAGTTGATAATTTAAAAATCAACTTTAATTAGAGGAATTAATTAAGCATATGATATAAAAAAAACTACCTTTAAAAAAAAATGTGTTGGATTGATAACAATACAACTGCTCTTCTTACATTAAAGGGTCTACTTCTATCTAGAAAAGCAATATCATTTTAAGTCTAATTAATTTATAATTCAAAAAGACTTTCTGATTCATGATTATTACCAAAATACTCTGTCGTATTTCTCAGCCAAAACTGTTATAATATATACCGAGAAGTATTGAAGGTTGTTTCCTAAACTTACGCTAGCCTACCAACTATATATCAAAACAATAAGGTTGTTTCCTAAACTTACGCTAGTCCAGGCTGTATATCAAAGCAACAACTAAACAACTAAGCCTTCCGAATATTATGATATACATGATTACAGGAGATGATATATGCAAGATTATAGGAGATATTTCCAATACCCCCCCTCAAGGTGGAGCATGAAGGTCCCGAATGCCCAGCTTGCGGAGAAGATGTTCGCATTGTCGGGTCCCAATGCCTTCGTGAAAATATCGGCAAGTTGCTCATTGGTGGAGACATAGAGGGCACGGAGATTACCCGTAGTAATTTCATCGCGGACATAATGGCAATCTACTTCAATGTGCTTGGTTCTTTCGTGAAAAACTGGATTTTGGGAGATATGAAGAGCGGATTGACTATCACAGTGAAGCAGCATGGATTGTGTATGAGGAAAACCGAAACTAGAGAGGATGGAATTTATCCACTTTAATTCACAAGTGGTCATGGCCATGGATCGATATTCTGCTTCTGCAGATGAACGAGAAACAACATTTTGCTTTTTCGTTTTCCATGACACAGGGGAGCCTCCAAGAAATATCACCCAACCTGTCAAGGACCTTCTAGTTAACGGGCAACCAGCCCAATCTGCATCACACCATGCATCTAAGTGCAGGGAAGAGTTACTACTCAATATAATGCCTTGACCCGGATGACCTTTAAGATACCATACCACCCGAAGTGCTGCCTCCCAATGAGCACTGCGAGGATGGTGCATGAATTGAGACAAGACATGGACACAATAAGACAACTCAGGACGTGTGAAACAAAGATATATAAGTCGTCCGACCAAGCGACGATATTTTTCGGGATCGTCAAGAGCCTTGCTTGTGGATAATGCTAGCCGATGATTTTATTCCATTGGGTGGGATGCTGGCCGAGCCCCTAACAAACCGGCTTCAGAGATTATATCAAGTGTGTATTTACGTTGACATAGTGCAAAACCAGCGGGCCCTCTGGCAACTTCCACACCTAAGAAATATTTCAGAACACCAAGATCTTTCATATGGAAACAAGCACTCAAGTAATCTTTGAATTTCTGGATATCAGCAGACTTATTGCCTGAGATGATGAGATCGTCGACATATACAAGGACATTAAGACGAGTGACGCCTTTCTGCATAGTGAATAAAGAATAATCAGAATACGACTGCTGGAAACCGTACGTTGTTAAGGCAGCAGAGAGTTTTGCAAACCAACACCGGGGTGCTTGTTTAAGACCATAAAGTGATTTGCGAAGTTTGCAAACTTGACCGAAACAATCAACCTGAAAACCAGGTGGGAGTTTCATGTCGACGTCTTCCAAGAGGTTGCCGTGTAAAAAAGCGTTATGGACGTCCATTTGATGGACTTCCCAGTTCTGTTCTGCTGCAATAGCCAAAAAAATGCGAACCGTGACCATTTTAGCCACTGGGGCAAATGTTTCATTGTAGTCGAGCCCTTCGACCTGGTGATTCCCAAGAATGACCAATCTAGCTTTAAACCGTTCGACAGTTCCATCAGAGTTATACTTAACTTTGTAAACCCATTTGCAACCGAGGGCTTTCTTTCCTTTGGGTAGAGGTTGTACTATCCATGTCTTATTGCGTTCAAGAGCATCGATTTCTTTACTCATAGCCTCCCTCCACCTATGATCCTTAACCGCCTCCTTGTAACTAGAGGGCTCTCGGTCAAGTGTTAAAGCTGCAAGAAAAATTGTGTTGGGCAGAAAAATTATCGCAATTCACAAAATGTGCTAATGGATAGGGCGTACCGGAGGAATGTCATGGTTTGGGAAAAGGATAGGATGGACTTATTTTCTGAATGGTGTGAATTACGTAATCTCGGAGACGAACTGATGTCTCTTGTGTTCGTTGACTGCGCCTCAAATTTAACTCTCCAGGAGTATCTACAGATGACTCATTGTTTGTGGTATTTCCGTGGCCCAGATTCCCAACAAGTGCCCCCCCTGAACTGTTGGCATCAACTGTCGTGACCTGCTGGGGTGAATAATAGTTTAATATGGACTGCCCTGTTAGGCCATTGGTCTTCTTCAACAATTAGACCTCTTGTAGCCTCATTGTGTGGAGAAATTGTTGAAGTAATGGGCTGATCTTTGGCTGCAAAAGGGAACACTCCTTCTGAAAAAACCACATCTCGAGATACAAGAAAAACTTGTGTTTCCAAATCATATAGACGCCAACCTTTCTTCCCATAAGGATAGCCAACAAACACGCATCGCCTACTTCTGCTAGCAAATTTATCTTTTGTTGTTACGTGAGCGTAACATAACGAACCAAAAATCTGCAGGTGATCATAAGTGGGATCTCGTCCAAAGAGAACACTATACGGTGTTTTCCCTTCTAAAAATTTAGAGGGAGTCCGATTAATTAAGTAACCTGCAGTTAGAATGCATTCACCCCAGAAATCAATAGGAAACGAACCTTGAAAGCGCAGTGCTCTAGCTACGTTTAAAATATGTTGATGTTTTCTTTTTACGCGTCCATTTTGTTGTGGTGTGCCAGTACACGAAGTTTGAAATATTATCCCATGATCCAAAAAATATCGGTTTAGGCATGTAAACTCAGTGCCGTTATCGCTTCTCAAAATTTTTACTTTGGTGTTGAATTATCTTTCAACCATGATGAAAAACGTTTTCAAAGTGTGAGAAACTTCAGTTTTATCCACAAGTAAATATATCCAAACAGACCGAGAAAAATCATCAACTATAGTCAAAAAATAAGAGGCACCACAAGATGAAGCTGTTCTATATGGACCCCAAAAATCACAGTGAATCATCTCAAAAATAGCCGAAGCTTTATGTTCACTAATAGGAAATTTATCTCTACTTTGTTTGGCCCTTTGACAAACATCACAGATCTTATTCATTCTACTGTTATTTTCTTTAAGACATAAACCAGGAATTAACTTTGTCACTTGAAGAGAAGGATGACCTAGTCGCTTATGCCAAAGATCAAGAGATCCCATACAATCTATCTTCATGGCTTTCACGTTCATCACACCCCAAAAATAATAAAGTCCATCCCGTCTTTCACCCGCTCCAATCAGCATCCTCGAAGTGCGGTTCTGTATAACACAAAATTTATTAGTGAATTGGACAATGCAATTATAATGGTCAATCAACTGCGACACAGAAATCAGTTTGCAAGTCAATCCCGGGACATAGAGAACATTGTTTAAGCAGAAATTTTTATCCAGAACCACTGTCCCTTCTTTCGTGGCAGCAGAGTTGCTCCCATCTGGCAAACATACAGGACAACTAGGAATGTCCACCATATCTTGTAGATCCTCTAGTATTCCTGTCATGTGGTTAGAAGCACCCGTATCAATAATCCAAGGCCCATACAATCCATGCTTACCTGTCATCTTCTCGTTGGTTGATCTAGAGGTATTTAACATTTTAAGTAATTGTTGCAACTGCTCGACAGTCACTCCGGGCAATTGACTCAGATCTGTTTCAGTTACTGCAGCACCATCATTAGTGTTTTGGACGGTTTGAGCAGCATTAGCACGAGCGGAGCTGGATCCACTACGACCTCCCCCTCGGTTAGTGTTTTGTGCCTTTCTGCGACTCGACTTTCTGCCGTCGTTCCGTGGTCTGTCTCCCCACCACTCCGGGTAACCATTGAGCTCGAAACAGTTGCTCAAATCATGGCCTTTTTTCTTGCAATGTGAGCATGTCAGATTGCTCTTGTCTTTGTCGTCAAAACGCGACCTTGTCGCCAATGCCATGATTTCTCCTTGATCTTCCTTTCCTCGAGTGAAAGTACGAACGCGCTCCTCTTGAATGAGAATGGAATAAACTTTATTCAAGTTTGGCAGCGGGTCTTGCGCAAGTATGTTGCTCCTCACCGTTCCATACAGATTATCATCTAAGCCCGTCAGAAAAAGATGAACTCTGTCGTTTTCCCGATGCTTCTCCAAGGTTGACTTCAGATTACAAGTACAGTTTCCACACTTGCATATAACCATTGGTTCAAAATTTCCGAGTTCATCCCAAAGTTGCTTTAAATGACAGTAGTAGTCAAATATGGTCATTCCCTTTTGTTTACAACTAGCTAGATCAAATTTCAACTGTTGAATTCGTGGTCCATTAGTAACAGAGAACCGATCTTTGATGTCGGTCCATAATGTTTCAGCCACCTCTACGTGCGAAATGGTTGATCGCAGCATGGGTTCGATAGTATTTCTTATCCAGGAAACCAACAACGAGTTGATTGTCCACCAGTCTTCAAGATCGTTTGAGTTTTCGGCTGGACGAGGAATGGCTCCGTCAATGAACCCAAACTTCTTTCGTGCTCGAAGAGCGGTGCGGAATGACCGTGCCCATTCTTCATAATTATCGCCTTTCAATTGAACTTAGGTAATTAAAATACCCGGATTATCAAGGGAGGTAATGTCATATGGTGAAATCGTCCTCCGAGACGATTGGCTTTCGCCGAGTGATTGAGTGTCACCTGACATGGGTTAGTGTTTGCGTATTTGGCTCTGATACCATGCCAAAATACTCCGTCGTATTTCTCAGCCAAAACTGTTACAATATATACCGAGAAGTATTGAAGGTTGTTTCCTAAACTTACGCTAGCCTACCAACTGTACATCAAAACAATAAGGTTGTTTCCTAAACTTACGCTAGTCCAGGCTGTATATCAAAGCAACAACTAAACAACTAAGCCTTCCGAATATTATGACATACATGATTACAGGAGATGATATATGCAAGATTATAGGAGATATTTCCAATAATTATGCTAGAAGAATGCTGATTAAGTTGAGATGAAAACCAAAATTTAACTGAAGCATTCAAATGGGTGAATGAGAGACTCTTAAACTTACTAGCCTCGAGATTAAAGCAGGTAATTTTCCCTTATGCTTATGTTATGTCAATCTTTTGAAAGTCCATATTGTGATTCAAACAAACTTATTCGGCATAATTTGAAATGATTTCATATACGATTTAATAGGCTTAGTTATGGCAAGGGCACAAACAAGTTATGAGTTTAAGGTTATTTGAATAATTTGTAAATAGATACTGGTGTACAATTTTCTTTTAGAGAATTAATCATTTTTTTGTAAATTTTGTGAGAGAAAAGAAAATCAAAATTTGCAATTGCTTCAACAAGATAGAGAGTTTTAAGGGTGTATTTGGATTGGAAAATCATTTATAGAAAATGAGAAAAGAAAAGGAAGAGAGATAAAAAAAAGACTTAATATTATATATATATATATATATATATATATATATATATATATATATATATATATATATATATATAACAAATATAATTGAATAAAAGTAAAATTATTAATGATACTAGGTAAGTGAAGAAAGTAATCAATTAATTAGTGACCCCTAAAATGAACTATATAACATATAACTACATAACAAAATTGATTATGCTATATATCATAACAAATTCAAGTTATGTTTTTTCTTTAAATAATAATGACTTCTCTTATTTTTTTTTAAAGTTAATATTTTTTAAAATTTATATATTAATAAAAATTGATTTAATCTGTAACAATTTACTTACTCTGATATCATAATTATTAGTATTTTTAAAACTAAAATACATACTGCAAAAAAATATCTTATTGTTATCACGTTTAACAACATTGATTTGATGGATGAAAAGCAACAAACGGTCAAAATATCTACTTCTCTGTTGCATTACTATTTGCAAGTACCAAATTTTCTAAATTAATTAAACACGTTGTAGCTTGTTGTGACTTCAAATCTCTGTTGTACCTGCGAAAACAAATTATGCAACATCTTCGGCTCAGTTACTATGAAAAGAAGTGTTTTAACTATTGTGTCGATAACATACACCAGATTTAGTCCCTATGAATGTATTCAAATAAAAAATGGTAGCAAAATATATCTGAAAAAAAAAGGGTATTATGAATTGCAAAAATTATCTTTACATAACAAAATTTGGATGTTTTGTCCATAATATTTGACTAATTGTACTTTACAAAAGACCAATGTTACTTATTTACAGGTTATAATCATATCTGTACATCATTTTTAAAACTTTACTTATAGTAATCCTTCAAATAAAGGTGAATTAATTTGATAATGAATATGAATTGATTTGAGGTGTTGTTGATAGACAACAACTTTGACTCATCAAACGGCTAGGGACCCAACGTGTCCATCATGTCTCTTTTCTCATCATTCTACCATTCACATAAATTTCAACAAGCATTTTATCACCACACATTTCTTATGTGATCATCGTGCAAATCTCAACTTCTTACCTTATTCATTGCTTTCTTCTTCTTTTCTTTTAATATCTATATATTGTAAAAATAATAATTATCATATCTCTTAATAATAACGTGATAAGTCAAGGAATTGAAACTTTCAAATAATTATTGGAAAATCAGTTTTTAATAACACAAGTTTAATTAATATCACTAAAACTTAATATAATTAAAAACATGCAAAAGTTTAAATTTAATTTTGTTAATTATTCAAAGTTTATACCTGTTTCAACCAGAAAATGTAAAATCATTGTTCAAAATTTATAGGTATATATAGTGTTGTGCAAAATGTTGCGGGTTTTTTTTTAATACAGTCCTGTTTTATAGAAATGGAATTGAATTTTTTTGAAAGTTATTAAAAATCTTATTTAATGAATGATTGGATCTCTGATCATTAATTGAATAGTTATAACTACCTAAAAATATTTATATCTATAATTAACTTTGAGTTTTCCTGACAATTTTTGTATTAAGAGCTTTTTTAGTCACTAACTTCTGAACTATAGTGTTACACCTACAAAAATCATGCAAATAGATTATATTCTCTAATTTATTTATTTATATTTTGATATCACCGACTTATTTCTTTGTAATGGTTGACCAAATTTTTTTTTCATGTCATCGTTGAGGGAAATTTCCTTTTAAAAGATTAATTTATCGACAATTAAAATTGATATTCTCTCATCAGACTATATTTGAGGAAATTTGTTTTTTTTTTATAAAATTTTTTTATAGTTGAATATTGCATTATTTATCTTTTTAAAATAATAATCAATGGACATACTTTTGCTACAAAAGTATTAAATGAACAGTATAAAATTTCTTTTCCCTATAATTTAATTTGAGAATGGTGGATATGAAAGTCTTACTTAACTAACTACTTTAAATTTGAATATGAGAAAGATAATTTTGGAACAACAATGCAAAAGCCTGACTAATTTATTATCTTTAATTAATTTAACCAACTTTTCTCGTAAATTAATTAAAAGAATCTTATAAATATTAATAGAGGAAGTATTAATGAAACATTGGAAACAAAAGATGCTCGTCATAATAGTAAAGTAAGATGATTAAATTTTGTAGCATAGCAACTTTTATGCATATTAACACACTGTATTATAACATAATTATGTTTAATATTTTAACACTATGAATTGGAGAGGGAATAATAGTATGTTGTTATTCATTGAACCAAAACAAAGAAATATTTTTCACTTTAGATCGACTTGATTACATGAGTTAAATTATTTTCTCCTCCCATTATATCTTAAATTTCACATATTAATATTAATCTTCATTTTAATTTGAGAATCTTAAATGAAACAATGTATGTTATTCTTTCAATTATATTATTTTATATTTAAAATGGTTGGAAATGTAGACGACTTGATTAAAAGTAAAAATTGTCGTAAGTTATATGAATGTATATATTTAAAGATATTAGATAGGTAAGTGAGACTTTTGATATATTAAATAAAATTAATATAAGTGTATAAGATTGATAAGTTAGAGCTGAAAATGTCTAAAAATAGGACGTGTAAACAATCTAATGGCAGATCTAATACATTCCAACCGTCCAAAGCTTCCTTCTAATACTATTCATGCTTTATCAACGGTCGGTGAGCGTCCCTGTGTTATAATCAACGTCGTCTCACCAAAAACCCCCTTCAAAATGCCTCCAACAATTCATTTAGTTACTCAGAAATCCAATTTTTAATATACTTTTCAATAGTTTGAACATGGAATGTGAAACTCGACCCCAACGGACAGTGACAAGTTCTGTAAAATATATAAATAGAGAAGAAAATGGGTGGCTAAAGAAAACGTTAAAAAATGAATATTATGGCCTGCAGGTTCAACAATAGTGAATGTCAGGGACCACTTTCTCCATCACTCCCACTCACATCTTCTTCACAAATTATTCTATTCTTAATAGCAATTTCTCAACACTAATATATATTTAATTAACATTATTATTATTACAAAATTAGTAGAGACAATTATGAAATAAAAAGTTAGATCTGCGACATTTTATATATTTTTGAAGAAATAGGAAAAATTACGAGATTTTGTTGTGCAGGGAATGAATCATTATGATTAAGCGTTGGAAGGAGCGATGAGAGGGCACGTGGAACATACTCTGAAAGAAGGAGACAGCAACGTAGGGTTGGTCTGTTTTGTTGTGCGACAGTGTTAACTTCGTTATCCCTCGCGAGTGAGTGAGAGTCTCAGTGTATATCTTCTGCTCTTTTTCTTTCAATTAATTGTTCTCGTTCAAATGTAGAAACAGGACCCAAGGTGGTCACATTCATCCTTAAATTATTGTTATTATTATTTGTAACGAATAGTGAAAACCAAAAGCGTAATAAAACGTGGACAGGTGTCTCCCAATGCCCTTGGAACAAACGAGGAAAGGGTGAAACTACGTCACCAGGTTGCACGTGGAGAAAAATTAGCTTTTTGTTTTGCAGGGGTTACCTTTGAATGATTAATTAATAGGTTAAAGTAAAATTAAAAAAATAAAGCAAAGGGAAGTGCCCAATTCCAATGGGCACCACACAATTTCGAGGCTATTCTTTTTGTGTTTGTTCGTTGAATGATTGCGGCCCCAAACCAAACAGTCATCATTTCGTTCCTAATTCTTATCCCTTTTCTATCCTACTACTACTCCGGTTACTCTTAAAAGTTTAGATTTGGATAAACCACTATTATAAAATAAAAATTAAACTTTATTTTACCATCATGTATAATCAAAATCGCTTTAGACATTATTCGAGTAATTACAGCCAAACTCAATTATTTTAAATGCATGAAAACACAAGACAATTCGTTTTTCACTCTCCCCAAATTTAGAAACATTAGTCAAAAGCTTTTGGTATTGAAAACAGGTTTTCATATGACACGATCTACTAAACTTTTTTATAATTAACTAATCTTGTGTAAGATCTCCGCGTAATGTGCGCGTTTGGGGAAAGTAGAAAAGTATTGGTAAATCACACACTACAGACAAAACAGTATAGATAAGAATATATCATTAAGAAGAAGCAATGAAATAGAATAAGTAAAAGGGTTGATGATGGAGGAAACTTGGTGCCACATAATGAGACGGTTAATCATGTATTCAAATTTAACTAACCCCAATCTCCTTCACTATCCATTCTCTGACCGCCAAATATATAACCTTCTGTTAATTAAAATATAGAGAGCACGAGAGCAGTAAGGTATATATAATTTAATTTATTGAATAATGAAATTAATAATATTAAAAAAAAGGGAGGTGTACAGAGTTTTAGCATAAATAGGGTGGTTGATTGAACGTGGCCTTCTACTACTTCTCTTCTCTACCTTATCATAAAAACCCAGAAACGAATGATTCATATTACCCAACACTAAACGCCGCTCCACTTTCTTTCCTCTTTCTTCTTTGTTACTTTCATTCTCTCACTCACTATGGCTTCGGATGAGACCATGAACTTTCTCTCTTCCTTGCAAGAAGAGGATTTTGACGACGACGACGATGGATTTGATAACCATCTTCTCCAACACCCTCATCCCCACAACTTGTCGAGGCTTTCGGTGTGTACCAGCAGCACCTTTGGCGTGGACGACAACGACGAAGACGTTGACAATCTGGCGTCCATGTGCGTGTCACGTTTGTCCATAGAAGGGTTTGATGCTGATGGGGAGTTATCAGATGGGAAGGAGTTATCTTTCGACTCAGAGAATGAAGGGGGAAGTTGTTACTCTTTGCCCTCCACGCCCCCTCAGGTGAGGAAACAGGTTAAGGACTACGCGAGTGACAATGGGGGACAGGGAAACGGAAGGAAGAAGAATGATCCTGGGAGGAGGAAGAGGAGAATGAGGAGGGAGCGATGGGGGTTTGAGTTTGAGGAAGTGGAGAAGGGTAAGGGAAAAGAGGAGGAGCATGTGGGTCATGGGTTTAGTGGAGAGAGTGATCATAGTGGGGTGATGCTAATAACTAGGCCAAAAGGTGGGAAAAGGTCTCTTTGCATGGATTTGGAAGAAGTAAAAGCTTGTAGAGATCTTGGGTTTGAGTTGGAACACGAACGCATGCTCGAGATCCCTTCTCGTGTCTCTTTCTCCAATTCCACATTCGAAACTAGCAGTGGAAGCAACTCTCCCATCTCCAATTGGCGTATCTCTGCTCCAGGTAATATAGATCATTGAAATCATAGATGGAGGACAACCTAAGCTGTTTTTAAGTGTTGTCTTGTTTTTAATTAGCTTCTCAATGTCTGTGCACAACTATGTTGTTACATTTAAAAGCAATGTTACATTTTGAATTGTGGGGTATTGATTTTAGATTTGTTGATGATGAGTGATGAAATTTGATGTGGTGATGTAAAGAATTGAAGGGTGAAGTGATTGTTGTCTCTGATGATCTGTAAATATTTGTGAAATAGGTGATGATCCAAGAGACGTGAAGGCTCGGCTGAAGGTGTGGGCGCAGGCGGTGGCACTGGCATCTGCATCAAAATACACATGAATTCGATTTTCCCCTAACTCCCTCTCCTTTTGTGCAATAGATACCATATATTATAGCGTATTACAATACAAGTTTTTTTGCTTTCTTTATGATTATTGGTTATATAATTTTGTTGTTTCCAGTAGGAGTGTTGAAGTTTTGTTTTTTTTTTTTGAGTGGTGGTCACTTCTGCTCTGTACAGGAGTAGTGTTTGATGGAGATGAAAATGCCTGGTGGTGAGAGATGTGAATAGCCAATAAAAATATGTAGTAGAGAAAATGTGAATGGACAAAGGAAAAAATGGTGGAACTTTTATGAGAATTTTGGATTCATGTAAGCATCTTTGGTTGTGATTTTGTTTTTGTCATCAAGTTTAAGAAAAAAGTGGTCAAACGGACATACATTATCGAAAGATTTTATTTTTTATCTTGGAACAAACAGACAAATGGTCAATTATTAAACAGTGTTAATGCCGTAACCAAATACTTATTTGGTTGTGTGTTTGAAGCGTCAAAATTAAATTAAAAAAAAATTACACGACAAGCTCATGCCTGAATCGTGGTTTAATTTTTTAAGAGAGCAATTAAGCATGCCCTAAAATGCAGATTTTAGACATAAATCTTCAGTAATTTTCCTTTCACAGACATTTTCATGGGATGCGATTCTTAAGATATTATTATTCAGCAGATAAGACAAAATGAAATAAACTATTCACTTGTTGTTTTGAAAACATTATTTTTTTAGTTTATTGAATAAAAAATGGTAAGATTCTCATTTTTTACCTAATAATAACCATCTAAATAGTTTTAAAAACTTTAATGATAAATTTGAATTTTAAAATTATTGTATTCATTTACCTTGTTGGCAAAACAACTTATTCCTCGAGGGATGGCATTATGTGATTTCATATTTAGAATATTATCCATTTATTTGTACATTGACAAAATATAAAAACGTTACCTCTACATTTTTCAGCAAAAGAAATTAGGGTATGCAAAAAGTTATACTCAATTAAAAGAAATTTTAATGCGCAGCTATAATGATGGTATATCACAATTCTAAACATTGATATACTAATAGGTTAAAAAATATATTTTATACATCCAATGTTTATTTGTAGAATTTTTTTTTTCTATTTCATATTATTATAACATAATTAATATAATTCTCATCTAAACTGAATTTCATTTTCTCCTATTCATAAATAAGTTATATAATCTTACAGTTAAAAACTATTTTAAGACGTGGATTATTTGAGAATTATGTTGCAAAATGGTATATTTACGTTGGTGAGTCCTCTACACCCACTGAATATGAGTTCTGTTGTTTTATCTGTGGACCACACATTCATCTCCTAACTTAACCCACTAAACACGTTAGACTTGGATTTGCACACATGCTCCACCACGTGTCCATGTTTGATAAGTGTGTCCAAAAATTAAGAAAAATAGAAAATAGTATTTGGCACTGTCTCTTGATAGCTTTAATGCCTGATAATGATATTAATTTGAGTTACTTATGGGACAGATCTACTGAATAGAATAGCAAATTTATGGCCCTTCATTAATTTGACATTGAAAAGTCGCCAAAGAAAAAATCATTGAAAAAATAAGTTTAAGATTATGATAGTGAATAAATTGTATTTGGAAAGGCGAGTTTATTTTAGATAAAATCGCATGACAAGCACAATTTTTTTTATAAAACAAGAATGAAACCATCATTAACAATATGCCTCGGTTTTATTTCGAATAATGTAATGAAACTAAAATCATATCAAAAACATGACTTCTGTACTTTCTTATACCACTTTAGTTTTAATTTAACAGTGATAATAATATTAAGTATAACAAAATAATTATAAATAGTAATAAATCGTTAATATAACAAAATATATATGATGCTCCCCTTCAAAAAGTAACTCCAAAACAAATTGAATTAACCTATATAATATAGGTAAACTCTCTTCATTATAAATGAAACAATCCGTTTCAGATCATAACCATAACTCACCCTTAATTATAACCACATTATTTGCTATCCTACACTATATTTTTCTATATCTTTTCCTTATAATTATTTAGAAACAAATTATTTTATAATTCATATATATATATATATATATATATATATATATATTGTACAATATATATTTTTAATATATATGAAAATTATATTTCTATATAGTGTGGACCTTGCTGATGGTCCATTGGTTTGCAAAAGAAGCATTATTTGCGGACTCTGTAAGGTGGGTAGTTGTACTGCGTGCTCAACATTGAGACCAGCCCACTCCAGAGGCCCACCTTAAACTGACTACTCATACATCATTTTTTTCCATCAGCATACTTATCTCAGTATCTCAATGCTGACAATAAAATGGTGCAAGTACAAATATGTCACCATTCAATACCCGTATATGGTAGGGAACACATCCAAGTTTGGGGAAGCGTGATTAATGATTGTGATGTACATTCACAATAAAGAGTTTAAGAGACTAATGAAGTTTGAAAATTTTAATTGAGGAATGAAATGGTATTAGAACAACAGATAAAAGTAAATTTTAAACTAGTTGTGGAATTTTCAGACCAAAGTGAACTGTGCAATTTACTACAAGAACAGTCGCAGGTTGTTCTTCCTTAACCAAATTAGTTGTTCGAGTCCTAAAACTTCTATTGCTGACTATTGCTGACTTTTGACGTGTAACTAGCTGACAATGTCCATAGATAACCATAAGTGACTTAAATGTAAGATTGAAGGCGTGGGAAAGTGCCCATAGTGCATTGCTTTTTGGGCTAACACTGACCATTGTACACTAGGAGTAAGTAATTAAGAACAGAATGCTTAGCATATATATGCCAGCATTATAAGTCAGCCTCGTGGAGCGAGAATATGTCATGGTCGTGGTAGATGTGTCATCACCACTGCAAAGGAAGAATATGAGAATTTCAGTCTCACCGAGGAATTGCAAAGATGGCATTCACAAAGAAAAGGAGGGTGAGGTAAAAGTCAACCTTGAGGACTGGTAGTCCACCATAGTAGATCTACCAGCTCTGCAAAAGCAGGATAATGTCAATCTCAATGTCACTGTGGAATTGAAGAAAAGCCAAAGGGTGCAATATTTTTATACTTGAATGGGACAAAAGAGGAAGACAATGAGAATGGTTTTTCTTCCTCTGTAGATGGCATTGTTAGTGTGTCACCACGCAGTCAGGACATGCTGGTAGTGGTGGATAGGACTTAACAACAGTGAGCTACTACGGGATTATGGGGCAAAAAGGCAAATTATAGCAGGGCTCAAGACATGGGAATTCTCCTTGTACAGAGACAATGAGTACAGCAACTGAAATTTATTACATTTACCTAATTTCTATAATGAGATATATCATAGTTTATCATACGTAGAATCCTGTCAGAAAAATGATGTTTTCAGGAATCACGTTTCAATCTTTTTTTAACAAATATCAATCTATCATTTTCAAATATCAAGGAACTCTGAAAGGTGGTGAGATCAATTCAAAAGGGAAACACCCTTAAGACATAGGTTAGAGGTCCCTGTTAAGTATCAATACGAGAAAATATTCACAATATTGAAAAAGTAGCAGCAGAAGCACCAGCTCAAATGCTAATTTTAGATTTTTATGCCAAAGAAATCTTTTAGGACTTATTACTAAGCAGATAGATATAATTAATTGCACCTCAATCAAGAACTATATTTATTTTCATTACAATTGATGAATGTTACATACACATGGCAATTACAATGATTACTTGATGAAATATCAAATTGCCACATGAAAAATCAATAAACTTTCACTCACTTGAAGACCACATCATGGCAGGTTTTGTCACAGGGGTAAGGACAGTCTATAGCTTTGACAGTTTTCCGATCGAAATACCAGTCTCCAACAGCAATGGCAATCGGCTGCAGGATAAGATATGTCAACTTATCAGATGACTTTTCTGTAAGAACAATAAATAGTGAATAATTTCAACTAAAGGCAATAGTTTCACTTTGTCTTAGACCTGAGCAAACAAGCGTTTGCAATCAAATGAAGGCTGATATTTTTTTAAAGACTGTTTTCCTTTTCATGAAAGGGCCAGACTATTAAGTTTCATATTGTCATATGTTTAACCATGAAATACATGGATTAAAAATGAAAAAAAGTTTATGTCAACATTTCAACAGTATTGAACTAATCCACTAATTAGTCAATGATCCTAGCATCCCCGAAGATTTATCCGCATATAACTTGAAATCTTTGTCATTCTACTCTTTTTTTCTATACAGAATCAGTGCTTCATATAAAAACAAGATTGAACCATAGAGATGCAGTGCTTTTTAATTCCTATCAAGATATTTCATATTAACGAAGATTTTTTGGAAGCTCCGTACATGATCTCTCACTAAGTCTTTTCAATACTCCTAATTAGAAGAAAAAGTTAGTCTAGAAAACTCTAATGTATTCCACCAGCACAGTTTTAGAAGCATAGAAATCTGAATCATGCATACCACGTGGCCAATAACTGGAGAGTTATCAGCAAACCAAGTATCTTGTAACTCAGTCTGGCAATGAGCAAAACAAGAATTGATGAACAACCCAGATTGAGATTCCCCTGAGAAGCCTTTGATGTAGTTTAGCATTTGATTTCTGAAATCTGATTCAGATAAGAGATATATTATATTATATTTCAAAGAAATCAGATGATTGTAGATATGCATAAATTCCTATTCACAATACACATTTTCACATTAGTAGAGATCAAAGTGACCTTGGAAGAACTGAATTTGAGACGAGTTACAGTGTGCACGATTATGTTTACAATCATTCCAAGTGCCATGGGGATCTGCTGAAGAAGAGACCAAACTTTCTTGGACCTAAAGGAACAAATAAGACAGATTTATCATAAAGAATTCAGTGCTAATCAGGTTGCCACAGGTACACACGGGGTAATCATCGATAATCATATAGAATATATGATTCTTGCTTAGCTTACCCTATGGACTTTTGCTTAGGCATAAATAACTTAACATTCCAAACTAATTAACTCAATGATGGTTGAATTCAATGTGCCTACAGGGCCAATGCTTTTACTGTGGATTGGGTATTGGTAAAGTGCAAATTAAACAACAGAACTATAGCATCCATATGATAACATTTTGAGGACAAATAAAGAGGTACAAGCTTACAAACATATAATCAGGCACTTCACTAACATAAAACTACAAGAGAAACAGTGTATCCGTTAATATCACCTGCCATGCATCATAAGCTGAATTGAGTAGAAACAATGGAGTCTCAACATGGTTGACCAAATTTTGAGGAAAAAAGCACTGCAAAAATAAAATTTATGTTTAACATTTGCAAGTTTTACAATTACAAGTTATCAACAGCGTGTCATTCAAAATAAATAGAAAACTACCGAAGTTGGGTCCAATTGGTTGAGACAACTTTTTGGCAGAGTGTTTTGCAATTCCTACAGTTTCAACAACATCAATGTCATGGCATACTTATACATAGTTGCTGAAATTAATATAAAATAAGTAAAAAAACCTGTAACAAGAAAGTTTATTGCAAGCTTGAACCAAATGACTAACGTATACAAAATGTTATATTCAATTTCTTACACATGTTTTTACAACATCAAACACTACCTGTAAGTTAACTACACCTCCAAACAGATTCCTCATTGTGCGGACCCCAGCAACATCTACCCTACATGATTGAACAGATAATCAATTATATCAAACTCTGCTGATGGTGTGGGCTAGTGGTAGTACTTTAAAACAAAACTTACGCATCCAGGAAAAGCCCTGCATCACTCAAACATTTCACTTTAGTAGATGTAGGAAACAAGGTCCGGAACTCATCACAATGGAGTATAGATGCTAGACCACCAGCAGAGCATCCAGACAAAAGAGCCTGATAAAAAGAATTAATTAGCATTCATCGATATCGAAGATTAATTAATAAATTGCGACAAAAGGGACACGGCAAACCTGGTTGGCCTTCTTCATTCCCTTTGACATTAATTCCTCCATTGCAGCTTGCCAGATTTTTTGTCCTCGGAATTGAAGCTGTGCAGCCTGAAACAAATTCACATTCCAATATAACCATAAATTCAGAAAATGAAGAATATTTTTGTGCAACCAACTCATCAAATATATTAGTATGTAATATATAGCCATACCAACAAAGATTCATAATATACATATACATACAACATACATACATACATATATATATTGATTTCATCATGTTTTCAATCATTTTAGAAGACAAGATAGTTTCTGTTGAAATTTTAAATGTTTCCTTCCTGCCATAAGAAAAAAGGTCTAAATTTGAAAAATAAAAAAGACTAGTATGTCTACTTTCCGTCATATAAAGCAAGTATATTTTGACACTATGAAACATTGTGTCATAAAAATTGCCTTCAAGAGATGCAAACATGGCATATATGAGTAGAAGAGGAGTAACACTAGGACCATAACTTTAACTCTCCCACTCTCAAAGAAACAAAATTCTGCTTCTTTGCCATTAATGTGTCAGACAATATGCAAATAAATAGCAGAACTCTGCTTACATACTTCAAGTGACTGCCAATTGACTGAATGTACCAATAACTATATAGATAAAGGGGAGAAAATATATACTATTATATACTCTCACTAACCTCGTTTTGACTATCTCCAGTGAAAGATGCCCCATCACAGTACCGTACTTTAACTCTGTTCCAGTTAAAGAAATCTGTTCACACACAAAAATTATCCGCAAAAATGAGAACACAAAAGACTTGAGTAAGCATATCCTGTAATCTCAGAAGGAAATAATGCATGCAAGTGTAAGGTAAAGAGAAAAACCAGGGTTTTCTTCAGCTTTATTGCTCAATATCCCTGTGAATGGTATTTGCTTTTCCATGAATTTTGAGGAACCACGACGAGTAGTTTTTCTGAAGACACAACTTCTGATGTTATTACACCATCCTCCTCCCTAAGCAAGTCGAGTAGGCAAGTATTCAAAGAGGTATACATTATAATAGCATTATGCCTATAAAATTATCACAGTTGCATACAGATTTGAATTTTTTTAAGAAACTGTCAAATCTTTAAAATATTTTTAAATTTCTGATTGAAACTCACTGTCAAGACACTTGGATATTCTGTTACATACCTCCAATTGAATGAGCCAACTATTTGCCCCTGATCCAAATCCAGGATGAAAGTGGTAACCAGGCACCGTTCCATCTAAACAAACTGGAAATCCAGGAAAAATATTATTATAAATCTTGAAAATGCATTTGAAGTGGTCGGAGAGATTTATGCATATTTGGTTGTACTTGGGACATCTAAAATCACATCCAAATATCAACTAACCTAGTTTTAGGTAAATGATCACATGTTTGATCTCACGCTGAAGAATTGATTTTTAAGTATGCAACTCTAGGTAAAGTTTGCGTTCATTTTTTTTAAAGAATTCTAACACTAATTTGCTTTTAGAACAAAATTATACAAAAATAAATCACTCCACTTATCAATTCCAATCAGAATCAACTGTGCAAAATCGACTTCATTAAAAATTAATTTTGCAAAAAACACACGCATTTGAGACCGTCTTCATAGGCCATGAAATCAATTACAAGAACCTCAATTAACCTAAAAAGCATGCACAGAATGGTATCCATTCTACTCGTACAAGTACTATATTAGAGCATAAACATACATAGTCCCGTTCAGACACAGTAAGCTAATTACAAAAATCGGCAAAAGCATTACCACAAAGTGAAAAATGACAAAGAGAGCATTTGGGGGCACAAAGGAAAAAATGCAATGCCAAGTTCAGACGATACTATTACAAGTGGCTTAATGATGAAGCCAGCATTCAAATTACAAATTACAAATAACTTCATTCATTCGGAGAGAGAGAGAGAGAGAGAGATACCAGCTCCTTTGGAAGCAGCTTCCGGAATTAGAGTGAGAGGGACCAAGAGAGGCTTCGCAGCCATTGAAGCGGCATCGTTTTGGTAGAAAAGCTCATGCTCAGATCTAACGTTGATAACCACAGAAACAAAAGCAAATGCTATTAGAAGGAGCACCTTCATTCTCATTTCTGAATCTACACTCACTAAGTTAATCACTTGTCTTGTGCTAATTATTGGTTTGTTTATATAGCACACAGAATCTGGGTCTCTGGTGTTGGCTCATTCATTACTGCTGAAGTTAAAAAATAGGGTTTTTAATTTTAACGCGGATAAAACGGAATCAGACATGTATCTATTGTCGCTCCTAAGTCGCACCAACACTCTCTGTCGGTCCCTTTTTTGTTTTTGTCTAATTATTTTTCTATGTGCCCTTTTAACTACATTTGTTGTCTTGTGGTTGTGGTGTATGTTTTGTCAAAACCATTTTCTCCTTATGTGGTATGTTCAAGAATGTAACTGGAAAATAATTAAAGTATTCGATATGCTTTAGTGATTGATGCATGTTACCTGCAAATATTTAAAAATAATGAAATGTGTATTTAGTATTTTTTTTTTAAGCATAGTAAATATTGATATACTGGTAATTATTTGTGAAAATCATAATAAATATATATATATATATATATATATATATATATATTTATTTTTAGCAATTTTGTAATGTGCATGAATGTTGATGAATGCTTCTCGTGGTCATTTCAAAATAATAAATATGTATTTAATAATTATTTTAAATAACTATCCATATTTTGTTTCGTTGAAAAATGTAGTTGGTCACTTTAGTAGAATCATTTTCCGGGTTATTTTTTTAACCACCTTTAATTATTTTGATATTAAAATTCTATTAAACTAATCTTTGAAAGTTATTAAAGTATCTTCGTGAGAGAGTCCTTAACTCTTTCTTAATGAAAAAAAAATAGGTTTAGTAAAAAATGGTAGTTTAGAACATTTTTTATATTTAAAGTTATTATTTTAATTTAGATTCTGGATGATAATCTTTATGTCACATCATTTTTAAGCAATTTATATTAACTTTTTTCGAAATTTTGTTTGATGGGTACTTCTTATAACCACTCATACTTTTATAAGCACTCTATATTCAAGATGATCTAACATGAAAAACAGAAAAAAAAAATATTATTTAAATTATCAAAAGATGGAGTGTAAAAAAAAAATATAAAAATTACCCATCAAAGTCAAATTTATAAAACTTTGGTATGGGTGGCTTAGAAATTATGTGGCATATCGGGGTCTTATTTTGAGTGTCTTATTTATAAAAAAAATAAAAAATAGCACTGGATATACTCTTAAATATTTCTCATTATGGGTTTTTGCTAAATACAATTAAACATTTTTTATTAAACATCTCGATTACAAAGGTTATTTTATTAAATCTTAATTTATGTCTTGTGGGTTCCACTCTATTAAATTAATTTGTAACTTGAACTCCAATAATTTTATAGAAGTCATATTCTAATTAGTATTTCCTTCATGGATGATAAAAATATATATATTTAAACACGTTTTTCTAATTGTTTTGACTTAAGGTTTTAAAGTCTTATATTTTAAGGTATGTAAAATATTTTAATGGATATGTAGTCAACTCTTATATATTCAATTGCTTAACTTATAAATTAGGAATATTAAGTATATTTTATGTAAAATATTAAGAATATTTTAGTAAAATTAAGTATAATTTTAGAGAAGTCACATTCTAATTAGTATTTCCTTCATGGATGATAAAAATATATATTTTTAAAGACGTTTTTCTAACTGTTTTGACTTAAGGTTTTAAAGTCTTATATTTTAAGGTATGTAAAATATTTTAATGGATATGTAGTCAACTCTTATATATTCAATTGCTTAACTTATAAATTAGGAATATTAAGTA
>Ga0209700_102626_pt1 | contig 35977 bp, 18 predicted proteins | sample SiratroredBW_FD_187528 | JGI IMG/M metagenome (GOLD analysis project Ga0209700, IMG submission 187528) | Root nodule microbial communities of legume samples collected from California, USA - Siratro red BW (SPAdes) (version 2) | ecosystem: Host-associated > Plants > Roots > Nodule | place: USA...
TTTTTTTTTTTTTATATATATATATATATATATATATATATATATATATATATATATATATATATTTTATCGGCAATATTTTCTTCACGTTATTTATGTAGATACTGTTTTAGAATACAATCATCTATTATTATTATATATAATATAATATTATTTACATTTACGACTAGTATAGTTATAAAATGCAACTTACATTATGGATGATAAACAAATTTATCTCTGCTTTATAAAATAAAGAAATACTTAAACAATTAAATTGGCAAAACTAGGAATGCTAAGTTGTATTTTTATACTGTATGGAAAGTATTTAGTACATTGTACATATTTGTTTTGTTTATATATACCCTTCGATGAACGAAAAGACAAAGGCCGCTTAGAGAACATGATTTTGAGTATTTTGCTCCTTTAAATTGGATGTCTTCTTTTGTCGAATCTAACATGCCTTCCAAAGGAAAAAAGTTAAAATTCAAATAGGAAAATTATAGAAAATGTATAAGATAACTTTGAATTAGTGGTAGCATTTGATAGTAGATGTGATAATATAATTAACTATTAAAATGGTTGAGTAATTAAAAATAAATGGATTAGGTGAATCAAAAATTAAATGGACAGTCCAATGAATGATAATAAACTAATTTAAAACACATAAATTCAATAAGATGCGTTGAAGATCACCAAAATTTTGTCTGTCACACTTAATTAGTAAAACAACATTTTATACTAAAAACACGATTTTACAAAATCTACTCAGACTTAATAACTAAAGTATTTTTTAAAGTCGCCTCTCAAAATACTATGCCTAGCTTTTTAAATATAAGATAAATATACTTACTAGCAATAAATATTAGGCCAATGCTTGTAAAGTATTTACAAAGCTTTAGATATTATATTACAAATAATTTTTACTAAATGTAAATGCGAGAATTGGATATCTTTATATCTGGTGACATGAATATTCTGAGAATGGTTTAGATATTATATTACAAATAATTTTTAGCTTTATGGTCAGAAGTTTTTAACTTAATATTTTTATTACATTGAATTTTTCTAGAATTATCTTACTAACTTTATTTTATCATAAACACTTTCTTCAAGGTATAAGAGTTTATGAATTCTCTCTCTTTTTTTCTATCGAAGACAAGCACTAAAATATGTAGTTTGTAGGATTTAAATTATATATTCTTAAGATGCCTTGAATTTTATTTTTTCCTTATCTTCTTATTGAACAAGACTTGGATGCAATAGATGAAACGAGTTAATTACCCTAAATTAACTACAAACATACCTCTCCAAAAAAAAAAAAAAACTTTGATTTATTATATTATAAAAATTAAATATTTCAACTAAACTGAAAGTCCATAATAGCTGTAAAATACTTGCCAATTGCTGGCATCGAAAATTGAAGCTCGAAAAATGATTGGGGCCTACGGCGAAATGGGACCCTACTTATATAGAAATGATTGTGTGGAAACTAGTCAGAGCCTTCAATTCTTAAACTTCACTTATAAAAAAAATAATGCTTGAATTTAAGTCTTAAAAAAATATCGAAATTATTTATAACTTAATTATTTTTTTTTTATGAAAATGTCTATTTCTATTTTATTTTATTTTATGAACATAACAACTGAAAGTTATTTTAATACTAATCTGGTAATAAGAAATATAGATAAACTTTTTTTAGAAAAACAATTAATATATTAGAATGAGTTAGTATTTACAAGTAATTCAATATTTGTTAATATAACATATTTTTTTAAAAAATGTACTTATATTTCAATAAAAAATAAACTATATATCTTTTATCCCAAACTAATATATATATATATAAAGCGACAAATTAGATGAATTAAATAAATTATATTTTAAATTAAATTAATTAATTAAGAAATTATCAATTTATTTTGATTCAGTAAAACCCGATTTGATGCATTTAATAAAAAATTAATCTAGTCCATCCATTAATGATTTTTTCATGGATGCACACCCATAACAATGGTATTTGAAAATTTTCAAAATATATGTTTAAAAAATTCAAAAAAAAAATTGTGAAAAAAAATTAAACACATATATTTGATTTTTTAAATAGTAAATCTAAGAAAGATTTAATTATTAAAAACTGATTTGATTAATTTTGATCCATAACTATTATTAAGATGATTCATTAAATTTGAGAAATAATAAATGAATATGCAATCATTTACAAAATTGAATGAATGAATTCGACGATTCGATCTTGTTTACATTTTTATAAGGATGAGTTGGATGAGCAGAAAGATATTTTGAATAACATTTAGTAAAATTCATACTAGGGTAATTTGATGCTTTATATATAAATTATCTACTTATCACCAAAATTAAAATTATAAATTATAAAGATTGAGTGAATTTGTTTAAATAATTAAGCTTAATAAAAAATAGAATTTATTTATTTATTTTAAAAATTGAATTTAAAGAAGTAATTATGAAATTGAATCCATAAGAAAGGAGGGTATACACACGTTTCCAGCTGTAAGTGACGTGTAACATAATTGGGTTGCCATAAGACCAATGGCTCACATCTCATCTCACTTCAACTTCACTCCATTCTGCATTTATCACAATTTCACAACTTAATCCAATTTTATCTCTTATTCCATGCAATAATGGCGCCGGAGAAGGTCGGTTATGATCTACCATTTTATACAACTACTACCACAAAATAAATCTTCATCTCATTATTTAATTGTCTATTTGTGTTAGCTTACGACGTGACAGTGTTTATGGCATGTTGATCTTCCATTATAAACAACTTTTTATTGAAGTGATTGAACTTACAATATAGGAATTAAAAACATGTTGTGTCGTGGACACGTAAGTGATTTATTGTTTTTCTATTGGTCTAGTGGACCTAGTAGTAAGCCATCAAAGAGTCCTGTGTCAAAGGGAAAGGAACAACAATATATAGTTCTCCTTTTCAAAGAGTACAAGTTATCAGATTTGGACCACTATACTCTCCGGACAGATTATACTTACAACAGCACCAAAAGCCAGTTCTTTTTATTGGTACAACATTCTTGTGATTCAAATCCACATCATATTTGGTTTGAATATTAAGTTAAGATTGTCTGTTATCCCATAATCTCATAAACACGTTCACACAATTTGTAATTATCGCTTCAAATAAAAGGTTTACATGCGGCATCCTTAAAACAAATGACACAAGCACAACTTCCTTAACTTGTTGCGAGGTATTACGCTACCTATATTAAAAATATAATTTTTATGTTTGTTGAAATTTGATAATAACTTTTTACTTTAATTTAAAATAAAAGGAATAAATATATTCCTATGTGTTATCCGTATTGATAAAATGCAAAAAGTGATGTACATGAAGGGACAACAGCTGGTGTCACCTCGGTCCAGAAAGCTCAATGGCTTCAATAATAAAGGAAGGTTCTTCATGAACATCACTATAATTTTGTGAGAAACTGCAAGTCCTTTCACCATATAGGTCAGCCCCACCTTGTGACTCCTCTGCCCGCACTGACTGCCCTACCAGACCTTCTAGAATCTTCAGAACTTCTGACATCTTCGGCCGCAAAGTGGGAAGTGACTGAGTACACTGCAGAGACAAATCCACTGCTTTCTCCAACTCTACTGGATCAAAACATCCCCTCAGATCCCTATCCACTAACACTTCCAGCCGCTTCTCCTCAGATAAAGTTCTAACCTGCAGGAATTGGGTAATTTATGGTCAATGCAAACTCTAGAATATAAAGTCATAAATAACTTCATGAGCAATATTATTAGCAAGCTAGGCTTAATATAATCTTATGATATGATGTAAAAAAGGTGAGCTCACAAGGAATTTAAAGAAACTACTCACCCAATCAAGAATCATTCCCTTTTGGACCTGAGCATTTCCAGCATCAAGTGCCTTGTGTCCTGTTATGAGCTCCAAAAGTAATATGCCAAATCCAAAAACATCTGTTTTTTCAGAAGACTGTCCAGTTGAGAGATATTCTGGAGCAATGTGACCTACTGTACCTCGCACAGCAGTAGTTACATGTGAATCCCTTTGGTCTAAGAGCTTAGCAAGACCAAAATCCCCCACCACAGCTTCAAAACTTTCATCTAACAAAATGTTTGCAGCCTTAACATCCCTATGGATTATTTTTGGATTGCATTGTTCATGCAGGTATAGAAGCCCACGTGCTGCCCCAAGAGCAACGCGCATTCGCCTGTTCCAGTCCAATGATGGCTTTTCACGGCAAGTCTCTGTTTGAGAACAAGGGAGAATAGAAATTCATTGAAATCAAGAGCCATTTTAGAATTTAATATAGGAAAGAATGTATTAAAGGAATAAGCTGCATCGATTATGGTGTTATCACAAGATTTTTTTTAATGTAGAAAGTAAACATTTCAATAGTTATTACAGATCCTACACTGCTATTTGAAAATGATAGACTGAATTGTCAAACACAGAAAACGGAATCACTACATGTCATTGATTTGAATCTTCTAATTTCCACTGTAAGAGGCATGTATATATCAGTTACATCACTTTAGACACCCTTAAGTGCAGAATCGAATAATATAAAACAAACCTCTCAAGCGATCAGCGACACTGCCATTAGGCATGTAAGGATAAACAAGTAACCTTTCATCCGGTGTCATACAGAATCCATAAAGACGCAAGAGGTTCCTATGCACGGCCAAGCCAATCATCTCAACTTCTGTTTGAAACTGCACTTCTCCAGTATAGTTGGGATCTTTCAACCTCTTTACTGCCACTAACATTTTATTTGCAAGGCATCCTTTGTAGACAACACCAAAACCACCCTGCCCTAGGATATTTTTTGAATTGAAATTTCCAGTAGCAATTTGCAATTCACGGAAGGAGAACCTCTTCAGATGGCCAATATCAAATTCACAATCTTGCTCCACTTCAAATGTCAAATGTTCATGTTCAAGAGTGAGGAAAAAACCAGTGAGCAATATGTGCATATTGTTAGAAAGTATTACAGAGTGAATAAAAAAAGTGGGAAGTTCATATCAGGAAGTACCATAAGATGTGTAGAGAATGTTTGATCTGTACCAACGCAACCAAAAGACAAGAAGCACCACTGAAATTACAAATGTGCAACTAAAGCCAATAACAACAGCAAACACCCTTTGGTGATGACCACCAGTCGACTGAGATGACCCTGTATCTGCAGTTGAATCATCCCTTATATGTACTTCGATTTACTGATTACTAGGCTTTTAATATATACAAGTTAAATGTACATTACCATTAACTGGTTTTGAGAAGCCCATACAAATTTGAGAGGGAGAGGTGCAGAGGAAGCTGTTTCCTGAAATACTGAAACCAAAGAAGTAAAATGTCAAGTAATGCAAGAAACAAGACTGAGAAGAACAAACAAAAAAGTTAAGCCAATACTTATTTTTTAACATCAATAACCATAACCCTCAATAGTCTAGAGCTATGGCATCAGTTTTCTGCTTCGCATATCACAAGTAACTTGAAATTGTTAGACTTGATTTTAGTAACCACTACACAGTTAACATCCGTGGGGTTCCAAGAAATTGATGTAGTACCCCGGTTTCCATTAAAATTTAAAAACAAAACATCATACGCTGAACACAAAAGGTAATCCATCTGGCATTACGCTTTCAGCGCAAATTACCACCATTATAATCCCAGGTTTTTTTATTCAATTAAGCAAGGATTCTCTTTCCTTAACAATAAATTAAGATTAAATACTCCTCAAAAGGGACCTGGTTAAGTAATGTTACTTGTATTAGCTGACTAAACCATTGCATAATTTTGTAAGGAACCACTGAACATGCAGCTAGTACAAGCATTTTAATTGTTTCCTTAAGAATAACAGAATTCACGGGGCAAATACAGGGAAAAACCATACACCATCAGAAAACTGACCTATAACCTTTCGCTAAAATTTTTGGAGTGGGACCACTGAGATTATTGAATGACAAGTCCCTACAACATAATAGGGTACAGTAATGAAATGAACATTTTAACTTTTAAGGATTTAAGACGAAAAAATACAACAAAACAGTGATACAGTGCATACAAGAATGAAAGTTCAGTGAGATTAGCAACAAGCTGAGGGATCTGTCCAGATAGTTTATTTTTGCTGAGCCGCCTGAAATACTTTGCATGAATAAATTAGGAAGTAATCAATTAGAGAAAGGCTATTGAATAAGCCAAATAAGAAACAAGAATATCATAAACGATGAATCTATTTGTCAGACCACACTCACAGGTAACTAAGATGAGTCAAAAATCCCAAAGAATTAGGAATTTCCCCGTCAAGCTGGTTACCAGAAAGGTCAAGGGTTTGAAGCTCCAACAGCTTTCCTATCTCATACGGAATAGGACCAGATAACTTATTGTTCTGCAATAACCTAGGACAATACAATGGAAAAACAAAGTGATAAGAAAAACTGAATAATATAAATGAATGTCTATTTTAGTTTTTGATAAATGTTTTTTTTCTCCTTGCCCATTATACGGTATCAAATAGAAATGAAGGTATTAAAAAGACTATCACAATGAGAAAATTAACATGGTAAGTTGTTAACAAGAGACAAACCAAACAAGGTGTTTACACACTATCAAGCTGTCTTTTCTTATAGCTCATAGTCTAACTCTCCCAATAAATATTTGGACCAGTCCCACCCAGTACATTGATTGCTCACAGATTAACCTAAATTGTTATCTAACCAAGAACCACTATTATGCCACTAGCTACCAGCCTACAAGGTCAGTGCAATAGCAGCCTAAAAAAAATGCATTTTGAAGTTAAAAATCTTAAACGAACTCGTCCCCCCTTCAGTTTCCAAAAATAGAAAATGAATTTTGTACGCATGCAGTGACGATTGACCCAAAGTGACAAAAGGGAGTCCTCCAGTAACACATTTTCCATCAACTCAACAAGAGTGTACATTCCAATAAACAAGTATAGACCATTCAAGTCGCAACTCACAATGTATGGAGGTGGCTCAAATTTCCAATTCCTGAGGAAATAGTTCCGGATAAACCCGCACTGGCCATTTCCCTGCCAACACCATCAAATTGTACCAATTGTCAATATCCTCGTAGCTTGAGAAAGAATGGCACAAGTAACTCTTCACAAAAATAAGAATTGTGGGCCTCTCTTTCCGAGACTCAAAAGATGTATACTTTGGTTGCATTAGTCACAACCAAAAGAAAAGAAGCAAGACAAAAAGACTTACAGGGAAACGACATAGCCCTCGGCAGAGCAACCAACCATGTACCAAGTGCAAGGGTCAACCGAATTAATATCCCAACCATCCATAACATGAAACTCATCAAACATCTTGCTCTTCATGGACATCAAAGCAGCCACTAATAACAACAAAACAAAACAATCTCTCACTGAAACAAAGTTAGAAATATGATGAGAAACAAGGAAAAGGAAGAAATGACAAACCTTCATAGTTGACACCCTTTGGAGAGAGAAGACTATCAGCGCCCTCAACAACAAGCACCCACCAGTAACACAGAAAGAGGGAAACGAGACAAGCACCCACTTTGGCATCTTCCATGAAACAACAACAAACTATTCAAGCCGTGGGGAGCAGAAAAAGTTTCCAACTTTTCTACTGGGATCTTATCTTCTAAGCTTCCGGAAAAGAGAAAAAAAACAAGCAAACCCTTTTGGAAAGTCTCTCCGAGCTTGCTGCGTCGTGAGAAACGAAAGTGAAAAGAACCGATAATCTTAGAAAAAGATAAAACAAAGAGAAAAAAAAAAAAGAAGAACGAATTGAAATGAATGAAGATGGTGAGGACAGGAAAGACAACTCGAGATTTGGAAATATGACAGTGATTGTCGCATGGTCTGTGAGGTACGACTACAGTGTTTAGCTTCAAGGCTATGATCCCGTGCAGAGAGTCACGTGAACTTCATGTTCTGACACCATGCGTTGACTGTTTAGTTGGTTAAAACCGTTGGATCTTTTGTTTAGGATTGTGATGATGAATGAATGGTGATGATGGAAGTAGTCGTTAGTGTTGATGATTAAGGGGAATGTGAAGGAGTGTGTGTTAGTGGAGACTGGAGGCGCGAAATTTGATGGTTAGGTTGTATTTTAGTATTTCGCTATATTTCGACTATTTAGAAATTGCATGTCTCGGAGCTCAAGGATGCAACTCTTCTACAAATGGTTTGACTGTAGAATGCCCACATCACCTGTCATACTTTTTAATTGTTTGCATCATGGTATGATGGAAACCTATCGTTACTTTCAATAGTAACACTTTATGATAGATCATAGGTACCTTCTAAAATCAATCAATTTAAGGTTAGTTTGTTTTTTTTGTTTAAACCTTTGAATAGACTCTAGAAATTTTAGTTTCTCTTCTAATAATGCTTTGAAACATGTGTACCATGAATAGAAAGTGTGTCCAAACATGCACTTAGTAAAGAATATTAAATGAATGTCAGATAAGAAGTCTCACATGAGATCAATAATTAAAAAATGTGGTAACTGGTTTACTTAAGAATCCATGAGTAGATATGTTTGTGAACTAATTTAATATAATGCTATTTGTATGATTAAATTAAAATTTTAAAATATTTTTATTAAAGTAAATTGTATTTTAAAGTTGATTTAAAAACTTAATCCAATTCGTTATGAACTAACTTAACATGTGTAATCTTAGGAGTTGTCAATGATGTTCCTAAACACGAAATAAGAACTAGAGAATTTTTGTTCGTTGTACTGAAAATACAATAGTTACTTGTATATTTTCTTTTTTACAAAATTAGTACCTTGGTCCCTTAAATTTAAGGTTAGTTCCGATTTTGTTCTTTAATTATTTTATTTATTTAATTTACTCTTATAACTTTTATTTCCATATCATGTTATAGATTTATGTTTTGATTTAATTTACTCATCTAACCTTTTCAGTAACTTTCAGTGACGTAACACCAATTTGGTGTTCCCGGGACCGTAGTGTATAGAATTAAACTTTTCACTAGCTAAATCATTAGCCATTACCACTTCGGTAACAACTCCGCTGGCAAGTTGTTTTGATCAACTTTAAAAAAAAAATACCAACAGCATATAACAATTTATCCTATCATCCCATTACAATGACCATCACAAAATAAACTTCCTATACACTATCGTGTAATTAGATATCAATATAAAATTACTTTACATCAAGTAAAATATTCCCTTTGAAAAGGGGATTAAAATCATATAAATTTACAGAAACTGGGTAGATTACATTGGTCAAGTTCAAATCACAGCGCAAAATGTAGAAAGGTTTTAAACATAAATTATATAATAACAAGAAAAAAAGATTATAACAACTGTTAGCATAGCTAAAAATTAAGAACTGAAATTCAAGAAACAAAAAATTAAATGTGGAACATTATTAGAAAACAGCATTAAAGAAAACAGACAGATAGCAACATTACATTTCACAAGGAAAGGAACTGGTCAACAACATTATAAAAGGCACATTACATTACAAAGAGGAAACTAAACCAGACCCAACAACCCCATAATCAAAACCCACGTGGACCCTCCCTTCCCTTCTTCCAGACAAGGCTTTAGTTTTCCCCTTGCATAAACATTCTAAGTTCTGGCCATTTCAGGCCAAGTATACTACTACTACTACATCACATATAGACGTTTACAATAAACAAGGCTATTTGCCTGGGGAAATAAGATCCAACAGTGGCAACAGAGAATCAAAAGGTGTATACATATGCTGATAGATCAAGTGAAGTCATCCCGCATCCCAAGTCTCAGTCCAGGTTCAGCTTGAGACTACACAGGCCAGGCAAAAAAGATGGTAATTTAGACAAAATTAACGGTGCCACTTTCGTTTAACTTATCAACTAGTATACACTATGCCCCTGTGAGCTTATCATCATGATCCTGTTGTATGAACAAATTGTATCCCTATTTGCCGCTTCACATGGTCAGGTATCAACTTGTTAACAAGCTCTGGAGATGCTCCGGTTAACTGTAAACAGGAAGGATTACAAAGTTTTCCGTCATTTAGGATGTTTAGCTTGGATGTTTATCAGAGGAACATTGTATATACATTTCTCAATGCATTGCTTTGTGTACTCTAATAGAAAAACACACGAAGATAGACACTTCAAAACAACCAGACAGATATCAAGCTAGGAAAATGGATCCATGAATGTATGGACCTTTGTCAATTGAAAAATAGTATCAATATATTCCTTTGAAATTCTCTCTAGAAAGAACTATGTAAGACTAAGAAGGATATTGTAAGGACTTACTTCATGTTTGAAGTTAAATAGAGGAGGAAAGGGACGGCCATTTGGCAGGCGAGCATTGGGTTCTCGAAGTTCATCAAAGAAAGGATGTACACATGCTTCAAGCTACACAACAAAATTAGATTCTTTTTAAATTGATGTTCTAGTTTTTCTAAAGAAAAAAATCATTGATTGATCAAATTCAAGAGAATTATAGGCTGATACACATAATGCATTACGAAATTAATTAGAATATAAGATGAGGGGAAAGAAAGGCAATCACACTAACCGCAGTACACCGGAGACTTGGGGAGTATTGCAAAAGCCGAGATGCAAGATCAATAGCTTCTGGAGGCATCTTTTTGTGGAATATCTACACACAATTTTTGATGTGTTAGAATGTCTAAGCCATTTTCATACTAATTACATTTAATCATCCAAAAAGAAACAATTGTCTTAAAGGAGATAAAATTATAGACCTTGTGCCATGGGTGTGCTTTTATCTGTGGAAACCTAAAGTCATTGTGGTTGGGATTCATACAGCGTACTTCCTCTCGAGTTGGTGTGCCAAGCACCTACAAAACAATTTTTTTAAAGATGACTTGTAACAAGGCAGGCATGACTAAGGAAAATAAAATACATGTCATGTTGACACGAATTGTACCTTTATAATATGTACAAGCTGGTCTACTGCATTTTCTCCTGGGAATAATGGCTGCAAAAGTTTAAATTGTTTCAGATGACAGATAGGTGTAATGCATTTACTTCATTAAGTGGTGAATTCAAATTCATATAATAGTATCATTCAAGTAATAATAATTAATTATCGATGAGACATACCTGGCCCAGAAGAAGTTCAGCCAGGACACAGCCAGCTGACCAAATATCAATTGAAGTTGTATACTCTGTGGCACCAAATATAAGTTCTGGAGCACGATAGAATCGTGAACATATGTATGATATATTAGCTTCACCTTTTACCTGGTGAGACAAAAGAGAAGGTTAGAACAATAAACACTTCATTGGAAAAAGCAGTTATTAGAGTAAAAGAATGATCCAGGATATTGTAAGATGAGTAGTAGTCCCCCACTCCCACTAAAACACAAGTTGAATGAATACAGAACATGATAAAAACCTCCAAAATAATCAAAATATGTCGTGTTACACAAAAAGTAAAAACGGAGCTCCACAGCTTGGTGGTGAGCACAGATAGACATCAACACAAGAGACTGGAATCAAAACAATGAAAAGATTGGACCCATTTCATCTAAATTACAATTTTTTTGGCCATTGGTAGGTTATTGGTTGACATTTTAAGTTATTACTTAGTCAATATAAAAGAGAATGGTGTGTGGAAAAGACGGACAAAAAACTAAGCATACCAAAGCAAAATAAGACCTACTAGAACTTTGGCACTTCCAAAATCACATAGCTTCACTTGGTGTGTAAGAGGATCCACCTGGAATGTTCACAGAAACACATCAAAGCCAGAAATATTGACCATTTTTTTAAGAATGAATCTGACTTGTATATATATAATCCTATATGGATTGTATGTATCTTGTATGTATGAGGCGGACAGAAGAAAATCTGAGCCATATAATCCTATATGGATTGTGAAGATTAAAAGTTTATTAAAGTTAAATGATTTAAAAACTCAAATTACTTGTAAATCTTGATCATTATTAATAAGATACAATGGTCAATATTTAATTTTCTCACACTCACATATAAAAGGATCTCTCACAATATATACATATTAAAAAACACGTGAACAAACCAGAATATTTTGAGGCTTCAAGTCCCTGTGGCAAACTTTGGGAACAGTGTGGATATAAGCCAATCCCCTGAAAATCTGCAAGCATGCCACAAACTTTTACCAGGAATCGTTTAAAAAAATCGGAGAGATTTATAAATCACCAGAAAGTATGAGGCATACCTGGTACATGTAAAGTTTCACATAGATGATTGGCATTCTTTGATTAGCATTGCTATAGTGCTTTAAGACTCTATACATGGACTCTGGAACATATTCCATCACCAAATTTAGAAAAAGTTCATCTGTACTTGTAGTTGAAAAGAAACAATGCTTCAGTGAGATCACATTTGGATGATCCAAAACACGCATTAACTGTAGTTCACGGTTCTTGTATCTTCTGTCCTGTAAAACCTTTTTAATTGCCACTGCCTCCCCAGTTTCCAAGCATTTTGCCTACGAGAAAAAAAAAATTATCAGCATGTGACGAAGATATTACGACTAATGAACCAAGTATTACACTATTAGCATACCTGGAAAACAATTCCAAATGAGCCAGTTCCTACAACTCGCTCAGCCTTGTAACTAATAGTCTACAATAATGATTGTAGAAGACATTAAATTTGCAGTCCAGGATAAATGTCACATGGCATTTTTAACAACCCAGCAAATAAACCAAGTGTAATACTATCAGCAGAACAGAATTTACAAAGATAATACCTGTTTGGGCTCCCCGTTTTTGCCTCCAATAGTTGTAGATATGATGTGACCAGTGAGGGTATCATTGCCATTGATGACGGAGGAGGACATCTCCTGTAAAATTGTAAAGGTATATAAAATATTAGAATCCTAACCTTCTTCACAAAATATTTTAAAATCATTTGCTAATGGTTTCAGAAGGAAGCTAAAAGTTGGAAAATACACTTAAACAATAGGCTTCGGACATGTCAACAAAACTAGGTGTGGAGACTATAATGATAAACAGCATGTAAAAGTTGGAAGAATGCATTTAACCAACCGGCAAACATATAAAAAAACACTAGGTGGAGACTACGATGATAAACAACATACCCAATTAAAACATCACATCTAATAACTCATAAAGTTAAGTTTAAGATATAAAGTGGGATAAACACCTGGTGAGCAACTTCAGTATGATATATTACCAAAAATTCAGTGGCGGAAATATTCTGCTACAAAAATTATAGACATGGAACCAAGAACTATAACAGCACTATGTTCAGAGTACAAACTTCAATTGAAATCGTTGAAAGTAAGAACTGAAGGAACATAAAGAGTAATGTAACTAAAATAAATCAAAATAAAGTAACGGCTAAAAATAATTTTTAACAGAACCAGAAAAAAAAAATCTGATAGAACAACTAGCAGAAACGATCATAAGTTCATGACAAACAAGAAAACCCCGAATCGTCGAGAGTGCAACATCGACATAAGATTATAAGCTACAAGATCACAGTACGATACAGGGCTCGGCAACAAACAAATCTCCAACTCGGTACAAAACCCAGTTCAGAACCACTCTCCACAAAAGAATTGATAACTTCACAGAAAACCATAGATCAACACAAAAAATAGTAAAAATGGGTCTTTAGCCTGAAGCTCAACGACAAAACTTTCAGCAAAAAAAGAAAGAACTTTCATCCCCCAGAAACAAACCCTAACATCCCCTCTTCCAACTGAAAAGGAATCAACAAAAAATAAATGAATATAAAAACAAAAGTTATGCATCCCACATGATTTTAGGTTCATCCACTAAACAGCAAAGAAATCCCAATAGACATTTTCAACACTCCCATTTCTGGGTCACAACGCTTTCTCACCAACCATACAATCAGCATATTAACATGGCTATAAAGAGAATTTTTTTGAGCTGGAAAAGCACCTTATCCTCAGCCATGGCAAAGGGTAGAGAGAGAAGAAGAAGAATCTAAGAAAGAGAAGAGGAGAAGAGGAGGAAGAAGAGAAGGGTTAGAGAGAAAGAGGGGATGAATGGAGGAGGCAGTAAGAGAAAGACAAGCCCATGTGATCACAGCTTTCATTTTTCCACTCTTTTCTTTCCTGTCTTCTTTTCATTTTTATGTTTATTTATTTTGGATTTTTCCCACTTTTCTTGACTCTCTTTGCAGATTAGGAAGACCTCGCTGTTAATCACAATCATTAGGTGTGCTTAAATGAAATGATGATGATAATTGAAAGATAAACAAATTCAATTAATAAATGAAAAGGTACATAATTAATAATGAGATTTTATTTTCAGAAAGAATATTCTTTTTTAAAAAAATTATCCAAATGGACCAGGTGCACATTATTTCTCAAATACATCTCTTTACTTTTAACGACGACAATTCGAATTCTTAGATTTTAGTTTTAATATAAAGAAGAGGGGAGAAAAATGAGGAAGAAAATATAAAAAGCAAGTAAAATTGGTTTAATGGAAAAAATAAATTGAAATAATTAATTGAAAATAGAGAGAATAAAATTTAATTGATTTGAAAGAAGGAAGAAAATAAAAAATTATGTAAGTGTGAATATAGTTTGGTTTTGTAATATTATTTGGAATAAAATTTGTAATTATTAATTGATTGAAAATAAAAAGAATTAAAAATAGAAAAAATAACTATAATTCTGGAGTATTGTCTTAAAAAGTGAACATAGTGGTTTTAACAAAACTAAAATTATTATTTATAATGTAAAAAATTAGAAAAAATAAATTTAATTAATTTAATATTTTTTGTTGTTATACATGTGATGATAAATAATTTTATAGATATTAAAAAATAGAAAAATAACTTCTTGAGATGTTTAATAATATATTCAAAAGATAAAATGTTTGAAAGGAGTATTAAGAAATATAATTGATGTTATAAATTCAGAGATAAAAATTGGAAATGATTAATAATAATAGTAGTATTGAAATTGTAATTTTAAGATACATAGTTAAGAAAAAAATTATATTACTTTACGAAACTTATATTAGAAAACCAAATTATATTGATTCTTACACAAATTTTTATTTTCTTTACTCTTCAAACTATCCCAATCTTTAATTGACTATTTCAATTTACTGTTTTCATAAAATTAATTTTATTTTTTTCTTTTATTTTTTATTTTGGTAGAGTTTCATTAGAAAACTCAAAATAGAGGTGGAACGTAAAGAGTAAAAAGTGTACCTAAGAAAATAATGTGGACCTGAGTCCATCTGGATAATTTTATTTTTAAAGAGTATTATTTCTAGAAAAAAAAAATCTAATAATGACGATGAACTTGAGTTTCCTGTTTTGGGCTTTATCATTTTAGCGTCTGCGGAGTGCCTTTCAACCAGTTATGTCATTATTTCATATAATTAGCTCCACTTTCAAACATCATCCTAATAATTTTCTAATTTTGACTAATGTATATCATTTTAGTTATATTTCTTATATTTTTAGTGAATGTAGAAACATTCTATTAAAAACTAAGATTGAAGTGGATTTAAAAGTTGAGTAACCAAACCCACTTTTTATATTATATTCTCTTAGTTCTATGAAACAAGTAAATCCTTTACCAATTTCTATGCATTCACTCTGCCCACTGCTTTACTAAAATAAAATACTTCAAGAAAAACAGTGGGTTTTAAAATATGTTAGTTTGACATTTTATCAAATTTGGATGACCATTCTGGAAGAAAATTGGTGTCAAAGTTTATATGTTTTCTTGTTAAGTGGTTCTTCGTTTGTAAGTAAATTATGGTATAATCCTAAGGTGAAAGAAACTCTTAGGAGACTAAGGAGGAAACCAAACTGCAAATTGAAACAACCTGAAAAAAAAGTAGGGGAAGAATTTTCCTTTCATCTTTATAATTATAATTGAGAGTTTGAGCTGTGAAATACCTTATTCATCTTTTATGCTTTCTTTAATGTTCATGATTTATTACTTGTCAAAATTTAAAAGAATTGATTTGAAATAATTTATAAGAATTGAATGTATTTGATTTAGCTGTTTTATCAGATTTGTGATTATATTTAAAGAAAGTTTTACAAAAAAACAAATATAAGATGAGAAGAAAGTGGTAATATGTGAAGATTATTTAGTAAATTACTAATTTACCTCTATTCAATATTTTTTATGATTGTTATCATAATTTGATAAATAATATTTTTAAATAATCAATATTTTAAGAAATTATTTATTTATTTTTAATCATGTTTTAAAATATATACCTAAGAATAATTTTAACAATTCCCTAAAAATAACTTATGAATATGGTTAATTCAGTCAAATTATCAATAACTTTTCTGCTCAAATTATTAATATAGTAATTCTTTTTAAGAAATTATTTTAACAAACACTTATATTAACTTTTCACCAAAATAATGGAAGGTAAAGTGAAACGGTTATCATTTTTGTATTGTGTAAATATTAAAAACCCGCCAAACCATAAACTACAAGTAACGTAAAGAAGCCAATGATGTTGAAAGGAAAAACTATTCATAGTAGAAATGAAAAGGAACAAGAAAAGTCGATGAAATGTTTGTTGTTGTTGTTGTCAAAGATGGAATTTGGAAGTGAGGAAGCTGAAACTGTACCCCAACACCTGCTGTCAGTGTTGTGTTTGGTGGGAAGTTGTTGTTCCATTTACATTCTCATTCTTATTCCATAAGGTTTGTTTTCAATGCATAGTTGAGTTTTCATCTTTCGCTTCGATTTCACTCATTCATCTACTACTTTCTCAGCTGCATATCTCCATCACCTACTTCTTCGCTTCACTTCGAAACATACCACAAAGCTCCACTCTTTGTTATTGCCTCACCAAACTTGAATTCTAATGCATTGGTGGTTCGGTCATAAGCATAGACTTTTTCACGCCTCTCAGAGTTCCTTCTTCTTGTTTGGGTGACCATTTATCTTTGTATGGGAGAAAGAGAGGGAGGAGGGGTATGTGAATAGTTAAAGTCATAAACTTTGGCTTCTTTATACTAAGCTGATAGGTAGTGGTGTAATGGGGAAACAAGGGTCTCATAAAAGTCTGCGTCCTGAGTTTCAGGGCTGGCATTCCAAAACTTTGTTGCTTCAAGGGCTGAAAAGTGATTCTTCAAAATGCAACTATTGTAGGGGGCTCTATGTAGGGAAAAAACACATCAGGGCCATTGTTGTTATGTTTGGATTGTTGGGTTGCCTCTTCCTTCTTGACTCTCTTATCATCTCCTTTTTTGAGTTTACCAATCTTCAACCCGGTGCAGCTCCAAATAACTCGAGTGTGTTTCAGGTACAAGTACAGAATCTCTTGCGTGCTAGCACCCTCCTCCAACTCATACATGCAAATATTTTTAGAGATTATCTGTATGTGTTCATATTTATTCTTGAGTAAAATGTGTTTCAAGTTTCTCAGTTTTCAATAAGAATTAGTCTTAGCCTCTGTATTTTAGAAGGATAATTTCAATCTTAGTATTTTTATAACTAGTGAATTTTTCCCTTTTTTGTGATACTTAAGATATTAGGACGAAGAACAAAATGCATCATTATAAAAAAAATGGAGAAAAAAATATTCTTTTCATTACTAATAGTAATTTGGACCAAAAATTGAAAGACATAGAACACATTTTACCTTTTATTCTGTTAATCATATTGATGGAGGGTGGAGGTATTAAAAATGAATTTGTATTTATCTTTATTATAGCAAAGGCTATAGTCCTTTTCTCGGTAAGCTTGTTCCTGTATCTATTACATCTAACGTAATCTGATGTCAACCGTGTCTGAACAACTTTGTTATGAAAATTAGAAATTTTAACTTCATGTGGTTCAAAGTTTCCAACCGAATTTTCTGCGAGTGATTCAAAGTTTTCTGCTAGTGTAAACTGGAAACAATTTTTCTACAGTTTAAATGTGATTTTTCTGAATATTTGAGCGTAAATTATCTTATGCTAGGTGTGCACGTCTCAAGTCTGTACAATTCAATTTACCTTGTACTTAAAATTTGTGATATTTTGCTAATTTGCATATATGACTAGACTAACGTATGTTTTAAATGAAAAGGGTAGAGATTCCTACATCTACAGCAAACAATCGCCAGTATATATGTATGAACGACTTCTAAACTTGGCTTCCAGTGCTCTTGCAGAGGTTAGGATCAAACTTACAGATTGATGTACATCCGTTTAGATACTTTCATTCAGTATGTTAGATAGTGTACTATATTTGAAGTCTATTTCTGTCTTTTGTTACCACAGAAGGAGTTCAAGCAAGAGTCATCAAATTTATGGGTGGAACCATTTCGGCAGGCATCTTCATGGAAACCTTGTGCAGAAAGAAAAGTTCAATACAATTCGGGTTTGTGAACTTTTCTTATTCATTGGTTGTGTTATAAAACATGCACAAATTATTCTTATACCTTTATATCAGCAACTCGAAGTTTAAATTGCAACTTAGTATCAGAAATTATTTGCCTGGTATACTACTCTGTAACTAGTTTATAATCTTTGACAGGGAAGCCTGTGCAAAGTAATGGCTACATCTTAATCAGTGCAAATGGTGGTCTTAATCAACAACGAGTTGCTGTAAGTACGGGCTGTTAATTCATATCTTTTCCGACATTCTCGTAACTAGACGCATACAAGCACCACTGATTCTATGATCGTGGAATAGAAAAATGATAGATCTTAAACAATGAAATTAAGCATTGTACTGACATAACGCTGCACCATTTTAGCTAATGGCTATCATCTATCAAGAATGTAGTTAATTACTATACTTGTTATCAAATATGATCTTTTATCCTTTCTTCTTGACGTGCTTTTGGTGTATCCAATAATGGAAGTAATGAGACTATTGTAGTGATTACAGATTTGCAATGCTGTGGCTGTGGCATCTCTCCTTAATGCAACTTTAGTCATTCCAGAATTTCTTTACAGTAACGTATGGAAGGATCCAAGGTACGGTGCGTTTGGCACTAAAGTAAAAACGGAACTTTTCACTTGTACAGGTTTTGTTTACTTGTTTTTATACAGTAAAAGCATTCATCTGTTTGCTCCTGTTGATCTGAATGTGAATGATGAAATGATAATAAATAAGCAATTGCGTAATGTGATTTCAGTAGTTCAATGGTTTCCTCAATTTGCAGTACGATTTGATGTCATACACCTTCATTCACTGTATGTGATTTCGATTGAATGACTCAACCGTTTATGTAATATTTAATTAAAAATTGCAGCCAGTTTGGTGACATATACCAGGAGCAGTATTTCATGAATACCTTGAAGGATGATATCATTATTGAGAAGGAACTTCCACCTCATATGAAATCTCTGGATTTAAAAGCGATTGGTAGCCAGGTTTGTAATCTTTCATCTGATGTACTTGAGAAGACAGACTGTACTAGTTATAACAACAACTTCAATAAAAACCTTGCCTTTTAGATTACAGACGCAGATCTTACCAAGGAAGCCACACCTGCTGACTATATCAAAGTTGTGCTTCCTCTTCTTTTGAGAAATGGAGTTGTTCACTTCCTCGGATATGGAAATCGACTAGGTTTTGATCCATTACCTTCTGATATTCAGGTCATACAGTTTTATCTATATAAAACATTTTTAAGATTTCCCATTAGACCACTGCTGCTTGTGCATTGGCATTATCTTTTCACACATGTACTTTTTAATAGAAGCTCCGAATTCCAAAAGAGAAACAATACATACTTTTGTTCTTTTTGCTTTACCACCTAATGAGTAAGATTTTCTATCTGTTTTCTATGATCTGATTAATCATTTCTACTTATTTTACAAATCATTTTCCGTCAACCTCTATCATTTGAAGAGATATTCTTCATTTTCATTATGTAGCAATCAGATCTGGACACTTGAATAACTAAGTGTTATTTGCATCAGATTTGCACTCGTTTAGTATACTTTTAAGGTTTAAGGTATTTCACTTTCGTTTAGAATGAATTTTAATATGTTTGCAACAATTGCATTTGCAGAGGTTAAGATGCAAATGCAATTTCCATGCTTTGAAGTTCGTGCCAAAAATTCAACAACTTGGCTCGATATTGATTCAAAGGATTAGGAAATATGGTGCTCGACGAAGCATTTTAGACACTCAATTGCTGGGAAAGTTCATCCAGAACAACAAATATCATGAAGCTAAAAGGGGCTCAGCAAAATATCTAGCTTTGCACTTGAGATTTGAAATAGACATGGTGGCCTATTCCTTATGCGAATTTGGAGGCGGGGAAGAAGAGAGAAAGGAACTTCAAGCCTACAGAGAAAGACATTTCCCTCTGTTTCTTGAACGCTTGAAGAAGAATTCAACGTATGCATGTTTCTACCATATGCTTTGCTACATAATGTTTAGAATGGTCTTGAGGTTAATTTGTTTGATGCACTTGCTATTGATGTTTATAGGTCTATTTCTCCAATGAAACTGAGAAAACTGGGAAGATGTCCGTTGACACCAGAAGAAGCAGCACTTGTTCTAGCCGGTCTTGGTTTCAAACGGGAAACTTACATTTACTTGGCTGGTTCCCACATTTATGGGGGAAACTCAAGAATGGAACCCTTCACTAGTCTCTATCCTAATGTGATCACAAAGGAAAACCTGCTTACAGACAGTGAACTAGCACCTTTCAGGAATTTTTCTTCTCAGGTAATTGGTATTACTCTTGACAATGATCGTCTCATTCTACCATTTTTTTTTTAATTTCCACTCAGATCTTCACTGTTCTTGACAATATATGCAACATTTTAATGAACTATGAAGATACCGAAGTACATTTCAAGGTTCAGAATCATATAATATAAGCACTCCACTTAGGAGGGAAAGTTTACTCGCAACAATTGTTATCTGATCTAATATTGTCAATACTGTTAATGTCAACTAAATATTTTGACAATACTAAATAATTGTAGTAACTAATAAATTAACTTGATGTCAATGCAGTTGGCGGCTTTGGATTTCATTGCATGTGCAAGTGCTGATGTATTTGCTATGACTGACTCTGGTAGCCAACTTTCATCATTGGTATCTGGATTCAGAACCTACTATGGTGGCGATCATGCTCCTACATTGCGGCCAAACAAGACAAGGCTAGCAGCAATTTTGAGGGAGAACAACACCATAAAATGGAACAGATTTGAAGTCAGAGTAAAGAAGATGATTCTTGAAGGGCAAAAGGCTGGCATAAGGAGTTATGGCCGAAGCATTTATAGAAACCCCAGGTGCCATGAGTGCATGTGCAAACACCATTAGTTATTAGCTAGTCCTTACCAGAACACTTGTTAATAAAAAACACTTTCCTTTTAGATTGAATTTCTTTAGGCATTGATTCTTTTCCCGATGTATAATATCTTATTATCCATCCTATACATAGAAAATAAACTGGTTTCTTTTTCAAAGAATATATTCTATTAGCATTATTGTAATAATGTGTTGAAAAGAACATATCAAGTTCGAAAAATTGTAATAAACAAAATAAGATCCAAGTTCATTCAAATGCACACTTCTCTAGTATATATGACAATTCAAAACCAATATTTCATTTTGGAAATCTGTGCAAGTGATGTGTTAACCTTAGATTCTAATTTTTTTTTAGTAGATTTGACATGTTCAAATTGGGTAACGTACAAAACATAACTCAAAATGTACACATAACAAAACAAGTGCCACACGAAAAATCAAATCTTAGAAATTGAAAGCATAACTAGAATCAATAAATAAAGCTAGAATACATATGCATGTTCAAGTTTGTTTATCAACCTACACAAGTAGTATATACTTATCACCAGCTTTAGCAGCAAATGAAATTGCTGCATGAGCTCAAACAGTGGATACATAATTCTACCCCGTAGAGGGCAGAGGAGTTTTCAATCATCGTCAACCTATCATTCCCTAAAACTTGTAAGCGCAATGAAGAATGTCACTGAAGGTGCAACTGTATTTGTCTAGACAAATATCTTATCACACTTTTATTTTTTCTTATTCTGTGTACCATCCTGATTAATAGAGTAAGCCGGAGGAAGTACCAAAGGCATACCACTTGCAATCACAGCAGAAGCACCTATGGCAAAAAATAAATATAAAAATACTATAAGAATACAGAAAACTGAAATTATCTCTAAGGAACAGCCTCACAACTAAACAAATAAATTAGAACTTAGAAGGTTTCTGAACCTGCAGAAATAAATTCGTCTGCTTCTATTTTGGTTTAGGTAATAGACATGAACAAAAAAGTTTATTTGGCGAGAATCAACCTTTGAAAATGCACTAAAATATGTTTAGTTCGGTAAATTATTTAAAAATTTATACTTACACTGCATAGTCAACGCAAAATTTCTATCTTTATTTGATTCACACAATTCTTTAATATAAAAATAATATAGCATTCATTAAAATTAATAAATATGCAGTGTAAGTATAACTTTTTATTGTAAATTAATTAAAAATGTCGTTGATATGATTTAAAAACAATCGAATTAAAAATCTACAGATTTTTATGTATAATATATAATGATTTAAAATCATTAAAATGTAATACAATTTAGAATTTAAAAAAAGATCTTTTAGTTTTTAATATTATTTTCTTTATTTAAAATATATTTTATTCTAATATAACAAATAAATTGTAAAAAAATATAAATTATTGACATTTAATGTTAATAATTTAACTCAAATATCTTAGAAAAAATTGAAAACTTTTAAAGATTAATTAAGATAATATTAATATTTTAAGTGTCTGTTCACAAAAATCATAAAATCTAAAGAGCTGCTGTTTGCAAATGAAATAAAATTTAAAATCAATTGAGATCAAATTAAAGTTTACATTCTCTTTGGAAAAAGAAGTTTAGAGGGTTAAATAATTTGTTTGTTATCAATTATCCGTAATTAATGTGATAAAAAATTACAACTGCTTGTATTGTATGATTATAATACTATAAAAATTAATAAACTATAATTTTTATGTATATTGATTTTTATAATTTCAATATAAATTTAATAATCATTTATTTATTTTAATAATTGTATTTTTTTATCGTAAAAAAATGTACAAATAAACGCGTATATGCATATGTTTCCAGTATAGTATATATAGAATATATAATGTACACATTCTTATCTTATCTCTGGAACCAACTTTAGTGGAATCCAGCCACTGAGTTTTTCATTTGCTCAAGGTCAAAACTGAGTCCCGTGAATAACTTTCTGAAAAACACTGAAGTGCCCAAAATGGCTGAATTTGTATCATATTCGGAAACAGATTTGGATAGAAAGCAAAAGCTAAAAGAGCTCAAAAACTGAAGCATTCCACTTTAGCCTATCTATCTAGCTTTACATATATATCTGTGTGTTTGTGTGAATGTGTATAAGCTTTTTAAATCATTAAAATTATTAGTTGAATTATATAAACTAACATTTCAAGAATTATCATCAAACAATACTACAGATGAATTTAGCGACACGGAAATCTAGAAGGCTGACCAACTTTAAAGAAGCTGAAACAGAAAGTAAAGTGGAAAGTGATATGCAAAATGTTAGTAATTATTTTGTGATGCAGAAGGAAATTTGGGAGCAATATGCTTCCATGTCACGTCAGGGAAAGAATTACAACAATGACAGAATATTATTTATTTAATATTTTGATTCGTGTTACCCGAAAAAAACGCATAAAACGTCATTGAGAGAATTTATTTGAAGGAAAACAAGAAGCACCGGTACTAAACTCTGGTGGTAGAGAAAATTCCCTCGTTCAATAGTCAAAATAGTTTGACATAAACTACCCAATACCACTGGAATTGTACGCTAGTTGAACAATGGATTGCTAAATATATCTATATAATCCAAATGCAAACACCTGAAATGATTAAATATAGGATTTTCAAATCCCTTTTGTGTGGACGAACCATTGTTTTCTCATGCTACGTTCACAAGGCTGTCTGAATGATCCCCTGAATGAGATATATTCCACCCAAAATCATGGTAATTAACAACGAAGTAGACGGAACTTTTGAAAGGCACTCAGAAATTAGCGTACAATGTTGACAATAAAGATTGTGACCTTACCTAATGAGATGAGAAAGAATGTATGAAGCCATGGTGCTCGACCACGCAGGGCACATGGTCCCTCTGTTTCAATAAAACAAACACGTTACCCGCAGCAAGTGGACATGCAAAAGCATAGGTGCATCTATCTCATCCACCCTCCTTGTTTCTTCGGGGAGAATGTTCTTTCCTAAAGTAAAGAGAAATAAACTAACACTAGAATAAAGTAAAAGGGATAAAGAATAAAAATGATGGAAGTGCCCCTTAGAAGAGACAATTAATAAGTGGGATTCTCTGCCCTATGCAATATGTGATATCAATGCATGCTCACCACATTACACAACACACCCCCTTCTCTTCCTAGCTTCCCCATCTACCCCACTTCTTTTTGTCCACCTTTTTCCTTTTTCTTTTCTTCCTCAACTTTTTGGTATATACATTGCAATCATAACCATAAATATATATTCCATTCAATTCAATTTCCAAAAAAGAACAATTACATGCTCCAAAACTCCATTGCCAGGTGGCATGCAACCAGGAATTCAGCTGCTCATCAAGGTGTAGAGTGGAAAATGGAAAACCGATTCGTTTGGGCGAGTGAACTCAATCGAGTCCATGACTCGGGTGAATATCTTTGAGCAGGCCCAATACCTGCTGCATGGTGGGCCTCTTCCCGGGTGACTCCGCCGTACACAAATACGCCACTCGGAGGCTCTCCACCATTTCACTCTCCGACTCGCCGCCGCCGCTGAGTTTGAGCCTCTCATCCAACGCCCTCACCGCGTGTCCCTCCCGCACCGCCTTCCTCACCCAAACCACCGTCTCCGCCGTGCCGCTCCTCCCCGTCAGAAGCTCCATCAGCACCACACCGAAGCAGTAAACATCCGTCTCCGTCGAGCAATTCGCCGCGGCGGTGGCGGCGGCGGCGCTCTCCCTTCCGAACTTCCGCAACCCGAAATCCGCGATTCGCGGCTCGAAGTCGTCGCCGAGAAGGACGTTGGAAGTGACGAGATGGCCGTGCACGACGGGCCTGGACCCCGCGTGGTGCAGAAACGCCAATCCACGCGCCACGCCCACCGCAATGCGGTGGCGTAAGGGCCAGGCCATCTTTTCCGGGGGCGAGTCTCGAGAAACGGCGCCGTTCTGAATAATCTCCCACGTGTCACCACTCCAATCTTCGACATTAGTCTCCCCCGCTGGTAGCTCCTGCAACCACCTACCCAAATCTCCGTTGGACATAAATTCATACAACACCAGCTTCTCCTTCCCTGATAAGAATAGTAATAATATTTCAAATTTTGAAATTGCATGCATGAATTTCCCCACGTAATGATAGCGAGTGGTAGAATTAGGTGAAAATGGTTACAGAATAGGTTAACGTAACTGAGTGCGACCTTACAAAAAATTAAAACCCGTGAAAGGCATTTAATGAGAGTAGGTTAAGTCAAAGGACACTGGTGTGCGCAGTTATAAATCAGAATTTTGGAAGCGTATCAAAAAAATAAAAAGATTTGGCTGATTCATGAAAGTAGGGTAGCTACCTGCAATACAGTAACCAGAGAGGGGCAAGAGATTGGGGTGTTTGAGTTGGGAAAGGTCAACGAAGAGAGCGACAGCGTCATCATGATGGACGTCTCTGGCGTTTTCGATGACTTTGATTGCCACGTGGATGTCTCCGGTTAAGACAGCGCGGTACACGGGCCCACACCTGCCCTCAGCCAGGAGAGAGTCTTTGCCAAAGTGTGACGTGGCAGCGATGAGGTCCACGAAGGTGAGGTTCATGAGAGGCTTCTCGAACATCACCACGGGTGCGGAAGAGGGTTCTTTCAGGTCAGCCACCCATGATGTTCCTGACTCTGTCTCGAACGCGAACGGTCCCGACTTGTCCAGCTTCATGTTCACTGGGACCGGCTTCGAGATCGCCCACTTGTTCCTTTTCGCCAATTGCCTCTTCCTTCTGCAACGCCACACCACGCACATGCACAATCCGACAACCACAAGTGCCGAGGCACACGACAAGGCCGCAATCATTCTTCTCGGTTTCCGTTTTGACTTTTGTTGTTCTCTCCGCCTCTTCTTCTCCGCCTGAATGTGGTGGGACTGTTCGTGCGGTGGGTTTGAAGTTGAGGTTGCACCTAGCTTTGGCGTTTTGGATGCGGCGTAGCTGAAGTTGTTGCCAGCGTGAATGAACGCCGACTTGCCGAACTTTCTGAATCTGTCTAATGTGGTGGATGCTTTGAAGTTGTTGTGGGAGATGTTCAAGAATTTTATGGTCTTCAGGAGAGGGAAATCCGAGGGGAAGCTACCGTTCAAAGAGTTGTTTGAAAGGTCCAAGAAGGACAGTGAGGTTAGGCAAGAAATGGGTTTTACGCTGCCTTTGATGTTGCAGTTGGAGAGATTAAGGTGGTTTAGATTGGTGAGGTTTTGGAACCCCAAAGGTAAAGTTCTGAGGTTGTTGTGCGAAAGGTCTAGGCTTTTAAGGTTTGAAAACCCAGAGAGGTGAAGCTGGTTAGTGAACCTGTTGTATGAGAGATTGAGATTTTTGAGCGATGAAAAGGAACCGTTTTGGGAAGTGGGGTTAATGCTCCCTCCGAACCTGTTCTGGGAAAGGTTCACTACCAATAGGGTTGAGCTTGTCCACAACCAGTTTGGTACCTGTCCTTGTAGGAAATTTCCAGACAGATCTAGAACCTCCAACGTGGACATGTTCCTCAGATACTTCCACGAAATGCTTCCACTTAGATTCTTGAACGAAAGATTGAGTCTTCTAATAGCATCAGCATTTGAACAATTAGAACCGCTCTGGAACCAGGAAGAGTTGAATCCAGACACCGATTGAAACGCCTTTGAGACCAGCTCCCGGTCTTCATTTTTGCATGAATAATATTTAGAGTCCACGAGCGCAGCCAGTAAAAGGAGAATGAAGAAGGAGGGGAGGGGCTTCATTTTCTTAGCTCCACCGTCTCAATGCCGTGTCCCTATTATACCCTGATGGTGGGTATGAAAGAAAGAAAGTGAAGAGAGAAAGAGAGACGGAGGGTGGGCTATATTGTTGGCTAAGTGGGACAGTTGGTGGTTATAGTGGTAGTGAAGTGGGAGCAACGGCGTCAAGTGTTTCTGACGGAGGAGTTAACGGGCACGTGAGCGTGGTTATTTGTGGGTGGTGAAAAACAATTAAATGGAAGCTGTACTATAGGTGTTGACTGTCGAAGAGGTTTGAGATCACCAAATGCCAGCCAATGTCGCTTTTTGTTTTACTTTCAAATGTTTTGTTCTGTGACATAATTTCCCACGCTGAATTTGTGAGACCAATGCTGAGATAGAGACTCATGAGTCTGTAGTAATAATGTGGAGGGTTCAGCCAGAAAGAAAGAGTGAGTCTGTTATATATAAAAAGGAAAAGAATATTTTCCATTTAACAACTCTATATATTAATAAAATATTAAATTAAGTTATTTAACTAAAATACAAATTAAATTATTGAATAAAGTATTGCTAAAATCTTTGAAGGGTGTGGATTTATCGTATCTCATATAAAAAATATAAAAGCCCTTAATTCAAATAGATTTGAAGGTGACCGAAAGGGATAGGGTCCCAGTTCTTTAATTTCTGATTCAGAAGGTTAGAGAGATCAACAGAGAAGATGATGTAATGCTAAACATGTTCCCATGGCCATGCAATAAATTATCCAATCTCAGACCACACAGTTGACAACACCTAGCACTGCCAGGGTCTGGCCCCTCACTTGAGACTTCATCTCTGTGGTGTGCATATATACTTTAAGTTTAATACTGCATAATTATCTATAATTAGTTTCATTTATCATTAAATAATACTTTAAACAAACAAAAGAAAATTTTAAATTATTTTTAATATATTTCACTATGTAATTTTAAAATAATGTGTGCATTAATTACTTATCCAATGACTAATGTTTAATTGACTATGATGGGAAAAACACGAAGGGAAAATTGTTATATTACATACCTTAGCAGAATAACAGATAGTTTAGGTGGATGAAGAAGAGAAGGATAATCCATAATTAAAGTTGTTGTAAATTAGTAACTACTAGTAGACATACAGAGTCTTCAGAAGGATTTTACGGTTGTAGTATGCTTGCTTCTGTTGCCTAACATACCATTCAAATTTTGTTTGGCAGCAGTTGTTTACTTGGCCAATGCAATAGCAAATTGACCACTCAAATTTAGCAAAAGTTGCAGAGTGAGTCCAGACTTTAAGGAATGGGCTACAACCCCTTTTGGGGTTAAAAATAAGTTGTTCTGATGGCAGAGCCAGAAGAAATTTAGTTCGATAGTTTTCATTCTATTTATGTTTTTGACAACCATTCCTACTTCAGCAGGTGCCCAATAATCCACAAGAGCCAAGTCTTCAATCCTGAGGGTCAAGATGTGGTTTCCTTTCTACTGAGAGAATTAAATTATTGCAGCCACATTAACTTCCTGCACCATAAAATTCCCACATAAATGAAAAGGTTACATTGTAGCTAACAAGCACTTGACAGAGTGGCTCTTGGATTGAAGAAACTACAATAAACATAAGAGAACAATTATTGTTTGATTGCACTATTACAGTCAGAAGTGCTTTATTTAGCTTTTGACTAAGCTAGTTTTGCTGGTTTAAACCATGCCTAATCAATTGATTGTCATAGCTATAAGACAAAAACAAATAGAAACCCAATTGATTGCTATGACTGAGTAAATGGTAACCACAGTTTGGGACATTACTCTCCATCATCTAATTAATTACTTGAAGAAAAACAAACCACATGCAAATTACTAACCCCTTGTCACAATAATGCCTAGTCTTCTACTAACTTATTATCATCCGTCAACAAGGTTGTTTTTTTATGCCTCCCTTGATTGATCCAAATTACCTCCACAAGTTATTTGCGCATGTTATAAGCAGAAAGAACTATGTCTTCAAGTAAGAGAAAAGAAAAAGGCACCAACCAGAAATTAATTCCCAGTTCCTACCCTATCTATTGAAGGAAAACAAACAAAAACAGCAATTTGACCTACGCATGTTTGATAGTTAGGGTGAGTAACATTTGGTGAGATGTATTCTGCTCAATTAATTGTGATAGTCAATTTCCAATAGAGAAAATCAAACATGTACAAAATAGAAGAAAAAGAAAACCACTCGTAAAGTTACCTTCAGCAAAGAAAAAGACAAAGGTTAAATTAGTTTTTTAGGACCACCTTGTAGACAAACTAATTCAAATTTTTAAATTTCTAAATTCCTTGCCATTTGAAACCAAACCCTCAGTTGGAAAGAGCAACTACCAAATGACGCTTATTGCAAGAGTTCATACCAATTTTGTACAAAATATCAAAAGAGAATTGAAAAGAAACATAATACAAATTATATATGAAAAAATAATAGATAGAAAGCATCAATTTCACAAAATGACAAATTACATGCCCATGATCCACTAGTCAAACTAGGACAAACCAAAAGAGGATATGTATAGAGGTAAAGCAGTTCAAAATTGCATTATAGTGGATTTGGAAGTTGGCAAGGAGCTTGTTCCACAAATTCCAGGTGCTAGTGGTTATCTCACCTGCTCTGGTCCGTGGCTTTTGGCTTTTCTGTATTACCATTATGTGTGTGTATATATAAAATATATATATATATATATATATATATATATATATATTCAGATTAATTTTATGTTAATAAATTATGCTTGGAGCTGTTATGGTGAACAAGTTAAGTGGAAGGTATCACCTAATACACAACAATCCAAATCAGAATTACAAAAGAATGACAACTTAGACTTAAAATATAATATTAAATTGAGAGACTGAGATTTGGGGTCATTATAGATTAGTATAACAACTTACACTCCTACCTGAAAGCTGATTCAGCAGAGTGGGTTTCTATGAAGATAATGAGAAAACAATTTGACAAGTGTATGTTATAATCAGCATCTTGTTATGCTCCTAAAAACTTCTTTTGTTTGGATTGAGATGTAAAACTAAGAGACTGAAAAAGAAGAAAAAATTGAATTATTTAATCAAAGAAAAAGTTAATTATCAACTTTGAGTCATTTTTGAAAAGTTGCAGTCAACTTTTATCCTTCTGATGTTAAAACTGCAATTTATCACTAATTAAATGATTTTATGAGAAGATCAATACTTGATATATATTTTTAATTGAATAATAGTCTATTTGATCTTTTCAAATTAATTTCAACAAATGGTTTTAAAATATTTGTTTATTTCATAATTAAGAGTATGTTTAGTAAACTAGCTAATGAGTTAGTTTCTAATTGGTAGACTAATTAATAAGTTCGTTACTAGTTGGTAAACTCTTAATTTATAAGTTTCAAACTGATTATCTAACTTTTCCAATTATAAGTGTTTGATAAATTAGCTATAGATGTAAAATAACATGAAAAATATATAATTACACAAATTTTATTATATAAATATATATTTTATTTTTTTTTATAAAAATATATAATTACGTAATTATAATTTTGTATCTTTTAAAATAATCAAATTCTTATTAAACTTTTTTAATACTTCTATTTAACTTTTAAAAGGTGTATATATTTTTATAATTTAAAGAAGTTATTTTATTTAAATATAACAAGTATTAATTAAATTTATTTTTTTATTTACTTTTATAATTTTTTTTTATTTTTCAATTTAAAACACTGTTATATTGGACTTCCTCTTTACAATTTTCATTATGTATAAATTTCATATGATAGTATACAATTAAATGTTAGTTATTTCAATTTGTAATATTATTTTTTAATGCAAACTGCATAAAAAATAAAAAATTAATATACTATATATTAAACATAGTATAATATAAAATTGAAGTAAATAATAATCTATAAAAATAAAATAAATATAATAACAAATAAAATAAATTGCAAGTTATAAATTAAAATTAACTAAACTAAATTAGTTTGTAACTTATAAATTATAATTTTTCAAAATAAATTATTTTAACATACTTATCAAACAACTTTTGTTTTAATCAATTGAGTGAAAAAAACAATATAAAAAATTTAATAAAGGTGGGTGGGCGACTTCACTAATCCCACCCATTTGGATCATGACTGTCTTGACTTACATTTTAAAAATAATTTCAGAATAATATAAATTTGAAAAACTCAAAAAAAGTTATTTTTATTTTAGAAGTTATTTGTTAATAGTGGGTGAAAATTAGTATTACATATTAATAAATCACAAACCAAGTTGATAAAGTATCTAAATAGTTAAAACAAGACAACAAGAATAAAGTTAAAAAATTATCATCTATCAACAATTAACATTACTAAATACCTGTTATTAACTAATTATAAATTTTGATAAAATAAACTAATTATTATTTTTTTATTTAAAAAGTCTACTATGGACTGACCCAATGACCTGGAAACCACCCTACCCCATGTTACATAGGTAATGCTAAAAGGGCAAATATTTTAAATAGGTATGTTTTTTTTTTTTTTTTATAAGGTTCGCAACATACGTAAATCACGACCATGATCTACATATTAAATACTAATTATTAATTTATTATGCATATTTTACATTTTAACATTTTATCTATATACCCTTCTTAATTAAACTCCTACTTATTAAAAACCTGATCGGCTTATTTAATTTCATTTTTTTAACTCTTTTAATGTTTAATTACCTTTTTTATTTTCTTATTTATTTATTTTATTTTGTCTCACTGCTAATAAAAGGTTTAATAAAATTCTGGAATTTTAAAAAAATACAACTTTCAATCCAATGAGAAAAGTCCATTGAACTTTGAAAGAGTAATATGATGCTTATTTTTTTTTTCAAAGAAAAAAAAAACATAAAACTTCTGCAATTGATCAAGTTAGGGCAAGACCTATATTATGAATGTATAGTGGAGGAAAGTAGGTGGTATTTAATTTCTTTATATACATTATGAATTGAAAACTTTATGGGCATAATGGAGGATTTATAGGCCTTAAAATTAGTCTGAGTGCAGGAGAGTAGCTTACACTATATCATAATTAAGTGATACAATTTTGTCAAAAAAGAAAACTAAGGTCACATAATTCATGAGTGTGAAAGGTTGAGAGTAAATTTTCACCATGTTCTTTTACTATTTTCATCTCACATTATTATTTTTCCTGTATCATGTAACAAATAGAAGATAAATATGGTATGATAATTAAGTGTGTTTTGGTCACATTGTTTGGTCCAGATAAATCCTTCACAGTTAAAACGGTTATACTTAAAATTTTCTTTGGAGTTGTATTTACAGCGAAGATGGTCATGGTATCACAAAGATTTTTAGCTTTTATTGTTTCATATAAAAAAATTACATGTAAAAATAAAAAATAGGAAAATTTATAATAAATGGTGAAAGAGTTTTTTCTTTTATCAAAATTCACTTAATTTTACCAAATCTCTCACAACAGTTTGAGTTTTTTAGGTAAAAAGTTATAATATAATAAAATATAGATCACGAGGTATTACATAACAGTACATTTTTTTTTTTATTTCAAAAGAGTATTTCGTTTACTTTAATATCTTAGTTTATAAGGTTATAAATTTTTTATAGATGAATATATTATAGTGTAATTTATATAGTTGCGTTTGAATAAAAAATATTCCTAAAAATGTAATATATTTGTTATAGTATGTGAAGCTCGTGTAGGACTTTACAAATTTTCAAAAAACTGACTTATTTTATTTTCAAGCAATCCTACTTAAAAATGTTACTCTACATGTAATTAGATATATTAAATTAAATGATGATTAAAAGTCTAAATACCAGTGAAAAAAACACGCATTTACACTACACTAATGTGTATTTATTTTTTTCTTATGATGACAAAAAATAATTAACTTATTATTATAAAAATTATCAAAATAAAAAACTATTATCAAATCATAAAAGAATTGCATAAAAAATAAGTAAGTTTGTAATTTTATTATGTAACCGTTTTTTTTTTTTTTTATCGTGGATAGTTATTTAAGTTCAAAAGAATAATTACCTAAAGAGAATAAAATGATAAGAATTTATGTATTAAACTTATTAATGTTATAGATATAAACTAATTATTATCTAATATATGACATTTTATAGTAAAAGATAAAATAATTTTCTTCATAATATTTTACATTTTCCACCTAGCAACAATTGTCTATATACACTCTTGTTTCTAGTATTAGTAATTATTTTCAACCATATTACATAAATATTATGGATAAAAAACACTAATATTTTCAACTAATACTAAAAAGACAAATACATAGCCTTTGAATGGGTGTAAAGGGGATTGAATATGCCCTGGAATAACAAGTTTGTTAAGTTTGTAAGGGTTATTAGTTTCCAACAGATTTTCTAACTCCTATAAGAAAAATCTAAAATTCTTTGGCCCGTGACAGTCATTTATTTATTTATTTTGGGTCCAATTGATTATTGGACTTTGAAAAGAGACTAGCCCGCAGTAGGCTTATCAAAGGCACTTACTTCCTGTACCCTCCATTATTCAACCTGCAGTTACACAATTTTCAAAATAATTATTTTGTCTTTTCTTCAAAATAACTTTTGGGTTTCAATAAAATTTTTAGAACACACTTCTCGATATTCATGAAATATATTCTATAATAATAAGATTTTTGTAACAAGATTTTTAAAATTAAATTTTTGAAATATTTCTAAAACAAGTTTTTCAAAATCTAATTTTTGAAACAAATTTTTTAGAATATATATAATATCTCGAATTTTTTTCTAAAATGAGTTTTTTATAACAAGCGTTTTGGAATACATTCTAAAAAGGAATTTTGGGATCTAGAAAGAATGTTTTGGAACGAAAATCTTTTTTCTCTTATTCTTTGAAGTGTAGTATTTTCTTTCTCTTCTTCTTCTCATTCTACAGCAGTGATGGTGCAGTAACAATGGCAGTATTGACGACAGTGGTAGTGAGATGAAAGAGTGAAAGAGAAGCAAACAAGACAATTCAGTCATATTATCCAATTATGACAGTGCAGGTTGAAAAATAGAGGGTGCAGAAAGTAATTTAATTATTAAAGCTCACTATCTTTATGCAAATCCATAAGGGAGATCCATGGTCTTTTCCTTAATCGGCCTCACATAATGAAGTTGTGCAGGCATTGATTGCATTCAATTTTTATTTCCCATCAAGTATTCATTTCAGTCTTCCTTGAAAAACGAAATACACATAACATTTTTCTTTTTTCAAAACATGATTAAATATATTATTTCTTATTTTAAATAAATTCAATCTTAAAAAACCTTCTATGACCTTTTTTCTCTCATTACTATTACCTTCATTACTATAAACTGAACTATTGTTCAAGAAAAAAAAAACATAAAAGGGAAAAAATTAGATGAAAATAATAGTCTTGTAAACAACTGAAACTAATTAAAAGATAAAGTGATAAAGGATACAAAAAAATGATTGTATTTGTAATTAATCACTTCATTGACATTTAAAAAATTATTAAAAAATAAAGACCTCTTTTTAACTCTCACGGTTGGAGCATTTTTCGTAATCTCACAAAAGATAACTTTGCTTGTATATATATACACATTATGCCATTTTTATGTAATAAAAGCACAATAGCAGATAGCTTAATATCAACTGTTTAAACAAACAAAGTGCAAAAATTATATGAAGCTTTTTCTGAGGAAGTATCGTGATTTTGTTAATTGAAGCATATGGTTTTGGGGTTGGCTTCTATAATTCATTCCATACATATTCCCATTTCATAGGAGAATAAGTGATGAACTCCCTTTTAAGTAAATTGAAATCAGTGATGTGGGATGTTGCAATAGAGTTTTAAATAAACTTTCTTCACTGTTTCACATCATTTTTTTATTCTGAATTTGATGTGTAAATTGAATGTTGCTCAAACTAACTGAACAATACATGAAAATAATTTTGGATTTGAAACCGATAATAGCTTGAATATCAGCTAAAAGAATTGGAGGCAAAATCAAATACTTAACTAACTTCAAAGCTCGTTCATTATATTATAGGCTTGCCCGTTGCGTGTCATAATCACTTCTACCACCCACACAGAGTTGACTTTTCAACTCCTGCTTTATTCTATTCTTCCTTTCTTTCCTCGCCTTTACTTCATAATATTAAACTTGTATGTTCATCATATTTATTAATACAAAAAGCATCTATTCATAATATTTAATAGAAATAAACAAGAGAGATAAATATAAAGCTGTATATAAATTATAAAAGTATCTTATGAAAAAGTCAATAATTTATATAATGCCTCAAACTCTATATTAATGCAGAATTTTGTAATAGTTAAAATAAGTCTTTGGATTGAAACTAAGAAACAAAAAAAAAAAAAAATATTTTTCTTTAGTATAACGTCTCAATTTCAAATGCTCCTTCACAATATGTAACAAAACTTCAATAAATTAAAACAAAGAATGTTTATAAACGATAATGATATGAATTTTTTATCGTAGTCGACCAATTACAAAACTGAAAAGCAAAGAGAAGTTATGGTGCATAAAATATATGCACAAGCTTAAATCAGAGGAATCCACATAGTAAATTGTTGCGTGAAGAAATAGTACGATTCTCGAAAAGTTCTTATCCTTCGACCATGCTACGTGACAGCCTATTAGTTTCTTGCAAGCTTTGTTGTTTGAGTTCTGAGTCTTCCACCCACTAAGTCTGGGTATTTTTTGATGCTCCAACATGATGAGTCTTAAACAAACAACACACACAAATAATCTGCAAGGAATAGAAGAAAAAACGGAACACGGGCAACACACAAGATTTAACGTGGTTCGGTTTCCCTAATCCACGTGCAACAGGAAGAATTTTATTCACTTGTGATTGCCAAAGATTACAAATACAAGTTGTGTATTTATAGGGAGAAACTAGGGTTACTGTCTAATT
>Ga0209700_102627_pt1 | contig 35966 bp, 14 predicted proteins | sample SiratroredBW_FD_187528 | JGI IMG/M metagenome (GOLD analysis project Ga0209700, IMG submission 187528) | Root nodule microbial communities of legume samples collected from California, USA - Siratro red BW (SPAdes) (version 2) | ecosystem: Host-associated > Plants > Roots > Nodule | place: USA...
CCGGATAATCTTTTAAATTAAAGTATAATGATAAAAATGAATAAAGAAAAAATGAATAATAATATAAAAATATATATTTATTAGTTTAAGTTTTCTTGAAATAATAATAATAAAAAAATAATAAATAAAATTTGAATTTTTCCATTACAAAACAAAAAAAAGACTAAAAAAGAAAAGGTGGTGATTTTAAAAAATAAAATAAACTAAAATAATTAATTAATAATAAAAAACGAAAATAACAAGAAAATAAAAAAAAAATCTAAATTAAAACAAGAGAATCTGAAAATTTAAAAAAATAATAAAAAAAATAATAATAAAATCAAATATAACAATAAAAATAACTGCTTCCAAACTTGATTTGCAAGTTTTAAAAAATAAATAAATAAATAAATAAATAATAATAATAATAAATAAAACAATAAAGAAAGAGTCAACTCTCTAACTTCTCACTCTCCTAATTCCACGTAATATTTTCTTAAAAAAATAAAAAAAAAATTGTGAAACTGTTCAAAACAACCCACGTTCTCTACTCCATAAAAATAAAATTAATAATAAATAATAAATTCTTACCGTTAGAAAATGGCTTAAGTTTAATTCTTAGGTAGATTCATGTTGAAGATTAATTTAAAAAAAATAATAAATAAGGAGAATGGGTCAAAGAGTGGTAACTCTCTGAACCACCTTGTTTTCAAAAAAAAAATAATAATAATAATGCAAATAAAAAAGGAGAGAAAAAAGCACACGTAGGGGAGATCATTTTTTAGTAACAAAAAGAATACACGTGGGGAGGAACGAAGAGAAGATTGATTCTCCTGTCTTACTATCCACAAACTGAGAAGCAAGTAACGTTTGAAAAGGAGACAATCATTTTTGAAGGACGCTCACAGGTATGATTTGTAAGCTTTAGATTTTCATATGGATCTTGAAGTTTGAAATTTGTAAATCATGTGTTCTTATCTTCTTGTAATGTTTTTTTATTTCTCCATCATGTCATTTTCATATAAAGATAAAAAAATAAGAAAAGGGAGGACCTTTAGCTCTTTATGGCATTTTTTTTTTCTTATTTCTTAAATAATAAAAAATTCATCATATTCCATCTTCCATACATTAGTCTCTGTATTTTGTGCTCCCAAAACCACTCCAAAACAGTCCCAAAACGACTTCCGCCGACACCGCCATTTTTCCACGCCACCAACAGCCACCATTTACCTCCAAAAATAGCCACCATGTAGTCCCTTTAATCCCAACAAGATGCACCCAAAACAGCAACCAAACAATACCCAAAACAGCACTATTTTCCCCAAAAATAGCACCAGTTTTATCTCCTAAACGATACCACTTTACCTTCAAAACAGCACTGAAACAACCATGAAAACGCCATAAAAACGGTGAAAAAAAACGCCCCGTCGACGCTACCGCCGTCGGCGGCGGCGGCGGGCGCCGTCATGCCACCTCCGTCGACGGCATTCATCGTCGTCGCCTGTCACCTATCGCCGCCGCCTGCACATGCCCCTCACTGCCGCCGCCTTCATGTCTCCACAGCATGTGCCCTCAAACCCTAATCAGTTTTTGGTTAGTGGGGGTGCTCTCTGCACCCCACCTGTTGGAGCTTGCACCCCAGTTTTTTGCAATTTCCAAAATGTCCCTAGCCACTAGTTGGATATCTTATTAGCGGATCTACTTCCTGCACCCCCATTGATTAAGTTTTGCACCTATACACCTCTTAATTACCAAAATGCCCTTAATCCAAGATTGAGTTTCTTATTGGTGGTGGTACTTCCTGCACCCCCATTAATTAAGTTCCACACCCATACTCTCCACTATTACCAAAATGCCCTTAACCCAGGATTGAGTTTCTTATTAGTGGTGTTACTTCCTGCATCCCTATTAATTAAGTTCCGCACCCACACTCTCCACAATTACCAAAATACCCTTAACCCAAGATTGAGTTTCTTATTGGTGGGGTTACTTCCTGCACCCCCATTAATTAAGTTCCACACCCACACTCTCCACAATTACCAAAATGCCCTTAACCCAAGTTGAGTTTCATTGAGTCATGTTCCATTTTTGCATGCATGATTTCATTAAAATTAAAATGTCAATTCTATGTTGCATATAACTGTCGCATGTTATTTTCCAACACCAAATTTGATATATACCCTAATCCTTAAAGCCCAGGCTTTAAATCTGGCACTGTTCCTCAAAGCCCAGGCTTTAAACCTGGCACTGTTCCTCAAAGCCCAGGCTTTAAACCTGGCACCGTTCCTCAAAGCCCGGGCTTTAAACCTGACACCGTTCCTCAAAGCCTAGGCTTTAAACCTGGCACTGTTCCTCAAAGCCCAGGCTTTAAACCTGGCAATGCTCCTCAAAGCCCAGGCTTTAAACCTGGCACTGTTTCTCAAAGCCCAGGCTTTAAACCTGGCACTGACACCATTCACTTACCCTACTTTTAAACACAAGCTTTCAAAAATTCCGAAATATCAAACCAATTAACAATTTTATCAACAAAGAACTACGTAACCCTGATTCTCCATCTCTGATGGAGATACGTAAGAGCAAGGTCAAACCTTGTCGGGCTCCCTAAAACCAAAAAAAATATTTTGTTTGTTTTATCTTAATCTCTTCCTTGGGAAAAAAATTGTTTTAAAAAATACACTCAGACTACTTATTTAATTAAAGGTACCGTCTTAGGACGGGCGTTGTGGGGGTGCTAACACCTTTCCCACACGTAACCGACTCCCGGACTCGAAATCCATTTTCGCAAACTTGCCTTATCTTGTTTTTGGTTTTCCGTAGTTTTTTCTAATAAACTATGGTGGCGACTCTTCTGTTTTGAAAATTAAATCAAAATTATTTTTTATTCGTCGTCCCCGTCGTGATTTCGGTTGCGACACTATTGATCTGTATTTATAGATATTACCTACATATTTAATTCCGTAAGTATTCATCCAAGTGTTAAATTCAATACTGCATCTTGATATTATGAGCATTGGTTTGAGATTAGATCTGACTACGGAATGGAATTTGACTTATTTGATGTTTAAAAATGCAATCAAATATAAGAAAACATTTGAAATTCTTAGAGTGGTATATAGAAATTATAAAAATGATCCATCTTCCGAGAAATGAAATAAGGGAGAGAAAATGTGTCAATTCTTAGAACAATTTTACGATCATAAACATGACGTCTGGTACATCTTATTCCACGTCAAACTTGTATTTTATATAAATTTGAAAAATTAAATTTATCATTGAAGAGAATTTGTTGAATGATGATGTCCCTTTAAAGAAAATGACTTGGAGTATGAAAGAGAAATTTCAAAAGTATTGGAAGGGGAGTAGTATTGGGTTAGCTTTTAGAGCTATTTTGACCCAGGATTAAAGGTTGATTTTATAAAGTATTATTAAAAAAATATGGATCTTCTAACCTATGAAGACAAAACTACGAATTCGAAAGTGATAAAAAAGTTCAAGATAGAGAAAATGCAAAGAATTTGTGTATACCTAATGCTTCTCATTTTTTCAATCACCTAATGAATCCATCTTGATGTCTCAATCTAGTATGAAGGGAGTAAGGCAAAGAGATCAAGGATTATTTATGTAAGCATGTTATACTTAGTGTTCATTCTTTTCATTTTTTTGTTTTGTTTTGGTAATTAATATGTAATGAATTGCAGAATTTTAAGATGTATCAGAATGAATCAAAATCCATTGTTAGCAAGAGCAAGATAAATGTTTACTTGGATGAACCAACACTAGATAATGATGACATTGAAGATTTTGATGTACTCAAATATTAGAAAAATTTATATGCTTTTTATAATGCCTTGAAATATGTTTAGTATTCCTATTACAGTGGTATCGGAATCAGTTTTCCAGTAAAGATTAAACTTTTATTCTCTTAGTTTCCATTTTTATTATTACTTCTCTGTTTAATTGTTGATTATTTAATTATTTATCATTACACGAACGATGAGTTTATATTTTTTTTTTCTTTTTTTTAAATATATAAGTTTTCTTCTTTATATCTTGAGACTTATGATGTAGTTATGTTGATCTAAAATATCAATCTTAATCATTTAAATTAGATTATATTTTGAGTGACTAAAGATTGGAGCAACTTAATATTTTTGGTTTTCATGTTTAAAAAGGTAGTCCATGGATTAATCATGGATTCATAGAACTTTTATAAACACTTTTGCTTGGTGGACTTTTTCTTATGTGAACTTTTGGATCCTATAAATGCTTTGGTCCTGTGAACTTTTTTAACCGTGACTCATGGATTAGGGCTAAATCCCATGAACTGAATCAAATTGACAAGTCTGAATATTATCATATTAAAATTTAAAGCTCATATTTGGTTAGGGTCAAATCCTGCTGTAATAATCAAATTGAGAAATCTAAATGTTATTATATCAAAATTTAAAATTGAGAAAATTTCATTGAGTTTCTTGAAAGTGTGGTCTTCTTTTTATTATTATTATCCATACAAAAATTTATAAATAATATTCTTTTCATATAGGTTAGTAAATATTTAATTTAAAAATGTTAATTTTTAATATGTTAAATAAAATTACATAAGTAAAATACTTTACATCAAAACGTTCAACTTCTAAAGATATGTTACTTTTAAAATAATTTTAATAAAACAACTGAATTTTATTAATTTGTTTTGCGTATAAGTAAAATTAAGTTTTTGAAATAATTTTAAGTAAAAGATTATAAAACAAGAAGATAAGATGAATTTAAGACAAGAAACAATATCTGTAAAATTTGCAGAAAAAAATAATTGATAAAATTTTAAATACAAAACATTAAATATAAATAAAAAAAAGGTAAAAATTAATTGCAATGAAAGAAGAAGTAGTAATGAGAATTGAAAAAATTTGAAATGAAATAAAAGATTTAAAGAAACAAAATTGTAAGAAAACTAAATGATGAAGAAAATAGATTGGAGAAGAATAAATAGTGAAGAAGGGAAGTTGAAAAGGAAAATAAATAATGAGAAATTATGTAAAGTGAAATGTAAATTGGGGTCACCTAAAGAACTATTTCTAATTTTTTTTTTATATTTTTAGTTTTAAGTATTACATTGTTTCTCAATAAAATATATATTTTACCATTTTTATCCCTAATTTAAGAAGCCTATATATAGATAATTTATTTAAGCCCTAGTCATTCTTACAATTTTTCTTTGTAAATTCTACTCTACCTACCGTTATCAACCCACTCCTTTTCTTAAGGACCCATACAAAGTAACTTTTTGCTTTATGTGTTTCACAAAATGACCTCGTCTATTAATTTATTAATAACTTTCTTCTTTTCTTTGACACTTTTGTTTGTTAGATGTTTTTCCTTCTTTTATACTTTTCTTCATCAATGGCTTTAGAAAAATCTAATTAAAACTTCATCATTGTTTTTGTTTTATGATGTTTGTACTTGTCAATACGTCTCTTCAATATAATTTTCCTATCAATAGCAAATGCCCTTAGAAGAACGTCATTTTGAACCTATAAAGAGATACATATTCCGTTGCATATAGCAATCTTCCTGGACCAACCCATTAACTTTCCATCTTCAGTTCACTTTATTATTGCAGTAATATTTTGTTCAATATCTCTTTACACACCTTGAAATCAAATCATGCATCACATGCACAATCGTCATTATTTCATATGAAACCATACTTTCCACCAAATCAATATTTGATTTTCCAAAAATTTCTTCATTAATCAAAATAACTCTCTTTTATTTAATTCAAATAATAGTCTAAACAATTAAGCCATTAAATCCTATATAACAACAAATTATCCATAAAATTTACAACAAATTACTCATAAAATCTACCATATATATATATATATATATATATCCTTTAAAGTTTATAAAACTCTCTTATAAGCAAAATGGTTAAATATTAAAAATAACTTAATATAGTAAAAAAAAAATCAAAAATTGAAATTTTTTATCTTACCCAATTGTCTCACTCTAATTTGTTTTCTTTTAACATGTTACTTAATTTTAGGAGTCAAATTCACCTTCATTGTTATCCTTTAATTTTTGCAATAAAAATCAATGGTTTGAGATGGAATCAGATTATTTGATAGATAGATACTTGATAAACAAAACTTTATTTGATGAATATGCGCGATGAAGAGTGTTAAAATAAAAAGAAAGTATACTTTTCGATGAATAAAATATTATTAGAAAATCAAAATCAAAGAAAAATTTAACGGTTTTTTAAGTAAGAGAGGGAAGATTTGAACAGAAGTTTTGTTATACTTTTTTATATAATTAATTTATTAATATTTATATTATAATAAAATAAATATATTTAATTATATAATATATCATATTAATAATAATTACTAAAATAATAATAAATTCATTGAAATTATATAATAATAATATTAATAAAATATTAATAAAAATAAAAATAAAATATTAATGATAATAATATTAAAAATTAAAATTAATAATAAAATCATAAATAATAACAATAATAATAATATTAAATAAAATAATAATACTAATAATAAAATTAAAGTTATAACAATAATCAAAATAAATTTATAAAATAATATTATTATTAACAACAATAATTTAATTTTGTATTTTAAAATAATTGATAGTTTTATAATTTCATTAATTAAAATAATAATTATATTTAATTTTAAATTAATTTTAACTACAATTTCATCTACTAAAAAAAATATTTTATCAATCACACACATCACATCATTCACAAATCTCTATAAACTTTTCATTGAAATCTCATTATCTTTCTCTTAACCCAAATGATGAGTCATTATTTTTCCTTATGTACTTGTTTTTTTTTTTTACCTATTTTGATCAGTGATTTGTGTTTAACTGCCTATTATTTTCTCAACTTTACTGTTTGGGCTTCATTTATCAGAATTTTGTAATTTTATTTAATTCAAATTTTTTTGAGCTAATTTTATTATTTGTACCACAACTTTAGAATTTAATTGGCTTGGAAATTAATTCTGAAATTGAAGAGGAACTGTCATATTATCAGTTTTTTTTTTTCAGTTTGTATTCATTGGACCACGATTGAATAAATTTGGGCCCATTAGATTTAATGTTGAGCACTTATTTAGGTCTAGTGGCATGTTACACAAAAGAGTGGAACAAAGAAGCATAGTTATTTATTCCCTGCTTTGGGGATTTAGTTTGTTCTCTCTCTTAAAATACTGCTTTTGGGATTAAGTTTGTTCTTTTGATTCATATTGCAATGAAGCTTTGAGGCTGTTGTTGGTTATTTTTGCTTTTTTCATTTCTTAACTCTTATCATTTTATTTATGTGCTTAATGTTTTTACTGGTTCATGCTTAATGTTTCAATTAATATGTTAATAATAGGAATTTTCGTATTAACTCTCACTTAATTATAATTAATGCATAAGAAAAAACTTGTGTTAATTATCACTTAATTAATTCAGATTGGAATTAGAGTTCAATAAGAAAATCTAATTGAAATTGTTGTTTGTTGGTTTTTATTTTATTAAATTCAATTATTTCACTAACTTTTTTTTTATTAAGTTGACTCAATCTCTAATGCACACTCAACATGTAAAACCAAAATTACTCTCTACCTAATAGTCATAATTATCAAATTCTCCTTATCCATCAATTAAAGATGCTAGATAATCAACCTTCATCCATTATTGAGATATTGTGTAATTATTTATCTTAAAAGTTATCTTTCATTGTACCATTCTTCATTGAATTTTTTTTTATGTTGTTCATTACCCAAGTTGTACTAATATACTTTCTAATAGTTGTTATACTTTCTAATAGTTGTTATGATAGAGAGAACTTTCACTCCCATTATATGACAATCAATCAAATCACCTTGATTACCCATTTCATTTAATGGTCAAAAATTATGATTTCTTTATCTACTAATCAATCCGTCCTTTTGCATACAATAACAACAAAAGTCTTTTAAAATTTCTTCTCATTCACAATGAAATGGAATACACTGTCTATTTTTCCTTATAGATTTTTCAATTTTGTATTCTTTTCAACTTCAAAGACTTTTGTTATCAATTGATCAAACACAACATTACATCTTAGGCATAGTGTAACATCTTAACCGCTTTATTTTTACTAAGTAAGAAATCAATTAGAATTTCCCTAAAGTTTGGAAGAAAAATTAAATTGTTCAAATTCTTCTATTTTTAGTTCAAACAAGCTTTATATTGATTTGTTTAGTAACATCAACCATCATTAAAGACACTACTTGATACTTTCAATAACATCAATCATTACTATCAACTCTAGATAAAATATTTTTTTTGGAATGGATTTTCCTCCACCTTCATTGGTTTCTATTCAAGCTTCAACCTTCCCTCCTCCATTACCTCTTGAATAAATTCTCCAAATATATATACAATTATTAATCCAATAATCATAAATATTCTAATATTTGCAATATTTTTTCTACCTTTCTTTGTTCTAAAGTAATTTATTATCTTCACTTAATTTAATTTTCTAATCTTTTAGCAAAATATAAAAAAAAATTGCTTTAGTTGCATTAAATTGTTCATTCGATTTGTCATTTTTTTTTCTCACTTTCTCTTGTTGCAATAACTTATATACACATGGGGTCCTAATTATTATTTTTTTATTTCGGCAATCTTTAATTCATTATGATCTAATAGCCATTTACAGTTCTAAGCCTTACAATATTTCTAAATAAAGTGTGCATTTCACTCATAAAACTTGCTATTAACAACCCACTTGTCCCTTTTCTCAGAAAGACAATACAACTTTGTATTTTGTTTCTCCACGTCTTTCACAGTACGATCCCATCGATTAATTTTTGGGTATCTCCTCTCTCAATACGTTTCTCAGTGACAATTTTATCGACGTTTTCCTTTCTCAGATGTTTTTCCTTCTTTAATTTTTTATTTATCACTTTTATCAATCTCATTAAAACTTGATCTCAACTTTTTTTTCTTTATTATATTTGCACTTGTTGACACATCTCTTTGATATAATTTTCCTCCTAACAAAAATTCTATATAATCACATTAGTCAAAATTTAAAATAAAATGTGTAACTTAAGTTTTATATTAGCATATTTTTAGAAAGTAAATAGATATGAAACAATTAAATTTTTTTAAGTGTTTTATTTAAGAATTAATTTCAGAACTAATATAACAACATTATATACTTTCAATATCAAAATACTGACTTACTTTTTGTTTTCAGAGGGATGGGATTGGGAGTAGGTATTTGCCATGTTACGATAGTAGCAATGTGTGGTTGTGAATTTTGGGATTAGGAAGATAAAATCCAGAGAGGAGTCTTTTCACTGAAATTTGGCAATTGCTTTCTGTACTTACAAAATTGTGACCTGGACTCTATCAGAGAAGTAAAATGTCAATACCTTTGAGTTTTAAAATAATAAAATAAAATTTCTATTTTTCGTTTGTTCTTCATCTTTCTTCTTACCTTCTTCTGTTACTTTTTTGTTGTGACTTCATCAAATTAAAAATATTATGAAAAAATTAAAACTAAATTAAAAAATATAAGTACACTATAAATAGTGTTGTGAATAGATAAAAATAAAAAATAAATATTTATGGATGACAAAAATAATTTCAGTATTTTAAAAAAATATAAATACAGGTCACAATTTATCCGTGATACCTGGACCTATCGTCTTGCCCTCTTCCGTGTTTTTATTTTTTATCTTGGTTTTTAAAAAGAAAAAAAAAAAAGGGAATGTTAACAGAATTCCCCCTTTTAGTAGTGAGTTTAGTTTGCCAAAAACTGAAGCCCGGCCCATGCTATTTCCATTGTTTCTGAGGAAGGCCGCAACATTTTACACTAGGCTTTTGCTTAATGCACCTCTACAATTTTCAAAATGAACATTTTACCATTCTTTAAAGTAACTTTGGATTATTTATCCAGAAACTTTCTAAGAACACGCTTTTAAGAATTTTCAAGACAAGATTTCTTGAACATGATTTCTCAGACAGGAATTCCAAAATAGAATTTCTAAGATAGAATTTCTAAGATAGAATTTTTAAAATACATGAAATACATTTTGGAACAAGCTTTTCCAAAATAATTTTTACAAAATGTATAACTTTCACAATGCTTTTTTCAAAATGAATGTTCTAGAACAAACTTTTTCACAAGTTCTCTCACTTCTAGTGTCCTCCCTCTTTATTCTTCTTCATCATCATCGGTGACGGTGGTAAAGCAAAGGCAATGGTGACGACAACAATTGTGTGATGCAGTGAAAAAAAGGTATTTTAGTCTCTTAGCTGGTAGTGGGATGCAGTTAGTAGTGATGTAGGTGCAATAAGAAAAATCCACTATAGGCCATGCGTCTTATTGATTTGTTACCATTGGGCCTTAAAACCTTTATCGATTCAAGCAAATGATTTATTTACTATTTTGGTAAAACGAAAGTAATAGTCAAACACATATTTTAAAAGAAACAAGCTAATGGTCAAATAAAACAGTCAAAAATTTATTAAGTTTGGGAAGCTCTACAAATCTAATTTTACTTGAATTCTTAAATACAATAGTTTTTCTATAGTTTTTTATTAATAAAAAAAAACAGCAGTCGCACAACAACTTTATGTCATTCATTTATCAAACGGGTCGAACTAACATTTTGTAAACTTAAATTCTTGCTACAATTGACAAGAGAGGTAAAACCATAAAAAGAAGGAGATTATAGGTGATCTCTATAAAAATTGAGATTATGTTTAATGCTTTTTTTTTTCTTACATACCAAGTGCAAGTGGAGTGCAAAAAAATATTGTAATTCTTTATTAGCTGTGAATTCTTATTCTAATAAATATAATTGAATCATTAAATCAAGGTATATTAGAAAAGTACATTTCAAATTCAATAGATGGAGTAAACAGGAAAAAAAAATCCTATATTAACATATATATATATATATATATATATATATATATATATATATATATATATATATATATATATATATATATATATTATTATAGTATTTCATCTAATCTCGTATATTAGATTATACTTTTCCTTTCAAACGATCTTGTATAGATGATAGTTACATTATATAATTTTCTTAATTTCTTATTGTCTACTACCTCAATCAGATAATATTTCAAAAGACATTCTTAATCATTCTATAATTAAATATAAGTACTTATTAAAATTTATTATCAGTCAATAATTATACAAAATCGTTCATTTATACACTAAGGCATACACAACTTCTTCCTCATCTTTAATCAATAATTATGTATAGAAGTATTTGTTTACCATCTTCAAAAGTTGATTAAATTATACAACAGTCTTCTTTCCAAAGTCTCCCTTCCTACTACATATTTCTACTAGTTACACTTATGAATAATCAGCTTTTATTAAGTAGGTCACCAAATAGGAGAAGACAACAAGTTAAAAAGTGGATCATGATAGGTGATTGGTAGAATGACAAAGGTTACCACCATTGGTCCATCTAATGTTCTTGATGTGGAAGAAGTGCATACTAGAGTATTCAACGAAATATAACTGTGTTCTTTACTATGTTTATACTCCACCCATTTTCAAAGAAATAAGCTGAGATATATATGGTGAAGGAATTATGTCCATTTGGATCATTCATAACTTTCTTTAGTTAAAGTTGTATAAGGATTATCAAGATAAAATAAAGTAGGAAAGTGAGATATACATATGTTAAGAATAGTTTTAGTATAATAAATAGAGTATTATATCAACTATCTCAAAATAATAAAACAAAGTTCGTTAGAAATTAAGATTCATTCAAAATCATGAGAATCACAAAAATAACATTTTCAAAATAGTTAGTTGTAGTTTGTTTATCTTTTTAATAATGATTTAGAAGATATATTAATGTTAATAAATGGTTTTTCAAAACAAGGTTAAAAATATTATAATAAATCCTAACAATAATATCACAAACAACATAATTAGTTTATGCAAAATAATTAAATATTACCTTGATCTAAAACATATTTTAGTTTAAATGTAATTATGAAAGTAATTAATACGATAGAGAAATATTGATTATTGATAATATTATAATTGTTCACGACAACAATAATAATGTCATAATATGAATGACAACTAACGAGGATAAATGAGTAATCACAATACATCTTCTTCTTACCACCAAAATAATATCTGTCTTCTACTCATTAATTTCCATAAAATTAAATCCTCATTAATAGACATTCAAACTAGTACACTATGATCATTATCCATCCACATAACAAAAATCAATTCAATATAAATTATGCAGTGTTTCATTGAATATCTAATATATTAGCATTACAAGTTTATTTTAAGTTTGAAAAAGTACATTCATAATAAATTAACAGTGAAAGTATCAAACATATAAAACTAGTTAACGAAATAAGAATTTAGAGGTGAGACATAGTACCTCACTAAAATTCGAAACTAGTTATTATATATATATATATATATATATATATATATATATTATTTTCTTTATCTTAAATTTGTTCTTCTTTTTGTTCTCTTTTCTATAATTTGTTTCATTTTCTCGTATGTCTCATATATTATGAGAGTGTTATTTATAGAAATTATGGTAATTATTACTTACAGTTTTATCTTTGTTATTTAGTTGTAATTTGGTTCGATTCTAAAGTTTAGTTGTATATTATTGGATTCTTAAAACAATTTAGAATTGTAGAAATTTAATTTAATGACGTGACAATGATAAGAAGTAAGGTTATCTACAACAATAAATGTCATTCAAATTTTTATGTTTCAAAACTTATCTTCTTTACATAATGATAAATGAATTTGTCTACTATAATTCAAATCACTCAGATAATCAGAAAAATAATATCTAGCAGATGATTCATATGAAAGCCTACTATGAATGAACGATACATTTTAGAAAATAGATTTGTTTCTAGATCATCTAGTCTATACTTATGGTAGACAATATATACTAATACATATTTCTCAAATTTCAAGTTGTTACATAAAGGATAGCTTGACATAGGTATTTTATAGATTTCAAAAGAAAATGATAATTTATTTTGTTAAACCACACTCTTAGAGTCTCCTTTTAGTCATACAAAGCTTTTTTCACAAACAAACTTGGTAATTCACTTATATTTTCTTTAGGAACCTGTTGTTTGAAGAATATGGTGTAATAATAAAGATTTCTTCTCTTTATTTGTTCCATAATGTTATGCTAGATTCATAACAAGTGACATATTTATACACAATTTGTCACCTAAAAACTAAATGAACGGATGCTTTAGAAAGGGGTAATGATGGAAACCTCAATACAGATGCTTTTATAATGTTGGACCTAATAAAATAGATTTGAACCTAAATCGGAGAACCTAAAAATTTAAGTAATATAATATGTTGTGCTATAATTGACTTTGACAATTTTTTTTTCATTAAAGTAAAAAAAGTTATATTTTTCATTATTAGAAATTCATTTTAAAAATGAACTTAATAGCACCTTTGCTCCCTTAAAAAAAACATTTTAATTTTCAATTCGGGTAGTGTTTAAATTCAATTTGGATTTGGAATTACAATTCATACTTTAATTTGGATTTACAATTACAATTCATATTAAATTACTTTCACTTTATAATTGAATTTGAAGTTGGCCTGTATTTAACATAAAAAATGTTATTGGATTTGTGTTTGCAATTAGTATTTAAAATTGAATTAATTTTGAATTTCAATGATTAATTGGTTTTAGATTTTGGATATGTAATTTTTTATTTTGATTTGTTATTAGCATTGAAATTCAATTTATTTTGGTTTACAATTTGTATTAGTTTTAGAATTTGGATTTTAAATTTTGGATTCAAATTTGTGATTACTAGTGAAAATCAATTCATTTTAGTTTTCAAATAGTATTTGAAATTGAATTGATTTTGAATTTCAGTTATTAATGGGTTTTAGAATTTAGATTTGAAAATTTGGATTTGTGATTATGAAATTCAAATGATTTTGCTTTGCAATTAACATTTCAATTTTGCTTTGCAATTAACATTTCAATTTAGATTGATTTTGAACTTCAGTGATTAATTGGTTTTAGAATTAAAATTTAGAATTTTGGATTTAGATTTTATCATTACCATTGAAATTCAATTTATTCTTGACTTGCCATTACTAATTGAAATTGAATTAATTTTGGATTGCATTGAAATTGTCATTGGATTTGGATGTGCAATTGGAAATCAAGTTTCATAAATAGGTTTTAAAACTATTTTGACTTCTTATAAGTGCATTTTTTTTCATACCTAGCATCAATTGGAAGGATGTTGCAAAATACTTTTTTTCTTCTTTACAACATAGTGTCCACTTTTGCGACTCTACAAATTATTTTCTTTTAATATTTTGTAGAATTCACTTTTGGGACACTACACATTTTTTATACTCAGTGTTGGCTAGACTGACGTTATACTTTCTTTTAACATTTGGTGTCGATTAGATGTACCTTATGTCAAAATGATCAGAATATTTTATGCCTATTGTGAGATAGAAAATGGCCTATAAGAAAGCCCACAAAAATAACGAAGCAAATAATACCTAGGATACCATCGGTATGGATGCAACAATGGAAAATGACATGGAAGTAGTTATAATAGAGGGTCACATGACAAACATTTCAGCAATCCTAGTTGTTAGGCATAGTAGGAGAGAAAAGATTACAAATAGCAAATGAAAAGATTACGAAGGGTAACGCATTGTGGTATTTCCTCCTCTCTCTTTTATCTCTCTCCTTAAGCAACTTCTTCTCCTCCAATTATGTTACCTTCCTCATTCTCTATCTCTAATTTCCATCTTTGTTCCTACTTGCTTGACGTTAGGAAACCCATTTCCTTGGAAGAAAGCATATTGTACTAGACCTGTTATTGTTGCTACTTAATCCCTTATTATTGTTTCATAAGCTGGCATTCCTTATATTCTTGTTGAATTTTCGTATTTGAGCAATTATTGCAGATTAATTGATATTACATTTTAAGTAGAGTATTACCCTATGATTTTGTCATTTCATTAGTAATGTCATCACGATTTCAGAGAATACATGTACAAAGAGCCTAGAGACTAAGATCCAAAAGATCTACTAGAAGATTGATTATTCACAAGTCGCCAACGTACCAAACATGCTTGTAAAACAGAAGCCACCAATCTCCAAATGGCTGCCTTTCAAAACTCCATGAACCAAGTATTAACTAGCCTCCAACAGCTACAGACTTAGGAGAATCCTCACGGCACGAGCTCAAGCTATGACACAGGGCATTGCCCTCTTCCTCAGTCTTCGCATCACAGGGTAAAATTTGATATACCTAAATTTGATGGTTTCGATGCTTTGAACTAGATTTTTGTTGTTGATCAATTTTTTCAATTTTATCGAACTTCAAAAGAGGAGCAAGTTTTGATTACAACTATCCATTTAACTAGCATGGCCATACCTTGGTATCAAATGGCATAACGATAAGCTCCTTTTCGTTCATGGAATGAACTCAAACGTTTTATTGAACTAGAATTTGACCCATCCATGTTTGAATCCCCGCTAGAAACACTCTTCAAACTTTTTCAACACGATTCTGTTCAGGATTATTATACGGAGTTTGTGGCATTAGCAAATTGTACTAACATTGATCCACTAGAGGCTCTCATGGACTGTTTTATTAGTGGTTTACACCAATATATAAGAGGGATGTGAGGGCTCAGTGTCCTCCCTCATTGTTATAGGTTGTTATATTTGCTCGACCTTATGAATATAGTCATTCATCCATTCCAAAGGCCTCAAGACTATAATTCACTCGATAGGTCAAACCTCCTTTTCCTATAACTCCACCCCAATCTAATGCTCCACCCTTACTATCCACACCTACCACGTGACCTCCATTCCCTACCACCAACCCACCAGTTAAAAGATTATCAGTCGTCAAACAACAACTATACCGAGACAAGGCCTTTATTTTTTGTGTGATGAGAATTTTTCCTCCTCACATCGCTGCCCAAACAAGCACTTAATGCTTTTTCAATTGGACATCAACGAGGATCAGACACCGACTAATGACATTCAAGCTTCGGTTGCTACTAATGACACTACCATGCAGTAATTGGAACAACAAATAACCGACCATCACTTATCATACAATGTAGTGCACGACACGTCAGGTCCAACCACAATTCATTTGCCAGCCTTAATCAATGGCGTGTCGATTCAAGTGTTGGATATCTTCATTCAACCACATGTGGCTAAGCTCTTGCAATTGCTTGTTGAACCTGCACCAAACCTATGTGTCATGGTTGGTAATTTTAAAAGCATGATTGTTGAAGGGTGCATAAAGTCATTGAATGTTCTTATTCAAGGAATTTTGGTGACTAGACCCGAGGTCTATGTTCTCAATGTTGCGGGGAGAGACTTGGTGATCGGGATTACATGGTTAAAAACATTAGGAGCACACATATTTTATTACAATGCTTCCTTTATTTATTTCAAGCAGAAAGGAAAGTTTGTGACGAGTCTCCAAGCCCAACGCGGACTCTTTTCCATCACGTAAAGCGCTTTGTACAAACATATGTCATTGTTGAAGCCTTCACCATTGAGTTGTAACACAACCAGAACACAGGCCCAACCTCTTTACAGCTTCCACTAGAGATGCATCCTGACATGGCCAAATTATTAACCTCTTATGTTGCGATTTTTGAGAAGCCTGGTGCCCTCCCTCCCCTATGGCTACATGATCACAATATTCCCTTATTGTTAGGAACAAATCCAATTAAGGTGAAACCATACCGATACCTGGACAGTCAAAAGATGCAAATTGAAACCATGGTGCAGGATATGCTTCATGAAGGGATCATTCAATCGAGTAGGAGTCCATTCTCATCCCCTGTGTTATTGGTAAAATAAAAAGATGAGACATGGCGATTTTGTACGAATTATAGGGTGTTGAACACGGTAACAATCAATTAATCCTTCCCTATTCCTACCGTCAAGGAGTTATTGGATGAGTTATGTAGGGGAGCAATATTCTCAAAGTTGACCTTCGATCGGGCTACCATCAAATTTTGGTTCAACCTAAAGATCGACATAAGACCGCTTTTTGGACTTACCAATGACATTATGAATGGTTGGTGATGCCTTTCGGATTGTATAATTCCCCAACCACCTTCCAAGGGTTAATAAATGATATTTTTTGGTCGTTCTTAAGTAAGTTCATCACAATATACTCATTTATAGTGAATCATGGCATCTTCATTTTCATCACCTAGTTTATGTCCTTCAAACTCTTCAGCAACAGTCATTATTTGCTAAATTTTCCAAATGCTCATTTAGCACCAAGGACATCAATACCTAGGACATAACATATCCAATAAAGGTGTGCACATGGATAAAGGTAAAGTCCAAGCGATTACAAAATGGCCTTAGTCGCGCAACTTGAAGCAACTTAGTGGAATTTTGGAACTTACAAGTTACTATAGACGCTTCATTAAAGGTTATGTTTCCTTGGTTGCCCCTCTCACAGATCTACTTAAAAAGGATGCTTTTACTTGGGATGCACAAGTCACCTCCTCTCAACCGATGTAGCACTTTCTATTTTAGATTGTTGTTTTCAATCGAACAGATGCCTCAGGCTTGTGCATTGGAGTTGTGTTAAGCCAAGGCAAACATCTTATTAGCTTTTTTCTAAGAAGTTGTCACCTTCAATGCAGGACCAATCAACTTATATGCGAGAGTTTTATGCGATCACGGAGGTATTAGCTAACTTTCGTCAATATGTGTTAGGCAAGCATTTCATTATACAAATGGAGCAACAAAGTCTCAAAATGCTACTTGATCAATGATTGCATACCCTGGAACAACATAAATGACTCCACAAATTTCTTGGTTATAATTTTGAAATCTGGTATAAGCCAAGGGGACAATGTAGCAGGCAATGCTTTGTTTAGATGTTTATTTGCCGCATGGACTACAACTTAATTAAAACGGTTGAAATCTTTGAAAGAGGAAATTGTAGCATATGAGAATCTTCGCTCTATCATACAACAGTACCAATCTTTTGCACCAAGGTAAACTCCCTATAATTACACTAATGGCATGCTCCTTTGGAAGAATAGGGTCGTAATTTCCCATAACAAGTTTATTTCCATTATGCTCCATGAATACCTTGACAATATTGTCAGAGGTTATACTGGAGTGGTTGAGACGACCGAGAAGATCTACGCTCAATTCTATTAGCAAAAGATGCAAAAGACCATTAAAGATTATGTGTTGAGTTGCCATGTGTATCAAAAAGTGAAGCATGAAACAAAACTGTTGAATGAATTACTACATCCTCTATATGTGCCATCCCAAATTTGGGAAACCATTTGTATGGACTTCATCACAGGGCTGCCGCAAGCACAAGGTCAATTTGTGGTGATGGTGGTAATAGATAAACTCACTAAATTCGACCATTTTATTTCCATGTGACATGATTTTAATAATCATTATGTAGTTGAAGCTTTTGTTAAGAATATCATCAAGCTTCATGGCTTCCCACATTGTAGTGTAATAGATTGAGACAAAGTTTTTGTAAGTAAATTTTGGCAACAATTGTTCACTCTACAGGGCACCAAACTAGCTAGGATTTCGGCCTACCAGCCCCAAATTGATGGATAAAGCGAGATTCTTAATAAAACACTTGAAATGTATCTTAGGTGATTTTGTTACAATAACCCCAAAACTTGGTTAAGCATGCTACCGCGGGCGCAGTATTGGTACAACACAACCTATCACAAGGCAACTCAGATGACTCCTTATAAAGCCTTGTATGGAAGGGACCCCATCATTAATCTATTATAAACTTTCACCACAGGATGACACATTCTTGCAAGAGTTGTTAATTGACCGAGACAAGTTATTAGATCAATTACAGCGTAATATCCATACGTCTCAACATTTCATGAAACAGTATGCATACCACAAGCGCTGACATGTGGACTTGAAAGTGAGTGATTTGGTCTTAGTGAAGCTTCAGTCGTATAGACAACACTCTATAGCACTACGCAAAAAGCCAAAAGCTCAACATGGGTTATTTTGGACCTTTCTAAGTTCACAAGAAATTGAGTGAAGTCACGTTCCACCTAAAGCTTTCAGTAAAGGCAATAATCCATGATGTATTTCATAGTTCTATACTGAAACCTGTCAAGGGGGAAATCTGGACCAATATTTACCATTGTCATTACGAACAACACCAGAAGGACTAGTTCTGTCTCCCCAGGTTGCTATCAAGAAGCACATGGTCTTACGAGATGGCAAATCCTGTGACCAGATTCAAGTCCAATGGGGAACGGAAGAAGCAGTCGAGCTTACTTGGGAAGGTGTTGTGATATTTTTTAAGGTATACCCGACGCTCAACCTTGAGGGTAAGGTTGTCATTGAATGGGGCGTAATGTAAGACACAAAATATCCCATGAGGAAGCCCATGAAAATAGCGAAGCAAATAAGGCCCAAGATACCATAGTATGGATGCAACAACGAAGGATGACATGGAAGTAGTTATAACAAAAGAACACATGGCAAACATTCCAACAATTACAGGTGCTAGGTGCAATAAGAGAGAAAAGATTTCAAATAGCAAATGAATCCTTTATATTTTATCTCTCTCTCCTTAGCTAACTTCTTTTCCTCTAATTTTGTTACCTTCCTCATTCTCTATCTCTAATTCCATCTTTGTTCCTTCTTGCTTGATGTTAGGAAACTCATTTGCTGGAAAGAAGGCATATCATACCAGACCTATTATTGTTGTTGTCTAATGCCATATTTCATATATATAGTTATTGTTTTATAAGTTGACATTCCTTATATTCCTCTTGAATTGTCATATGAGCAATTATTGCGGATTAATTGATATGAAATTTTAAGTAGAGTATTACTATGTCACCTGCTTAGTGTTGCTTTAGCTCACGCTACTGTTGTTGTATCTATTGGCTAATGCTAAAGTGTATAGTTTTCACAATTGAAGCTTCATTTTTTTAATTGATGCAAAATCAACGCTATTATCGTTATAGTTTCGACTGTTTTTACTTTTGTGTCCGTTTTTTCACCAACTTTAACACATTATTTTTTCTTAGTGTTTTAATTTTTAAAATGTATGTAGTTAATTAACTTAATTAATGACTTAAATAAGTTTTAAAAAATTATGTTATATTTCCAATTGTGAACCCATTTAATGTACGATCTTATGAAATAATTTTAGGCATCTTATTTACATCTATCTAATTTTTCTAGCTCATGAACTTTTATGTTATATATCACATTATTTGTAAGATTGCTTAGCAAGTTGTGTTTTAACACTGAGATCGTATACTCATGTTTTCTATAAACTTTTGTTTTCACTTCAATTTTTACAATTTAAAAAGTAATTTAATTATATAATTAAATATTATTTTATTTTAAAATTCAGTCTACCCATATTTTAAATTTAAGAATTTTATTATTATCATATTCCAATAAGAAAAACCTATGATACTTATTTCTTAAAATGATATGGAAAGCATAAAGTAATAATAACGAAGATGTCTTAGTTAATAAGTCTTCTTTAAGCTTGTGAATTAAAAAAACAAAGTTACTAACACGTAAGTGGTTTCCATTGAATATGTATATACATTTTACTCATTAAACATGTGCCATACAATTTAACTTGAAGATCTTGAAGCACGAAGAAAAACAGTTTAAGGAACAGAAAAACACCTGGTACAAAGAACACCACTGTCAAATATTTTAAGAAGTTATTCGAAAAGCACTCTAAAATTGTTGAGCAATAAAATATGATACAGTCATAACTCGTGAAGCATGTGGGGGAAAGAAACAAGAAAGCTAATTAAGGAAGAAACAACGAAAGGAATAAGGGAAACTTTACTTTGTGCCTTCATCGTCAAACTCTCAAAGGTTAACAGTGATTCAATGTGCTTTATATATACCATTCATAATGGTCAAGGAACAAAAATTTCAGCATCTATATGCTCAAGAAATTAAGTAGATTAAAACTATTTTTAAAAATTAGACTTAATTATTGCTCGCAATTTTTTCATTTTAAATGCATAAAAAGTGACAAAATAGAAATGTAATAGTACGAAGCATATTCAGAGCTTTCTGGATTGTATGAAACCATTGGAGGAGCTCTGAAAAGCAAATAAAGATACCACTAAATAAACTTCATAAAATAAATTAAAATTAGTTCATAGTTAACCTAAAATTATCTTTTATTGGATATATAAACTAATATAAAAGAGTTTCTGTTAACTATTTTATACCAGAACTAATTTTAATTTATGATTCATTTTTTTTACTTTTTTACCTAAACAAATCTAAGGAATATGTAATTTTTCAGGACGCGATTATTTTTTAAAACTTCTTCTAGAAACATTCCATTGAATGAAGCATAAAACACAGCTTCCAGTTGTATTAGTTGGTAAAAGTAGGGTAAAATGCCTTTGTTTTGTTTTCTTTATTCCTTATAAATGTGCATAGAATCATTTTTCTAGGGTTAGTATTTATGTATTAAATGTGTCTATCAAGATAACGTGTCAAATAACCTACGTGCATGCATAATAAAGTTGGAGCATGATTTTTATTTTTGAATATTTCTGTTTCATTGCCTTTGCTTGAAGTATTTGACTGCTCAAGTTGTTATATCTGTATTTGAACATGTTTAGATCATTTGGATGAAAATCTTTATAACAATTTCCAAAATAAAATTATTTTTTAAAATTAAAATCAGTTTATTAATAATTTAATTTGTAAAAGTATTTTCTTATACTAGTTTGAGTCACGTTTCATTATTATTGAATCTCTCAATAAATCTTTATCAAAAAATTCAACAATATAATAAATTAGTTTTTTTCTATTTTATTTTATAGTTCTATTGTTTAATTCATTTATAGTAACATATTCATTTTTATTTATTAAATTTACTTGTAGTAGTATACTAATTATTTCTATTTTATATTTTTATGATTTGATTTATTTTCAATTTATTTTAGTCTTTTATATTTTTCATTCAATTTATTTAGCAATTAACTTTTTCTTTCTTTATTTACTTTTAGTAATAAATTTTTTTCTTTATTTTTTTATATTTATGTCATATAATTTACTTTTCAATTATATAATAATAATAATAATAATAATAATAATAATAATAGCATTATTATTATTATGTTTTTATTATTTATTTTCTTCAAGTGATATATTGCATTTTTAATTAGTTTATATTCTTATTTTTTTATTTAATTTTATTAATATATTAATTTTTATTCTTTTATGTTTTCGTTATTTAATTTATTATTAGTAACATGCTGGTCGTATTTTATTCTTTAATTTATTTATACTTTTTATTTTAATTAGTTTATGATTATAAAATGATCCACTTTTATGTTTCTTTCATTTAAAATAAATAATATGCTGATCCACGTCTAAGTATTTATTTAAATTTCATGTTGTAATTTTTATTTTATTTTTATATTTTATATAACATTTTAACAAAAAATAGTATATTTCCACTATTCATACTAAGAAATTTAGATAAAGGAAGAAAGATAAAAGTAAACAAATTTAATAAATAAACTTGAAGAGGAAATTATATATATATATATATATATATATATATATATATATATATATATATTTTTATTTTTTTTTTATTTTTTCAATTATTCTTTAATATCTGTTTAGATTTTGTGAGCTGGATGGTCAATATTTAAAAAAGAAAATAGGGATGATTATATCAATATTTATAATAAAAAATATTATATCAATATTTGTGTATAAATTATTGAAAATAATAGTTGAGAAATGTGTGGTGTATTTTAGTATTTATTAAGTTTAATGATTTTTAAAATTATATCAATACATTAGTTGAATGTAAGAAGAGTCATAATGCTCACACACCAATATATGTTTCCAAGTCACAATTTAGTATTTAAAAAGATGAAAGATATTCTAGAAATCATAGTAAGGATTAAGAAAGTAATAGCCAAGTAGGTGGGTAGTTAAATATTTTAAAGTAGCATCTTCAACTAATATATTTATGTGATAATTTGGGAACTATCTTATACTTGTTCAACATCAATATAGTTGTACAATAAGTGTATATTTGTGTGAGCTGGATGGTTAATATTTAAAAAAAGAAAATAAGGACATCAATATTTATAATAAAAAATATTTTATCACGGTACTTTTTAATTAACTTTTTATGCTCATAATGCATTATCAAAAGACTGAATATGATTTATACATTTGATAAAATGAAATCGAATATTATCGTTTAAAGTTAAAGTTTAGGTTCACATTCTTATCATTTATAATGTATATTAAGTTTATTAAGATTAATAATTTTGTTAAGAATTCAAGTGAGTTTAAAGTCTTCTATTAGGTAAAAATGAGTAATATATAAAGAAAAAAAGGGTCATAAACTTATTGCATTAATGTTTTAATTTAAAAATGACATCTTAATATCTTGTTTGTAAGTTTTTCCATGACTTGTTGATTGAATATTATTGGTGTCTTCCATCAAAAAATTTAACAAGTAGCATCAAAGTCGTTGATTTCTTTTAATATATAGAGTGGAAGATGAATATTATAATTATGAATTCCTTATATCAAAAGTCTAAAGAAAAAGATTTTAGAAAAAGATGTTCCATTATTGTAAATAACAATAAATAAGAGTCACTATTTAGGTATTTGTAATTTCTACTCTAAAATAAGTACCTAAATGTAAAAAGAACTTTAAGAAGAAAGATTTTTAAAAATTAAAATAAATTATAAGTCTAACATAAAATAAAAATAAACAAGATAAACAATATAAAAAGACACTACAAATTAACTAACTTTAAAAATTTAAATTAAAGATAATGTCTTATATAATTTTGTTCATAATTTATTAATAAAAAAAGTTATTGTCGAACAACATAACATAACATGTTTATCACTTATATTTTATATTTTGATTAATAAATCCAAAACATATTTTTAAATTTGTGATTAATAAATTTAAAACATATTTTTAAATTTGGAAGATGATTATGTTTATAGATTGATGTCCTATATCCCCACATTTAAATTATTTATATTGTAACAATCTTAAATAAAGTTATATATTCATATTTTCTTAGTGAAGAATCTTAATGAGTCTAAACACTTGGAACCTGTGGTCTTGGCTAATCTAAATTGTGTAATCAATAGTTAAATAGTCTTTTAATAAAATCTAAAATTAATATAAAGAAAGTTTAATGGCATATATCAAGCGATGAACTCCAAATTAGAAACGGGATAACAGGACACTTCACGTATCTATAAAGTGTGTTTATAAATACATTAAATAGGCATGTTGTCCTTTAAAATCGCATCAAATAATGGAAATCATCAGACATGTTATAATTAAATGCTTATCCTAAATGAAAGATCAACTGTTTCTCTGTCACGATCTTAATCCGAATCCAAATTAAACCATCTTAAATGGGGCAAAATCCTTCGTACCATAAAATTTAATGCACAACAAAGCAAAACCCTCCGTTTAGACGACACAGCAACAGTTCATATATTCTCCTCGCCACCTGACTCACTATCCATAAACATTAAAGACTCTCTTTTTCTCTCTCACCTTTATGCTATTGCAAAATTAATATCTTTAAATAAAACACTCTCTTTCTTTGTCTCTATCTCTCTTTCCCAAAAGAAAAATATATTTTTATAGGTCACATCCTTCAACATGTTCCTCACACGGACCCCAAAGTGTTTCTTCCTTTTTCTCCCCCCACTTTCGACCCTTTCACTCAAACAAAATAAAAAGCAAAAATAAAATAAAAAATAAACATAATAATGAACGGTGACCAAACCAAACCCATGTCCATGACCATGCCAACCTTATATAATGTCCTCTAACCACTGCTTCGTCTTGCTGTAGAACCAACAAACCAAAAAATTCCCAAAAATCAAAATCAGAGTTACCCTTTGGTCATATTCATCTTCCCTTGTAGCTTGGAGTTACACACAAATATCTTCTTCCTACAAAATCATGAGGAGCTTCACAAAGAACAAGTTCCTATGTTTTCGCCCTGTCGTTGACATAGATTGCATGTTAAAGTCCGAAGTTGCTCCTCATCGTTCCTCTCCTAGTCATTTCTCACGCGTCCCCACGTCAGAGAAGCAACAAATGGTGAAGAATTCAAAACCCAAATCCGTTTACTTCCACCACGTTTCCCCTAAACGAACCATTTCTCGGGTGATCAAAGCTGTGTTCTACGAAACCATACTGGTTAGTCTTGAATTCATTCCTTCACAACAAAGCTTAGTTTAATTTCTATGGTCAATCACACAAATCATGATCGTGAATTTTTAGTTGATGTAAAAGCTAATAAATTTATCACTGTGATTGAAAGATTGAAAGAGGGTATAATTTTTTTTCTCCTATTTTAACTTAGATGCTTTTTTTGTCTTGCAGAATAGAAGAGATCACCATAAAAACCGTTACATCCACGATTCCTTTGGGTACAAACATAAGTATTTGAAGCATGGGGAAACCAAAACCCTTCAATCGCCTTTGTCAACTTCATCTTCAGCTTCATCACCTTGCTCCACCTCATACGCGTTATCAGAATCAAAGAACGTTCAAAATCACTACTCCACCAAGGAAAAAGCGAAAGAGGGTGGTCAAGGAAGCCCACTAGCGAAGCAAAAAAAGTTCGAGTGCTATGGAATATACTTGGCTCTACTAAGCTTAGCGTTTACGGTATTTTGGGGAAAGCTTTTTGGCATTCTTTTGACCTCAACATTGCTCTACTTTTTCGCCGTTTGGGACTCAAGTTCTCCGTGCCAAAAAAGGTTACCTAAAACTCCAAGACCAAGAGAAAGTCCACAAGACAAAGACAACAGAAATTATCTTGACATAGTTCAAGATTATCGAATGGCTATAGTCCCGTTTAGTTTTCACGACACACATGATCGAGACTTACAATTTTTAAGAAAAAATTAATAAGCTTGATCATGTGTCAGATGATAATTAACAATGACTATATATTAGTAACTGCCATAATGGGGCATTATTTTTTGACGTGAGAATTGTCATTTTGGGGCTTGGTGTGCATGCTTCTACATTCTCTGCTCTGCTATCTCTATGCTTTGTGTCAAAGCTTTCTTAGGCACAACACAAAAGACAGTGATATGAGTGCTCTTACAGTGGCTATGCTTGGAAAGGATTGTAGGGTGGGAGAGACAGAAGGAACAGTTCCACATTGATTTCGATTTGCCATGCTTTTGTTTGGGTTTCTGACATGACATTACATATCTAACCGATGGAAAGTGGGAAAAGTAGTTAATGAAGTTTGATAGGGAAGATGTTGGTTGTTGTAATGAAATTAAGTTTGATTTGTTACAGAATTTACTTCTGAAATAATACCACTGCATTCATGATTTGTAAATTAAAATATCTTCCACAATTGGAGTCTATAATTTGGTTTTGAAATAATAAGTACATATTTTCAGCTAATGAAATTAAATGAACAAAGCATTCTACCACCACACACTTTCATAATCATAACATATTCACTATTTATATAAATGAATCAAAATAACTCCACTTACCTATGTTTTACTTACATATTTTTTATATTTTGTACTCATTCACTGGATCCTACTTTGGTCATGCAATTGCTTAAATGAAATGTGCTTGAATTTGTTATGACTTTTAGATTAGTGGGATCTTTTGATCCCATATAAGTTATTGTATAATTTTTCTATTAAATACATAAAGTATTTAGGTTCAAATAATAAAAATGTAGTTTTAATTACACAAGATAGAGTATCATTATTTACATTTTTAAGAAAATCGAGTATTTAAAAGTATATATTTTAATTTACATAATAAACACACAAGGATAGAGTATCATAATTTACTTTATCCTTAAGCATGTATAGAAATTTCACAAATTTTAAAACATTCAAATAAATTAAATTTGAATTGATATAATTTTAAATGATACCATTCAAATTTAGTGAATTTAGTTTTTTTATTTAAATAAAGTATTTTAGTTACCAACAAATGTAAAGGGAAAATTTAAATATAAAAAATTGTTAATAATTAAAAAATAATTAATATTGATGATATTTTTAATCGCTTTTGGTTAATGTTATTTTTTTAGTCAAAGTTTGCCAAATTTTAATTAATATTAATGAAACATTTTCTCAATTGACATAGATCGAAATTTGTTTTCAATTGTTGTCGACCAATATTATATAAACTAAACTAACGCTGATCAAAATTTTGTTTACGATGTTATTAGTTGAGACTTTTTTTTTGTCTATTTTTCAATAGATGATAATTGAAAATTTTGCCTCATTAAGATTGACAAGAAACAATCCAGTTAATATTGTTTGAAAAAAAAATACTAACAAATTATTGATAAAAAATAATATTATTATCGATGATAAAAAAATTAAAAATTGTTGATATCAATAAAAAAAAAAAAAAAAAAAAAAAAAAAAAAAAAAAAAAAAAAAAAAAAAAAAAAAAAAAAAAAAAATTAAAAATTTTTAATATAAATAAAAAAAAAAAAAACACGACAGAAGTTAAACAAGAAAAACAAATTTATATGCAACAAAAACTAGTTTTTTTAACATTGGTCGAGAAAATCCTAACTTATATTGAACGACAAATATCAACTGTCTACAGCAATAATAACAAATAATTCTGACAAAGTAAATAAAAAATAATTCTTATCAATATCAATAAAAAAAATCCTAAACAATATCAGCAAAAAATAATCATCTCAACAATGTCTCGATCTTAGATAAATGATCATGTTAAAAAAAAAGTTAAGTTGAAAAGAAAATATGCAAGAGAAAAAACATAAATTTGAGAATATGAAAATTTTCAAATTTTTGCTTTTAAAATTATCTAATTTTAAATAATTTAATTACTTTCATAAAAAATTATCCAAACATCATTTTTTGAAATTATCTAATTTTAAATAATCTAATTATTATGATGAAATTCTAAAATTTATTTTTAATTTTTTTATTCAAACAATATATTTTATCATATATTTTTTTCTAAATTTTTAGAAAAATAAATTACCTCCTTAACATTTTCTATCAAAACATGTTATAAAACTTCTATAAGTTTTTATGAAATTTTATTGACACCTATAAGTTTAAAAATATTATACCAATAATCTGTGTACATTATTTTAAAACTCTTTGTTAGATGCAAGAAATATAGTTTTTTATACGATGTAATATTTTTTTATAATTATAAGAATGAAAGTTGTTTTATTTACTAGAATAGATAAGTCTTATTACGATGATACGATTAAAGAGGTCGTGACACGATACAATTTCTTTAGATGAAATCTTATCACTTAATCCGACTTATTTATTTTCATAAATAAAAAAAATCTCTATTATGTAATTACAAAATAAAAATCAAGAAATACGTTTCTCTGTATCCTAGATAGAGCTTTGTTGTAAATGTTAAAAACAAAGGTTGTCACGCGCAAATTCGTAAAAACATTGTGAAATGTTAGTGTAATTTTCCAAAATGAAATGCGGAAGGTCGAATTATATGAATTAGACTATATCCAAATATCTAAACATTCTCAAATAATAATCAACTATATTTAAAGTTCTTATATGTATGTTTTTAATGGAAATATGTTCGGATCAAAAGCTTTACAACATTGATAGCCTTGTAACAAGATTTATTAAATAAATTTACAAGCATACTTAGAAATATGAAAAGATACACTAATTGTTAAAGTTCTATATGAATTCAAAAAATCCAACTAAATTCCTATCACGTGACATGTATTATCTTATTGTGAATGTTAATATGATAATTAAATAAATATTTATGTCTGATTTGAAAATTTATCTTTATTCATCCAAATTCTTCAGCTGTTCTCTTGCACATGAAGATATCTAGTGGGAAATAATATGATTGATATAAAGTTGGCTTTCTTTGCAATCATGGAACGTTTCTTAATTCTTTCCACAATTCCACTCATCCATCGTGTCATTCAAATAATACAATTTTTTTTCCACAATAACTTAACAAATTGAGTTATTTAATTTGCTACCTGAATTACTTTATTTGGAAAAAAAGTTAGTCAACATTTTTATAGTTTAGAAAAGAGAAAGAACTTGTGTGTGTCTATATATATATATATATATAAACAAAGGGAAAAACAAAAGATCGGTATATTAAAAAATTGTTATTTATTAATGAGAAAGTGGTTTAATGTTAATATAAATATTATCTAAGAATAAATAATAGTATTAGATGGTATAAAGTAATAATATTTTATACTGATAACTTTTATTATGTTTTTTTAGGAAATTTTAGATTAAACGTGTGCTAACATGCAAATGAAAATAAAAAATAAAAAATCTGAAAGAATTGTTTTAAAGGAAAGCATGGGCTACTTTTCCTCACTAAAGGGCAGACAAATCAGGATGATTATTGCAAACTTTTATAGATCGTTATTTTCGGTAATTATTGCACTTGAAGCGTACAAAATTTACGGAAGGAAAATGTCAAAAAGTATTATATTTTTTCTTCAATAATATTTTGGTTCCTCGTCAGCTTTGAATTTTGTATATAATTTTCAATATTTGTTTCGTATGATTTCAGATAAAATCTTATTTTTATTTAATGGTATTATTCATTGATATTCGTTAAGTCAAACACATTTGATGAATGACAAGATAGCAACTAAGTAAGATTAACGCCTGTAACTTTTTTTCTAATAAATTTTAGATATTTTTCAATTTTTAATTTTTAATAATGCTTTCTTCATTTTGATCTTCTATACAAATTTTATTTGCATTTTAATATATATCGTTTCTTGACACTACCCTTATTTCCATTTTCTTTTCTTTTCAGCATTTCTTCTTTAACGATAAAATTAAAAATTAAACAAATAATTTAAAAAAAAAAATCATAACTCATCCGAATGAATCTTAACAAATACACAGTTTGTACTAGTCATTTAGGATAAGATGAAATTATTTGAGCTTGAGCCTACAACACGTTTGATGAGTTAATAAAAACAGTGAACCCATCCATTTTAATTCACTCAAATATTCTCACTGATAAAACAAGGCCACTGATCCCTCATAACCAAAATTTCTTACCAAACATAGAATTAAAAATCTTAAATCGTCCAGGGGTTGGTAGATTTTTGTATTTTATATATATTAAAAATATATTTAATTATATAAATGTTTTCTAAATTTTAATTGATTAATTAATATTAGATAAAATAAAATGATTGTTACATTTACATGCTAAATTATAACAACATAATTAGTAATTGAATTATGATTACTTTTTAAATATGAATAATTTAAATTGTAGCACTATTTATTCACATTTTTCAAATAATATAATAAAAAATATTAACCTTTTAAATTATTTTAAAATTTTTAATTTAAGAAAAAAAGAAGTAGATTGATGAACTAGTCAAAATAGTCTGATAGACTGACTTAAAAATATCAATTCGATTCACCAAATTGTAACAAAGTGTCAAATGAGCTTATAATACATGGCCAACTTTCTAAGAGCTAGCACAAATTATTGAACATGTCTTTAGTTGAGTGAAAAGTGCATAAAGTAGATAGATTCATGAATGTAAGTAAACACATAATTGGTGCAAGTTTAGTCTAACAAAAAGTACTTGTTGCTAAAATTTCTTCAACAATGGGTTTGGCAATTTTATTTAGCAACATTGTAGGCAATCATACTCCGCTTTAGATTGCTGCCCAAGGTTTCGTGTCTTAAATTATTCTGAATAAACTATTGTATGTGTCAAAACACATGTTAGAAAGACGGAGTTAAGTTTGGTTTTGGTAAAACATAATTAGTTCTTTGATTTTTTTAGGGAAAGGACGAAAAATGAAAAGGAGAAATGAAAGTGGCTAGAGTTTGTATCTCATGAAAACAATAAGAGAAAGGCAAAGGCAGTTAAAGCAATGTGGAGGCATGAATGCTTTATATGAGATCCATATAATAATAATAATAAGATGGATAAAACTGTGGTCTTACTGGTACTAGTGGATGTACTTTCCCTTTCGCATAACACCTTCATGACAAGTGTTTGTGTCTCGTTAACTTGATCAAGTGTATCAGTAGAGTAAGTAATGGCAGAGCAAAAAGTGTACTTTCAACACTATTTTTTCTACTAAACTTTCCTTTCTTTATTAATCATTATATGTCATAGTCTTGAGAAAAGATATGAAAGTATAAATGTTGATAAATAAAATTATACTTATTTTTAATTTTTTTTATATTTATGCTTTTTGTTAGATTTTGTACAAGTCGATGATCCATAATTAAGTGAGTTATAGAATATTAAGAATTGATTGATTGTTCATATAGATGTGTATCATTAATTAGTTAGTCTCATCTTTGATAAAAAGGGATAAACTAAAGAGTCCATTATCAGACTTACTAATTAAAAGGTTCAATAAAACTATTTAAAATCTTAAAAAAAATAAAGATATATTTATTTAACTGAAATTATTAAAAGAAATATAAAATTTAAAAATTAAATAATATTAATTAAGATTAAAAAGATAACAGAATAACCATATACTTTTATTAGTTTAAAATCACTAGCATAGTATTATTAAGATTAAGAAGAATTTTTATAAGAAAACAATTTCTCATCGCATAAACCTAATAATTATCCACAAGTGGTAGGACTAAAGCAACTTTCATTGTCAGAGTGAAATTGAAATCTTGAACATGCAAATTCAATATTTATTTTGTTCTAGTTGTTAAGAATCTGAAAACATGATTGGTAGGGGGAACATACCTGTATCCTAAGTAACGAGCAAGTCATGGTTAACACAGTACCAATATTATTGTTTTCATGCCTTTCTTTTATCATATACTTTTTGTAAAGTTTCAATCATTTTACGGGAAAGTGTTTCTTCCCAAAAGCTTGAATAAAAAAGAGGACACTTGTGCAGTTCTACAAGTCTGTGAACATAAAGTCTAAAGCATTCTGCAAAGCATTTGGAAGAGTTTGTTGTCTGTAAACGTAAAAAAATATCTGAGAATATCCTTACTGTGGAAAAATAAAATAAAATAAAATCTGCAACTACTGTATTACAAAAGTGTTCCAAAGAATCTCGCACTTCAATGGTTAAATAGATAGTATTGAACAAAAGTGGAAGCAATGTATATCAGCCTTAAAAGACCCCATCACAAGAAGTTCTTGAACAAATTTAATAAATATAAATTGGGTGAACTAAGTCAATAAAATGTTGGCACACCATTAATTATAATCGATAATAATCAATTAATACAACAAGAAATTATCAATAGAGACATTCATTAGTGTATTAATTAATGCACTTAACTGAGATGCACCATGTTTCTGCTACAATTCTCCTCTTCTGATCCCCCAAGCCCCAACTGGCTCATACAAATAAATACTTTATCAGACTCAGATGACATTATTTTGGTTGAACATACAAGCATTGCTTCTTTGGCAAACCATAATTTCAGAATTAAATGCCTCAAAATCAAAGTGTGGTTCCATCTATTGTATCTTGAGTGATTGAGAGAAACCATGTCCTCTTAATTTTGCCATGAGGACTAGGAATTATTGGATGAGGTGTTGCTCTTGGTTTGAGAGGAGGCACTTGAGATATTACTCTTTACCTGTGAACTCTGAGTGGAGCTGGAGTCAGTGAAGAAAACTATGTCCTCATGGTTGTCAACAAAGGCTTGGAGGGTCCTTGGAATTGGAGGCAAAGTCACATCCAAGAACCCTTCAAGGATTTGAACCACCTGACCCATGGAAGGCCTGTGAGATTCATCATCTTGGACACACCATGAAGCAACTTTGATGACTCTAATGACCTCTTCAATGTCAGCATTTCCCTCCAACCTAGGGTCCAACAAGCTAAGCACATTGCCTCCTTGGTGGACCATGTTTGCAGCAAAAGTAGGGAAGAACCTCACTTGGCCATCTTCTGATGCCTCAGAGTTCCTCCTACCTGACACAAACTCAAAAAGCATCATTCCATAGCTGTAGACATCAGCTTTGGCAGTGATAGCCACACCTGATATCCACTCTGGAGCAAGATAGCCTCTTGTCCCTCTCATGGTAGTGAGGACCCTGCTGAAGTCCCTTCCAACCAGCTTTGCAAGGCCAAAGTCTGCCACCTTTGGAACAAAATCAGCATCAAGGAGAATGTTTTCTGGCTTCACATCACAGTGTATGATGCAGTCTCTACACTTCTCATGAAGATACGTCAACCCCCTTGCTGTTCCAAGAGCAATTTGGTACCTCAATTTCCAATCCAACACCTTGGATCTATCTTCCTGAAACATTTTCGAATCCAAGGAACCATTTGGCATGTAATCATAAACCAGAAGTTTCTTATTACCTTCAGAACAGAACCCGCGAAGCCTTACAAGATTGACATGCTGCACTGTCCCAATAGTACTCACTTCTGTTCTGAACTGTTTCTCACCTTGGCTAATGCTTTCAAGCTTCTTAACTGCAATGGCACTAGAATCAGACAATGTTCCTTTGAAGACAGAACCAAAACCCCCTCCTCCCAGTTTCTCTGAGAAATTCTTCGTGGCATTTTGCAAATCCCTATACCCAAATGCCACCAATGAGCCTTCCACGGATGTTCCTGTCCCAACATGTCTCTTTCTACGCCGCAGAAGCACAAACACAAAAACAATCAGAAGAACCACCACACCACCAACAGCTCCAGCAACAGCACCAATGACCGTCCCTTTATTGCTTTTAGAATCATGAAACTCAGACGCTGCAAGTTTGAGAAACAAAGTCTGGCCACTGCTGTCATCTTGAGTAAGCTGTTGCAGGTTCAAGAGATCACCATGCCAAATTGAACAACCATTATTGTCATAAGCATAAGCAGTACAAGAACAGTTGCCCAAGCATGTTGCTTCACATTCCCCAACATCCCCAGCTCCTATGGATTGTGAATGATTAGGCAATTTCATGTTGAGAATTGGAAGGAACCTGTCCTTGTCCTTGCCAGAGGAATTTGGTGAGTCACATTGCAGCTCCGTCTTTCTCACACACCCTCCTGAGTAATCCGTGAGATTCCAATCAGATTGTGACTTTGGCTCATACCCAGTCAAACAATTACAATATGGCATGGCATTCTCAGTGCAGCTCCCAAATCCACCACAGAAGGCATAGACTTCACACTGTTGCCTGGGCTGAGACCAGAACAAATTCCACTGCTGAGCATTCTCCAGCCACGTAAGTTGCTTAATCTGCCCCGAGACATCCATAAAAAAGCGAGATATAATAGAGTCGTTATACATGGAGTAGGTGAAGTAGCTCTCGTTCTCATTGGACTCAAAGGTGAAATTGTAGATGTAGTTTAGTCTCATCTCAGGAACCAAGCTGAAAATGTGTCCATTCCAAGCACCACTCGACCAATACTGCTCAGTTTTATTCCAAAGAATCAAATATGCAGTGCTTCCTGCAGGGTCTAGTTCAAGAGAGAACATACCCTCTGCAGGATCTTCACGATTCTTCCATGAAGTGAGATACGTCGGCTTCTTTGTTTTGTTGTTCAAGCTTATCTTGCCACCGGGAAGCCACGTGTCTGTGGGGTGATCAAAACTCTGCCACATAGCATCACTTGCTGATGCATTTGGCCTGTTGCTTAATATAAGATTCCCAGAATCTAGAAGCACGGCTACCACAGAACCTGAGCTAGGAGAACTCAAATTCGTTGACCACACTATATTTTGGAACTCGTTTAAGACCACTAAATTACCATCCAGTATTGTTAATTTAGCAGAATTCTTATCAGAAACTGGGGTGTTTCTATTTGCTACCCAAACATAAGTCTTTTGAGATATCTTTTTGTACCACATGCCTATATAGTATTTAGAGGTGTTACCTGTGGTGAAGAAACCCAATTCAAAGTTTCCCTCTTGGGAGACAAGAGTTTGATCCCCAGAGAGAGATTGATTTGCGGAGATGGTGGTCAAAGCTGCGAGTGATGCGTAGGTGTGGAAAGAGAAGAAGTATGTGATGAGGAGAGAAAGCCATAACAACGGTGGTTTCTTGTTCCACATGATGTTAATGGTGTGGTTGGTTCCGCAGTGCTAGTTGCAGAGAAGGCGATGAAGGTAGATATTATGTGCTTGGTGGGGTTGTGTGTGAGAGCAAGGAACGTGGAACGGGTCAAATCAATGACCTGGTCGTGTCTGAACGAAGAAGTTAATAGCTTCTGTTCTGTTTTGTCTTGTTCCGAGCAAAGTCAACAAATCCTTCTGGAATTCATTGTTACAACCTTTGTAGAGTCTCATGCATATGTTACGAACGTAAGTTATTTACCTAAGCTAAGGATAAAAATATTTTTATTTAAAAATTGAAAAGAAAAAAATTGGATTTATTATATTATAAAATATAATTTATATTATTATAGTTTGTTCCAGTTGTTTGGTCTATCACATCTAATTGTGAAATTATTATCACAAATATATAAGAGATATTATTAAAATATATTATACAAGTAGAAGAGCACTTTCATAGGGAAGACCTATTTTTTAACCCAATTTTGGTTACACGGTTCTAGCTTATAGCTGTCGTGTAACAATTATATTTGACCGTAATGCACACATATATTAAAAAATTACTCTTCTTTGTCATTAGTATGTGAATTTATTTGTGAAAACAAAGACGAGACTGAATTTGGATTGTGGACTATTAAGTTATATATTTTGTTGAGAACTTTCATATCACGTGTTTTAAGTTCTGGTTTATTGGATAACTTTACTTAAACCCAAATAATTTTAAGTTAAAATTTAATATGATGTAAAAAAGAAACTATTAATAGATATTTTAAAGAATGTTGAAAAATCTAATCTCCCCGTTTCAAATTTTAGAGTACCACTTATAT
>Ga0209700_102628_pt1 | contig 35964 bp, 10 predicted proteins | sample SiratroredBW_FD_187528 | JGI IMG/M metagenome (GOLD analysis project Ga0209700, IMG submission 187528) | Root nodule microbial communities of legume samples collected from California, USA - Siratro red BW (SPAdes) (version 2) | ecosystem: Host-associated > Plants > Roots > Nodule | place: USA...
AGTTACAAGTTTTTTTTTTTTTTTTTTCACATGTTTTATGCTACTGGTAACCATTTAGAAAATAAATAACTAGTAAGTATTTTTGTGTTAAATTAAATGTGATTATATATGTGACTTTGACATTATCGAGAAATAGTAATTATTATTATTTCATTTCTAAACCAAGTAATCTAAAAAAAAAATCAACTTGTACTACATTTCTTTCTTATCAATTGTTTTTATTTTGTTTGCCACTTGTTTTTTTTTTCTTTTTGGTTTTCTCGCTTACTTCTATCCCTTCTACTTCCTTTCTTTGTACCAAATTCAACCAATTGAATTATGAAAGGTAGATATTTTATTTAATAATATTTTTTAATTAGGCTTAGATATGTTTAAGACACTCAATTTTGAGTTAGGTTTGTTTCAAATTTATTATATAAGTTACCTATAACTATTAGTTATTTAAGTAAAATCTTTATTAATATGAAGAGGGACTGTAAATAAACTTATTCCAAATTTCAAAACTAAACGTATTTAAAAATTGTAATTAAAAATGTATTTAATTTTAAACAAATAATTATTTCAACCAATTTAATGTAAGCATAAGTGTACTTCTATAAAATTAAAATTCATAATAAATAAATAATTTTAATATGTAAGTTTAAAATATGTGCAGACCATGCACCATGTACGTATAAATTTGTCAGTATAAATAAAAATGCAAAATGAAAAAATTAAGAAAAATTGCATGCATGAATCCATTGTACGCGCAAAATTCAGTGCATGTATCCCTCCGTCCAAAGTCTATATACTATAATGATAATCTTTTGTGTTTGTCATTCTTTTAAGAAATTATGACCATCTTTTGAGTTGTTTAATTCACCAATTAGTCAAACTATTTTTCCCTGATAACCATTATTCTCATTTCTCTTTTTACCATTCATATTATGGTATCTGGTTCTTCCTTTTTCTCATGATCATCATCATAACAAAGTGGTAAAATAAAGGATTAACCTAAAAGCATTCATAGTAAAATTCCTATCTTCAAATTTTGTTCAGTTTTTTTATTCTCAATATATTTAATAAGCATGTTAATTTGATTATATATATATATATATTATGTTACTTTTTTGAATTGATAATAGTGCTGTCATTCTAATTTTGATAGTATTATATATATTATTAAAATTATTACATGTCAATATCATTCTTTCAAAAATAACATAGTTATTGTCAAGGAACAAATTAATACATTTTTTCAAAGTTAAAAATAAAATAGTGAATAAATTTTGGGAAACCAGATCAATTTTAGAGATATCCAAAACTTATTTAAATTTAAAATAAAAGCATAGTAACCCACTAGAAACAAAGCATGATTTTCTTTTAACAACTAAGATTTTAAATTGAAAACTAATCTTTTTAAGAAATTAGGCACTCATTTAAGAAATTAATGTTTAAAAAAGTTGATGTTATTATTATTATTATTATTATTATTATATATTTGTAGACCAGATTCTTAACCATATTTTTAGATTCAAAAAAGCATTGTAAACTTATAGCTTGGTGTGATCGAGTGGATTAACGATTGAAAGAGTAAAGGTAGACCAGAAACAACAGCAGATATAGTTTTTCCGTCACTTGGCACCTTCCGACAAAGGAAAGAAAGAAAAGAAAAAAGATCTCTCGTGTTTCAGTGTACGATTTCTCCAAATTCGAATCGAAGAATAGATGACGATTTTTTTTTTTTAATAATTAAAGTGTATTTAATTTGGTTTTAAAATATTTTTAAAAATGTATTATGGTATTTAATAAAACAATTTAAAAATGGACTATTTTTTATATAATATTAAATCAATAGCATGAAGTTTGTTGATCTATTAGATCAATCAATAAATTTAGAAAATTCTACCTTTGTGGGTTTGATTTAGGGTCAACTTTAGATCAAAAGCAGATTCATAATCTACTTAAAAAGGCTGAATGAACAAATTTTTCTCATCCAAATCATGGATTCAAGACTAACGTTAACCCTAACTAGTACTTTTATGAAATATCCAATTAACATGTTAGTATTCTTTATCTCTAATTTCCTTTCTTTTTTTCTTTCAAAAGAATCACCTTTTTTTAAACAATAACTTATTTCAGTTTTTCAACTGTTTGTTTCAGTTTTTCAAATTAACCAGAAACTAAGAAAATATAAAACCCAATTAATATAAACATGTTTTTACTAATTTCTTATAAAACCAAATTGTTCTTTAAAAAATAAATTTGATAATTACAAACAAACCTAATGTCCTTTTATATAAGTCCTAAAAAATAATTACTAAAATCTTTTTGTTTTAATCTTAGACAAATTAATCCTACCTTATATAATCTATATATCACTATATTTGCATTTTTGTTCTCTTGTTCATTCTCAAGTATTAAACAACAGTCAAATGACCATGAATTATTGTTCAAAACTGAAATATTATAGATTGGACATAAAAGGTGTATGATTTAATATGATGGAGTAACTTTCAAGGTTTAGATTATTAGGATGAGGCACTTTTATATGGTCAAGACAGTGTTGTGGGATTCTAGGCATAAGAAAAAGAGAGAGAGGAATCGGATCCTAGTAGGAAAGATAGGGATTGGTTGGTAAGATTAGGCTGACAAGATGGGACAGATAAAGATTCCACCTCACGTGACACACACACGTCTCTGGATTTTCCATTTCTTTCCATGTGTCCAAAGCAGACCAATAATATAAATAAAATATATGGAAAAGATTGTTTGACATCACTACTTTGCTTCTACGCCCTAACAAGTAGATATATGGAAAAAAAATTATTTAATTAAAATATAAAATAAATTATTGAATATAAAAGTAATCAAATAAGTTGTAGGGTGGAGTCAAAAATTTGTGAGATGTCAAAACATCACGATTCCTAAAATATATATAAGTGAAAAGTATTTTTCATCTTACAAATTTATTTTTTAAAATTGATAAATAAATCAAAATCTCGATTATGAGATTATATAAGAGGTATTTTAGAAATATTGCAATTGTTATCAAGTTGGATAATATTGCAAGTATATTTAGGTTAATAAGAGGAGTCAACGAAACCTTACACTCTTTTTTTAATAAATAAAAGAAATTATCTAGTAATTTGTTGGTGTTGCAATAATGTTTTTATTGAATTGTCCGATAAGAAGATTAGAGTAAATAATAAAATATAAATAATAATAAGAGTAACGAAACATTAATATATAAGAATAACATTAATATATAAGAATTTATTTTGATTTATCTAAATTTGAGCTATATTCAAAAATTTATTTTGTTTATCCAAACTTGAGCTATATCCAGTTTCTTTAAAGGATTTTTATTAACTAATATATTTGGTTACAATAAGTATTTTTATTTTTTTAAGTTAAACTTTCTCAACCTCTTTCCGAGACTAAGAACTCTCAATAAAACAAAAAATACTTTTCAAAAAAGTACAAAGAAAGCTTACAAGAATATAACTTCACAATGTGAAAATGGTTTAGCACACGACCCAAAATGTTAGAAATTTTACTAGCTTGATTCGATGCTCATTATAATTTTTGTATTTTCAACAAGGTCACTTGAAGCTTGAATGGCTTGGCTAGCTCTACTTTCGCTTTTCATCTTCAATTCCTCTATATAACTTTTTTGTATACGTTCTTTAATACTTGAATTGGTTAATTTTAGATTTTGCAATATCTTTATATCTTCATCTTTTATGCCCTAAACCGTAGATGCTCAAAATGGAAAGCTGGGATTTACAATCTTTCAATTTGTTTTTTCTTCTAATCTATTTAAGAAACTAATTCGAAAGTATTAGTAATAGGGACTAGTAAAAACAAACCAGAACATAATCAAAAAATATTTTTGTTCTAAGTAATACGTGATGCTAAAAATGAAATACTTGAGATTTTTAATTTTTTCAATTAGTTTCTATTTTTAAAAAAATTAAAGATATTTGCAATATATCATTGCTGATAAAAATACATTTAAGTAAGATACTTTTGAAAGAGTGATAATTATTTATTTTTACCACTTTTAGATTGCATAATGATAACAATAAAGATAAATCAGTTGGTCATTATTAAGGTTTTACACGATTTTGCTATAATTGGGCCAATTAGGTTTTAGTTAAAGGTTTGTTATTATTTTGACACTATTTTTGGAATTTTAACAGATTTAAGTATATTTTATATTTTGTCCATAACTTTTGTCATATAAATCGGATTTATTTGATTCTTGTTTTGTTTTGAAGATAATTTAAATATCTACAAATGTTATTCAAGGGCCGAGATCAAATTCGAACTAGAAAGTGGTTAAAATTGGACTTGAAGTCGAAACACAAAGGCTACAAGGCGACACCTAAATATTTTGAGAGGACTTTTTTTTGTTATGGAAGACTATTTAGTCATTTCATGTTTTAGGTTAAATTTTTTATAAATAAAGCTCTCTTGGTAGAGTCGAGAGAAATAACAGTAAATAGTAGACAATTAAATACAATTTCTTTTTCTTCTTCATTTCTTTCTCTTTTGTTCGTTTAATTCTTTCCATAATTATATGCTTAATTGCTATTTTAATTTGATTATTAGATTTAATAATTGGATTAATTTAGTAATTGAATCAATACCTATTGGATTGTGTTGTGTTATTTTTGAACCGATATTCAGGTCGGAATAATATTGTTCACAGTGGGGGATTGCAGTTGTTCAACATATTGTGTATTTGACGAGATGCTCCATGATTGTGGGGTGTTCGGAATGTTAAATAGATGTAGAGATCTCAGTCTATTAAACCCACACATGTAATTTGGATTTTCTTTAGGAGCCAGTGAAGGATTTGGGAGAGCCGAAGAGAGGTTGGGTTGATTTTTATTACTTGCATTTATCTAATTTGTTTAAAATTCTATTTTTATTTTATTATATATAATCTGTTTAAAACTGTACTTTTATTTTATTATATCTAATCTATTCAAAATTATATTTTTATTTTATTAAATTTAATCTATTTAAAGTTATATTTTTTATTTTATTATATATAGTCTATTTAAAATTCTGTTTTTATTTTATTAAATTTAATTATTTAATTAAAACCCCTGAATTTTTCAAAAGAACGACTGAGTAGTCTTTGAAAAAAAATGACCTAGGTTAGTTATATTATAAATTAGTTTTCTAGTTTAAGTTGAGATGCGTTCGATATTATGTATCAGAGATAATATTGATGTTTTTGTTCCTAACACACACTATTAGAATATTTTGTTTTTGTTTTTCAGAATTAACTGTTATTAAACAAACTTGTTACATGTTTAATTTGTTTATTAGACCGTCTATCATAAATAATTTATCAGACTATTTGTAATGAACAATAGTTATAAGTACTCGAAAGATCTACTACATCCTTTAATTGTAAAAAAAATAAAAGTATAAAGTCCATATATAATTTTCTAGTCATCAATTCATATAATAAATTATAAATTATTAGTAAATCATAAATTAGATCATATAATAAATTATAAATTATTAGTAAATCATAAATTATTTAGTGTCTCATCAAACCATCTAAAAACTTAATAGACTATGTAAATCATGCAAATTATTCCATAAATATGTTTATGATAATCAAAGTGTGTTAGAAATTTCATAATGAGAGGTATTTTTTTTTTAGGTACTATTCTTCACCTAAAAAGATTTAAATATGAGATTTTGTTTAAGAACATCAAGTTTGGAAAGTAATAACAATTTGTTAAATTGAATTGAATTACACCGAAATCAAATTATGACATTCTATGTTTAGGAAAAGTATATAATAAATATGGTTGAAAATGAAGAAAGTAGACGTGTTTGACTAAAAAAAATAAGAAAGAAGTTGTAACTTTTTTATTATCTTTCTATATGGAAACGAATTATATATCATCGAATGTAATGATTAGTACCATTGAGACCATGGACACAATGTGATACTCATCTACAGAATAGTTTGTGTTATGCCCAAAGTGAAATATTAAAACGTCGTACTCCACTTGGTAGAAAAAAAAGAGCTATTACCACTAGTGAAATTATTAAAACATCGTACTCCACGTAAAAAAATAAATAAGCCATTACCACTAAAATATGTCATTTATTATTTGCTTATACTTTTATTTTTTTTTCTTTATTTGCTTTTCCAATTTTTAATTTTTGCATCATATTTATCATTATTTTTACTTTTTTAATTTTCATTAATTCGTTACTTGTTTATTCCTCTTAATCACAGTATTCAATTTTTTTTTCAATTTTTAAAATATCTTTTTATATTGTTTCTTTATGTAAACTCTAAGGATATGTTTAGATTGGATGATAGATTTGAGGGAGTGAATTTGAATTGATTTGAGATGAAAGTGTAAAAAGAATTAAATTATATAGATTAAGGAAAAGATAATGAGATTTGAATGAAAAGTTTATAAAAGTTTGTGAATGATGTAATGTGTATAATTAATAAAATATTTTTTAGTAGATAAAATTATAATTAAAATTAATTTAAAATTAAATATAATTAATTTATTAAATAGGATTAATAAATTATTATTATTTTAATTTTTGAAATTATAAGATTATTAATTATTTAAAATAAAAATTAAATTATTATTATTAATAATATTATTATTTTATAAATTTATTTTTATTATTATAATTATTATTTTTATTTTTTAATATTAATATTATTGATATTTTATTTTTATTAATATTTCATAAATTTATAATTATAATATATTATATAACTAATTATATTTATTTTATTATGTATAAATATAAATATTGATAAATTAAATATATAAAGAATGTATTCATAATTCGTTATCTGTAAATCTTCACAAGTTTACGAGATGAAATACTGTTTACGAAAACGAATTCTTCCATTCAACTTTTAAATAATATTTTATTACTTAAAAGTTAATTTTCAGCACACAAATAGTATATCCGTAAGAATTTGTCTTCAGAACTGTATTGTTTCAAAGCGTGGATTTGCAACTACTGAAAGAATGACAAGAAACCTCATTTGATTGATAAATAAAAAAATAATTAAATATGAGAATTGAGATAAATTTGGCATCTTGCAATTCTCCGCAAATGTAAGAAGATTTGCGAGGAAAGTCTTATAATGATTAAAATAATATTATATTTTTATAGGTTTATGTTTTATATGATAACATAACTTATACCAATGCCTATGTTTTATATGATAGCAGAATTTAGATCAATGCTTATGTTTTATATGATAGTAGAATTCAGACCAACAATGAGATTACATGGAGGACATTAAATGTAAGTTTCTGACATTGAATTACGGCTCTAGTCAAAAATTGAAAAATAAGAATAAAAAAATAAAATCTAAAAAAATCAAAACTATAACAAATCTACACCTCATAGTTTCATAGGCAATCTATTCTTTTGTACTAACATTGCATTTCATTCCTAGTAGTTGTAAATATCTAGTTAATTAAGCTTAGTTACGAGAGATGAATGTATCTTTGACTAACATTCAAACCCTAAAATCATGTATTAGTAACAAAGGTTTACAATACAAATATTAGAACTCAACTAAATAAGAACAGGGTTAGGATCATTACAGAGATTTCTCTATTGTAAAACATTATAGCATAAAACTCAATAATTGCGTATATAAAGAAGAAATTACAGAAGAGTTAAAAAAATAAAAATAAAAAGTTTGAAATCTAAATGAGTTATAAATGCAAAATCACCGCAAAATCACCACGTATTAGAACACAAGTCCTTGGTAATGGTGCCAAAAACTTCTTAACATATTTTTGCTATAATGAAAAGTGCACAAATCACAAATGTAGCAAATAATATCGTTCTCTCCCTGTGCATTATGCGACAATAAAAAGAATTATAAAAAAATTAGACTACATGTAATTCCAAAGTTTGGATTTTTATGTGTATAAAATATAAACAATTAAAATATATTTTTGTGTTTTTAATGAGCACTTGGAATGTGGAAAAATAATGAAGAGGATATAGAATGCAATTAGTATGATTAAACTTAATCAAACCTCATTCTCATGCATAAAATCAATTATCTTCTTTTTCAAACAAATATCAATGTCAACATATAATATTACTCAAACCCAAATTCCTCAGCAGAATGAGCGTAAAATTATCTATTAATTGTCAAATCCTTTATCACTTATATAAATGAATCTTGCAATATCCACAAGGGTCTTAAAACAACAAACAAATCTTGCTTTATTCATAGACACATGTTTTCATATCATATTTTAATTTATAGAACATATTACCCAATACCCTAAAAATCAATGATCAAGTCATGAATCAACACTACAGGCAATAATCGTATAACTGAAATACTGAATATTGAAAGAAAAACATCTATGTAAAGACATATGTATGAAAACTAATATTGATCACATGAGAACTCAAACGGTTACATCTAATCCCAATAAGATAGAAAGATGAATAATAGATGAAGATGGATATACAAAGAAGAGAAAAAGGAACCCTCCAAACCCTAGTCATCATCCCAAAGTTACATTTTTAAGACTCCCAGGCGGCGCGCCTAACTCCCAGATGGAGTGTAGAATCTAGAGTGCGTGACTCTAATGCAAAGAGTCCTTTAAATAAATTTTGACTTGCAATCTTCATGCCCGACCCAACTTGAGTGGCGTTGGGTGCAACTTGATTTTATTACAATTCTTGGCCCAACTGTGTCGGGCACAGTATGTGTGGCGCCTAACACATTACTAGATTTTTGCTTTTGGGTTTGATTGGCGCCCGACCCAACTCTAGTGGCACCAGACATAGTTGATCTATGTCAATTTTTATCTTTTGTCTCCCTCTTTATGGGCTTCAATCCTGCTCTTCTTGACCCAGTTGTCTCTTGTTCATTTATTTGATAAGATTAGTAGGATTTAGAGTAAAATTTGATTAAAAACTCAACTAACCAATTATTTATAACAAGAAATAATTTATTTATAAAAAAAGAGATAAAACCATAGGATTTCAAAGGTTATAATCTTATAAAGAATTGATTTCATTATGAAAATAAGCCCAAAAAGTGTCATAAAAATAATTGTTATCAAAAGTCTACATTGCTTTACATACATCGAGGGAGCATTAAAGCTTATAAACACTTGAAAAAAAAGTGAGCAATGTGAGACTTGGCACATGAGTGTATGCATCAATTACAAGTGTAACTGCACTTTGCACTTTTTAGCCGCACATCTTATAGGATAATGAGTATTCAGAGCTCCTCTAGGTATAGAAAAACTCGTACCTCCCTTGTAGCTCACTTTGAAATTGAATTAAATTTGAGTTACTATTATGGATTGTTCTAGTTCTTTTTAAGTCTCTAAAATGGAAGTATTCTCCTAAGGGGTATTCTCAAAGGAACCTTTCTTGGAAGAGGAACTCTAGTTTTGAGTTTCCTTTGAGAAACTTGGGAATAATTCTAAGTTTTTACTAACCACTACTCCCTAGGATGCTTCTATCAAACCCTATCCGTAATTTCATAATTAATCCCGCTTTGAAACCTTGTTATAGTTTTTCTAGGTTCCTACCTAATCCTCGTACTCGTAATTATTGAGTCATTGGACAATATGATATAATTCGTTAGATGAAGGTTTTGATGATAACAAATACTATAAAATATACAAAAGGATCCAACAAATTGATAAGTATGCAGACAAATCATTAGATGAAGAATTAAGACTACTAGACTAACTCATTACGTCAACATACATGTACTAAATAATGTTCCAAGATGGTTTCACTGATTAAGCTAAATGCACACTAGATGTAATGTGTTAGACGAACAATTAAGATCTATTGATATTGGATGATATCCTTAATGAATAATGAAATGAACGATATCTTCATGACACACTGGATAGACAATTCAAGAGGGCAAGGTCATAATAAACAAATCTATAACATGTGGTCATATTAGAAGAATACATCACATATTATATGCAGACCAAAGAACATCATCGGATGATCTAGTCAATATTTGAGACAGACAAAATCAATCTTTAAACATATCAGATGAATGGATCAACATCTTCATATTTACATAAGGGAGTTTTTAAATTTAATATTTATATTTACTCTTATATTTGTTGAGTGATTTCTAAACTTGTTTTGAAAGTATTAAATATATTTTCTAAGATCTCACATATATTAATATATTGAATAAAATTCAAAAATATATTTTAATATACTAGATTTCATTTAAGTTTTATTTACTTAGAAAATTTGGAAATAACATTAATCTCTAAAATAGAAAGTTTTTACAATTCAACAAATTATATTTCAGAATTATTTAAGTAGTTGCATGATTAACTTAGGTACTCAAATGAAAATTACAATTTGTTAATCAAATTATTTCCAGTATGTATTAAAACATTAAAAGACACACAAGATACACCATAGAAAGAAATTCCTATTGAAGCGTCTACAGAGTTAATGAAGAAAATATAATTTTTATTATTTTAGAAAAAACATTTAAGACCGGAATATAAATATAAGTATGTCTATTTAACTACAACATAAAAGAAACACAAATTTTATTCCCAACAACAATAAAATAAAAATAAATTTTTACTTAAAAAATAAAATAAACCAAACCCGTAGTATCTATCTTGTTTTTATCACTAGTGCCAAATGCTCAATACTCTATTTTCACAAAATTGAAATATACCTTTTTTTAGTATATTGGTATGTCTTTCTATGTTGTGTACATAATTTTATTAACTTAACTGACGGTAGAACTAAAAAAAAACTTTTAGATATAATGATATAATAAATAGGTTATTAATGAATATTAATACATAATTATCTTCACCTATTTATAATTCTGATTGATTTTTAGCTGTATGGACCTTCACTTTTTAAGACGACCTTAAATCTTCACAAAAGTGTGCTCGTCGAGAAATAATATATTGCTACGTGTAGGTAACCAATTTAATCTCAGATATTTTCCATACATAACGATTTAAAATACAATTAGATTAAAAGTTCTGTGTTTATAATATTTTTTTACTGAAACAGTATTAAACTTTTGTGAAGGACAAATATGTTTTTTGGAAAAATTATTCTATTAACGAGTGAATATAGTTAAAATTGATTATACTTTTATAGAATTGAGTCTAATATTTCTTTAGAAAAAAATTCAGCTTGAGTTTTACCTATTTTCTTGTAATAGATTTTATTTATTGGTCTGACTTGTCTACAAGTATGCTTAGTCACATATTTGTTATCAAACTTTTAAAAGACTAACAAATTTATTTTATTATTTTTCTAAACAAACTTGTTAATAATTATATTTTTTTATATTATTATATAATATAAGTATGGCGTTTATATAATTATGTATATACAATATAAAATAATAAATTACTTTTTTTAAAATAATGTCGTTAAACAAGCATATATTTATCTTCCAATAGTATTATAATATGTAGATAAACATGTATAATAATAAAGAAAAATAAATAAATATAGTTTAATACATTATAAAGGATTTAAGTTAATATATATATAACGCTAATAATAATAATAATAATAATAATAATAATAATAATAATAATAATAATAATAATAATAATAATAATAATAATAATAATAATAATAATAATAATAATAATAATAATAATAATAATAATAATAATAATAATAATACGATGTTATCATTTCTATTTTCTTAAATAAACTTACATTTATGCCTATATCACTTTTTGAATGATTTAGAGTCTGAACCGTTGAACTAAATATACTTTTATAACAGTTTAGATCTAACCTAACTTACACAGTATTATATTGACTGATTTATATGTTGCGGTATGATAATATGACCGAATTTTATTAAGACAATTTTGAAGAGTGACTTTGAGGAACTTAATATCTTTTTATTTGTTTGTACCTTTTTTTTTTAGAGATCAACTCATTTAACTTGTTAGTTTTGATGTGCTAAATTGGGCTAGTCTTGCCCAATTCATTGCCAATGTTGAGAAATTTCAATGGACAAATTTTGTATGTCACTTATTATCAATACAAAATGTCAAAATAGTGTACAAGTCAGTTAATTCAATTTGAGTATGGGGTGAGAAATAACAATGCTCTGTAGAGTTAGGGAGTTAAATGAGATAACCTGTTAGATTACTCTTTTTTTCAAAAAAGGAAAACAATTTTTTATAATAAATTTGTTTGTCACAATTTATAATTAACAAGTCACTAACTTTTAAATGGGACAAAATTTAATATATATATATATATATATATATACACATTTACACTTTAATTCATTTAATATACGAAGGAGGAAATATTTAAATTGATTCCTAAGAAATGGGTGTAATAGTTAATAGGTTTCTGATTAAAGTTTTCATCTAAATAAATCATTGAAAATTTTATCTGCTTACCTATAAATCTTTTAAGCTTTCTTTATTCTTTATATTTAATAGGAAATGAATATTTTTACATGATAATTTTAATTAAAAATTTATCTGTCAATAGATTTATTTTCTAAAGACTAATTTGAGTATTTACTTGTATATAAAAACTCGCTCTTAAGTAAATTTTGATAGTAATCGTGGTAATTAAGTCTTATTATCTTCTTAATAGAATTTCAATATATATTCATAAACTTTTATTTTACAATATTATTATTAATCTTGTGTCATTTAAAATTTGGTCATCCTTAAAGTTGTTTACTTTTCTTCAAGATGTTAGAAAATAAAACATAAATCCTTTTCCACAAACCCAACATGTACTGTCAAAGAACTCAAATCAAGTTGAATGACTTTTAAGTCAAATGAACCACATATAAATAGCCCACTTTTTATTTATTCATCATTTTAGTTGGTTGACCCTCAAGTTAAATAACTTGTGCTACATAACTTCCTTATATAAATTAAAGTGTAATGCAATAAAGGCAAATGAGTAGATAATTACAATAGTTGCTAGTGGTTTTTGACATGTAAATGTAAAAAGAAAAAATATTTTTTCATCTTCTAAGGCCAAGTACTATTTTAACTTTTATAGGGGATGAAAGAACTAAAGTTGGGTGGTGTAAAAAGAGAAAAAGTTGACACTATTTGTCCTTTCACAAAAAGAAAATTGAAAAAGAAGCAAACACGGCAGTGCAATAGGATGAGAGAAAAAGATACTCCTTACTATTGTGTGGTCAGAAAAAAACCCCTAAATTCCTTTGAATAGTGATAACGACTTCCGTCCTTTTCCAAACTTAAATTTCATAACAGGCTCTAAAATTGGAACAAATCACACCAAAGCAAATATAATATAAGTGATTTGGTCCTTAAGAATCATTTTATATTTCTAATAAAAAAATATGCATTTCAATATAAAACTAAGGCGTGATTTTGTGTTTGTTCTCATTATCCATTAATTAAATTGGAGAATTTGGTGGATAGTTTTAGTGGGATCTTTTGTTTTCAACATAATTTTCTTTACTAACAGAACTTTCATCTTAATATTCGAATTCAGTTTCATTCATATTAACATAATATTGAAATGATCCAACTTTTTAGTATAAGGTCATGCTATTCTTTATCGACTTAATCTTATTTAAATTACTTCGAGAAAAAAGTTGTTTATAAATTAATTTTTAATTATAAAATAAAATAATTATTAATTATGACTAAAATAATTATTAAATTAAATTTTAGTTGTTAAATAACTACAAAATAAAAATAATAATTAAATTTAATGACCAATTAAATCAAATAATATTGATATATAATATCAGTTATCTAATGATATAGGTTATTTAAACTTTGATATGTAATGTTAAATATTAATTATTTGACTTAATTAGTCACTAAATTCAATCATTACTTATACTTCTTTTGTAGTTATTTAGCAATCAAAATTTAAGTTGGTGACTATTTTAATCACAATTAGCAACTATTTTATTTGATAGTTAAATATTAGTCTCTAAATAATTTTTTTCTTATAATAAAATAACTAAGATTATTATAAATAATATAATATTTTTTAAAATATTTATGCTTTCTTTATCATTATAATGTTTTTAATCTTATCTCACTATTTTAAATATTTTTTAATTGAATTTAATTCTTAAAATTTAAATCAACGTAATTTTATTTATATAATGTATTTTGAGAAGAAGAAAATAAATGAAAAATCTGAAATTTGACCTCGTTTAAATTTGGATGAAAAAGATGGTGTGGAATGACAGCAGCCTTGGAAATTTTGCTTATCCTTTTTATGTGAAGATAATCCATGCCACACATTTGGCAGGCCAAGCAAACTCCGTACCAAATGGATGACAGCCCTTCATTTTTATGAAAAGCAAAACTCAGATTTAATCAGAAACAAGAAAAGAGAAAGAGAAAAAGGATGCCATCTTCGTTTTGGCATCTGCATTATTGCCTCTGCCACTGCCACCTTCTGCTCAATAATAAATGCATGCTACGGATTTTTAATATTCTTTATGGTCCAACCTAATCACTTGTCCTGACTCCACCCACTTGCAGCTAAAAATTCTCAGAAAAACAAAACAATAATATACTATATACTAGCTGTATTCCATTACTAGCATTTTCACACACGTCGCATTTACTTTTACCTAGTTTTTGGGGGAAAGAAACGGATCAATAAATAAATATTACTTTGTTAAAATATCTTACTAGGGTTTGATGAAGCCAAAAGAAGATATAATAAATTGTTTAAATGCATGTCTTGTTTATTAAGTTAATGGTGAATTCACATTTTTTTAATAGGCAAAATATTTTTTTAAGAATAGTGATGAAAATGGGTTGGAGTGGGTAAGTAGATATCCGTGTTGTCTAAAGAATATGTCCCATTTTTAATAGAAATTTTTATTTATTGAATATTCATTTAAAACATATTTGTAACTATTTATATATATATACACACACTAATAAATATTATTACAAATAATGTAATTGTTAATTCTTTATTATTAATAACTTGATTTTCATTATTGATTTTAAAAGAAGTATCCAAATAAAAATAATTAACAATCGTTAGGGAGTATATTCACATAATTACAATATTATAGATGTTATTTTAGATATTCAGTATTTTAGACATTCATATAGAATAAAAATAATTTTTTTTAATAATTTATAAATAAGTATAAATTTTATTTTATAAGTCGGTTTTATAAGGTTAAGTTAGATTTAAAGTTTATTTCTGATATAATATCAGAATTTATTTTAATAAGGTTGTTGAACTTATCGAATCACCTATTATCTAATTATTATAAAATATATACATTTAACGTTCAGAGTTAAAAGTCATAAAAATATGTATTGGAGATGTCATATCATTAAAAAATTGATTTTGAAGGTTAAGTTTATATATTAAAAGTACTTCTTCGGTATATATTATTAATTTTATCCATAAATATCTATAAAAATATTTTTTTATTATTTTCATTTGCTATTTTTCATTTTTTTCAGTTAAGATAGAAAGAAATAAGGAATGCAACCTCTAACGTGAAAAAAATGACACTTTTTATTATAATTTTTAATTTTAAACAAAATATTTTTTAAAATATGTCAATCTTAATCAATCCTTAACATAATCACCTAACTAACAGATTACAAAGATCAAAATAGAAAAAAAAAATATTTTAAATATAAAAGAATGGATATGTAAGTCATATTTCAGAATTCCCATGTTACGTAATAAAACTCGTCACTTAAGAAATATCTACTTACGCCCAAACATGAATAAAACGTTCTATTTTCTTTTATAGGTGGGTCAACGAATTTATTAACAAGGACGGAGTAAGTGAGGTACAGTAAAATGAGAAAACAACGTAGTATATCTCAATGATTTCGTTGTCTGTTAATACCATTTAAAGACCTATGTCGTAGGATTGAGACACTCTTTACTTAATTCTAAACAACATAATCCCCGGTTATGATGAAAAATAAATTATATGTTAAACAAATTATAAACAATAAAATTTAAAATTAGTTACTGAATACATGAAACAAAGATGAAAAAGGGTAGATAAGCTTAATTTGTTTATAACTTTATATCTTATTTATATCTTATAACCATATTATCAAAGTCAAATCTTACTACCACGACAACTTATTAATTACATTTTACTGATGCTTACCACTTTTAATTTAGTAAATATATAATTTTAAGTAATAATTAGTATTATAAGGAATTAGCTGAGGAATTATTAAAAGAATAATTATCAGATAAAGTTTTTGTTTATAAAGAGATTATAAATTACGTTTATATCTAGATTACATACCAGTGAATAAGTTAACTATCAACCATAAGTATTATTTGGACAACATTGATAACTTGGTGGAGGAGTTATACGGAGTCTTTCAAGATAAATATAAGATTAGATTACTATCAAATTTTGCTAAAGGTTAATGTTCAAAAGATATCATTAACATCTACATATGACCCATATGAGTGTGGTATTGTCCTTGGAAGTAACGAATGCTTCAACCACATTATTTATGCATTGCACGAATAAGATTTTTTTTTTTGTTGTTGTCAATTTCTATACAAGTTTGTTATTATCTTTACAAACAACATTCTTGTTTATTCGTGCAAGTGTTAATTTTAGATTATTGATGTGAAACTTTTAAGATACAAGATATCAACTTAGGGAATTAGTATTAAGTTTGGTTGTCTGTTTAATTCCATTTAAAGACCTATGTCGTAGGTTTGAGACAGTCTTAAATCTAAACAAGATAATCTACGGTTATGGTGAAAAGTAAATTGTATGCTAAACAAATTATAAACAATAAAATTTAAAATTAGTTATTGAATTCACCAAACAAAGATGAAAATGGGTAGATAAGTTAAATGGTTATACGGAGTCTTAATATTTTCCAAGATAAATATGAGACGAGAGTACTATCAAATATTGGTAAAGATTCAGAATGTTTAGAAGACATCTTTTACATGTGCATATGAGTATGTGGTAGTTGATCAATATGAGTATGTGGTAGTTGAAGTAATGGATGTTTCAATATTGTTTATGCATTACACGAAAGTTTGTTATTTTCTTCATGTACTGACGAGGAATACTAAAGATAATTTTGGACATCCTAAGATAAAACCAACTTCATGTTAAACCATCTAAGTCTCAGTTTTAGATGATTAGTGCAAAATTTTTAGGATACAGTCATTTAGTTTAAGTTTAGATTTTATTATTTTCTCTTATTTAAAAAAATAATAAAAGATATAATTTTTTATTTTTAAAATAAAAATACTGTAGGTTTTATTATTTTTATTATTTTAGAAAAAAATAAAAAAAATATATAGGTAGTTAATGTTTTCATTTGCTTTATTATTTTCATTTCATTTTTAAGTTGCAGACCATTTTAGTTTTATGAGTTAAAAAAAAACAAAATTTTAATAAATAATAGAAAAAAAGAAAAAGTTTTAATATTAATAAAAAAGAAGAAATGTTTGGTCTTATATTTTCTTAAAAAAATATTTAAAAGAAAAAAAACTGCAAAAATATGTCTAACCTATCAAGATTTCAAATAAAACTGACATCCGTACCTTACGCTCCTCCTCTTTTTCTCTATGTACTCCCTCTCTCTCAACTTGGGTCAACAGCCAAACTTTTTTCTCACATCCCATATTGCATTTTTATGTTTTTTTAATTTAATTTAATTTAATTAAAATTAAAGAAAATTAATTACAGGAACTAAATTTGAATTACAGGTTGAGTTTTTTTTCCTTTAATTGAAATCAATTAAAAATAGGAGGGAATTAAAATAATTCATTCTTCAATTTTTTAGTAATAATGTGAATTGATTAGTGTTTTTTTAGTAATAATGTGAATTGATTAGTGTTAAAGAAAGGGAAGGGTCAAAGATACTATGTAAAAATGGTGAATTAGTTTTATTTTATATATACAAATTAGGTTTATGCTAGGCAAAAATTGAGGTATTATTGATTTTTTTCTTTAAAATAATATTTTAATGCACTCGCTTTAATCCATAAGATAAGTGGGTGGATGAAAAATATTAGAAAAGAAAATTAAAGAGGTTTAAAGGAAGTTGGGATTACACACCCTCTCATATGTTATGCAAGATATAAAATGAATTAGGGTTGTCACAATTTTGGTGTATTGTGTAGGCTAAGTAAAGTGTGTATTGTTTATTTGAAAGATAGAATGAGTAGTTAGGTTTGACTCCCCAACAAAGTCTTCATTTATTTATCATAGTTTATTATGAAAAAGTATGAAAAAACTGAGAAAGGAAATGGTTTGTGAAATCAAATTAGGACTCGAGATTAAGTTACATGAAGGGAAGGTATTAACACCTTCACAACATATTAAGACAATACCTTTAATAAAATGAGTAAAATGAGTGTAGTTTTTCAAATTATATTCCAATAAGTATTTCCATGCATGATGGAAAATCAGGGTTTACATAGTTCTAGTTTAAAAATTGTTTGTTGTGTTTGATTGTTTTTTAACTTTTGAAAATATTATATTTTTTTAATTTTTTAGAAAGTTTATATTAAGAAACAAAAGAAAATAATAAAAATTGACAATAGAGTGAATGCAATGGTGCAATAAATTCCATTGTGTTACTCGGTTCGGTTGGGCGTGAGGTGACATTGGGTTCGGCTTGTTGACAAGCGATGACACTCGGTTCCTAGTTGTCACCATTACTGCTAGGTCAATCTCGGTCCCATGATGAGCGCCAAAATGTTCTCGCAAGAGATCGATTGTCTCCAACAACAACTTCTAGAATTGCTCATGATGATTGTCTCCAACCACAACTTCTAGAATTGTTCCTGATGTTGCTCCTTGCTAGACTGTTCCAAGTGCTCCGAATTCTACATCCTGAGAGGGGGGTCCTGCAGGCACTGGGAGGAGGTCCTCGAGGCACTATGACACTCAAGTCAGTTTAGGATTTTTTGTATATAAGATTATAGAATGAGACAATTGGGCCTATACTTATAGGCATTATATTGAACTTTAGAGATTTTGGGCTTGCTCTTTTCTGTTATAATCTGATAACAGAAGTTAGCTATGAAATACTCAATTATGATTTTTACTTACCTTTGATATTTTTTGTTTTTAATGACGTTCCTTGCGTGCCATGCATGTGCCTATTGCAAACTACAAATTTAATGACTGATTTCAACCGATGACCTCTTCAATCAGTCGGTCTCTCAGGACGGGTCGGGTATATAGTACAAACATTAAATTTTGGTTCTCTCATTTCACTTTCACTTCAATAACATTATCAAGAAAATAACAAATTAATTATTCATATTAGATTGATACTGCCTTTAATGCGATGTAATTTCATGAAGCATATATTTTGTAACTTTTTGCTCTATAGTGTAGTAATTTTGGAAACTAATTTATTGAATTTTGTATACTTCATCTTCAGAATCTGCCTTCGATCGCCGCAAACCCAGTAAAGTCATCCTTTGAACTTTTCGAATTCTTCAACATCCATTAACACAACTCTTCAAACCTATTTTCTAACCTATTTTCTAATGTACCAAAGGATATTTTGATCTTTTCATGAAGATTAATTTTAGAATAAAAACTATGGAAGTGCAGGAAGATATCATAGAGATGGAGGAAGAAGCTCTCTGTATAGGCCCGATCAGACCCGTGAACAAATATCCTCGTACCTGAACTTCTAGACCAAAAGAACAAAAAAAGTTTCATTCAGGTTAATGAGTTTTTAATTCATAAATAAATATTTGAAAAAGTTAAGTTCATAATTTTAAGAAATGTTCAAAGTCTAATATTTGAAATAAATTCTTTTTTATCTTTTTGATGTAAAACAGATAGATATAAACATAGTCGTTGTGTCATAAAATATAAAAGAACAATCTCATAATTAAATAATAAACATGTTAATTTTTATCTGTAAGAATATTTAGGCATATTTATAAATATAGTATTTTAGTTAATTCTATTTATATTGTTATTTATTTTCTTTTAGAATCCATTTTACAAAAGCCTTTAATTTGAAAAAGTTTAGCCCGCTAATTTATTTATCTTATAAAATGAAATTTATATTGTCTAATTTAATTCACTTTTAAAACTAAAACTCATATCGTTTTATAGTTGTTTCAATATAAAATTAATATTTCTTCTAGTCTAGTAAACTAATTGAGCCTCTTCGGAACCTTTAAACCAGATGAAAAAAATCATCTCAAGTTTTACCAAGCAAGACTTATAAGCAACATGCTATTTTATTTATATTTGTAGAAAATTAACAAGTGATTTATGTTCTTATTATTAGAATACATAGAATTGAAATTGATTATTGGTAAAGTATGTAAAAATAATTAAAATTAAAAAATACTATAATTTTTTTTATATTAGAACTTAAAATAATAAATTAACTTATCAATGATTAAAAAAGGTACGTAATAATACACATATTTCTGAATTTAAGATCAATGATTAAAACTTCCTGAATAATAATAATACACATATATATTGGTTATCACTTCCTGAATCCACCTTTAAAACCGATATTATTTTTAAAGTTAGTTTTAAATCTAAATTAACTCAAAGTTAATATGTATTTCTGAGTATATTACAGAGATAATTTGATTTCAAAATAAAATGGTAATTATTTTACGTTTTTTTCTCTTTTCTTTCATAAAATCAGTTAAATTCTAATTATTATTATCATTTACTTGTATCATATAAGGGACAATATTTAATATAGCATATTTATCACGATACTGTGTATATTAACCTCAATTAATACAACATTATCTGTGAGTTGTGAGCTCAAAAGTCATATATAGCAGTATAAACAGGAAAAAGAAAAAAAATATTCAAATCCTAATATGACAAGTCTAAAAATCTCAAGGAAAAGTAACGCAGTATAGTAATAAAAGAAAGTATAGTGCAACTAAAAGTAATAATAATAATAATAATAATAAAAATAATAATAATAATAATAATAATAATAATAATAATAATAAAAACATGAATCATCATGTGACAAACAAGTAAAATATTACCATCTTAGATCTTACACTACTTTTTAACGTAAATATATATAAATGAGAAGATATTTTTAGATGTGAAAAAAGATAGATATTAACCACTAATTTTACAATAAATTAGTTTAGAATAAAAAATTATTTTATATTTTAAATGTGACTATGTAATTATAAAAAAGCAATTTTAATAATATATACATAATTATATTACCGTTATATTTTTTCATTTCCAAATATAATTTATTATTTTTTAAAATTAATTAAATTGTAACAATACAATCTTTTACACCATCAGTTATTTACAAATAAAAATATATGGCAATTAAATTTGTCAAATTTTATGATAACTATGTATGACATCATGGATATATTTATGTGTTGAATATGTAAAAAGTTTATCAGAGAATATATAATAATTATACTCATCTTTTATTATGTAAAAGATAAAAGATTAATTTATTACTCGAAAACAATAAATTCATTTTTACATAAAAACATTGATCTAAACATAAGATGATATTAAATCGATCTAATAGACTATAAAGCTACATTAATTTTTTTTAATTTTTTAGTGTGTTAAATAACTTACCTATACTATAAAGCCATAGAGATATAATGTTTTTTATTATAATTTTTTTCTTCCGGAGTTTAGTCCACGTTAGAATTATATATATTTTTTAAGTAAAAAATGGGTGTTGTCTTAAGTGACTCTTATATATACAAAATTTTTTATTAAGTAACATGTCAACGTCGATCTAATCATACTATTTATTTTTTATAACAAAAACATGTTAAAAACTTTGTTTAGGAGGAGATCTTCCAATTAAATGAAAATGCTTTTGTTGAATGAGGGTGTAAATGTATTTCAATTATTTTTCTCAATCCAAAAATCTCATTGAAACATTTATAATTTTAGAGTTGAAATATACTTTCAAATCCCTAACTCATTTCACTTAACTCCAAATTTTTCACTGTAGCAATCGGAGTCACGATGGGGACTACAAATAAAAATATTTTATTTTTAATTTCAAAATAGAGAGTCGCTACTATAGTTTACGAAGAAAAACTATGAAAAAAATCATAAAATTGATAAAGTAAGTAAATGAAAATTGGATTTTAGGTCCGGGAATCGGTTACGTGTGGGGAAGGTATTAGCACTCCCACCACGCCCGTCCAAGACGGTACCTTTAATTAAATAAATAAAGTGAGTGTAATTTTCAAAATGTTTATTTTTTCAAAAAAATGAGACAAAAATGAAGATAAAAACAAACAAAAATATTTTTTATTTTATTTTTGGAAGGAGCCCGACAAGGTTTGACATTGCTCCTACAGGAATGGAGAATCAGGGTTATGTAGTTCTTTGGATAATTTGTTTGTTGATTGTTTTGAAATTTTCATATATGTTTTTTTTACTAATAGAAATATTTTTAAGTTTTGAAACTTTATAATTTTTTATTTTAAAAATTACATATTTTAAAAAGATATTTATTTTCAAAGTATCTAGAATATACAACCCCAAAGTTTATTTCCAAAGTTTTACATTAAATATCACATGACGCGTGCGGCCATTTGATATTTAAAAAACCTTAGAATAATAATATTAAATGTCGTATGACACGTGCGACCATTTGATATCTAACATTATTATTAAAAAATATAATAATCCTAAAATTTTATTTTATTTCCAAAGTTTTTATATTAAATATCGTATGACGCGTGTTGCCATTTGATATTTAAAAAAAACTTGAAATAATATTAAATACTGTATGACGCTTGTGGCGGTTTAATATTTAACATTATTAAAAAAAATATAATAATTTCAAATTTTTATTTCCAAAGTTTTATATTAAACATCGTATGACATATACGGCTATTTGATATTTAAAAAACCTTAGAATAATAATATTAAATATCGTATGACGCGAGCAGTCATTTAATATTTAACATTATGAAAAAAAATATAATAATCTCAATTTTATTTCCAAAGTTTTATATTAAAATTTTATTTTTATTAAAAACTAAAAGAAAAAAACATGCAAAATATAAGCTTAAACTATGGAAGTACACAAATTGAATTTTTTTTAAAAAAAATGTTGGGCTGACTCAAAAAAGCCCAGAGTGATTTTTTTTTATTGAGATAAGGGTGTTATGGTAATGTGGGGGTGCGAATAGGAAGGCCCCAACTCCACAACCCTAGGCCATTATCACCTAATCCTAAGCCACTACCACCTTACTCCAAACCATGTTAGGTCTACCAACCCAAAGCGGTGGCGGCGGGCGGTGCGGTGGCAGCACGAGGCGGTTCGACGACGACAACGCGGGAAGTGTTAGCACCATAGCTAAGCGTGTGATTTGATGAAGACAATAAAGAGTATAGCTGGATGGAGTGTTAGACTACACCAAGCACAGGTTGATTGGAAGACCTGTTGGAGCATACTAGACCAGATGTGATTAAGAGAAGATATGCTTGAGCCACTTGAAGTTGTTGTGGTTTCGGTCATAGGTCCCTAAGCTTGGGTAGATGTGTTTGTGAGCTTGGTACTCAACCATTAGTGATATTGATCATCACTCTTGAAGAGGCTCAAGATTCATGTGTTTTAAAAAATAGTTTTATCAATATTAACATGGTTTTGAGAAAAAGAACCTAAACTGATTTTTGCTGAAAAAAAGATTTTCCAATCAATTGAATTTTTAAAACAATCGATTGAATGTGACAGTTATTTCTATATAGTGTGGTTGATTGACTTGAACTGTATTATGTTCTTATTATATTCAATTACTGGAGTGTAATTGGGCAGTGCAGTGGGTTTCTGTACTGGTGTAACACCAGCTGAAGGGTTCAGTGTGGTGGGTTTACTACTTGGAGTAGTAGGTACTACTGGGAGCAGTGTGTAACTTGCTGGGAGCAAGGGTGTAAAACTGGTCTTGGATCATTTTAGTGGAAATCTTTGTTGGTTTGGCAAAGGACTGGACGTAGCCCTTGTGGAAGGGTGAACCAGGATAAAAATTCTGTGTTCTTGCTTTTCTCCCTACTCTTCTTGACAGTTATTATTCAACTGTTGTTATCATTTCAATTAACTGGATTAAAATCTAATCATCTTGTTGATTGTATTCTGATTCTTGGAGAGTTCAGTAAATTGTTTGATTGAATCTGTAATACTTTTGCTGTATATATCTTCTGATACATTTTGATTCAATCAATTGTATTATGAGCATCTGTCTACTAAATTGTTTACTGGACAGTCCAGAACTGTACAGTTAATTGATTTTATAAAGATAATTCATTCTTATTCTTAAATCACTTTCCAGTTTTGTGAAAATTTTAAAGTTCAATTCACCTCCCCTCTTGAACTCGGTCCAACCTATTTTTTACAATTGGTATCAGAGCTAGGATCTTGAATCCTAGTCAAGATTTTGATCCATGGCTGAGAACAAGTTACCATTTGCTGAAGGTGTTTCTATTAATAGACCACCTATGTTTTCGGGTGTAAACTATCAATTTTGGAAAGTGAGAATGAAGATCTTCATTGAATCAATTGACCGTGGCATCTGGAATGCCATAGTAAATGGTCCATTCATTCCTATGCATGTTGTTGATGGTGTGTATGTTGCAAAACCCTTTGATGAGTTGACTGATCTTGAAAATAAGAAGATGCAGTATAATTGTGTTGCTAAGAACATAATAACTTCTGCATTAAATTTGGATGAATTTTTTAGGGTGTCACAATGTAGTTCTGCCAAAGAAATGTGGGACATTCTTGAAGTCACACATGAAGGAACCACGGATGTGAAGAGAGCATGCAAACATGCGTTGATTCAAGAGTATGAATTATTCATGATGCAACTGGGAGAGGCAATAGCAGATGTCCAAAATAGGTTTACGCACATAGTCAATCATCTAATTGGACTAGGGAAGCAGTTTGACAAAGAAAAGCTTAATATTAAGATTCTGAAGTGCTTGGATAAAAGCTGGCAGCCTAAAGTCACGACAATTTCAGAAACTAGAGACTTGACAACACTTACAACTGTAAAGCTGTTTGGCAAACTGAGGGAACATGAATTGGAGATGATCGGGCTGAAAGAAATGAAAACAATGGAGAAAAAGACTAAGAGCCTGGCACTCAAAACTAGAACTATTGTTCAGGAATCAATTAATGAAAGTTCAGGAGACTACAATGAATCTGAGAACCTCAATCTGTTGACAAGAACATTTCAGAAATTCATAAAGATGAAGGGCAGATTGAAGAATCAACAAGGTAAAAGAGGTAAAAATAAATCTGATTCTGGTTCAACTAAATTTGTGTGCTTTGACAGTGAAAAATAGGGATATATGAAAGCTGAGTGTCCCAGCATTGCAACTAAAGACAAAACACCAGAAAAGAAGAACAATAAATCTGGAAAAACTAGACGTGCTTATATAGCTTGGGAGGACAATGCTACATCGTCTAGTTGTTCTTCAGAAGAAGAGATTGAAGTCAATCTGTGTCTGATGGCTGGAAGAGATTGTGAAGTAAGTAGTACTGAATCCAGTGCTTCATTTAATAGTACTAACTACAACACACTTCTTCATGCATTTCAAGAAACACATGAAGAAGCCAACAAGTTAGCTCTTTCCAATAGTAGATTGAAAGGTATGAACAAATGGCTGGAAAATAGAGTTAAGCAATTGGAGGATGAGTTACTTAAAGCAAAAGATGATTTTGAAAATTTAGAAAACCAGTTAAATTCTGCACACTCCAGTAAGCTTAACACTAGCAAACCAGTTGATTGTGAAAAATGCAGTTTTACAAAGCAAAGAGAGTTATTTGATTTCTACTGCATCTAAACTTTCTATGGGGACATCTAACCTGAATGCACTTTTGGGATCTCAAAATTGTGTTTTTGAAAAAACTGGCATTGGCTATCAAGCTGGTCCCAAAGGAAAGCAAAAATTGTTTAACAATTTTTTTAAAGGTTTTGGATCACAACCTTCAAAATCGATTGCCTGCTTCTACTGTATGAAAAAGGGCCACTCTGTTAGAAACTGTAGGATTAGAAAATTTAGTGTGTCAAAAGGAATAGTTAGGTGGGTTTCTAAAAGTACATATAACACTGCTGGACCCAAGTTTAACAGGGTACTAAATCCTTAAACTCAATCTATTTTGTAGGAACAGTCAACATCCAGTAAACTGATGTGGTATCCGGACAGTGGATGCTCAAAGCATATGACAGGAGAGACTTCATAATTGATTAACTTGAAATGGAAACCAGCAGGATTTGTCACTTATGGAGACAACAATCGAGGAACGATCCTTGGTGTTGGTGATATAGGAAGCGATAATAAGGTGATCATAAAAGATGTGTTGCTGGTAGAAGGTTTGAAACATAGTCTGCTGAGTATCAGTCAATTGTGTGATCGTGGATACAAGATCACATTTGAACCAGAGCAATGCATTATAGTAGACTAAGAATCTACTGAAACAATTTTTGTAGGTAAAAGAGTAAGTAATGTTTATATGCTTAATGTCTCAAGCATCATTCCTAGTATGAACTGTTTGCTATCCCGAGATGATGTATCTTGGTTGTGGCATAGGAGACTTGCACACATACATATACATCATCTAAATAGGATTGTATCTAAGGATCTAGTGATTGGCCTTCCTAAGCTTAACTAAAAGCTTAACTGTGTGAAGCATGCTAAAAGGGTAAGCAAACTAAAAGCTCTTTTAAACCGATTAATGTTGTTTCAACAACTAGACCACTTGAGCTGCTTCACATGGATTTATTTGGTCCCTCAAGAACCAAAAGCCTAGGTGGTAATTACTATGGTCTAGTAATTGCAGATGATTACTCACGGTTTACATGAACTTTATTCATTGCCTCAAAAGATAATACTTATCTTGCTTTTAAGAAATTTGCCAAGGTGATTCAAATGAGAAATGATGTAGGATTTCTACTATTAAATCAGATCATGGGGGCGAATTTCAAAATGAAAGATTTGATAAATTCTGTGAGAAGCATGGAATCAAGCACAACTTTTCTATACAAAGAACTCCACAACAGAATGGAGTAGTGGAAAGGAAGAATAGATCATTAGAAGAACTGGCCAGGACGATGTTGAATGCAACAAATTTGCCTAAATACTTCTGGGCTGATGCAGTTAGTACAACATGCTATGTATTGAATAGAGTACTCATTCGGCCAATCTTGAAGAAGACTCCCTATGAACTATGTAAAGGTAGAAAGCCTAACGTTTCCCATTTAAAAGTTTTTGGATGTAAATGTTTTATATTAAACAATGGAAAAGATAACTTGGTTAAATTTGACTCAAAAGCTGATGAGGGTATCTTTCTTGGTTATTCACTGCATGGTCATGCATATAGAGTGTATAATATTTTGTTGTAATATGAATCATGGCAATTCAGAGAAGTGGCTTACGGGAAAATAAGATTTTGGAAAGTGGGAAGGAGCCGTTTTCACAACGTATCTTTTTCTGTTATTATTTTTTTTATATTTTTATATTATTTTATTATTAAAAGAAAGTAGTTCACAGGATTGACCTAAATGAAAATTGGATTTTAGGTCCGGGAATCGGTTACGTGTGGGGAAGGTATTAGCACTCCCACCACGCCCGTCCCAAGACGGTACCTTTAATTAAATAAATAAAGTGAGTGTAATTTTCAAAATGTTTATTTTTTCAAAAAAATGAGACAAAAAATGAAGATAAAAAGAAACAAAAATATTTTTTATTTTATTTTTGGAAGGGGCCCGACAAGGTTTGACCTTGCTCCTACAAGAATGGAGAATCAGGGTTATGTAGTTCTTTGGATAATTTGTTTGTTTGAAATTTTCATATATATTTTTTTTAGTAATAGAAATATTTTTAATTTTTGAAACTTTATAATTTTTTATTTTTAAAAATTACATATTTTAAAAAGATATTTATTTTCAAAGTATCTAGAATATACAACCCCAAAGTTTATTTCCAAAGTTTTACATTAAATATCGCATGACACGTGCGGTCATTTGATATTTAAAAAAACCTTAGAATAATAACATTAAATATCGTATGACGCGTGCGGCCATTTAATATCTAACATCATTGTTAAAAAATATAATAATCCCAAAATTTTATTTTATTTCCAAAGTTTTTTATATTAAATATCATATGACGCGTGCTGCCATTTGATATTTAAAAGACACTTGGAATAATATCAAATATCGTATGACGTGTGTGACCATTTAATATTTAACATTATTAGAAAAAATATAATAATCCCAAAATTTTATTTCCAAAGTTTTATATTAATAATCGTATGACGCGTGCAACCATTTGATATTTAAAAAACCTTAGAATAATAATATTAAATATCGTATGACGTGAGCAGTCATTTGATATTTAATATTCTTAAAAAAATATATAATAATCCCAAAATTTTATTTCCTAAGTTTTATATTAAAATTTTATTTTTATTAAAAACGAAAAGAAAAAAACATGCAAAATATAAGCTTAAACTATGGAGGTACACAAATAAAAATTCTTTTTTAAAAAATATTGGGCTGACTCAAAAAAGCTCAAAGTGATTTTTTTATTGAGATAAGGGTGTTATGATATTGTGGAGGTGCGAATTGGAAGACTCCAACTCCACAACCCTAGACCATCATCACCTCAACCCTAAGCCACCACCACCTTACTTCAAACCCATGTTAGGTCTACCAACCCAAAGCGGCGGTGGCGACAACAGGCGGTGCGACGGCGACGACACGGGAGAACGGCGGTAACGGTGGAGGTTATTTTGGGGTTGTTTTAGAGTGGTTTTGGGTTGATTTTTTTTTTTTTTGGGCAAACATGATTGAATTTTAGTGTAATTTTGGTGAATTTTAGGGACTGTTTTTAGGTTTTTTGGATAGTGGAAAGTGGTGCAGTGAAGGGTTATAGTAAAAGGTTATGGAAGAAGGCTTTCATGGAGGAGAGAGAGTGTGATTGTATTTGGTTTAAAGGTGGAACATGCATGATGGCGTTAAAGTGGGATAAAAAGAAAAAAGTTGAAAGTTTTTCTTTTTTTTTTCTTTATGTTAGCACACTGAACCAAGCAACAAAATCATAAATCTTAAATGCATGCTAATTTTAAATTCTAAAATCATATCTGGAACTTGATTCTTTAAAAGCTTGATCTCTTAAAAAACATTTTCTTTAAAAAGGTGCTCCTTTGTCTTTTTTCTTTTGTCTCTTTGTATTTTGTTCTTAATATTTCTCTCCTCCTTTTTCTCTAAGTGATCATTGGGTGGTTTATAATATGAATCATGACAGTTCAGAGAAGTGACTTACGGGAAAATAGGATTGTGAAAAGTGGGGAGGAGCCGTTTTCACAACGTATCTTTTTCTATTATTATTATTTTTTATATTTTTATATTATTTTATTATTAAAAGAAGGTAGTTCTAAGGATTGACTCAGTCTCTTTCTTTTTGTTATTATTTTAAAGATGAATTGAACATGCAGATCAAGAAGCAGTTTTAAAATAGTTTCAATTTCTCTTTTTGTAATATCTTTTTATTTATTATTTTATTTTTATTTTTTATGTTATTTATTTATTTATTTATTTTATTTTCCATTTCTTTTCTTTATTATTATTTTTATTTATTTTGTTATTTCTGTTTTTGTTAACTATGTTATTATTTTTTATGTTTTGTAGAAAAATAGATAAATTCAAACATTTTTTTATTGTTTTTTTTTCATAAAAGACCTAAAATTAAAAAGTATATATTTTTTTATTTTATTATTTCTTCATTTTTTTATTTTGATTATTCAATTAATTGTAGACACATTTTTTATTTTCTTAATTTTAATTTATTTACTCGAACGAAATCGGGTGTTGACATTTACCAAAACTCAATCCCAGTTCTCCATTTGAAAGAATGATATAAAATTACTAAGTCATTTAACTCAATCCCAAATTCTCATTGAAATCTAATTTGATTCTCCCAATTGAAGCAAATTCTCAAATCCTTAACTGAAGTTATATCCCAAACCCCTAAGTGAAACTCATTGTTTGTTGAACCCTAAATCGTGTGTGTAAACCTCAAATATAAAGCAATGATGAGGGTTTTATTCATAAGGGGAACAAAGATCAGATCACACATGTAGAAAAGTATATGGAGGCATTCAAGGTTTCAGTTAAGACTCTTCTCATTTAAAAAGAGTTGAGACTCCGAAGTCTTGAAAGCAAGGTAATTGGAGGAATGTGAATGTTAATTTAGCCTAAAAAAATCAGTTTTTGTGGTAGCAAAATTTGTGTAGAGTATGTGGAAAGGGATTACAAGGAAATTGGTTTGACAGTCGATTGTAGTGAACTTTAGGAGATGGGCAGTGTAAAATTCTAGGAACATCAGTGAGTAGTGGGCCAAGTGTAAAGATAGTGAGGTGTGTAACCTTGTGGACCAGGGGCAAAGTTAGAATGAAAGGTGTTCTAGTTGGAACCTGTGTTGGAGAAGGGAGATGTTTGAATAAAAACAATTAGAAGAACAACTATTGGCTATGATCTCAAAAGTCCAGTGGAGTAGGGAGGGCCAGGATAGGCTGGTGTGGGTAAGGGACGACCAACATGTATATACGGTTAAGTCGGGATACAACGTGCTGAATAAGGAGGACCAAATGTTGAATCCAGAGGTTCTCCAGATGTTATGGAGCCTAAAGATAGCCCCTTCAGCGTTGGTATGTGTGTGGAGGATAGTATTGGATAGGTTGCCAACCAGGGCTAACTTGGTTAGAAGGAGAGTGCAACTGGGGAATGCATGGTGTTCTTTGTGCTGAGAAGGTACAGAAAATGCCCAACATCTCTTTAGCACCTATAAGGTAGCACAGAGAGTTTGGCACTCGTGTAAGAGGTGGGTTAGGAGTGTCGTAGTTAGACATGAGTCTGTTCCTATTCGTTTCCAAAGCTTCTATCTAACGGGTTATAGGAATAGTGTAAATAGAGTGTAGAAAGGGATGTGAGTGACTACTGTGACGGAGATCTGGAACCATGGAAATAAAGTGGTATTTAAAGAAGGGTAGTGGATGCGATAGAAGTCTTTTGTCTAACTCAACTAAAGGGTTGGTTATGGTTTAAGCATAATATGTCGAGAACAACTTTCTCTTATTCGGATTGGTATTTTGTCCCAGTAAAGTGTTTGGAATCATTGGTGTAGGTACTTTAGAGCTTAGATAGAGGACTATAGAGGGGATTTTATATAAGATGACAAGAGGGAGTGATCATCAGGCTAATAGACATACATGAGTAGGAGTGTTTTGTTGTGCAGGTACATTCAGTTCAAGAGAGAGGATGTGAGGCCTAGAAGCAGATAGCAGTGTAGGAAGCTAAGAGAATCCAGGAATCAGGATATATGGTTGCTTATCCAACTTTGCTTGTGCTGGGAGAGTTTGCTTTGTACCATAGTACTTTATTAGCTTGGTTTGTATCCCCTTAACGACGTTATATAACTCACAATATACTTAGTGAGACATCTTGTACTTCAATTATATCTGATTGTAACTGTCCTACAATATTACCTAGAAGGGAATTACGTTAGTCTTATCCATGTCTGATATCTACTGTATCTAAAAAGAGATTTTAGATTAAGTACTATATATTCACATATTCTAGTGAGTTTGTATAAGAGTTGGATTAATCCTAAAGTGATCCTTCCAATTTAATGTATTGTTGGCTATTAAAAAAAAATTAAAAAGAGTTGAAATTTCTTCCCCAACCGGTTAGCTATTGCTTGTATCTGGGGTAAGAATACATATATTTTTTTTCAAGAATATGGTACATGTGGATCTACATTATGATAAGATGGTAATAAGTTAGTAATTTATTTCGGCACCCCGATGCTCTCTTCATAGACCTACATAGGTGCAAAAAAAAGTACAAATTGTTTATGGATTGGAAATATTTTGTATAGTATATTTTGAAAATATATCTCATATTATGTAATTTAGAATTTAAAAGGTATTTAAATTGTTGAATCTGAAACATATTCTATTTGTGTGATTCAGATATATATTTTAAATTCTATAATTAAGAATACATCTTTAGTTACGTTTCTATGTAATATGTAAATCTAAAATATAATTTCAAATTTATAAATGTATTTTAGATTGAATAATTTAAAAAGTGTATTTTAGATTTAAAATTAAATTTAAAAGTATATTCCAAATTATATAATTTATAATTAATTTAAAAGTTACATAATTCAAGATATGTTTTTAAATTTCACAATTTAAAATATAAATCATGATTAATTTAGACTTTCCAATTACTCATGGAAGTGGACAAAGAAAACATGTGCTGGAATGCTTATTCTGGATGGAAAAGCTCTGCTGACTAAGAAGATTGGCTACGTTGACAGAGGGACAGCTTCTTCCTGCACCTCCAAGTTTTTTTGGTACCTCTAAATATTTTATATTTTCCAAAATATCTCATTTAAAAAGACCATTTTATTCTTCTATATATTTGTTAAACTATGTGAGGTGTGGAAGTGCTGAAGGTGTTCTGTTGATAAACTTGGAACATGGGCTATCCTCTCGATGGTGTTCGTACTGTATCAGAAAGAAGGCTTTTCCTTCCTGCACCTATATGATTACTACCTACACCACATACTAATAAGAAAAAGACTAAAACATCCTCCATCACTGGATCACGTTGCCACTAATTTATTATTTTGTAAAATTAATTAAAATGTAGAAATACAATTTTTTAGGGCATGATTATTTACAAATCATAATATATGACAATTAAATTTGCTAAATTTTATAATAGAAATATCAGAAACCATAGATATATTTATGCGTTAAATATTTAAAAAACTTCCCTGGAAATATATAGTAATTAAACTCATCTTTATATATAAATGCAAGTTCAAATTGTTTGTGTTGATTTTTTTAATTTACAATTTTCATGTACATGATCAGGTGCGTGATATATTATTTCAATACTGTATTTATTATTTAAATTGAGTAAGTTAATGTATTATATTTGTTTGTTCAATATACGAGGATTGTCTATAAGAAAGATCTTCAATAGTTCTCGAGCCCAAACTTTAACATCCAAGGCATTCACGTAAAATATTTAATACACTTCCAACCTTGATTTGAAAAATACGACATAAATGAAGGATAAAAGAAAATCTCTAATAATCTACAAAGGATTATTTCCTAGACTCATAATATATAAAAGGAGAAAAATATATGAATTAAATAACTGAACTAAAAAGGAAAGAATATATGAACTAAAGAAGTGAACTAAAAAGGAAAGATCTAGTCTACAAAATTTTCTCAAGCTTTTTATATTCATTCTTCTGTCGGTCTAAACTTCTCATGCTTATATAAATCAAGAGAACAATGTCTTAAAAGAAGTTTATATTTGTAATTCCTCTATTAGACACTCAGAGATAAACCTAGTATAAGTTGTTCCAAATTTTTTCTTTATAAACACTTTGTTTATAACATGTTGAAAGAATAATTATATAGATTAGTTTGACTTGTTGACTTCAGTAAAATTTTATCCATCTTCTCTTATTTTGACCATAATTATCTTGATTGGTGTTTTGCTGAGGAGTTTTCCATTAACTTTCATGACATAATAAATAAAACAACTAATCTTGTTATATTGCTTTGTGTGTTCTTTTGTTTTTAATATATGTGTTTTTCAACTAGTGTTGTACTCTTCTTTACCATTATCTGTGAGCTTATTTTGACGTCCCGTGCAGAATAAAAATCTTACATATACACTACAAGGTTATTTAGAGACCAATATTTAGCTATTAAATGAAATGATTACTAATTGTGATTAAAATAGTCACTAAATTAGATTTTTGTTGCTAAATAACTAGAAAATAGAAGTAATGATTGAATTTAGTGACCAATTAAGTCAAATAATTGGTATCTAACATTAGCTACCAAGGTTTTAGTGACCTATACCATTAGATTCTAAATTAGTCTCTAACTTAATTAGATACAAATTTAGAATCTAATGACATAGATCACTAAAACTTTTGTAGCTAATGTTAGATACCAATTATTTAACTTAATTGGTTACTAAATTCAATCATTACTTCTATTTTATAGTTATTTAACAATCAAAATTAATTTTGGTGACTATTTTGGTCACAATTAGCAACCATTTCATTTGGTAGCTAAATATTAGTCTCTAAATAACTTTTTTCTTATACTGATAAGAAATGAACAAGAACATGAATATAAGTATAAAACAAAAATAACACAAGAATATATAATAATTTTTTTATAAATTTGTCACTAAACACTAAAAAGTAACTAATTTAGAGACTAAAAATAATTATTCACTATATTTACTAATTTAGAGACAAAAAATAGTTAATCATTATATTAACTAATTTAAATATTATTTTAGAAACTAAAAGTTATTGATATTTAATTCTTAAAAAAATATTAAATAATAATTAATTTAAGGGCTAAAAATTATTATTTATTATATTAACTAATTTAAATATTATTTTATAAATTAAAAATTATTAGTATTTAAAATAGTTTTTATTACTAAGTTTTTTAATATTTAATTATTAATATTTAATTTATATATTTTAAACTAATATCAATAAATTAATTTATTAATTTTAGTATATTTTTAAAATATTTAATAGAAATTTAAAAATTAACATTTTAAACTTATACTTTAATCTTTTAATTTTAATTAAATATAAACTTAAATTAATAATAAATTTAAAATATTATTTAAATTAAAAATTTTGTAAATTAATTAAATTTGAATATTCAAATCACCTTCCTTGTTCGTGTGAAGCTGAATCATCTTATCACCTTTTCTTCGTCAAAATTGTGGGAGAGTCATTCTTATAAAAAATAGAGTTTTCTGTAATGAAAAATCTTAAGTAAGTTGACTACGTTTCTCTTATTCTTCACCATTATCAGTCGTGTTCTTCTTGCTCACTTTCTCATTTTTGTTCTTCTTATTCGTGCTCTTAGTCTTTTCGTCTTCCTGATTCTCTCGGTCCATTATTAATATCATTACTTTCATTGATATGTGAATGATAACTCTCATAGTCTCCTTCTTTCACTCAAATGCAGGGAAGCTTTTCTCGCTCTTTATCTCATGCTTGCGACTTGTACTATTATCGAACATAGGGATTTGAATTTGACCTTGGTTATCACAGACTTGAATTTGTTCTTACACTTTTTTTTCTTGAATGGTGGCGCAATCCGCTAGCACTGGCGATGACGATAATCCTCTGGACAAAGCCGCCGCCGTTAACGACTACGACTAAATAAGTAATTCTTAATCATGATCTTCGTATCTTCATTTGCTACGTTCTCTGATTTCATATCATGTACTACATTTTCATATTTTATTTTGCGCTAGGGTTCTTCACTGTCCTTCGTAAGTTATCCGTTTACTATTAGTTTGGATTTCACTTCCTGAACTGCATTTTGGTATTTTTGTTTGCTATCAAGATATTGTCTTTTTCACTATGTGTCTGTCCTTTGAAGTGTGGTTTTCATGTCATGTGTTTTTTAACTGTTTGGTGGCTGTAGAATGAGGGTAATGTTAATCTTCAAGTTAGCAAGCGTGAGAGGGCCATATTGAGAGAAATGCAACAACTAAGAAAACAGAAGATTTAGAAGATATTGGATGCCTAAAACGCTACCATTAATTCTGATATGATTTGTATTGATTATTCAAGAGATGTTATTTAATTTTATATAATTGTCAATACCCGATTTTGTCCGGGTAAAATATACCGAACTTTTTAATAAAAAGTTAATTTTTAATTTATGCTGATTTTAAAAAACAAAATATAAAAATAAAAAAAAAGGTTTTAATTAAATTAATAAAAAATATAACTAAATTAATCCAAAAATTATTTTAAATAAAACTTTGTTAAAATGAAAAAATTAGAATTTATCAAAATTAGAATAAAAATGATTAATAAAAATT